>Ga0268299_1002222_pt1 | contig 24968 bp, 20 predicted proteins | sample NOBtaG_FD_193484 | JGI IMG/M metagenome (GOLD analysis project Ga0268299, IMG submission 193484) | Activated sludge microbial communities from bioreactor in Nijmegen, Gelderland, Netherland - NOB reactor | ecosystem: Engineered > Bioreactor > Aerobic > Activated sludge | place: Netherlands... | reverse complement strand
CCGATGGTGGTCCGGCTCGCGTCGGAGGCCGAGTCGGCCGCGCAGCCGGCACCGCACATGGAGCCGCCGCCGCTGGTCGGCAACACCGGCGAGCGCGGCCAGTTCGTCCTGCCGCTCGGGAACCCGTCGGCCGGCGGCGAGTCCTACGACGATTTCAACTTCGCGGCGGCGGCCTGGACGTTGTCGGCGCACGAAGGGCGCCCCGGGCACGAGCTCCAGTTCAGCGCGATGCTGGAGCGTGGCGTGTCGCTCGCCCGCAGCCTCTTCGCGTTCACGAGCGTGAACGTCGAAGGCTGGGCGCTCTACGCCGAGGCCGAGGCGATGCCGTACGAGCCGATCGAGGGCCAGTTGGTGGCACTCCAGCATCGCTTGATGCGCGCCGCGCGCGCGATGCTCGATCCCATGCTGAACCTCGGCATGATCGAGCCCGAGGCGGCGCGCGCGGTGCTGCGCGACGAGGTCGTGCTCTCGGGCGCGATGGTCCGCCAGGAGCTCGACCGCTACACGTTCCGCGCGCCCGGGCAGGCGGGCAGCTACTTCTACGGCTACGCCCGCCTCCAGGAGCTGCGCATCGAGACCGAGCTCGCGCTCGGCCGGCACTTCGATCGCATGGCTTTCAACGACTTCGTGCTCGCGCAGGGGCTGGTGCCTCCCCCGCTCCTCGCCCGCGCGGTGCGCGACGAGCTCATCGCGGGACAGGGGCGCTAGTGATGCGTCCGCCCCACACGCGAATTGACCCGGCGCGAGACGACATCTACGGTCGCCGCGCCGTGCGCGCTCGTATTCGATGCCGCTCGTCGATCGCCGGAGCCGTGGCGATCGTCCTCGTCGCCGCGACCGCGCTCGGGCACGAAGGACACGCGACCGGACCGCATCCGACGGACACGCCGGCGGCGGCCGCGTCGCCGGCGGCGTTGGGATCGACGACGGCGGCGAAAAGCGGTGCGCCGGTGCCGATGCTCTTTCGCGTCCGGCCGGAAGCCCGCGCCGATCTCGGCTGGACGGGAATCTCGCACGGCCAACCCTGGCCGGCGGAGCAACGGCTCGGCTTCGCGCTCGATTGCAGCGCGGGCGGCACGCGATGCCCCGCGCTCGGCGGCGCGGCCGGCGACTTCTTCGGCGCACCGATCCCGCTCTCGTCGGGCGGCGTACCGGCGTGCCTCGTCAATCGTCTGCGGACCGGCGTCGGAGGGAGCGTCGACACGAAGACGGGCTGCGGCGAGCTCTCGCTGTATCACGGCGAGCATCTTCCTCGGCGAGGAGGTCGGCCGTCCCTGCCCCGTCTGTCTCGGCGACGGCACGGCCAACGACGGGACACGCGGCGGCACCTGCGCCGGCGGCGCGAAGCCGGGAGCCGCGTGCGATGCGCAAAGCGCCGGCGCCTTCGGCGCGACCTCGAACGACTGCGCCCCGCACCCGGGAAAGAGCGCCGGCGACCTCACCATCGACATCACCCCGCTCACGACCGGCGACGCCGCGCTCACGCCGGCGCTCACCTGCAAAGCCGTTCGCGAAAAGGACGCGGGACGCTGCTACTGCGCGGCGCAGGCCCAGCCGAACGCCTGCGTCGGTACACCGTGCGACGCGACCGGACGCTGTCCCGACGGCCCCATCGACGGGATGTGCAGCGGCGCGCCCTGGCGCGGCTGCCTACCGGGAACCGGCCGCGCGAATTGCGAGGACGTGCAGGCGGGCAGCGGCGAATGCCAGGTCAGCCTCCGGCCCTGCTTCGGCGCCTCGATCGCGGCACACGGCACGTGCGACCCGGAGCGTCCGACTTACGTCGCGGTCTTCTGCACGCCGCAGACGCGCGCGGCGGCGCTGAACTCGGCGGCGGGATTGCCGGGCCCGTCGCGGCTGATCCTCCCGCTCGAGCGCGTTCGCTGAGCGTCGCACGCGGCAGCGGTCCCTACGCGAACCTCGTCACGCTCGACACCTCGCTTTTCGTAACGGGCCTGCGCGTTTCGCCGCTGACGTTCGGGTGCCGATCCTGCATCGGCGATTGCACGGGCGACGGCCCGCGGTGCGCGATCGGCGATCCGCTCGTCACCCGCGGCGACGGACGCTACTGAGCATGCGGGTCACTCCGCGGGCGTCTCGAGCGGAGCAGTCGCCGATGGAATCCGCTCGCGCCACGCCGCGGCATGAGGGGCCGTGACGAACGCGAGTACACCGGCCGCGGTCAACACCATGCCGAGCGCCTGTCTGAGCGTCGGCACCTCGCCGACGAGCACGAACGTCGCGGCGAGCGACAGCACGGGGATCGACGGCACCACGATCGCCGTCGTGCGCGCGAGGTCGAGTCGCGCGATCGCCGCGTACCAGACGATCGTCCCCGCGTAGCAGAGCACCGTCCCCTGGAGCGCGAGAAGCGGCAGGCTCGGACCGAGCGCCGGGAGGTCGGACGCCGGACCGCCGGCGATCAGCCACACGACGACCAGGATGAGCCCGCCATAGACGTAGCGCGCGCCCGTCAGCACCGGCGCATCCACGCCGGGGAGCCCGCGCAGCACGACGAGGTGCGATGCCTGCCAGCAGAGCGGAGTCGCGAGGATCAGCCAGATCCCGCCCGACGACGAGAGCTCGTGCGCCCCGAGCGCCAGCACGAGCCCCGCGAGGAGCACGACGATGGCCACGACCCGACGCGCCGTCGGACGGTGACCGAGACCGATCCAGGCGGCGAGCAGCGAATACACCGGCTCGACCTGGAGCCCGAGCGCGGCTTCGATGGCGCTCGTCCGGCTGGTCCCCGCGTAGAAGAGAAAGAACGCGGCCGCCGTGCCGAGGAACCCGACGAGTGCGAGCCGCGGTCCCCTGGCGGGCGCGACGAGGATGCCGACCTCTCCCCGGACCGCCAACACGACGAGCGCCACGACACCCGCGAAGACCGTCGTGACGGTCGCGACCAGGAGCGGGTCGACGGCCGTCGTCGTGAGACGCGCGACCGCGGGGACGAAAGCGCCGCAGAGGGCGCAAAGTCCCGCGAATACGAGGCCGGCGGTCTCGGACCGATCGCGCGCGGGCATGGGATCGCCGTCATACGGCAAAGCGTCCGGAGCCGGTACTTTTGACCTGGCCCCGCGGGGTGGTGTAGGAGCCTTTCAAATGTCGACGTTCGCCGCCGCCTACTTTGCGTATTTTACTTGGCCCACCTCGGGGCAGGCGGCTGCGTGAACGGGTAGGACCCAGTACCGATTTCGCAGTTCCGAAGGCCCCGGGAGCAATCTCGGGGCCTTCGTCGTTTGAGGGCAGCGCGAGAGAGACCCGGGACCACGGACGGAGGAGAGTCATGACGACCGAAAAACTCGAAGACCGGAACGTGGAGGGCATCATGCCGTTGATCTCGCCGCGCGAGGTGAAGGCGGCGCAGCCGCTCACCGCTCGTGCCGCCGACCTCGTGCTCGAGACGCGTCGCGCGATCCGCGACATCCTGCACGGCCGCGACCGGGAGCGCCTCTTGGTGGTGGTGGGACCGTGCTCGATCCACGACCCCGACGCCGCGCTCGAATACGCGCGGCGCCTGAAGAAAGTGGCGGACGCGACCCGCGACCGCCTCGTGATCGTGATGCGCACCTACTTCGAGAAGCCGCGCACGACGGTCGGCTGGAAGGGGCTCATCAACGATCCGCACCTCGACGGCTCGTGCGAGATCGCGCTCGGCCTCCAGACGGCGCGCCGCATCCTGCTCGACATCAACGAGCTCGGGCTCCCGTGCGGCGGCGAGGTGCTCGACCCGATCACGCCGCAGTACATCTCGGATCTGCTGAGCTGGGCGTCGATCGGCGCCCGCACGATCGAGAGCCAGACCCATCGCGAGATGGCGAGCGGGCTCTCGATGCCGATCGGGTTCAAGAACTCGACCGACGGCGGCCTGCAGGTGGCCCTGCACGCGATGATCTCGGCGCGCCATCCGCACACCTTCCTCGGCATCAGCGCCGACGGTGCCACGGCGATGATCAAGACCGTCGGCAACCCCGACCGTCACGTCGTGCTGCGCGGCGGCGGCAACGGCCCGAACTACAGCCCCGCAGACGTGGCGCGCGCCGTCGAGATCGTGAAGGGCGAGGACCTCGCGCGCCCGGTCATGATCGACTGCTCGCACGGCAACTCGAGCAAGGACTACACGCGTCAGCCGATCGTGTGTCGCGAGGTGCTCTCGAAGCTCGACGCCGCCAACGGGGCGATCATGGGATTGCTCGTCGAGAGCAACCTCGAGCCGGGGCGACAGGATTGGGTCGCGGGCACGCCGCTCGAGTACGGCGTCTCGATCACCGACGCCTGCATCGGTTGGAACGAGACGGAAACGCTGCTCGGCGAGATCGCGGCCGCGGCTCGGACGAAAACCGCGGCCTGAAGTCGAAGACGGAGTCGCTCCGCGTCAGCGCTTGAAGGCGGCCAGGCCCTCGATGTCGGCCTTGACCCCCTTCAGCTGGCGGATGTTGTCCTTCATCGCCCGGATCTGCTCGCTCACGCGATCCAGATCCGCCTCGGCGCCGTCGAGCTCGGGCTGCGACACGGTCGCGAGCGCGCGCTGCAACTGGTCGGCGAGCGCGAATAGCCCCTGGACGCCGTCGAGGCCCGCCTCACCCATGCGCCGGTGCAGCTCCGCTCCGAAACGCGTGACCGCGGCGGCCTGCTCCAGCAGCGGCGCGCCCACGTTGCTGACGGGACGCGGCGCGGGCACGGGCCGCTCCTGGAGATCGAGCGGATTGATCCCGGGTGCGGGGGTCTCGCCGGTTTCCATCGCTTTTCGTTGGGCTTCGAGATGCTGGAGGGCGTCGTAGATCTTGCTCATGGGTCCTTCCTGGGCCGCGCATTCTCTATAGACGAGCGACGCGCGTGCAGTGGCGGGGGTGGTCCAATCGTTTTGCTCGACTGACGGCCGCTAGTCAAAATCATTTTTTTCGGCCGTACAGAGCCGCGCGACGACGGTGTGGATCACGCCGACCCCGGACTCGAAGGCCGCGCGGGGCATGCTCTCGTCGGGTTGGTGCGCTTGGTCGAGGTCGCCCGGACCGCAAATCAGGCTCGCGATGCCGCCGCGTTCGAAGGCGCCGCCGTCGGTCGCGAACGGCGCGCCGCTCGGGCCGTCGTCGCCGCCGAGCGTCGCGCGGAGCGCACGTTCGAGCGCGCTGTCACGCGGCGAACGCATGCCCGCGACGACCTCCGGCTCCCCGACGTCGACGCGCGCCGCGACGTGCGGCGCGCCGGGATCGCGGAGGTCGGCGGCGGCGAGGCGGCGCGCGATCTCCGCGTGCACGGCGCGCGGATCGGCGCCCGGCAGCGGCCGATAGCTCACCGTCAGCGTACAGCGATCGGCGATCATGTTGTCGGCTGTGCCGCCCGCGACGACGCCGAAGTTCAGCGGCACGTACGGACACTCCGGGAAGTCCTCCGCTCCGGCCACCGTCGGCGCGTTGCGCAGCTCCGCTTGATAGTCCGCGATGCACGCGATCACGCGCCCCATCACCGCGATCGCGCTCTGCCCGCGCTCCGGAAGGCTGCTGTGTCCCGCGATGCCGTGCGCCGTGATGCCGAAGACGACGATGCCCTTGTGCGTGCGGAACACGCGCCACGACGTCGGCTCGCCGATCCACGCGAGCGTGGGGCGCGGCACGTCGCCGAGAAGCGCCGGCAGCTCGGGCACGATGCGATCGGCGCCGCGGCATCCGATCTCCTCGTCGGCCGTGAACACGAACGCGAGCGGGCGACGAAGACGCGCGCGCTCGAGCTCGGCGGCGGCCGCGATGCACTGCGCGAGGAATCCTTTCATGTCGGACGTGCCGCGCCCGTGGACGCGGTGGTCGTCGGCCGCGAACGCGAGCGGATCGCGCGTCCATCCTGCTTGTCCAGCGAACGGCACGACGTCGATGTGGCCGGAGACGATCAAGCCACCCTCCACCGGGGGGCCAGCGACGGCGACGACGTTCGTCTTGGCGACGCCGTCGCAGTCGTAGTCCTGGCACGTGACGCGGAACCCGTGGCGATCGAGCTCGTCGGCGAGGAAACGCGCGGCGGCGGCGTTGCTTTTCGCGCTCACGGTGTCGAAGGCGATCAACCGTCGCGCCACGTCGTGGAGATACGAGGCCATACGATCACCGGAGCCTCGGTCAGGGCGCCGGGCGAGTCAACCCGATCAGCGCGTCGGCTCGGTCCCCGGCAGCCACCAGCGCTCGAGCGCGAGCTCGATCGCGTCGAACGGTTCCGCGCGGACGACGTCGTCGCCGCCGAAGTTGTTCGCGACGACCCAGCGGTGCTCGCCGTCGAGGCGATAGCTCTCGAGCGTCCGCATGAGCGGGTCGACGAGCCAGAGGTGCCCGACGCCTTCACGGGCGTAGAGGCGCGTCTTGCGGCTGCGATCGATGGTCCCCGTCGAGGGCGAGATCACCTCACAGATCCAATCGGGCGCCTGCGCGATGAAGGCGGCGTTCGGGATCTGCGCCATGCGATCGCGGCGCCAGCCCGCCACGTCTGGAACGAGCACGTCTTCACCGAAGTGAAGCTCGGGCTCGAAGAGAATCCACCACCCGCCGGGTCGTTCCGGGCTTCCCGGGGGGCCGCTGTACGATCCCCAGACTTCCGCCCCGATGGCGCTGGCGCTGTGCGCATGCGGCGTCGCCGGCCGCGGATTGACGATCAGCTCACCGTCGATGATCTCGGCGACCTTCCACTCCGGGACCTTCATCAGGTCGTCGTACGTCGCACGGCGTTTGGGCTGTGCCATGCGACGACCCTACCACAAGCTCCCCGAGCGGCGGCGGCTATTCGTACTGGGTCCGCACCCGCGCGAGCTCGGCGGTGAGCCGCGGCACGACCTCGGCCCAGTCGCCCACGATGCCGAGATCCGCCTGCGCGAAGATCGGCGCCTGCGGGTTCTTGTCGATGACGACGATCGTTCCCGAGCGCCGCACGCCGACCATGTGCTCGGTGGCGCCGCGGATGCCGATCGCGAAGTAAAAGCGCGGCGCGATCGCGCGGCCGGTGATACCGACCTGGTGCTGGCGCGGCATCCAGCCCTTGTCGACGACGTCGCGCGTGGTCGCGATCGGCGCATCGCCGAGCACGGCGGCGAGCGCGTCGATCGTCGGGAGGCTCTCGGGCCCGCCGATGCCGAGCCCGACGCCGACCGCGACGTCGGCTTCGTCGAGCGCCGCCGCGCGCGCCGCCGACGGATCGCGATGGCGATCGACCACGCGGAGCCGGCTCGCCGGTAGATCGCCGACGGTCAGCGTCTCGACGACGGGCGTCGCGTGCGCGCGCGGCGCCGCGGTCGGGAGGACGCCGGGCCGCACGGTCGCCATCTCGGGACGCGTCCGCGACAGGATCGGCGCGACGACGTTGCCGCCGAAGGCGGGCTTCCACTGCACGAGCCGGCCGGCATCGTCGATCGAGAGGTCGACGCAGTCGCCGGTGAGGCCGAGGCCGAGCCGGCCCGCGACGCGCGGCGCGAGGTCGCGGCCGACGTAGGTCGACGGCAGCAGCACCGCCGTCGGGCGGCCGGCGCCGATCGCCGCGGCGAGCACGGCGGTCCACGGCTCGGTCGCGTAGCTCGCGAGCCTCGGATCGTCGGCGACGAGCACGCGATCCGCGCCGTGACGCGCGAGCAGCTCCGCATGGGGCGCGACGCCGTGCCCGATCAGCACGCCCGCGACCGAGCCTCCGCGCTCGTCGACCAGACGGCGCGCTTTCGCGAGGAGCTCGAAGGTCACGCGCCGAACGGTGCCGTCGAAGAGCTCGGCGACGACCCAGATCGCCGTGTGCCCGGAGGGTGCGGCGTCACCCGTGCGGGACGACACCGGCGCGGCTGTCGGCGTCGTGTCCGCCGGCGCTTCGCTCCCCACCGGCGCATAGAGGCCGCGATTCGCGAGCTCCGCGACGAGCGTCGCGACGGCGGCATCGAGATCACCGTCGAGGATGCGTCCCGGGCGATCGACGGAGACCGTCTCGAGACCTTCGACCCACGTGGGCGAGCCCGCCGCGCCGAACCCGGCGACGTCGGCGTGGAGATCGGCGGCCGAGAGCTCGACGATCGGCTTCGTCTTCGCGGCCTCCTTGTCGGCGCGCCGCGGGAACTTCTCCGCCGCGAGATCCTCGCCGGCGGTGACGAGCGCGGGCAGCGCGCCGGTCACCGTCTCGGACCCTTCGTCGGTTTCGCGCTCGGCGGTGAGCGTGCGCGTCGCGAGGTCGACCGTCAGCGTCCGCGCGCAGCACACCTGCGGCAGGTCGAGGATCTCGGCGACCTCGGGCCCGACCTGCGCCGTCTCGGCGTCCATGCTCGCGCGCCCGCAGAGCACGAGGTCGAACGGCTCGCGCCGAATGGCCGCCGCGAGTGCCCGCGCGGTCGCGAGCGTGTCGGCGCCGGCGAACGCGCGATCGACGAGGTGGATGCCGCGGTCGGCGCCGAGCGCGAGACAGTAGACGAGGGCCTCGCGCGCCGACGGCGGCCCCATCGTGAGCGCCACGACCTCGCCGCCGTGCTCGTTCCGGAGCTCGATCGCGCGGAGCAGCGCGCGCACGTCGAACGAGCTCACCTCGAGACGCACGCCTTCGCGCTTCAGCGTGCGCGTCTCGGGGTCGAACGCGAGCTGCGCGGTGGCGGGAACCTGCTTGACGAGAACGACCTGTTTCAGCATCGGCGCGATCCCGGAGAAGTTACGAGCCGCGCTCGATGCGCTCGCGGTGCTGGCGCCGCATCGCCGACGGCCGGGGCGCCGCCATGTCCGTCTTCCCCCAGCTCGTCCGGTCGAGCGGGTCGTCGCCCGCGAGGAAGAGCTCGAGGTACGGCAGATCGTCGTAGCCCCAGAAGATCTCGCCGTTCGCCTCCATCGTCGGCACGCCGAAGACCCCGCGCGCGACGGCGTCGTCGGTCTGCCGGCGGAGCTCCGCCTTGATCTCGGGAGTGTTCGCCGCCGCCACGAGCGCCGCGCCGTCGAGGCCGACGTCGCGCGCGGCGCGCTCGACGACCTCGGGCTCGCTCACGTGCTCCTCGCGCACCCACACCGCTTCCATGAGCCGTGTCACGAGCGCGTCGCACTCGTCGAAGTCGCGCGCCGCGATCGTCGCGCGGAGCGCGAGCAGTGGATTGAAGGGATGGAAGGCGGGCGCCTTCAGCGGCGCGCCGAGCAGCGCCGCCTTCCGAAGGTTGTTCTTGAACATCCAGAGGGCCTTCGCCGGCGTCTCGGCGGGTCCGCTCGTCCCGTGCGCTTCGAGCAATCCCGCGAACAGCACCGGCACGGGCTCGACGAGGAGGCCGTACCGGCGCGCCAGCGTCGGCATCTGCAACCACGCGAGGTACGCGTTGGTCGAGATGTAGTCGAAGTAGAAGCGAAGCGTCGCCATCGTTCGTGTAACGCCACGTCACGCCCGCCGATGCAAGCGCGCGGACGTCAGGGCGCGAACATACCGTTGATCTTCGCGTCGCGCCGCCCCGTCGGCCGCAGCACGAACGCGCCGGGCCGCGCGTGCAGAGCACGGTACGCTGCGACCTTCTCCGCCTGCGTCGCCATGGCGGCCCAGGTCAGAACGTCACGACGCTGCGGATCGACTCGCCCGCGTGCATCAGATCGAACGCGCGGTTGATGTCGGCGAGCGGCATCGTGTGCGTGATGAGCGAATCGATGTCGATCTTGCCGTCCATGTACCAGTCGACGATGCGCGGCACGTCGGTGCGCCCGCGCGCGCCGCCGAACGCGGTGCCCTTCCAGACGCGGCCGGTCACGAGCTGGAAGGGACGCGTCGCGATCTCCTGCCCCGCGCCCGCGACGCCGATGATGACGCTCACGCCCCAACCCTTGTGGCAGCACTCGAGCGCCTGCCGCATGACCTGTACGTTGCCGATGCACTCGAAGCTGTAGTCCGCCCCGCCCTTCGTGAGGTCGACGAGATACGGGACGAGGTCGCCCTCGACCTGCTTCGGATTCACGAAGTGGGTCATGCCGAACTTCTCGGCGAGCGCCTTCCGCCCGGGATTCGTGTCGACGCCGACGATCTGCTCGGCGCCGACCATGCGCGCACCCTGGACGACGTTGAGCCCGATGCCGCCGAGCCCGAACACGACGACGCGCGCGCCCGGTTCCACCTTCGCGGTGTTGATGACCGCACCGATGCCGGTCGTCACGCCGCAGCCGATGTAGCAAACCTTGTCGAACGGCGCGTCGCGACGGATCTTCGCGAGCGCGATCTCCGGCACGACCGTGTGGCTCGCGAAGGTCGAGGTGCCCATGTAGTGGCGGATCACCGTCGAGCCCTGCGAGAAGCGGCTCGTGCCGTCGGGCATGAAGCCCTGCCCCTGCGTCGCGCGAATCGCCTGGCAGAGATTCGTCTTCCGGCTGAGGCAGTACTCGCACTGCCGGCACTCGGGCGTGTAGAGCGGGATCACGTGGTCGCCGGGCGCGAGCGAGGTCACGCCCGCGCCGACCTCGACGACGACGCCCGCGCCCTCGTGGCCGAGGATCGTCGGGAAGAGTCCTTCGGGATCGGCACCCGAGAGCGTGTAGGCGTCGGTGTGACAGACTCCGGTCGCCTTGATCTCGACCAGCACCTCGCCGGCGCGCGGTCCCGCGAGCTCGACGGCCTCGATGGTGAGCGGCTTCCCGGCGGCATGAGCGACGGCGGCGCGTATTTGCATGGCCGGATCGTGTAGCGGCGGAGCTCAGGGCTGACAAGAAGCCGGCGTGCCGCGAGGCCCGCGCTCGGGCGTACGTCAGGGCACCGGGCGACCGACCGGGATCTCGAGTCGGACGATGCGCGACGCGTAGTAGTCTCGGACCTCGGGATAGACGAGCCGGCCTCGGCCGTCGATCGCGTGCACGGTCGCGCAGCCGAGATCCGGCCGGATCGTGCCGGCACCGTTGTAGAGACAAGGCGCTCCCACCATTCCGGCAACCGTGGTGATGATGCCCGTTTCGGCGTCGACCCGCCGCACGGTCCCGACGTCCGCGATGAAGACGTTGCCCGCCCCGTCGGCGACGACGCGCACGGCGAAGGTGCAGGCCTCGATCGCGGGGCCACCGTCCCCGCAGTACGCGTCGGTGCCGTTGCCGGCGATGATCTCCGGCGTGCTCGTTCCGGCGGCGACGCGCCGCACGCGCGTCCCATCGGTCATGTAGAGGGTGCCGGCACGATCGAACGTGAAATCGTAGACCGCGAAGCACTCCGGGCGATCGTAACCGCCGCCATACGGAGGACAGTCCGGGGACGGCATCACGTGCGGCACGAGCCGTCCCGCCGCGGCGTCGAGCCGAAAGATCCCGTAGGAGGCGGCCACGTAGAGCGTGCCGTCCGATGCGGTCGCGATGTCGATGATGTCGAGACACGCATCGACGGCCGGTACGCTCGTCGCGTCAGCCTCGACGGGGCACCCGCCGACGACCGTTCGCACGATGCCGCGCGCATCGACGCGCCGCACGCGCGTGCGATCGTCCTCGTCGGGCGGCCCCGGAATGCTCTCGGTGAAATAGAGAACGCCGTCGCGATCGACCGCGAGCGCATCCGGGTTCGCGGCGCAGGTCTCGGTCGCCGGCACGCCCTCGGCACAGCGTGGGGCGAGCCCGAACGAGGTCGTGCCGTTTCCGGCGACCGTCGTGATGACTCCGTCGACGATCCGGCGAATCCGCAACGACGTGCCGTCGGCGACGTAGATCGAATCGTCGGGCCCGACCGCGACGGCGTTCGGGAAGCCGAGGCACGCGTCACGAGCCGGTCCACCGTCGCCGCAGAAGGACGCCGTGCCGTTGCCGGCGATCACCGTGCCCGAGCCGGGCCCCGCACCGAAGCGACGCACCTGCCGGGCCGCGGAGGGGTCGACGTAACCGAGCGCGAACAGGCGGCCGTCGTCATCGACAGCGAGGGAGTCCACGACGCCGAAATCGAAAGGCGGCGCATCGAACGTCGTCATGATGCCGGAGGGCTCGACGCGGCGGATGCGGTACCGAGGTGCCGTGAAGTACCGGAAGTCGAAGTCGTCGGCGAAGTACACGACCCCCTCGCCGTCGACGGCGACGTCCGACGTCGCGCGGTGGCAGGCGTCGAGCGCCGGGCCGCCCTCGGGGGGCTCCTCGCCCTCGGCGCACAGCCGGGTTTGGAGCGCGACGCGCCCGATGAGGCCCGTCTCGGGATCCACGCGCCGGACGGGCTGGTCATAGCTCCCGATCCCGATGCCGCCCGCGCGATCGACGTCGATGCCGAGCGGAAACCCGATGCACGTCTCGGTGGCGAGAACGTCGTCGGGACATTCCGAGCTCTGCGCGCCGTTGCCGGCGACGGCCGCGACGATCGACGTCGCCGGATCCAGTCGGAGGACGCGACCCCCGGTCGCGTCGGCGACGAGCACGCGACCCGTGGGATCGACCGCGAGATCTCTGACGTCGGCGAAGCAGACGTCGTGCGCCGGACCGGCGACCGGCCGTGGGTCCGGGCACTGCTCCCGCGGCTTCCCGGCGACGTGCTCCGGCGCTCCGCCTCCACGGTCGACCCGCATGACGCGTTGATCGCCGAGCGCGAAGTAGACGCGTCCCGCGCGGTCGGCGGCTACCGCGACAACGGCGGTACTGCACCCTCCCGCCGAAGCGGGAGAGCCGTCCGCGCAAACCGTGACGGTCGTCCCGGGCACGGTCGCGATCGTACCGGTCCGGCGATCGATCCGGCGGACGCCGTGCCAGTCGGCGAGCAGCACGTTGCCCGCCGGATCGAGCGCGAGCTGCCACGCCACGATCGGCACGTCGGTCGCGAGACGTCCGTCTCCGACGTTGAAGTCGACGACGATCTCGCGACGGGCGGCCGCCGGGTTGCCGTCGTCGCCGCTGCAACCGCCGGCGAGGAGCGCCAAGCCGAGCAGGGAGAGAAGCATCGGCAGCTGGGCAATCGAGCGCGGCATGCGTCGCAAGAGCGAACGGCGTACCAACGATCGCGCTCGCGGGCGAGCGGTCGCCCCCCGGGTGCCGAGCGCGTCGCCGCACGATCGCTCGTCCACGCCCGAGCCGCGGGACGCGCCGCCGTCCTCGGTGACGCGCTCGTTGACGGCCGCCGGCATGCGGCTTAGACCGCTGCCGGTGAACCGCGGCGCGCGCTCCCGCCGGCATGGCTTCCGCAGCGCCCGACGTGCGGCGGTCGCGTTCGCGATGGCCCTCGCGCTGGCCGGCGGCGCGTGGGCGACGGCCGCCGAATCGCCACCCGGCGACGATGCGCTCGCGCGCATCCAGGCCGCGGGCGAGCTGCGCTGGGGCGCCGACGCGCAGGGCGGCGCGCCCTACGTGTTCCAGGATCCGATGGACCCGAATCACCTGATCGGGTTCGAGGTCGAGCTCGCGACGGCGCTCGCGGCGGAGCTCGGCGTGAAGGCGCGGCCGGTGCAGGGTCAATGGGACATGCTGCTCGATCTGCTCGGGCGCGGCGACTTCGACGTCGCGTTGAACGGCATCGAGGTCGCCGACGAGAAGCTCCGCGTCGCGGGCCTCACGCGCCCCTATTACGTGGCGCCCGAACGCCTGACGATCCGACGCGACGACGCGAACGCGCCGCGGACACTCGCGGACGTCCGCGGGCGCGCCGTCGGCACGCTCCCCGGCTCCCTCGCCGAGCGCATCCTCCGGCGCGCGGGCGCCGAGGTCCGGACCTACGACGGCGGGCAGAACGAGATCTACGCCGACCTGCTCCTCGGCCGGACCGACGCGGTCCTGCTCGACGCGCCGATCAGCCTCTACTACGGCGAGATCGAGCCGGCGCTCGAAGGCATCGCGGGCGACTTCGGCGAGGTGCGCTACGCGATCGCGGTACCGCTCGGCGAGCAGCGTCTCCAGGCGGCGCTCGACGCGGCGATCGGTACGCTCGCCGCCGACGGACGGTTGCGCGCCCTCTACGAGCGCTGGGGGCTCTGGAACCCCGAGACCGCGGCGCTCCTCGGTGACACGCGGCCAGGGTCGGGCGCGGTCGCGGAAGCGCTCGAAGCGTGGCGGACCGCCGTCGGAAAGCCGTTGCCGCTCCTCGAACGGCTCCGCGACCGATATCCACGCGTGCTGCCGCTCTTCCTCCGCGGCGCGCTCCTCACGCTGGCGCTCTCGTTCGTCGCCATGGCGCTCGCAGTGCCGCTCGGCGTCGTGCTGGCGCTGCTGCGGAAGTACGGCGCGGCACCGGTCCGATGGCTCGCGACCGCCTACATCGAGTTCGTCCGCGGCACGCCGCTCCTCGTGCAGCTCATCATGCTCTACTTCGGCTTGCCGGAGCTCGGCGTCACGCTCGACCCGTTCGTCGCGGGCGCGCTCGCGCTCGGCCTCAACTACGCCGCCGCCGAGGCGGAGAACTATCGCGCCGGGCTCGAGAGCGTGCCGGTCGGCCAGCTCGAGGCGTCGTGGTCACTCGGGCTCTCGACGCTCCAGGCGCTCCGCCACGTGATCGGACCGCAGGCGGTGCGGGTCGCGATCCCGCCGGCGACCAACGACTTCATCGCGCTCCTCAAGGACAGCTCGCTCGTCTCACTCGTGACGCTCACCGAGCTCACGAAGACCTACCTGAACCTCGCCAACGCCATGCGCGACCACCTCGGCCTCGGGCTCCTCGTGGCGCTCTGGTATCTCGCGATCGGCTTGCCGTTCTCGTGGCTCGCGCGCCGCGCCGAGGCGCGCCTCGGACGGCACCTGCGGACCGCCGGATGACGGCGGCAGCGGTCACGGTGACGGGCCTCACGCATCGCCACCGCGGCGCGGCGGCGCCGACGCTCGACGACGTGGCGTTCACCGTACCCGCCGGCGCGCTCGCGGCGGTCGTCGGCGCGAGCGGCTCTGGCAAGACGACCCTCCTCCGCTGCCTCGCCGGGCTCGAGGTCCCCGCGCGCGGCACGATCGCGATCGGCGCGCACACCGCGGCGGCCGGCCGTAGCGGGGCGGCGACGCTGCGCGGCCGGGTCGGCCTCGTGTTCCAGACCTTCGAGCTCTTCCCCCACCTCACCGTGCTGGAGAACTGCGTCCTCGCGCCGATCACCGTCCGCCGGATCGCGCGCGCGGAGGCCGAGACGGCGGCGCGCGCGCTCCTCGATCGGCTCGGCCTCGCCGACAAGGCCGACGCCCATCCGCAGCGCCTTTCCGGCGGACAATGCCAGCGCGTCGCGATCGCCCGCGCGCTCGCCATGGCGCCGGCGTGCCTCCTCTACGACGAGCCGACGAGCGCGCTCGACCCGGCGCGGAAGGGCGAGGTGCTCGACGTCCTCGCGACCGTGCGCGCGGGCGGCGTCACGCAGATCGTCGTGAGCCACGACGAGGCGCTGGTGGCGCGGGTCGCCGATCACGTGTTCCGTCTCGACGCGGGACGCCTGACCGCCGAGCCGCGCTGAACGACCACCGAGCGGCAACGCCGCCGCGACGGCGTGCACGGCCGCGAGCGTCCGCAGGCGCGCGCCTCGACGCCGGCGCAATCGCGCGCGCTGGTCACGACTTTTCGGGAGGCTCGCGGCACGAGCGTTGCTTTTGGGCCGCACCATGTGCGTCCTCCGTCTCGTCCTTCTCACCTTTGCCGTCGTCACCGCGTTCGCGCCTCCCGCGAGCGCCCAGACCCGCTTCCCCGGCGCCATCACGCGGCCCGCGACGCGCGGCGATCAGCTCATCTTCCTCTACGACACGCGTCCCGGGTTCACGACGTTCTTGAATCTCCGGAGCACGGGCGCGTCGGCGCTGCCCGTGCAGATCCTCCTCTACGGCCCGAGCTTCACGACGCCGTACGTGCACACGGTCACGATCCCGGTCGGACCCGGCGAGGCCGGCGACCCCGGCATCGGCGGCACGCTCACCGTCGATCTCGGCGCGCTCCAGGCGAGCGGTCTCCCCGCCGAGGCAGGCGTGGCATTCGTCACCGCCGTCGACCCGGCCGGCGCGCCCATCGTCACCCGCATCCTGACCGGCAGCTTCACCGTCGCGAACCTCGCGACGGGCTCCGCCTGGGGCTCCGTGGCCGCCGCGCGGAGCGCGGTCGCCGTCGAGGCCACCGACCCCGATCGCCCGTGCACCGAGCGCGTCGAAGCGCCCGCGCGCGGCGTCGTGATCGACGGCACCAAGGTGCTCCTGCCGCCGATCCAACCCTCCGCCGCCGACCTCGCCGTCTTCTACGACCCCGACTCGTTGGCGCCCGCCGCGCTCGGCGGCAACCAGATCGTCTTCGTCACGTTCGAGGACAACGTCGGCGCGCCGTTCTCGGCGAAGCGCGCCGAGACCGAGTGGACGCTCCAGGCCATCCGTGACACCGGCATCCCGCTCGAGGCCGACCCCGTCGAGACGTCCGGGGTCGAAGTGACCGACCTCGTCACCCTCCTCGGCAACGACGCGCGCGGTCAGCGCGGCTCGATCATCTTCGAGGCCGAGCCGAGCCCGAAACGGCTCACGCGGCTCGTCTTCTTCACGCAGAGCCTCGGCACGTTCGGGACGGGCTACCTGCTACCGACCCGGTAGAACGATGGGCGAGCTCGCTACGTGAGCTCTTTCGGATTGATCGGCTGCCCGAACGAGAACTCGACCCAGTTCCGGTCCGGGTCCTCGACGATGCAGAAGTAGCCGACGACCGGTCCCGCGTCGCGCGGCCCCTCGCGCAGGATGCCGTCGGTGCGCGCCCGTGCCGCGATCGCGTCGACCTCGGCACGGCTCGCGACCGAGAACCCGAAGTGGTGCACGCCCGGCCGCTCGCCTTCCGAGTGCGCCATCGGGATCAGGACGAAGACGAACTCCGGATCCTCCGCCTTCTCCGCGAGCCACACCACGCGCGTCCCGTCCTCGTTCCGCTCGTGCGCCACGACGAGCCCCGCATAGCGCCCGTAAAACGCCATCGACCGCCCGAGATCGGTCGCCCGAAGCGCAATGTGCGTCAGCCGCGGTGGCACGACCGCAAGCTCGGCGATCCGACGCCCGGAAGCAAGACGTCGTCGAATCCCCCGAGCACGTGATGGGACGCACATGGATCCAGAGACTGCGCCGGGTAGTGGGGCAGTTTGATTTTGGTCGACATAGCGGCGAGAGCCGAGGCATCCGACGAGGAGCCGGCCCGAAAAGCGCGCACGCTGTCCGAGTGAGCTGGGCTGGGCGGGCGGCGGGAGCGAACGAGTTCGGGCGCGCCGGGCCGGCGACGAAGACGGATCGGCTTCGCCGCGTGGCGACCAAAATCAAACTGCCCCACTACCCGGCGCCGCACCAGCAACGACTAGCACCTCCCGGTCTGGCAGACTGACTCGCGATGGAAATCATCCGCACCCCCGGCCACGTCCCGATCAAATGCTGGACCGACGGCGTCGAGTTGGAGGAGTCCGCCCGCCAGCAGCTCGTGAACGTCGCGTCGCTCCCGTTCATCCACCGCCACGTCGCCGTCATGCCCGACGTGCACTGGGGCATGGGCGCGACCGTCGGCTCGGTGATCCCGACCGTCGGCGCGATCGTGCCGGCGGCCGTCGGCGTCGACATCGGCTGCGGCATGATCGCGCAGGGGACGAGCCTCCGCGCGGGCGATCTCCCCGACTCGCTCGGCCGTCTCCGGCTCGCAATCGAACGCGCCGTGCCGGTCGGCGGACCGGGCGAACGCGGCTCGTGGAAGGAGCACGGGCGCCACGGCATGCCCGCATCGATCGTCGCGGCGTGGCGCGCGATGGAGGACGACTGGAAGCGCATCGTCGAGCGCCACCCCAAGGTCGCGCGTGGCCTCACGGGCGAGCAACTCGGCACGCTCGGCACCGGCAACCACTTCATCGAGATCTGCCTCGACGAGGGCGACGCGCTCTGGGTGCTGCTCCATTCGGGATCGCGCGGCCTCGGCAACCGCGTCGGCACCTATTTCATCGAGCGCGCGAAGGACGAGATGCGGCGCGCCGGCGTGACGCTCCCCGATGCCAACCTCGCCTATCTGAAAGAAGGCTCGCCGTCGTTCGACGACTACGTCGCGGCGGTCGGGTTCGCACAGCGCTTCGCCGCCACCAACCGCCGCCTGATGATGGATCGCGTGCTCGACGTCCTGCGCACCGAGCTGCCGCCGTTCCGCCTCGGCGCGGACGCACTGAACTGCCATCACAATTACGTCGCGCGCGAGCGGCACCACCATCGCGAGGTGTGGGTGACGCGCAAAGGCGCCGTGCGCGCCGGCAAAGGCGAGCTCGGCATCATTCCAGGGAGCATGGGCGCCCGGAGCTTCATCGTACGCGGCAAGGGCAACACCGAGAGCTTCGAGTCGTGCTCGCACGGGGCCGGACGCCGCATGAGCCGCGGCGAGGCGAAGCGCCGCATCACACTCGCCGACCACGTGGCCGCGACCGCCGGCATAGAATGTCGCAAGGACGCCGGCGTCATCGACGAGAGTCCGGCGGCCTACAAGGACGTCGACGCCGTGATGCGCGCGCAATCGGACCTCGTGGAGATCGTGCGGACCCTGCGTCAGATCGTCGTCGTGAAAGGCTAAAAGAAAAGCCCGCGCACGTCGTGTCGTGGCGGGCTTTTCATTGCGACAGCACGAAGGCTGTGATCGCAAGCTCCGGTCGTAGCCGGAGCGTCTTTCAGCGGTACTGGGTTACCACGCTCCTGCCGGCCAGTGGCTCGCCGGCCCGCTGCCTACTGCGGTGGCGTGTCCATCCCTGACTCCTGCTCGGTGGATCCCTGCTTCATTCACTACCTCCTTTCGGAGCCGACTGAATGAAGAGTCGTGCACCTCACGACTCACAATCATCAGTGCTCCCCCGAGAGGTCGAAGTCAACGTGGAGAATCGACCCACATGCACGCCGTGAAAAAGCGACGGATCGGCGCTACTAATGTCCGGCGCTGATGAGCGCGGCGATCGTGAACCAGCTCTCCTCACCGCCGTGCTTCTCGCCCACGTCGACGTACCACCCCGGCTCGTCCTGGAAGGCCATGCCCGGAATGGCGACGCGCGTGCCGTGCTCGAGCTGCATGTCGACGACGGTGAACGCGTAGATGAACATGCGCTCTTCCGGGTAGGCGAAGGCGACCTTCGGATTCGGCTTGGTCGACGTCCGGATGCTCTGCATGACCGTCTTCCAGAGCTCGCCGCCGCGATCGTAGAGATCGGTGTAGACGATGAAGAAGCTCTCGTGGTCGATGTAGATGACGCGCTTCGAGAACGCGTAGGCCTCGGCCTTCGGCACCCCTTCGACGATCAGCACCTCGGGGCGCTTCTCCCACGCTTCGCAGAACGTCATGCCGCCGTCCCCCTTGCAGGGGACGGGCGGCATGTTCTCGCCGTGCAGCGACGCGAGCATCGGCTTCTTGCCGAGAAACTTCCAATCGAACCAAGGAATCTGACCGGCGTACCCGCCGTAGCTGTCGACGTCGATGTCCTGGCCGAAGAGCGCCTCGGAGCGCTGCGCGCTCGAGAGGCGGCGCACGCGGCGAAGGCTCGGAAGATAGAGCCAGAGATCGTCCTGCCGGAGCGGATCGAGGTAGCGGTAGTTGAGGCCGCCGATGCCCTTGAGGTCGAACGGCTCGAGGACCGGATAGAGACCGGCTTTACGAAACGCGGCGTCCTTGTTCGGCACGATCTCGGGCTTCGGATCGATGTGCAGGCGGCCGCTGAACTGGAGTGCCCGCAGCCAGTCGAGCACGAAGTGACGCTCGACGTTGTAGCGCTGCTGGCCGTCTTGATCGACGACCAGCTGGCCGGTGTCGGCGTCGAAGAGATGGAGCGCGAGGTCGTCGGTGAAGTAGTGCGTGCGCTCGAAGTTGTACATGAGCTTCGTCGCCGCGGTCGGGTCGTCGAAATTCACCTGCGGGAAAGGCCGCCCGGCGATGTAGCCCTCGAGCGTCTTGTCTTCCTTCAGCTTCACCTGCGACGAGAACTTCTCGGTGGCCTCCTGATACAGCTTCGGAAGCGGGATCTTTTGATACGGGACGATCTTCATCTCCATCCCGCGATTCACGCACCACTGCACGCCGTCGGCCACGAGACCCTTGATCTTGTCCTGGTTCTGTTTGGTGATGGTCTCGCCGGGCTGCACGTCGGCAGGCGCGACGCGCGGCGCCAGCACCGTCAACCCCACGGCGATCGACAGGACGGCGGCGATGCGAATCGGTGTGAGCTTGGACATCGAACAACCCCTTTCGAACCCGCGGCGCGCCGGAGCGCGCGATATTGCTGGATGCGATGATTGTGGCGTGCGACGCGTGTGGAGCTTCCCCGAGGGGGCGCGGGGACCATACCGACGTGCTTCGTTTGGTGTCAATGCGCCGGCCGTCCTTCACGGCGTCCGCACGCGTCACGAAGCCTCAAGCCACACCATTGAACGATAGTCAATACTTCGCTAGGGTCCGCGGCCATGCGATCCCGGCCCCGCGCTCGGTTGTCGGTCGACGAGCGTCGGCAACAATTGATCGACCTCGGACGCCGCATGTTCAACGCGCGCCCGTACGACGCGATCTCCATCGACGAGATCGCCGCCGCCGCCGGAATCTCGAAGGGCCTGCTGTACCACTACTTCCCGAGCAAGCGGCACTTCTACGTCGAGGTCGTGCGTGTCGGCGCCGAGCACGTGCAACGGCTCACGGCCGTTCGGCCCGAGCTCGCCCCGGCCGCGCAGCTGCGCGAGAGCATCGACTCGTTCCTCACGTACGTCGAGAAGAACGCGGCCGCCTACGGACATCTCTTGAGGAGCGGCGTCGGCACCGATCCGGAAGCAAGTGCCATCGTCGAGGGCACGCGGCGCGCGATGGTCGATCAGGTGCTGCGCTCGATCGGGCTCGCGGACGGTCGACCGCTCGTGCGCCTCGTCATCCGCGGCTGGGTCGGCTTCTCGGAAGGCGTCACTCTCGAGTGGGCCGATCGGCGCGACGTGCCCCGGCGCGACGTGCTGAGGCTGCTCGCGACCGCGTTCGAATCGACGCTCGGCGTCGCGGCGAGCGTCGACCCGCGCTCCGCCCCGATGCTGCATCAGGTGCTGGCCGCGCTCCGTATGCCGGATCGTCCGAAGCGCGGCCCGTCGCCGCGCCGGATCGGTGCGACACGCCGCAAAGCCACCGCGTCGTAGTCGCGCCGCCCGCGGCTATTCCTGGAAGACGAGCGTCGCGTCCGCGGCTTCCGCGTCCAGCCGTCCGGTGATCAGACGATGGCCGGAAACCGAGCCGCGCAGCTCGTACTCGAAGAACGCCGTCGAGGCGGCCTTCGAGAGAAAATTCTGGCGCGCGTGCAGCATGAAGCTCGGCGGCGGCAGCGGACAGACGGCCTCGCACATCGAGCCGCTCGGGTCGACGCCGAGGGCCGGGCCGCCGAGGTAGTCGGGCGGCAGACCGGGATCGAGCGTCACCGGACGCGGACCGCCGGGCTGGACGAAGATGGCGCACCCGATCGCGTCGTCGCCGTTCTCGTTGGCGCCGAACAGCAGGCGGTCGGAGAACCCGAGATGCGTGCCGCCGTCGAGAGACAGGAAGTACTTGGGCGCGTTCACGAAGCCGTACGGCTGCACCTGGTTGCTCGCGTATCCCGTGATCATGTCGACCGTGCCGCCCTGGATGAGTAGCGGCGTCGACGCGGTGTCGAAGAAGTTGTCGAGAAAGACGCACCCGAGCGGCGAGAGCGCGACGGTCGCCTTGATGCGCGGGTCGCGGACCGTCCCGTGATACGTCGCGAGCAGCACGGTCGCGCCACCGAGCGAGTGGCCGATCGCGCCGATGTTTGTCGTGTCGACGCGACCGAAGAGAAAGTGTCCCGCGTCGGCATTCGCCGCGATGAGGCTGTCGATCACGAAGCCGACGTCGAGGGCCTGCTCATCGATGTCGGTGAGCGTGACGCCGCCCGGCGAGCCGAGGCTCGACAGCGGGAAGTCCGGCGCGACGACGACGTAGCCCCAGCTGGCGAGATGGCGGGCGATGTAGGTCGAGTCGCGCCGATATCCCGAGAAGCCGTGCGCGCGGATGATCAGCGGGAACGTCCCGCCCGTCGCAGCGAGCGGCGCGTTGGAAGCCTCGTTCAGGAACTCCGGCGGAGCCGGGTACCAGATCTCGGTTTCGAGCGTCCGATCGGGAGCGCCAGGGTAGGTACCGTTCGGCTGCGTCGCGCGCGACGTGTCGACGAGCGTGACCGTACGGGAGCCGATGCCGTACGGACCGAACTGCGTGAACGTCGTGGTGTCGCGGTCGGCGATGTCGGCCTCGACCTCGGCGAAGGACGCCTGCACGTCGTCGCAGATGGCCTCGGCGTCGCCGGTGGTGGGGCACGCCCCCGCCGCCTTGGCCTCGGCCTTGGCATACGCGGCAGCGAGCTTCGCGTCGCAGGCGGTGAAATCGGGCACGGCCCTCTTCAACGTCGCCGTCGCCTGCACCTTGTGCGCACACGCGCACTTCTTGCCGGCTGCTTTCAGCTTCGCGGCGACGCAGGCCGCGGCGTCACCGGACGCCATGCTCGCCCCGAGGGCGGTCTCGAGGTCCGACACGAGGCTCGTGAGGCGGCCGTCGACGCCGGCGCCTTCCCCCGTGATCGGGCAGCCGCCCTTGGCCTCGGCCTTCGTGAAGGCGTCCGCGAGCTTCGCGGCGCATTTCGAGAAGTCCGGGGTCCCACCGATCGCGAGCGCCTTGCTCGCGACGGCGTGGCGGCAGTCGCACGCCTTCCCCGCCGCCTTCAGCTTCGCCGCCTGGCATTTGCGGGCGGGGCTCGGCCCGGCCTCGGCGAGCGCGCCCAGACCGAAAACGGCAACGAGAGCGACGACGGCGACGATTCGCGAGTTTCGCATCGAGATCTCCAAGTGGTGCGTCTGGGGTGGGGGGCGGCTCGGCACGGGCACGACCCGACCGCAACCTGCCAAACTCTCCCGCGGGACGTCAATTGCTTTCCGGGCGCCGGCCGTTGGCCTCGCTGACGATCGAGCGTAAACACGCGGGACTCATCGTGGCCAAGACCTCCGCCCCGCGCCCGGCACGCCGTCCGCCCGCAGCCGCTCCGCCGGCCCCGGATGCGGCCCGCTGGCACGCCTTCGCCCTCGTCGCGGCGCTCGCGCTCGCGAGCTACGCGGGCGCGCTCGACGGCGAGCTCTTTCTCGACGACCGGCCCGCCATCGCCGAGAACGTGTACGTCCGCGAGCGCCCCTGGATCGACATCTTCACGCACCCGTCGTGGTGGGGCATCCAGACCAAGATCACGACGTGGCGGCCGCTCACGACGTTCTCGTTCGCGGTGAACTACGCGCTCCACGGGCTCGCGCCGTGGGGCTTCCACGTCGTGAACGTCGCCCTGCACGCGGCGGCAAGCGTGCTCTTTCTCGCGGTCCTGGCCCTGCTCGTCCCGTGGGCGACGGCCGTCGTCGCCGCCCTCCTCTTCGCGGTGCACCCCGTCCACACCGAAGCGGTGGCGAGCGTCGTCGGGCGCGCGGAGCCGCTGGCGGCGGTCGGATTCTTCGCGGCCTGGTGGTGCTTCCTCGCCGCCGACGGCGCCCCGCGCGCGACCGCCGGCGCACGCACGCGGTTCGGCTTCTTCGACCTCGCCGGTGTCGCCGCCTACGGCCTCGCGATGCTCGCGAAGGAGCACGCGATCATGCTGCTCCCGGTGCTCGTGTTCAGCGACGCGCTCCGGGCGCCGCCGGGCGGCGTCGGCGCGGCGCTCCGCGCGCGCGGGGCGCGCTACGCGGCGCTCCTCGCGGCCGCGATCGTGTTCGTCGTCGTTCGCGTCCGCTTGAGCGGCGAGCTCACCCCGGCCATCCCTCCGCTCGACAACCCGCTCGTCACCCTCGGGCTCGCGGCGCGGACCATGACCGCGATCGCCGTCGTCGCGTACTACGCGCTCCGGCTCGCGTTCCCGCTGTGGCTCTCGGCCGACTACACGGCGTGGCAGATCGCGCCCGTCACGTCGCCGCTCGATCCGCGCTTCCTCGCCGGCGCCTTGGTGCTCGTCGCCGTGCCCGCCGGCATCGCGTGGGGTTGGCGCCGCGACCGGCCGCTCGCGCTCGGCCTCGGCTTCATGGCGCTGACGTTCGCGTTGATCTCGAACCTCGTCTTCCTGATCGCGACCATCATGGCGGAGCGCTGGATCTATCTGCCGTCGGCGGGGTTCTGCCTCGCGGCCGCCGCGCTGCTCGCGCGCGTCGCGCGCGGACGGCAGCTCGCGATCGCGGCCGGGATCGTCGTGGCACTCCTCGCGGTGCGCACCTGGACGCGCAACGAGGTCTGGCGGAACCCCATGGCCTTTTTCTCCACCCTCGTCACGACCTCGCCGGGCTCGAGCCTCGCGCACGCGGGCTACGCCGACGCGCTCGCCGCGGCCGGGCGTACCGAGGAGGCGCGCGCCGAGTACGCCGCCGCGCTCGCGATCGCCCCCGAGAACTGGCGCGCCGAGTACAACCTCGGCAACCTGAAGCTCGCGCGCGGCGACGTCGCCGGCGCGATCGCCTCGTACGAACGAACGCTCGCGCTCGAGCCCGAGATGACGAAGGCAATGATCAATCTCGGCGCCGCCGAGAGCCGGCGCGGCAACACCACCGCCGCCGTGACGTGGCTCCGGCGCGCCGTCGAGCGCGAGCCGAAGGTCCCGTCGGTCCACACGAGCCTCGCGAACGTGCTCGCCGCGAGCGGCGATCGCGCCGGCGCGCGCGCCGAGTTCGACGTCGCGCTGCGTTTGGCGCCGAGATCACCGGACGTGCTCGCCGACTACGGCGTCTTCCTCGAAACCGAGAACGACCATGCCGGCGCGATCACGCTGCTCCGCCGCTCGCTCGCGCTCCAGCCGAACGTCGCCGAGCGCCACTACAATCTCGGCAACGCCCTCGCGAAGAGCGGCGCCCTCGACGAGGCGGTCGCGGCCTACCGTCAGGCCTTGGCACTCCGGCCGCGGTTCCCGGAGGCAATGCAGAACCTCGGCCACACGGAAACCCTGCGCGGCAATGCCACGGCGGCGCAGGAGTGGTTCGAGCGCGCCGCGACCAGTCGCTAGCCGCGCCGGCTCCGCGTGCCACTGGCCGACCGCTGCCCGGCGTGACGCTTGGGTCAGTTCGATGCGTGTCAGGGGTCGCTCCGGGGAGCGG
>Ga0268299_1002221_pt1 | contig 24969 bp, 23 predicted proteins | sample NOBtaG_FD_193484 | JGI IMG/M metagenome (GOLD analysis project Ga0268299, IMG submission 193484) | Activated sludge microbial communities from bioreactor in Nijmegen, Gelderland, Netherland - NOB reactor | ecosystem: Engineered > Bioreactor > Aerobic > Activated sludge | place: Netherlands... | reverse complement strand
CACGGTCGACCAGAATGCCTAACCTTGCCAGCGTTTCCACATCCTCTTCAATGGCCCCGACTCTTTCATTCAAAGTGTCGTAGTAGGCACGAGGCACACTGAGGAATTCTATGCCTCGCTTGCGCAGTTCCTCAACGGTCGCAATGATGTTGTTTGTACTCATGGCTATGTGCTGCACCCCGGGCGCAGAGTAAAAATCCAAATATTCTTGAATTTGAGATTTCTTCTGCCCCTCTGCAGGCTCATTTATCGGCATTTTGATGGTGCGGGATTTATTCGCCATGACACGCGAAGTCAAAGCGGAGTATTGCGTGTTTATATCATCCGCATTGAATCCCTGGAAAATATGGAAGCCGAATACAGATTCATAGAAACGCACCCATTCCATCATTTTTCCGGATTCGACATTGCCGACCACATGATCGATATTGCAAAGACCGGTTCCACCTGACCAGGAATTCATTTCTTTGTACCCTGGCAAAACCATGCCGGAGTAGCCGGTTCTCTGAATGAATGTGTGAATCGTATCTCCGTACGTCTTTACAGATGCGGATGTTATTTGTCCGTGTTTGTCTTCACATGTGGCAGGGGCGGAAACGCTTTCAGCTCCTCTTGCGACGGCTGTCTTGAAGCATGATGCAGCGTCGTCCACCTGAAATCCGATCGATTTTACTCCGTCACCATGCGTAAGAACGTGTCGGGCGATGGGATGGTTTTGATTTAGAGCGCTTGTGAGGATGATTTTGATATCGTTCTGCTTGAGGGCATAGGAGGTAAGGTCGCGCTCGCCGGTTTCCAGTCCACGATATCCGACGACCTCAAAGCCGAGGCCGTGTTCATAGTAGTATCTCGCCTGTTTGGCATTGCCGACGTAAAACTCAATGAAGTCGAAGCCTTTGACAGGAATTTCCGACTCGATTTCCTGCCTGCCCGCCAGTTCTTTTGTAGCTTTCATTTCTGATTGAGTTTTTGCCATAGTTAAGTCCGCTCTGTTGTACCTAAGCAGTAGCATTCTTTCCCTTTAGCTGCTTCAGGTTGTCATCCTTTGGAATGGTTTTTGCAGAGCTAGAGCGAAATTTGTTTAATGCTTTGCTGCAAAAGGAAGACTTGCGGATTGTTTCTATTTCTTTGAGGCAGTGTTATCGGTGTTGGATTTGGCCTCTAATTGTTTGGATGATTTCTTCGCTCTCAGCAAGACAACGGAGCAGGGCGATAAAGGGATGAGGTCTTTAGCCGTACTACCCAGAAGAAACTTTCCCAGACCGCTACGGCCATGCGATCCCATAAGAACCAAATCAGCTTGAAAGGCCTCAGCTTCCTTCACTATCTCGTCTTTGACTATGCCTTCACGCAGAGACGTGTCAACTTCAACACCAGGGAAGTAATTCCTCAAGTTCTCAGCGACCGTGCGCACGAGCGCCTGCGAGTTTTGCTCATATTCCATACTTGGCCATTCTACGACTGCTCTGTTGGCGTCCACTACATGCAAAACCTTGAGCTTGATGGCTAGCGTATTGAGCTGCACCAGAAACTCTCTGATTTCTTCGTCAAACAAGAGGTCTTCGACTGGTATCAAAATCTTGGTTATCATTTCCTATTCCTCAAACACCGAGCAGTCAGGATGTCCATCAAGCAAGCGTGTGAGCGCCGGTATCTGCACTCTTCGACGGATGATCTTCCGATTCGACCCATTTGCGGGGTTTTACAACGGTGACAGCGCATTCGGCGTGCGACAAAACTGCATAGGAAACACTGTTTATTCTTAAGCGAGAAAGATCGCCTCGCCCATGAGAGCCAAGAACTATGACGTCAGATTGAGATTCTTCGGCTGTGTCTAGAATCACTCTGTGAGGCGTTCCCAGCAGTACCGAGATTTCAATCGGCACTGACGCAAGCAGTTTAGGGTGCAAGTCGTTTCTCACATCATTCAGCAAGGAAGATGCAGCTTTCATGCGTTCTTCGAGAATTTTCCTGGTTTCACCATGTCCGGACATGGAAGTTACAGTGTCGGTGACTTGGGAAGGTTCAATGACGTGCAGCAATTTGATAATCGTCCCGTGATGCGAAAAAGCCGCGGCCACGAAATCTTCAATCGGACTGATGAGGGTGTCGTCATCGATAGCTACAAGTACTCTCATATCTGATTCTCCGACATATTTGCCAATTGCTCGCAGGACCGGTGCCGCCCGCGGTAGAAACCATCCCTGGTCGCTCTCAACTGGAGAACCTGCGTCATGCTCAAATTTTTTCACTTCTGAGTGGCATGACCATCGTTCTTTAGAACGAATGTATGCGCAATACTTACCACGTGACCGGCAGCACCTTTTGGCGACTTTCTTGACAACACTGAATTAATCGAGCAAGAGTTTTTAGCAGGAACTTTGCCGAAAGCGGTACACTCCTCACAATACTTTCAGAAGGCGCCGGGCATGTCGCAAGCGGCTAAAAAAAGACCTCGCATTGTCATAGTGGGCGGCGGCTTCGGCGGACTCGCGGCTGCTCTGAAGTTGAAAGACGCCGATGTCGATGTGACTGTTGTTGACAAAACCAACTATCACCTCTTCCAGCCGCTTCTCTATCAAGTAGCGATGGCCGGGCTTTCTCCCGGCGACATCGCGCATCCGATTCGATCGATTTTGAGACAGCAGAAAAATACGGAAGTGATTCTTGCCGAGGTCACAAAAGTCGATTTAAAAAACAATCTCTTGCAATCAAATATTGGTGACATCAACTTCGACTATTTGATCCTTGCTGCAGGAGCGCAGACCAATTACTTCGGGCACAACGACTGGCCGGATTACGCAGTCGGTTTAAAGGATATCGACGATGCCCTTGAAGTGCGCAGGCGCGTTCTGGTCGCTTTCGAAGATGCAGAGAGCGAAAAAGACAAAGAAAAACAGAAGCAGATGCTGACTTTCGTGGTGATCGGCGGCGGTCCAACCGGAGTCGAGCTGGCCGGATCGCTAGCGGAATTGGCTCGCCATTCTCTTGTTCGCGACTTCCGCCACATCAATCCTTCTACTGCTCGTGTGATGCTTCTTGAAGGGTTGCCGCGAGTGTTGCCGCCTTTTGTCGAAGAGTTGTCCGCAAAAGCCGCGGAGCAATTAAAAAGCATCGGTGTCGAAGTACGAACCGGCGTCAAAGTGACAAATATTGATGCGCTTGGCGTGCATGTGGATGGCGGCGAGGTTATACCCAGTTCGACCGTGATGTGGTGCGCCGGAGTGGCTGCCGTCCCACTGACGAAGACTTTGGATGTTACCCTGGATCGCGGCGGCCGGGTTGTTGTCGAGCCGGACCTTTCCATCCCCGGATTCAAAAATGCATTTGCGATTGGGGATGTTTCCAACTTCGCCCATCAGGGTGAAAAACCGCTTCCAGGGCTGGCTCCAGTGGCGATGCAGCAGGGTGCTGCTGCGGCGCAATCAATATTGGACGACCTGGCTGGACGAACGCGCAAAAGGTTTCACTACACGGACAAAGGCACGATGGCTACAATAGGGCGCTCTGCTGCCGTCGCTGATCTCGGCAAGGTAAAACTGAGCGGCTTGCCGGCATGGCTTGCCTGGCTCTTAATTCACATTCTTATGTTGATAGGCTTCCGCAATCGCATTCTGGTTTTTACCAATTGGGTTTGGTCGTTTTTCACATATGACCGCGGCGCGCGCTTAATCACGGGACATCGTATGGAAGCCGGCTGCCCTGCAGAGCTGACCGACAACGTTAAGACTAAGTCGAAAATATAAAGCCGGTCGGATTTTCATCCAACCGGCTAGGAACGGTGTCGTTCGTTCCTCTGGACTGCAAGACCAGGCGACTTTTGTTTGGTTCCCCAATCGGCGCATTTATTTTCAGATTTGTCTTGGCGCTTCAAATCCAGAGCCAGTGCCGGTTATCGGCTTCGGAAGGCCGAGCTTGCTCATCACTTGATTAAGCAGGTCCGCGGTTCTCTGTGTCTCCGATGCATTTTTAGAAGATGAAGTCAGCCGCAAGTCGAGCGCCTGCTGCAAGTAGTGCTGCGCTTCGTGGATGCCGTTCAACGAAAGACAGATCGACCCCAGCGTGTGGTAATCACCGGCCAGTGCGCTTTTGTCCACTCCAACATCGCGCTCCTCTATCTCCACGACCATCTTCAGCAACTGATACGCTGTGGAATAGTCGCCTTGCTGTATGCAGGTTTCGCTCACGTGGCGCAACCTGTCGGCTTCTCTGCGCAAGATATCAAGATCATTTGGCATGTGCCCTCCGCACAGACATCTGCTGTCTTCCTTGGAAGACAGCTTTGCGAGTTTCGGTGCCCACATTGAGTCCGCGTGCGAGGTCCGCGAGCAGCCTTTTACGGCTACTACCAGTCTAGTGGTTTTGGGCACATCGGCAATCTAAGGTATCCATACAAATCGTATGGGTTAACCCAAGTTGGGACGGCATTTATGCCCAATCCTGGAACGATTGCCGTTTTTTGTGGTCTTCCTCTGGTCTGGAGGCAGTGACGAGCAAGAACTGGAGATCTACTGGAGATTTTTATGAATACCATTCATGCCAGACCGCAACTGAGATTTCATTCTCGTCCGGCAAAACATCGATATTCCATCATTTTTATGAGTCTCATTTTGATACTCGGGTGGACTGTGATGCCGCTTTTGCTTACCCTCACGTATTTTTCAGTCGAGCGCGATCTGGCTGCAGGCTTCGCGGCAATTCTTTTGGCGTTTGCTATCCTCGTCGGCCTGGCTATCGGCACTCGGCAGTTTCTAAAATACACCACCGCGGACGGTTATGAATTGCTGATTCACAACGATATCGTTTTTCTTTTCGGACTGGACAAGAAGGAGAACAAGCGCTTATGGAGAGAGGTTCCACTTTCGTCGGTCAACGAGGCGGCTTATTATCCGTTGTCCGACTCATCGACGATTGTTCTGCACACTGAAGGCAAGCCGGACCTCGAACTGCCGCTGTGGGCATTCGGCAAGCAGGCTGAAAAGAAAGTTGTGGACTATCTCAGAACGCGAATACGAGTGGTCGACATTCCGTCTGCAATTGTTATCTAGTTGGAAGATTAGTTGCGAAATTCCTGAGGGGCAATTGAGAAATGAAGAGTGAGAAACTGCCGTTAAAGCATGTAATGAGAAACGTTCTGGAAGAATCGCGGATGGTGCTGCCAGGTGTTCAGGCCCTGTTCGGCTTTCAACTAATCGCAGTTTTTAACAGTGGTTTCGAATCACTCAGCACTTTCGACAAAGAAATGCATTTAGTTGCGCTGATTTTGAATATTCTCGCCATTGGTTGCGTTATGGCTCCAGCTTCATATCACAGGCAGGTGGAAAGAGATGCCGTATCCGACCATCTAGTGCACTTCTCCAGTAAGTTGCTCTGTCTGGGCCTGGTACCGCTGGTAGCGTCACTTTCCCTTGATTCGTACGTAGTTTGCAAGACGATTACACACAACACTGAAAGTGGAATTGTTGTGGCACTTTTCACATTTGTGTTCCTCACGCTCATTTGGTATGCGGTTCCGCAGTTCGAGCGCAGACGAAGGAGAGAGCGGCGCGCCGAGAATACGCAGATCGCTTGCTAGACCTTAAGCAAATTCAGTTTTTTGGCATTCGCCTAATTGCTATGCAGCCGCCCAGTTTCTCGCTGCGTCATCCAGGAGAAATTGAACTTCCTGATCGCTTGTTTGTGTGAAATCTGCATACCAGGAGCCTACCGACCAAAATGGATTAGGTGTTTGCAGACAAACGGTCTCGTCTACCCGTTTGCCGACCTCAGCCAGCGTCTCAGGTGAAGCTACCGGCACGGCCACAATCAGTCGTTTAGGGCACTGATTTTTGATGGCAAGAATGGCAGCCATCATTGTTGCTCCGGTGGCCAGACCATCGTCGACAAGAATCACTGTCTTGTTTTCGATGCGCAAGAACTCTCTGCCGCGCCTGTACAAATGCTCTCTTCTATCGAGTTCTGCCGCTTCGATCTGCGTAATTTTGTCGATGATCGATCGAGGAATATCGAGTTCGGAAATCAGCTTTTCGTTCAGGATGCGAGTTCCACCGGTGGCGATCGCTCCTACGGCCAATTCGCTGTTTCCGGGAGCTCCGATTTTTCTTACGATAAAGCAGTCGAGGTATGCATTGAGCGTGCGGGCAATTTCATAAGCAACAGGCACGCCGCCACGTGGTAGCGCCAGTACCAAAATGTGTTTTCTGCCGCGGTATCCCGCCAGCTTCATAGCCAGCCGCTTTCCGGCATCGCGTCGATCTCTGAAAAACATGCGGTCGTCCACTTTCAATGCTCGCAATCTAGTTATCAGGGCACAAATTCGGTATTGGACTGACTGGCAGAGGGCGCAAAGGTTCCATTCAGTATAAAGTTGTTAAGAGACTTGTAGCGGCGACAATGTATTTGCTGGAACTTTCAAATATTCGAACGGTCAACCTGAAAGGCAAAAACGTATATGAAAGGAAAAATCGCATGTCACGCATGCATTGGATAGAACGATGATGAGAAAGGAAGTTCTAATCGAGAATAACGCGGTAGCTCTTGCAGGAGATCTTGTGATTCCGCAGCGGCCACAAGCGTTGATTCTGTTTGCGCATGGAAGTGGCAGCAGCCGCCGAAGCACCCGTAACCGGTACGTTGCCGAGCGTCTCAATAAAAGCGGTTTCGCGACCTTGTTGCTTGATCTTTTAACCGATGAAGAAGAGCGCGAAGAACACTACTCGATGCACTTTCGTTTTGATATCGACATGCTTTCCACCAGACTGTGTGCCGCTGTTGACTGGCTCGAGAACGAGAAAGCAACCGGTAATCTGGCGCTTGGATTATTTGGTGCCAGCACCGGCAGTGCCGCCGCATTGTCTTGTGCCGCGAAACGCCCTTCTAAAGTTGCTGCAATCGTCTCGCGTGGTGGACGGCCGGATCTCGCTGCTGAAGCGCTTCCTTATGTCATTTGCCCGACGCTTTTCTTAGTTGGCGGATTTGATCCTCATGTAATGGGTTTGAATGAGAATGCTTTGCATTCGATGAAATGCCACAGTGAAATCGAGATCATTCCGGGCGCCACTCATTTATTCGAAGAACCCGGTAAATTAGAACAAGTGGCAACGCTGGCAACCTGGTGGTTCGCACGTCACTGTACGCTGAAGTTTGCTCCTGGTCTTAAACCCTATGAATTGTGTGATGGCATGAACACATCTTTTATGGAGCCTATGGAGCACGTGGAGCGCATGAATAATATTGAGCGTTATCACGACTCCAGACATCACGACTGGCGTGGCAAGTCCGCTTAGAGCGCCATTCTAAATAGGGAACTTTCGAGCGAAGTTCCGGTCAAACAATCAAAGTAACGCACTAAAAGCGTTCTGCACCGACTGGATACCATGCCAGTCGGTTCTTTTTGGACGAATTTTGTAAACGATATTCTGCGGACTATCTATTCATCGTGTGTTTCTTCAGTCTCGTCGTCCAAGATGTTGTTGCATAAATCAACACATTCGTCGCAGATAGTCACGGAAGGTCCACTGATTAGTTTTTTCACGACGCTCTGCCCGCGCGCGCAAAAACTGCAGCAAAGCTCGCCTGGTTCAGCCGGCTTTTCTACATGATTCGCCAACTGCGGCAGGCTTAAACGGCTGATCTTGGCGTCCGGTTCAATCTTCAGCAAATCGCCTGCTTTGAGCTCGATATCGTTGCCCAACAATTTAGTTTTGCCGATCGAAGTTTTCCAGCGGTCATCACTGTTCATCTCCCCTGTACTGAAGATAAACAGTTCCAGCGGTTCGTTCGTTTTCTCCAAAACCTCACCGATGTATTTGTTCAAATTCTCCAGCGCTTTGCTGTTTCCCTTGAACTTATCAGCGTTTTTGTCACTGGGTCTTACAGCCTGCCAGTCTGCGTCTGCAAATATTTGAAATTTGTTGGTGCGGCTTTCCGCCATGAAAACTCTCACCGCATATTCACCTTCGTCGGTCAAAGAGATAGTGAGAGAATGTTTCTCGCCGATTAATTCGCAGTCTTCAAGGTCTGCGTTCGTACTGATGTAGACCTCGATATTCAGCTCGTCTTCATCGAGATCGCGATAGCCGTTGGCGATCCATGTGGCAAAATCTTGACCGACAAGGCGTAATTCTTGATCGTCGGCGCCTTCGTGGTCGAACTCGAGAACCGGACATTCACCGTCTTTCATCGCTGAGAGATCGAAGCAGAATACGTCTCCGCCATAGCTGCTGCCGAATGGAAAGAGAGCGCGAACGCCGAGTATCGGGTGGTAGCTGAAAAAGTTTTCGAGCTGCTGCACTAGATCGTGCCATCCTGCGCCTTTCTCCGTGATGCAATGCAGGCGCCCGAAATTGAATTGACCACCATCGAATAGTTGCAGAAAAGCTTTGTAGCTTGCCGGCAGTGAAACGAAAAGCGACTGTTCCAAATTCGTGATGTCCGCCTCTTCGGCGCCCGGTCCTACAAGGTTGGAACGATCCGTTTTGACTCGTTGAAACAACTCGTCTGCCGCCTCATGCGAAGCCTTCTTGGGCATTTTTTCACTCCGAAGAAACTAATTCGACCTAGACAATGTACCCGCTAGTTCAATCAAAACTGCAAATGCTCCTGGACTGCTTTAAGACAGTGGGATTTCAGCACTTTGTATGTGGCGTGGAATTCAGCTTCGCTTCCGTGATACGGATCGGTGATTTCTTCATCCACTCCCAAAAGAAAAATCTTGTGCGCATGCGCCGGCGGGCACACCTTGCGCAAGGTTTGCGCATGCACATTTTCCATTACGAAAATGATATCGAAGCGCTCGAAATCATCCGCTTTCACCTGCCGGGCGCGATGCGCCTTCAGATTTACACCGTTCGCTCCGGCTACGGAAACAGCTCGTGGATCGGCACCACTGCCGACGTTCCAGTCCATTGTTCCGGCCGATTCGATTGCCCCAGTAATGCCCCTTTCTTCGTAAATGCTTTTCATAATGCCCGCGGCCATGGGCGAGCGGCAAATGTTTCCCAGGCAAACGAATAATACGTTCAATTATTTTTTCTCCTGTTTCGTGTCTGGAAAAACCGGAGGAGGCGGCACTGCAGAAACATCAATGGGATAATTTTTCATAGCGGACGAAAGCCGCTGATAGAGCGCCGGAAGCCAGGCCGGCTGTTTTTTGAAATCGATTTGCGGTTTTACTTTCACTAGATTGCAAGGCGCAAAAATGAGTCGAATATTTTTGATGCCGCAATCGAACGCAAGCACGAACATTTCTTCTATCGGTTCATTACCCATGGCCAGACATCCAGTCGACCAGCGGCTTCCGTGAATGAGAATGTCGCAGCCGAGTTTTTTCCTGCGTGCAGGATCTGATTTGGCATGCTGCCGATCTTCTTCGTTTGGATAATTGACGTCCAATGCCATGTGCGCAATGACATTGGGGTGAAAGCTGGGAATACGGTAGAAGCCCTCGGGGACTTGCAAATCACCTTCTTTCAGTTTCGGTCCGGCGGCACCACTGGCGCCGATTACCGGATAACCGAGAATTTGTTTTTGTATTCCATTCTTGTCTTTTGCAAAAAGCAGGAGAACCTTCTCTTGTTTCAAACAAATCCAGGTCATTTGCGTGGGCGGGTACGGCACATCCATCGCATTCAAAATCGGTTTCAGCTTCTTGCGCACGGCCGTACCGTAAGTGGCGATCACCTCTTCGGCAGATGTGAAGACTCTGCGAGGTGACGACTTGGCATTGCCGCAAGTGGAGGTGCCTGCATTGGCAGCGCTTGCAAAGTTGCTCGTTGTCGCGATAAGCGAGACGAAAGCTGAAATTGCAAAAGCAAGATGTGGCAGACGCGAAGCCAATTGAGTTCTGGATTGGGAAACAGATTAAGGATACCAGAGTACTTGAAAAGTATTGTGCTCTACAAGAAAAATTCACCGAGTGCCATAATGTTGCCCGAGCTTCGCGCTGTATACGCTGCAATGCTTGAGATGCAAAAACGCCTGGAGGCTGCAGAACAAAAGTGATGGTGGCAAAGTTTTTTGATAAACGCCTGGTGTGCGGGTTGGCATTGATGATGGCGGCAAGCTGCTGGCAGGCGGCTTTTGCCGGTGCACCGGTGAGCGTCGCGGCACGCAAGAATATGAACTTTGATGCGCAAGGGCCGCTTGTGGAGCCGATGAAGGAAGCGAATGCCTTCATCGATAACATGGGAAAGGAAGTTGATCGCCTCAATGACTATTCGCTTTTGTTCGAGACAAAGACCTTCAAATCCGGTTCTTCAATTACTGAGGCGGGAAAGCTGTTTTTTAAAAAACCGAAGATGATGCGTATTGAAGAAACCGGCGAGTTCAACAAGGGATCGGTCGCAGTGCTTCAGAAAGACGGGAAGGCGCGTGCCAGGGGCGGCGGCATCTCCGGACTTGTGGTGCTTACGTTGAAGCCTGACGATAAGATGTTGGACGCGGCCAACGGTGACAAGATGGAAGACTCCGATCTTGCTTCACTTGTGAAAGTTTTGAAAGAGCGTCTGAAAGCCGGTCAAATTGCGCGCGTTTCCGAGAAGCCGGTGACGGTTGCCGGTGTATCTGAACCGGCTTACATTCTGGAGCTTTTCAAAGCCGGCGACCCCAAGACCTGCTTGAAGCGCGTTTGGGTTCATCCCAGCACGTATTTGCCTCTTCGCTGGGACGACTATGACTATAAAAACCCTTGCCTGAGCACCTGGAAGGATGTGAAAGGTAATGTCGGCTTGAGCGATGATTTATTCAAGCTCTAAAAAAGGAAAGCCCCGGCGCTCTTGAATTGAGAGAGCTAACCGGGATGCTTTCACTTACTTCTATGCCCGGCATGTTTTGGGTAAAACATTAAACCGCAAGAATTGTTCGAATAATCTGCGAAAAGCCCAACTGTGTGGGTTCTATCGCAAGATTAAAGGCGCGTGCCCGGCCGATTGAACGGCAAGGCAGCAATTTGGTGGCTGTTTCCTAACCGATTAGTGCTCCGCCCTGGATGCCGAGCACTACGCAAGCGATAGCTGCCTGTAGAACGCAGAACCAGCAAAGCCGATAGACATTCAGTTTAACTTTCACTGTCGAATCTCCAAAAAGTCGGGGCAGCATGTCGGCTTTAGTCCGTACCCCTGCCTATAATTTTAGAGGATTTTTCAAGCCTCTGCCGTACTATCCACTGTAGCTGTTTCCAGCTTCGTCCAATGTTCGAAGATATCCTGAAAATCGGCTTTCAGAAACGGTTTCGTCAGATAGCCGTTCATTCCCGCATTCATGCAATTTTTCCAGTCATCCTCATCAGAACTGGCTGTGACGGCGATAATCGGCGCGGTAAACCCGGCGGAACGCAGTTTTGCCGTGGCTTCAAACCCGTCTGTATTGGGCATTCTCAGGTCCATGAATATGATCTTGTAGGGCCAGCTTTTCACCGCTGAGACGGCTTCTTCTCCGCTGGACACGACATCGCACTCTTCGCCCATGTCTCTGAGCATCCAGCGCAATACTTGCTGATTGACTTCACTATCGTCTACGACAAGCACTTTTGGGTCCATTGCTTACACGCTCCTGTGTCGCAATTACGTTACCGGTTGATTAATGCTATGCCCACATAACCATTGTTATATATTTACGCTTTTCTGAAAATGCATGCATTAAATCTCTGCGGCAGTATCTTAATATCGCCGATCCCGGCGCCGCTCAAGGGCGTTGCAGGCGAAAGCTCGATTCAGGGTTTACCCCATCGAATCAGCCTTTTGTCTGTCGTAAATTGAAACCGTCCAAAATGCCACTTCGGGAATTGCGGACCTTACTACATACAACCTGAGTCGAGAATGCGTTCTACTTGAGCGTTGGCTCTCGCATAGTTTGTGCGTTTGCGAGCCTTTTACATCGCAGATTCAACTGCGATGAAGCTGGCAATGCCGGACCGGCGCGCATGTGCATCGTGCTTATAAAAAGGAGCGAGTTATGACATTTACTGGAATTCCGCCTGCCGCAGAAGAGCGGCATACTGATGATGAGCCTCACAGTCATGAGGAATCGAGCCGCCCCGAGGGCGTTTATGATTCTTTCGCGTCGCCTTTTCAAGAAAAGAGTTTGCTCAGCGGTCCCGAAGGTATGGGCATCATGCTGCTTGGCGTGGTGCTGCCCGGTTTGCTTCTGGGAGCGGCCGCAGTTTCTTGCTGCGATCGAATCACCATGATGATTCTGAAACATCCGCTGGAGACGCTGATTGAGATTGCTCTGGCTGTGATGGTGCCGGCAGCCAACCTTGTCGTTTGGAAATCTCTCTGTCGCGACGATCGCAGATTCGCTAAGCGCCGCGGCATCATGAATGGTATGGCAGTCGGCACTTCTGCAATCATTGCTGCAGTGGCATGGGCGGCTGTAATTTTGCAATATCCCGCCGTCGATGCCAACAGCGGCAACCCCCATCCGGGCGCATTCACAAGCATTGCGATTATTGCATCGCTTGCCGGTATGGCTTCACTGTATTTGACCAATTTGATGCGGCTCTCGAGAGAACTGCGCAGTTCACAATTGCGCACCGTTTTGTACTCTTTCATAGGCGTGGTCTTCTCCACTGTGTTGTTCATCGGCTCGGAAGCGCGCTCCGTCTGCATTCGAGTAGCTGAGTACATGTCTACCTCTGAGAGTGTTGCTGAAAGAAAGAGCGGTTTGGACTTCTTGCGCCAGCTCAATCCGGAGCGTGACTTGATGATGGAGTGCGCTGATGCTCGCGCAGCAGGCATTCCGGGTTTGTTCATAAGAATCGAGCCGACCACGCAAAGACAGCTATATTTTTCCGTCACAGGCAAGCCATTCAGAGATGACAAATCCTCGAACTTTGCTTCTATGCCGGACGACTACCTGCAACGGCATGTCGTCGGCGCGCCCATTGCCGGGCTGTCTTTGATCAGATCGGCTATGACTGGTGTTGTAAATCCAGGCACGCTAAGTGCAACAGTCAACTGGACTTTTGTATTTAAGAACCGCTCTTACAACAGTGAAGAAGCGCGCGCCGAGATTGGTTTGCCTGAGGGCGCAGTGATTTCAAAAATGACTCTCTGGCCCAACGGTGAGCCTACCAATGCGAACTTCAACCCGTCCGGTCAAGCTGCCTCGACCTTCGAAGCGCCCGTAGCAGTCGGTCACGACGCGCCGGCGATTTGCACTGATCTTGGACGCGGTCGCATACTTCTGCACTGCTATCCCGTTCCGGCGCAAGGCGAGATGAAAGTGCGAGTTGCCGTTGTTGTGCCGCTCAAGCTTCACACGCTTACCGAAGCCTCTGTCTCACTGCCACGATTTATCGATAATAATTTCGCTATTGCCTCGGACAATTCGTTGAGCTTACGCTCACCTGAAAATTTGTCTTTGAATTTGAAGGGCATACGCACCGGCGTCTCGGAAACCGGTGAGAAGGTGATCGCCGGTCAGCTCAAGGAAGACGATCTTTCAGGCTCCGGTCTATCAGTTCGAGTGGCGCGCAAAGCCACCCTTGGTCCTAATGTCGTATTAGATCCTTACGTTCGCGGCTCCTCATTGATCGTTCAAACGATAAAAAAGGTTGAGTCTCCTGCGCCGAATCATCTGGTGCTGGTCGTAGACGGCTCGCAAAGTGTGAAAGAGCATTTGAATGAACTTCAGGCAGCGCTTGCGAAACTGCCGCAAGCAATGCACAAGTCGATAATCATAGCCTCGGATCAAAACGGCGGCACGCCTGAAATTCTCTCATTCAAGGACGGAATGAAGAAACTGGAAAAAACCAATTTGACCGGTGGGCAGGATAATTTGCAGGCAGTCGTGAAAGCCGCCGAACTCGCCGGTGAGGCAAAAGGCGGATCAGTGCTGTGGATTCACGGACCACAGCCCAGCTTCAACGAAGAGATTTATATCATGGCTCCGTACATTGCCACGCCCAAATTCTACGAGCTTGCCCTGGATAACGGAATTATGGATGCGCATGAGTTCTTTAAGAACCATCGCGAAATTGGTCCGTTTACTGCCATCGCCCGCAGTGCCACCGCCGGCGATGCCCTGGAAAGATTTATCGCAAAATGGCAACCAGGCGGCACGGATTTCTCTGTGGACTACACTGCAGTTTCCAAAGCAGAACCTTCCAGCGGCTTCACTGGTCAGCAAGCGAGCGAAATCGCCAGCCTTGCTGCCAACCAAAAAGTCGAAGAATTGCTTCGTAAAGGAAAGGTAGCAAACGCATCTGTAATCGCTTGCGTGCACAACATTGTCACCCCAGTTTCTCTGGCTTCTGTTATGGGACAGGCTGCCGACGGCAATCGCTCGAATCATACGCGAAATCAAATGGCTATGAATTCGGGTTTCCAGCCCAATGAGCCTGGTGTGGCATACGAACAGACCACCGCAACTCCAGGTGAATCGAGAGTTGTACGCTCAACCGATTCGTCCGATTCATTTGGGTCGCCCAATCATTATGAGAAATTCTCGTCTTACTCAGCCGATCTGCAAGGTGCCACCAACGGCACCATCGGACCTCAAGGCAACGATGTTCAATACATTACCGGCGTTAATACGGCCGGCACTGTCAGAGTGAACAACATGGCTAATCTTGAATCTCTGTTGAACATCATGGCCAATGCAGGCGAAGCACTCGGTATTGTATTTGGTGGCGTATATGTCACCACTGCGATATTTGCAATCGCCAATGGAAAAACAAGAGTGCGCGGCCAGATGACTCATCAAGCGCGTCTCGCCTGCGGCTTGCTCTGCATCGTCGCTGGGCTGGCCATGCCTTCGACAATCAGTTGGTTCGTTGCCTCCGCGCGCGATGCGAATCTGTTCAGTTAAAACACGAGGTTAAGCAGGAATTTAAAAGGGTTAAACACGACCGCACATGCCAACACCGAAGCCGTCCTTAAAGGGGCGGCTTTTGGTTCTGATCCTCTGAAAGACTCCCCTGTGCGGCTTTTCGGACTTCCGGGAACTAAGTGGTTAGTCCTAAGTCTTAGAACCATCCGTTGATTGCACGGTATGGAGACACAGATGAACGACTGGGAAGCCCGGGCGCGCACCGCCGGATTGCAATATATTAGAGTTTTTGAGAAGGGCTACAGCCGCCGCAAGTGCGGCAAGGGCTTCAAATATATCGATGAGGAAGGCCGAACAATTACTTGCTCATCTTTGAAAGAGCGCCTTAGCGGTCTTGTTATTCCGCCGGCCTGGAGAAATGTCTGGATTTGTACGGACGAAGACGGACACATCCAGGCCACCGGCTTTGACGAAGCCGGTCGCAAACAATACATTTACCATCCTCGCTGGCATGAAGCGAGCGCGGCGCATAAATATGGACGCCTGATTCTTTTTGCAGGCTTGCTGCCGGCGATTCGCCGCACTGTTCGAAATGACTTGGAATCGCCGGAACTAAGCAAACGCCGAGTTGTCGCAGCCGTCGTCAGGCTGCTGGATAAAGCATCAATTCGAATCGGCAATAAGCAGTATCTCGAAGCCAACGACTCTCGTGGTGCAACAACATTGACCTCCGATCACATTTGTCGTGACGATAGTGGTATCAATCTGAATTTTAAAGGCAAGTCCGGCAAGCAAATTGAGCTTAAATGCAGCGACAACAGCCTTGCTGCATTTCTTGAAGATTGCCAGAAGAGCGAGGGTGAGTTTCTCTTCTCATATCAAAACGCCAACAATGAGTATGTCGCAGTTACATCCAGCGATGTAAATAAATACCTTATGGAAGCTGCAAGAGAATCCGTCACCGCGAAGGATTTCAGAACGTGGAGAGGCAGCGTTACAGCTCTTTGGCAATTGAGCGAGATGCAAGAAGGAATGAGCAAAACGGCGAAGAAGAAGTTTATCGTCGATGCAGTCAAGGCTACTGCTGCAGTGTTGGGCAACACCACTGCCGTCTGCCGGAAGAGCTATATTCACTCAGCTATTTTGCACCATGCGGAGGAAGGCTCTCTGCCTGAAATTATGCGTAATCTCAACGCAACGCACGTACGCAGAACCGGATTGTCAAAGCACGAAACCACCCTGGTTGCCTTTCTCAAACATGCGGAAAAAGACTACAACAACCGGACCGCGATTGCCAAACCGCTTCCGCTCAAGATTGCTGCATAGTCTTGAAATTACTCGCGTTTCAAAGGCTCGACCAGACGCCAAGTGCCGTCGGGATAAAGTATTTCCGATGGTTTGAAGTGACCTTTGTATTCCATCGACCTGCAGCCTTTGACGAAATACCCGAGATAGGCGTAGGGCAGCCCGCGTCTTGCGCACTCTTTGATCATCGAAATCAAGATCCAGGTGCCGAGTTGCCTGTCTTTGTAATCAGGATCATAGAAGAAATAGATTCCCGAAAGCCCATCTTTGAGCACATCCATGTAGCTGATGGAAACCAGCTTTCCATCAATATAAAAACACCATTCCTCAACCGGCAGCGGACCGTCAATGATGGACGAGATGTGCTCGACTCCACCGATCACTGAAGGGGTCGGCCAGCCCTTATTTTGCGCATGATCATTGTGATGGCGCATGTAAATAGTCATCTTCTCTTCATTGATTTCCGGCTCGGAAATTACCAATTCGACACTGTCTTCGTTGGCCTTTATGAGCCGTCTTTGGCTGCGATTCGGCTGATATTCGTTCGTCAAAACTCGAATCGGCTCACAAGCTTGGCAGGACAAACAGACCGGGCGGAAGAGCACATGCCCAAATCGACGCCATCCGGTGTGAATCAATTCCCAGTATTTCTCAGGGGTGAGGTTGCGCACCAGCGCGTACTTCATTTGCCAGGTTTCGGTTGGTAAATAACCGCACTGACTTGGGCTGCCGACGTAGGAATAATCCAGTTCAGGGTCTTTCAACGAGCATAGGTCCCAACTAACTCACCTTGTCCGGTAATATGCCCTTTTATGGCCGCTTCATACTGTTCTTTCGTGCAGCCTGAATCGAGCTTAACCATCTTGTTCAAGGCTACGATTTTGAAGCGATAGCGATGATTCTGACCCTTGGGCGGCATCGGTCCGTTGTAGCCGCGTTCTCCAAAATCATTCGTTCCTTCTACCGCGCCTTTCGGCATTGTCTTTCTGCTTGCTCCTTCACTCAATTGGGTGACATTTGCCGGAATGTTTGCAACAGTCCAGTGCCACCATGTGCCGCGCGGAGCGTCCGGGTCTTCTACCGAAAGCGCAAAAGACTTTGTATTTTTGGGACCTGCTGTCCATTTGAGGGGAGGTGAAACATCTTTTCCTTCGCCTGTGTATTGCTTCGGGATTGTTTTTCCTGCACCGAATGCGGTGCTGGTTACACTGAGCGTTTGCGAGTCAGTGGCGAGCGATGATTGACTCGAACAGCAAAGAAACAAGCTTGCGACCGTGAGAAGCGAACCGGTGTTTGTTCGTTTTTGTTTCTTCCACTCAGTCATGGTGCGGGTACCTCGCGATATCTACTGGGTGTCTGATTGTTTCCATTCGCATTTTAAAGAGACTCTTGCGAGCTCAGTCTTGCCCTTTTTCAATTCAAAATTCTGCACCACCTCATGCCTCGAGGTTTCGTCGGAAAACGTGAAACGCAGGCTATGAGGGCCGGCGCTAAGACCGGCAACTTGAAATTTTCCTTCGTCGTCGCAGCGAGCGAAAGAATCGTTGTCGACAAGTATTTGAGCATTGGCTGCCGGTGCGCCTTCGGACGTCATCGCCTGGCCGGAAATTGTGCACTCGGTTTCTGGGTTCAAAGCGACGAAATCCATGTCTCTTACTTCGACTCGTTTCCTATTTTTCACCGGCAGAATTTCCAGGTTTTCAAAATTCCTGCGTATGATTACACCGGCAACGTTCCTCATCTTTAGACATGCGATTTTATTATGGTACAGGTCCAGCACATCAATGGTTCCCTCCCAGCGGATGTGATAAAAACGCCGATCTCGCGCGGGATCTTTTAAGCGATAAATCACATAGGCAGAGTCGGAATGTTTATTGCGAACCACATCAGTTAGGAACTTCTTGAGGCTCTCTACATCACCGTCTCGGGCATACTGATTGGCGGCGCTCCAGTCAAGAGACGCACGGTTGTTTTCTTGCAATGGCTCCTGAGCCGCCGAAGGCGTCAGGAGCTGCAATGAAACGCTAATTGAAACCAAGCAGAACGCCCATTTCCAATGTTTTTGCCATGACATCTCTGCGCACCTCTACGATCAAATCATAGAGTGTCAAACCCACATGTGCAATGTGCGAATATGCAGAGCCCTGAATCAGGCTCGAAGTCTGCCGGCTGTCTTATGTATGCCTGTGATATTGATGCCACTGCTGTCTTTGCTGCTGTTGCAATTGCTGCTGAATGAGCCGCTGTTGATACGCGTGCGCGTTATTCGGCTGCATTCTATATTGCATGCTTTGCATGTCGTTGAACGGCTGTACATAATTGTGCGATGGGCGTCCATAATGCGAATATTCTATTGGTGACTGAAACTGATGATGATGGCGGTGATGGTGTGGCTGCCGATACCGGTCGTAATAGTTTTGTCCGTAATCTTCATAATAGCCGCGAGGCCCGTGTTGATGATGATGACCCCAGTGGTGGTGGCGGCGATCATTAAATCGATCTGCCATCATGGCACCACCAGCGATGGCGCCGAACATGCCGAGAATATCTTTGACCGGACCTAAATCCATCGGGCGTTGCGAGAAGCGCTGGTCGCCGTATTGGCCTCCGTCATGGCCGTCGAACTTGCTTTGTTGCGGTCGATGCTTTTGCCCGCGTGGAGTTTCGCTGTCCGGACGTGGAGCTTTCTCGCCTTTTTCGCGCTGCTCGGGCGGTTTGTACTGTGTATTGAGCACTTTGCCGTGTCCGAGTTTTGCCAACTCTTCCACGTCGGCAACCTTCAAAACTTGCCCGGCGGAGATTTTGTCCGGATTGGCTTCCAGCCCTTTTATCGATCCTTTGTTCTTTTCGACGAGCCCTTTGACGACGTCCAGTTTGAACTTGTCGGATTTGTCCTTAGTGTTGGAGTCATTGACCATTTTGGAGGCGATGCTCCAGAGGCTGTCCTTGTCTTTGACGGTGTAGGTGCCGGGGGCATCGGCTCTGGTCTGCGTTGCGGCGACCACTTTCTTGTCGCCGTTGTTGTCGCCGGTAAATTGGAATTTGTCGGTGGAGCTGGCCCGCGTCCAGTAATCCTTCGGGTCCAGTGCGCTTTGAGTTTCCGCTGCCGTGGATACGCGCGCCAATTCGCGGGCGTTTGTGCCGCTGTCGTTTCTATTCATCGGAGAAGACTCACAAATGTATTGAGGAGAGTGCTGCGATCGTATCGACGGCAGCATGAAGAGATCGTGAACACAGTCCGCAAATAGCGTATTTACCGCAATCTTGGAAACCTATTTAAAGTTTGATCGCCGCATTTAAGGGGGGTACATTTTCCAACTTTGTCATCTGCAGATCCTTTAGCAGTCGGCTTCTCCGTGTCACCGGCGAGCGCGGATCTCCTGGCGACCATGAGCGGGGTCTAAGTAACTGCAACGCGGACTCCCACGTCGGATTGTTAAGCGACCCCGGCGGCAGGGCCATAACCGTGAGGACGCTATCTATTAATAGGGCGGGGAAATTGTCCAGCCAGGGACCGAAAGTTTTGGGATTGGCGATGCGCGCCGGGTGCTGATAGGCGGCGTGCCCTGCCTCCTCGCCGGAAAGGTCGCTGAGCTCGGGTGTGAACATATTGTCGTAATCCACGAGTTTAATCGCACCCGACTGATCTATAAATATGTTTCCCGGCTCGAGGTCACCATGGGCGATACCATAATTCTGCAACTCCAGCATCATGGCCCGGAAGCTGAGGATGAGCTTGTCTATGGCGGCCCTGTTGTTTGCATGCATCATCTTGAGCACGTATCGATCCAGCGGCTCAGCCTGCAACCAGTGCATGGTCAAAGCGGGAAACCAACTGTTTTCGACTTTGATACCCTCGGGGAAATAGTCGAAGTCGACCAGATATCTGGCAAGGGGACCGTTCTTTAGGCTCACGAAAGACTCGTAGCGTCTGTCTCTGTCTGCTGATTCATTGATGAAACATTTGAGGGCGAATTGCTGTTCGCCCGTGGCAATTTGATAGACAATCCCGTTCTTGCCTGTAATCTTATGTTTGATCGGACGGGAATCGGACAGCCGCTGGTCGCGTAATGCTGTGGCCGGTTTGAGAACGGCGAGATCATATTGCTCGATAGTCGGCCATTTTATTTGCGCGGGAAAACGCGGAGCCTGTTTCAAATGCGATGGAATCGGGCGTCCAGCCGGGGCTGATTTAATCGGCTTGCTCGGCTGCTCTTTTGTGGCGGTCACTTCATCGGGCAGCATCCAATCGGGAAGATTGGTCGTTTTTTTTGCGGCGGATGAAACTTCAACAGAGTGAATCTCTCTGGCAATGTCGTTAAGATCTGGCAATCTATCTGAAAACGCCGGAATTTTGCTGAGCGGACAATCGGCAAGGCGCTTGATCAATTCGGCGCGTTCTTTTACCAGTTGATTCGGATGATTAGTCAGTTCGCGGAAAATTCTCGATCTTTCCGTATCTTGAAGGTCCGGCTGGCGGAACAGGATGCATTCATCGCCGCCATTGTATTTTTTGAAAAGCAAAGGGTCACTCATTGCAATTAATAGCGAGCTGTGAATCAGCCAGGCGGAAAAGTCGTCCAGAGCCGGCGAAAAATCTTTGTTGGTCCTTCCGGGGTGCTGGTAATTGGGATGGCCCAGTTCGTTCGAAGGCGAGCCTGCAAGCGCCGGCACAAACATGCCGTCATAATCTACAAGTCTCAAGGCGCTCGGTTGCACCATTATATTGCCGTGCTGCAAATCACCGTGGGCGATACCAAGCTGTTTCAAGTCGCAAACCATGCGTTGAAATCGATCGGCCAATTTTTCCATCTCGCTTTTGTTGCCGACTTGTTTTCGCAAATGCTGATCGAGCAGCACGCCATCTATCCAGGTCATTTTGAGAACTGGATACCAATCGGCTTTCACTCGAATGCCTTTCTCTAGATATTGGAAATCGACGATATGGGGTGAATTTTTGACAGCCATAAAACGGCTCAATTGCTCGTATCTCTGCAATTGGTCCGCGACCTGCCGCAGAAAACATTTGACGGCAATCAGTTTGTCTCCGGTTTCAAAACGATACACGCTGGCAAAATTGCCGGTCACTGGTTTTGGCAAACCGATGGCTGTAAGCTCGGCGGCTCCCCTGTGCAGTTCCTCATCAGCAAAGGAGTACTGCGGCGTTTGCACGGCTTCATTGTAGTCCTGAGGTGACGGCCAGTACATCGATTACATTCACTTGGGAAACGTAACGACGAATGTGGTGCCTGTTTGAGGTCGGCTTGAAACTTCCACTTTTCCGTTGTGCGAATCGATAATTCTCTGGCAGAGATAAAGATGCATTCCCGATTTGCTCGAATACTTGCGCCCAGTTTCTCCGTCCCAAAACCGCATGAAAAGCCGCTTCTGGTCCTCCGGCGGAATGTCCCTGCCGCGGTCGTTTATGGAAACCTGAATGCCGTCTGAAACGTGGGAAACATTCACATCCACTGTCTGTTTATTGGGTGAGAATTTGACCGCGTTTTCCAGAAGAATAAGAAAGACCCGCCGAATCCCTGATGGATCGCCATTGATCGTCAGGTTGCCTTGCGGAAAGTCGGCTGCCACGTTAATGCCTCTGAATTTGGTGAGCGGGGCGCATTCTTTTATGCACTCCTCAATCACATCTTTCAAATTGATTTCTGATTTTGCCAGTTGCTGCCGTGTTTGATCGTAAGTATAGACATCGAGCAGTTCTTGCGTGACAGCAAGCGATTCTTCGTTGCTCTTCTTGAGCTGTGAGATGGCCACTTTTTGCTGTTCGTTCAAATCACCCAAAGACCCTTCCAGCAAATGTTCGAGCACCAGACGTCCGCCTAAAAGCGGTAACCAGACCTCGTTAGCCAGCAGTCCCATGTAATCTTCTTTGAGCCTGCTCAAGCCCATGGTTTTTTCCAGACCTGCTTTTTTCTTTTGCTCATTAATGAGAGCCGTGCGGGCGAGCGACAAATTGATTGAGCGGTGCAAGCGCTCGCGATCAATATGCGAGTGCAGCAGATAATCTTGCGCTCCGCGTTTGACAGCGTCGATTGCCGCGCTTTCATTTTCCGGCGGACAAATTACAATCACCGGCTGGCTGACCAACTCACTCCAGAATTCGCTGAAGGCGCGCTGACTTTGCCCGAGCGATGTGGTTAAGTCGAAGAGCAAAACCTGATACGAATTGGTTTTAATTAGACCGAGACCGTCCGATAATGTGCGTGCCCAGGTGACCTGGTACTCTCCGCGAGTTTCGTCGACCAGCAAATGCCTTATGGTCACGTAATCGGTACGGTTGTCGCCAATGAGAAGTACGGATACCGGTTCGACGGTCGCCATGGAAGAATCTCTACGAGACAGCGGTAGCTAAATTGAAAGTTCCCCGAAAAGATCTTTTTTCAACATCTGAGGAGCTTCATCCAAGTGTTGGGTTTCAACAGTTTTATTACCGGGCTGAAGGGAAGTTTTATTGAATGAACTGGTAGTGGAGCAGTCGAAGATGAAAATCAAGTATCTGGCGGCACTGGTAGCCTGTACGGTCGCAGTGGGAGCGGCTTTTGACCCTGCATTCGCCCAGGACGTAAAAAAAATCAACAAGTGGTTCGAGGACATCGACAAAAACTATCCGAATCTGAGAAAGAAAGCCAAAGTGGGCGATCTGCAGACCCCCGGCAAAATGCAGACTCCCGGTAAGTTTCAACATCCGGCAAACATCCAGGCTCCGCAGGGTTTTAAAGCGATCAAAACCACCTCTGCTCCCTGCAGTCAGCGATTCTTAGTAGGCGCCGACACGCTCTTTGAATTCGATAAGGCGACATTGACGCCTCGCGCAGAGGAGACTTTGTCCGTGTTGGGACCGATGATTCAAAACGCCGGCGCGCATCCTGTGACTATTGAGGGGCACACCGACGCGGTCGGCACAGACGATTACAATCAGCAGCTCAGCGACAGGAGAGCCGAGAGAGTACGCAACTGGTTACTGGAGCATAAAGTGGTGGAGCGGCGAGCCGTCTTCACCGTCGGCTATGGCGAGAAAAAGCCCGTGGCGCCGAATACTAAACCGGACGGCAAGGACAATCCGGCCGGACGCGCTTTAAACCGCCGCGTCGAAATCGTTGTCGATACGTGCAAAGGCATAGACGAGCCGGCTGTCACCGCTACCCCGGCTGCCGCTCCTGCCGCAGCGGAACCACCGGCAGGGACCGCCGAAGCACCACCCGCCGAAGCACCACCCGCCCAAGCACCGCCCTCCGAGTCGGCGCCCTCCGAAACGGCGCCCGCAAACGATCCGCCTAAAGAAGCGTCCGGCGATTCTGCCAAATAGAAAGTTTGGTGAAATAGCATTCGAGAAGAATTCCGCTAAACTAGAGCTGGAAAGCCGTTCGACCGTTTGTCGGCATAATAAGTCCGATAATGGGTAGAATAATTTGGTTGGATTCGGTTGGTATTGGTTGGTTCTGGGTTGGTTCTGGGTTGGATTGAATCGGTGTAAGCGAGGAAAGCTGTGAGATTGCTTGCCAGATCGTTCTTATTGGTGATTCTTTTCGTTCTGAGCGGTTGTCCGTCAGGGCTGGCTGAAAGCGCGGCGGATACTAACGGAAAAGTGCTGGTCGTATTTATCTACGATCCACATTGCCAGTTCACCTGCGATAAAGTGCGCCCGGCGGTGCGGTCCGTGCAGTCGAAGCATGCGCAGTCGGTTTCTTACGTCGAGATCGATACGTCCGATGAGCATGCGGAGCAATCGAAAGAGCTGGCTCGCAAGAACGGCGTGCTCTGGTTCTTCAATGACAATATGAAATTCGTCCCTGTTGTGGGTTTCTTTTCGCCGGAGCGAAAGTGCATCAAATATCTCACCGGACCGAAAACGAAAGATGTCTATGAAGCGGCGCTGGTAAAGGCGATGAAAGCTAAGTGATTCTTTCAATAAATCTGAGTAATAGACAATGATTCCGCATACGCTGGAAGCAAAGCCGCGCTTGCTTGATTCGTTCAGGCTGAGCGCGATGATTTCCGCTGTGCTCGTGTTATCTTACTGCCTGGCTATTTTGATCGGCTGGTACTGTGACATTCAGCCATTGAAGATGTTATTCGGGTTTGCCGTGCCGTTTGGCGCAGCGGTATCGTATATGGTGCTGGCGTCGATTGTGTTGGCGCTGGCGATTTCTCCCGATCGAAAAGATGTTCGCATGATCGCGGCGGCGATGTCGCTTTTGACTGCAATAATCGGTGCGGTGAAATTCGCCGAAGCCACGCTGGAAGCTGATTGGGACTGGTTTTCCGTGCCCCTCTCGGGTGAGTTGGCGAACGGTGTCGTGCTGGCTTACCCAGGGCAATTGACGCCCGACGCGACCTTGGGAATTTTGCTGGTGAGCACCAGCCTTTTTCTTATGACCTTGCACAATTCGAAAGTTGATCCGATATGGCAGTGGCTTTTGACCTTGACCGGCTCGGTGGCTCTATTGCCTGTTGTTGGCTTTTTGCAGGGCATTCCTGAATTCTGCGGGCTCTGGGGCTGCGTCAAAGTGCCCGTGACACTTGCCGCCTCGACGCTTGTGCTTTCTTTTGCTGTTTATTCACTCCGCCCAGGCTCAGGTTGGTTTGCCCTCTTGCTCGAGCCGGACATGCTGGGAACGGCCTTGCGCCGCAGTCTCTTTGCACTTATGGTGCTGCTTCCGGCTTTCACAGTGCTCAAAGCCGGTTTGGTCGCCGCCCATATTATTGACGAGAATACCGCTTCGCCTGCTTTGAGTGTTCTCAATTTGCTCGCTGGTGTTTCAATTGTCATCTCGCAGTTCGTTTATGCCTACAGGCGAGAGCAAAATCTGCGGCGCGACACGGAGCAAAAGCTTGCCGATCTCTCTTCCGAAATGTCCCAGCGTGGTGCCAAAT
>Ga0268299_1002220_pt1 | contig 24975 bp, 28 predicted proteins | sample NOBtaG_FD_193484 | JGI IMG/M metagenome (GOLD analysis project Ga0268299, IMG submission 193484) | Activated sludge microbial communities from bioreactor in Nijmegen, Gelderland, Netherland - NOB reactor | ecosystem: Engineered > Bioreactor > Aerobic > Activated sludge | place: Netherlands... | reverse complement strand
CGAGTTTGGAGGACTCTCAGAAATGGGAGTCCTCCTCTTTTGACTTTTATAGCTTGAATCTATCTGCTTGGTTATTGGGTTGCTCAGCTCTTGGGAAGTAAACCCAGCGCTTGCAATTCATGAACCGGCTCGTCGAACGAGCATGAGCCGATCGAATGCATAAAATCCTTACGAACCAAAGCAATAGTATCTGCGGAGAGCGCAAGCCCGCGCCACTTCGCTTCTTCTCCAAAAGAAAATGCAGATGCGTCGGTCTCCGCCACGATTGCTTCAATATGTTTTTCACCCTGCCATGCGAATGCCGCCGCCATCAAAACATTCAAAAATCCATGCATCACCGCCCGTGGTGCATCGGCTTCGTATGTAAGAGCATATTCTGCGCGAATCGGATGATGCAATCCGGCGGTAGCTTTAAATGGCAAACGCCGTTCTGCGCAAGCTTCGATGAAAGCAGCAACTTCCTTCGGCGAAGGAATTGCTTCCGGTTTCACACCACCTGTGCGAATTTTCGCAAAACATCCTGCTTCTTTTACTGCATCGAGTTCACCCAGATTCGCAACTGCCACCTCGCAATAGACCGGATGTTTTGCTTTCACGACAGTCTTCGTTTCCAATGTTGCCGCCCGCGCATCATCAGTTTCCGACAAAAGAGAGATCGAGCCGTCCAAAGACTTCGGCACATTCGGCAATTCGTTGTTGCCTACGACCAACCAACGCAACATCCAAGAGAAATCACTGCATTGATATTGCGCGAAATTCTCGACCGTTTTATCCAGAGGCAGAGCTGCCGGAGGGTAGATACCGGCGTAATCTATTAAACGCTCGAGCAAAGCTCGCAAGGCGGGGGCGACTTTTGGAGCTGTTGAATTCATAGCCTTTCGCAACCTCTTTACAGAATATGCGCCGATGATGTTAGCACAAAAGGCTCCGCAGAAAGCGAAGCCTCTTGCCTTAACTAACGAATCCGTAACTATGCCTTAGAGGCGCAAGCCTGCATGTTCTTGAAGAACTCGTCGCCTGCTTTTTGCATTTCTTCGGGGGTCATTTCAACTTTGTGAGTTGCCAGACTCCAGCCTTGTCCGAATGGGTCGGTGACACGGGTGTAGCGATCACCCCAGAACATGTCCATGGGCGGCATCATTGGTGTGCAGCCTGCATCGACAGCTCTTTGGAATGCTTTGTCGACATCTTCGACGAATACATGCAAAGTTGCATGGCAGCCATTCAATGTAGATGGACTGGCACCGCAGCTCTTATCATCCATCTCATCGCAGAAGAAAATCGCGCTGTCGCCGAGTTTGCAACAAGAGTGCATGATCTTGCCGTCCGGTGAGCACATGCGATGCATCTCTTCAATGCCGAATGCCTTCTTGTAGAAGTCGATGGCTTTCGCACAATCTTTGATGATCAAATACGGAGTCACGGTGTGAACATGCTCCGGTTTCCAATTCTTTGCTGCTGGCATTGTCTTTCTCCTGAGTGTTTGTGCGAATCGTTTTTAGCTTTACTCGAAAAGACCAACGAATCTTTCGAGTGACGCTGTCCAACCCAATGTGTGCCCGTGCAGGCAGTTGGCATCGTTGAGATTCGAGTGCGTCAGGCGAATCTCGGTCTTGTCGTCTTGTTGGATAAAAGTGACGGACACAAGTGTATCCTTTGCCGGAAATTCCGAGGACGTGTTATTCCATGTGTAAACAAGTCTTTTGTTCGGCTCGACCTTTTGATAGGTGCCGAACATGCACACTTGCTCGCCATCGCTGCAACTTACTTCAAAGCGATATTCGCCGCCGACACGCAGGTCACTTGTCACTTTGACGGATTGAGTTTTTGTGCAGCCGATCCAGTTGATCATTTGCTCCGGCTCGGTCCAGGCTTTATACACCAACTCTACAGGCGCCTTTACGACTCGCGTGACGTCGAGAGTCAGTACTTCTGCTTTATTTGTCGCTGCTGTCATTTTCTTCCTCTTTGAACGCTTTGGCTTCTACGTATTGCTGAAATGAATCTAGCTGTTGGTTCCAAAACCTTTTATAGGCTTCAATCCACTCGTTTGCCTCGGACATCGGCTCCGCGCAAAGAGATAGATAGTGAACGCGACCACGCACCTGACGGCTGATCAGATTCGCATTTTCGAGCAATTTCAGGTGTTTCGAGATTGCCGGAAGCGACATTTGAAAAGGTTCTGCCAGTTCCAATACCGAGCATGCACCTTTGGCCGCGAGATTACCTATGATGGCACGGCGCGTCGGATCAGACAGTGCGAAAAACGTTCTGTCGAGCTGCTCCGAGTAGTGTTTAACCATCGCTGCTCTCTTTTTTTGCAGTTGCGGGTGCGTCTGCGGCGTCTTTAGTATCATTGGCATCCCCAGCGTTTTGAGCCGTAGATGCGGAAGTTTCGGACACAGTTTTCAGACTTGCCAGACCCTTTTCGAATTCCTTGCCGCAACAGTCATCCATGCTGATGAAAACTTGCATGACTTTGCACATAAATGGGTTGTCTTTGCTGTCCATCGTCCAGGTGACTTTCGATGCATCGCCCTCGGGAATGGCTGTGAAAACGATTGTGCTTGTGCCTTCGAACGGTTTTGCCTGGTGAAAGTTGAATACGATTTTGGTCGGCTCGGTCGAGAGTATTTCCATGTCACCCTCGCCGACATTGTCGTTTCCAGACCACGCATATTTGGCGCCTTTACCACTCTCGGGTCCGCTGTAAGTGCGCTTCATATTAGGATCGACCTTCTCCCAGGGAGACCAAGCCGCCCACTTTCTGTAGTTGTTGACGTTGGAAAGGATTGTTTCCGGTGATGCCTTGACTATCGTCGAGCGCTCAATATGGGTATCGTTCGGCTTGGTTGCTGCAATGCCGAGAATCACTGCTATGCCAAAGACCAAAATGCCGGCGACTATGGCAATCACCTTCTTCATAATTACGCTCCTCTAACATTTAACGGTATGGTTAAATGTTAGCAGAGTGCTTAGATATGAGCAACCGGTTGTTAGATTTTCTCGAGTTTATCTCTCAAAAGTCCGCTAATGCGCTGTCAGCTTGAGTCCGATCAATCCCACCAGGACGCAAAGTGCGCTGAGAATTCGCGGGGTGCTGGCCGGATCGCCCAGCCACAAAATTCCCACTATAAAGGTACCGATCGCCCCAATTCCGGTCCAAACCGCATAGGCGGTTCCCAGCGGCAATTCCTTCATCGCCACCGCCAAAAGCCACATGCTGAGCACGGTCGCCCCAACAGTCATGAGCAGCACCCATGGGCGCGAAAAGCCATCAAGCTGTTTCAGCCCCACAGCCCAAACAATCTCAAACAAACCAGCCACAAACAAAATCACCCAGGACATACGGCACCTCGCAATCGGGCCGTCCCGGGTGAATCACAGACCAGGTCGTCCTGGTTCTTTTTAGTTTAGCACTATGTGCCAGCAGTTATCATTTACCGGTGCACTAGAGGAAACACAATGTCTGATTGGCTGCAAAATCAAATCCAAGCGTTCGAAAAACTTCAGGGAAAAACGGTGAAGCGCTGGGTTGGAATCGAAATGGCGTTGCGCGAAACGGATGATGGCATTCCAGAATTCAGACATGATTCCGTGCGCTATTTCCAAATGTCGCGCATCGATGCAGAACTCAAAGACGAACAGCCTGCACGTTTTGTCACCAGTCAGGGCAAAGAAGTGTTTGGATTGATCCGCTACGACGATATGTCTGATGTGGTCGTGCACGACGAAGAAGATTGGGGAAGCTTTCTTTGCGCGCGTGTCGTGAATGAACTGCCGACCGGAAAAATCAATGTGGTGAAAGTCTTTACTGAAAGCAATGTGATTTCGGAAGTTCGCCTGCAAATAGATGCTGATGAAATCGGCTTGTATGCAGGTGAAATCTACGAAGACTTCGATCAAAAATATTCAGTCAGGTTTCTTGCCGAATGCGTTTTGGTTCAGCTCAATGGCGAGCGCCCAGAGGTATTGTCCTTTTCCCCGGGCGGGTAAAATATTGCAGTACCCCGCAATCCACTTGTAAAGACGCGCCGCCAGCATGCAGCCCAGAGACAATCAGCACTTGAAAATGCTCCACGCGAGGTGGGTGCTGAAGGACATTGAGCAGGATGGTGTTCCTGAAATATGCCAGACGCTGGTTCAAGAAGGGCTTGACAGTCCATCGTTGCACTATCTTGCAGGTCTGACGAGAGCAGAGATGTATCAAGTCGATGGACTTCTGCGCAGGATGTTTCACGAATTCGGATTTGAGGAATGCACCGAGATTGATGCAGCGTGGTTCCTCGTCAAAGATCTTGCGGCTGAAATAGAATCCGGCCGCATGGGCGCATACGAAGGCGCGCGAAGATTGGGTCAATACGGCACTGATTTCCAACCGCTCTTTCCTTTTTTGAGAACATTCATCGCGGCATGGAACGAGTGGGATGAGTATTCAGAGCACTCGCAAGATTTAGAATCGCAAATAAGGACAGCAGCCGCCGCGCTGCTTCCGAAGCCGGCACCACCATCCCCGGGAAAGGGCTCGGACGTCGATCGCCTTATCAAGATTGCACACAATCAGAGATTGCAAGGGCAGGATTTCAACGGAAGAACAGCCGCAGTCGAAATTGCCAAAGCGATTCCTGCGGGTTTGGTGCTACCTGGCGGCGTGCATGATGTGTGGATTGCGATTGGAACTACGCAAAATCTTTTGCTGGGAGTAGTGCATTGCGCCTTGCCGTTTGGACTGGTGCGTTTCGAATTCGAAAAGTATGTTCAGCAACCGGCAAGCAGGCTCGGCATGTACTTCACGCCCGTGCCCGGACCTGATATTGCCGTTCTTTCTCTGACGCACGAATCCATTCAAATTCTCGCCGGTCGCGAGGTCACATTGGCTGACGAGGGAGCGTGGCTATCCTTAAATCGGCTGATGGCCCAAACTGCTTCGTGAGATGGTTTTCGTAGTCCTTCCAGAAATTTCTATGCGCACCCACCACTCGATTGGCAACGCCTTCATATCGATGCATCTGGTCTCTTGCAGTTAGAAAATTGGTCAGGCGATCAAATTTTGCATCAACGGGAATGAAGTGCTCCGTGTAGTGGGCTCTCACCGGAATGCGCTTGGGTCCTCGTCCTCCCATGCGCGCAGAATGATAGCGAGAGTCTGTCATTGTGTCGACAATATAATTTTCATGCCGCACTCCGGCGCGCCCCCAACCAACGCGTCCCATCAACAAACCCATTCCGGAGGCTGATGCCAGATCGACACCAAACTCGGTGATGTTTGAAACAAAAGTGTCATCGCTTTTTTGATCTTTGTCTTTGCGGAAGATTGCATTATCCAGCGCAGTGACGCCAACTGCCATGACGGTCAAAGGCAAAGCTAATTTTGTAAATGCGACGCGATCTGCTGCTGCCGCCATCATAAAACCCAAAGTTCCCGTGACTGCACCGCGCCGTGCATGCCCCTGCCAATCCGTAACCGAGTCCGCAGCGCCATCCTGAATTTGTTTGAAGAACGAATTTGCGGGCGAATCCATCGTCTCGGATAACAGCCGCTTTCCTGCCTTTAAATCTTCAATTTGTGCGTGTCGACCTGCGGGCGAAAATGCTTCAAAAAACATAGGCGAACCTCAAACCCCTAGCGGGGTAGCAACGAGAATTGCGCACATGATAGATGCCATCCGCCACAGAACTGTGACAGCGCTATCCTTCCTAAAACTCAATAAGTTTAGGTAGAGGCTTCATCGCGGCTGGATAAATCGAAAGGAATTCTATGAAAACCCCAACACGCCCTGCCGGCGTTCCCGCTGAAGCAATCTGGGTGGAGAAAGATCAGGAATGGCAGCTTGGCAAGCATGAGCGCAGGGGTGTCATAAAAAAAATTGAAGTGCCGGTCGGTGAGTGGCGCTACTGGCGCAAGGACGGAAGTCTCTGCTGCGTTGCCACCCTGGACTCGGAAGGGCGCCCGGACGGCATTGTGGAGCGATATCACAACGACGGCACTCTGGCATATCGAGGTGAATGGAAACAAGGAAACCGGCGTGGACACTTTGTTTATTACCAGTGCGAAAACCAATCCGACGAGGAATACCCGGCCCACCACAAAACCTGGCGCTATGAATTCGACAGCACGGCTAATTGGAACGAAGAAAATTCACGTTGGTTTCTGAAAGATGGAACCGAATGCACATCAGACGGAAGATCGTTAGCTGACGCATTCGACCTTGACACCATAATTGGTGACTGCGAACCGGTGGGATTTCTCTCGCGAAGTGCGCGTGAAATTGCAGCGCTGATGCCGAGAGAAGACGATGAAGATTGGCAGGCTCCATCAGAAGCGAAATCAGATCCGTTCAATCTTTCGGAAATTTGGGGTGCAAAGTGTCCGGAGATAGATAGCTTTCTGAGTTTTGCTGTCAACGACCCGACATTTTCACCGGCCGACAGCACAAGACCGTTTGACGGAAACATTTGGGAAGCGCTGATATCACACCCATGGGAAAACCAAAGCGAAGACCTCGGCGCCGTTTTCATGGGCGCGGTTAAAATCGGATTTTTCGGCGACAGCGATCACGTCTACTCCACCATTTTCCTTCCAAAGCGCGAAGAACCAGAGCCGAATGCAGTCTTTCTCTGGAGTCACGATACATATTATGTGGATGAAGTGCTGTCCAGATCTCTCGACGAGTTCGCTTATCGAGTGGCAGTCTCCGCAGCGTTCTCACGCGAACGGCTGTCGAAAGAGGTGGCGAGAAAAGCTTGGAAAAAACTCGAAGATAAATGCTATGTAGGCTGGTCTGCAAGCTCCGGGTTAGAAACTGTCACAGAAGACGAAGATTGTGACGATGAAAACATCAAACAACGCTATCAAGTCGAACTGGATGAAAAACACATAGTTACCGGACATTTCTGGCGCGCTCAGTGGATCGTCGAGTTGCTCAACTATGACAGTCGCAGAGACTGGGGCAATGTGAAAGAATGCTTCCGACCGGCGTGGAATAAATCGCTGGATAAGGTTTACAAATCACTGAAAATATCAGGCAATGAACGCCTATATCACACGGCTCTATATCTGCTCTGGCGCCTGTTCTGGTTCAAGCAAGAAGAGGAATTGAAGGAGTGCTGCGACCTTTACCGCAATCATCCAGCGCGCATAGTTCGAGATCTCGTGGTGTTGCTTGAAGAAATCGGCAACGGACGCAAAGAAATCGGTCAGATCAAAGACATTCATGCAGTGAGGGAAGAGTTCCTCAAACTCGATCTCCAACCTGAGCGTGAGGAAAAAAGAAAAGAAGAAAAAGCGCAGAGCAACGCGGCTGAAACTTCCCGAATGCAAATCGCCTCAGATGAAGCGATGAGGCTAGCTGAATCGGGCGTGGAAGCGCTCCTCGAGAAAGCGTGGTCGAGCGTCACTGATGTGAATACGATGGCTGAGTTGGAGAAAGCGGCAAGAACCTTTCGGCAATATGAGATTCACTGGAAGTGTTTCGATTGGGTGCGCGATGGTGGCTATCGGCGCGACAATTTCGATGCAGTGGATGAAGTCGTGGACATTGGAGTATGGCTGGGTCAAAACGGTTGCGCTGTTCTTGAGCCATTTCTCTGGTCCTCAATTTATGTGGACCGATCCAATCGTGCCGACTTGCTGCTGCCCGCAATCGGCAAAACAGAAGACGCGCTGGATTCTCGTCTTATACAGTGCTGCTTAAATCAGTTGGATGTCGCCGAAGAATACAATTTCAAACGCTCGCTCGCGGTTAAGCTGCTTGGTTTGATGGGCTTTAAAGCGGCAGTTCCTCGTCTGTGCAAATTGATTGATGAGTATTTCAGTGCGCTCGCAGGCGAAGCCGATTTCGAAGCGCGCCTCGCTTCGATCCCCTGGGAAGAATTGCTGATCGAAACGTCAAGTTCGCTCGCCGTTTTGAAAGATATAGAGAATAAAAAAAACCGTGAGATTGTAATTCAAAGTTTAAAGAAACTTCTCGATCATGCGATTAAAGAACATGAGCAGAGGGTTTCTCCGCACGCGCTCAATGCGCTTGTTTGCTGGGGTGAAACAGACTTGCTGCCGCAAATCGGCCGGTTGCTTCGTGAAAATGACACTGACATTCAAGTTGCGGCGCTGCGAGCTCTGGAAACGCTGGCACCAAAACTGGACGCCAAGAAATTGAAAGCATTTGCCGCCATAGAGTTCTACAACCCGGCAGACAACGATAACTCCGTTACACTGATGTACTACAGAGCAGCTAATGCTCTGGCTGCTGCACACCCCTCAATCGGCAGAACGGAAAAGATTTCCAAGGCACTCGATGAAGCCCGCCAACTCGACACCTACGGAAAAGAACTCTGGCACAAATGGCGTTTGCTCGAATGTGAGACTGTAGGCAAGTTTCCTGAGTTGGATCTCGACAGTATCGCGCACTATCTGCGGTCAAGCAACATGGAAATTCGTGAAGCAGCGGAAGCTGCCTACACCGCCCGCGGTGCCGAGTTTTCTCCAACACTTTCAGCAAAGTGGCCGCACGTATGGTCCGCAGTTGAATATGCAGAAAAAACGCCCAGCGGTTCGCATGATGCCATATCGGAATTCATACTCAATGAATCAGTTGTTAATCACATGGCACCGGCCGCATGGCTATGGGAAAATCCACATGAAGCCTCGGCAAAAGCGCTTTGCCAGGTCGTGAAGCAGCAACTAGCAGCACTGCCGAAGATCGAATCAGGCGAGTATTTGCCGGACAATCAACTCTGGCTCTTGCGCGCATTGGCTAAACATGCCCAATTTTCAGAATGCAAGGAATTGGTCATTGAATGCTTATCCGACGAGCGCCAGGAGGTTGCCGCAGCACTCGCCAGTGACATTGACTCGATACCGCTCGGTTTTGCAGAGTCTCTTTTGAATCTCGTATCGCAGCATGAAGGCTGGCATAAATACGTTATTGCGAAATGGGCAATAAAGTACAAAGATACAGCGGAAGTGGCTGCGGCTCTAAAAAGCACAGGCATAACCTTGAAACGACTCAAAAGCTGGACCAACTGAGGCGGCCAAACAACGGCAATAGCTTGCGGCAATAGCTTGCGGCAATAGCTTGCGGCAATAGCTTGCGGCAATAGATGCGATGACATTTTTCGACTCTTGGGAACAGCGAGCGGTGTTTTGGAACCTTTTTTGCATCCAGATCAACAAGATTTAGCGCCACTTTGAGCCAATTTTGCAGTATGCTTGAAGCCATGATGCGGAGGTATGTCGAGTGATTGAATATTGGTTGCGCCATATGATGGCTGTATACATGGCATCCGAAGAAATCAAAGGTCCCAATATGCGGGTTGACGACCCCTTTCCTCAAGAACGCTTGCGTCGTCAATTTGGACCGCTAATCGAGAATACCTATTGTCTGGTCGAAACTATGCTGCAAGTCGGCGACCAGCGTCCGCCTGCTTCGGGTCAATGAGCGCCTGAAATACAATTGGCACTAAATGCAGTGCGCGCATCAAAGATTTTTAAAACATGTTGTGCAACAAATTTTTAGCTAGCAAGAGATAAGGGAGACGAATAAATGAACGAATATTGGCTGCGTCACGTTATGGCTGCAATCATCGTGTCTGAAGAGCTGAAAGTGCCGAATATGAGACAAGGCGATAACTATTTGGCAGACGACAGAATGCGCAAGCAATTTACCGCCCTTATCGAGAACACATATTGCATCGCCGACCTCATGATTGAAATCGGCGATCGGCGTTTGGCTACCGGTCAGTAAGACCGCTCAGATCCTCCAGTACAGACCCTTTGCGCGATCCAAAAGTTTCGCACAAATTAATTCGCGGCGAAGGGTCGCGAAGTCTGGATGATGCACTGCGATGATGGCGCTCACTTCCTTTTCGGTGTACTCCTTACCCTCTTCGAAGAAATTGACGAGCCATCGCAGAATTACATCACGTTTCTTTCTGCTGGCTGGAATCTCTTTTAAGCGCTCCCCAACAAGAAAGTCTTTTAGAATCTTCTGCTCATAGGCATCTTCGCTCACAACACGCCCGATATTCTCGACCGTCTTCAAAGCCAGTACTCGCTTCGATAAATCGCGCATAGCATCGACATTCAGCGCATAGAAGTGCGTTGTCCCCTCTGTGCGCATTGTAACCAGGCTAACCTCTTTCAGGCGCGCCAGGTGATGGGAAACAGTCGGGGCACGCAAATTGAGCATCCCAGCCAGCTCGTCAACACTTCGCTCTTCAGACGAAAGCGCCCCGACTATCTTGAGCCGACTCTCGTCGGAGAGAGCTTTGAAAAAAGACAGGACTTCCGTAAATTCTGCTGTAGACGAAACCATAATGCGCTCCTTTGGGTCTTATTTCGACCTCCATCTAATTTGATAGTCATCTAATTAGATGTATATCAAATTATCGCTCAGCAGGCAAGGTCAAATATGCTAATCAGATAAAATCGGCGATTTCCGGTTGTCTATAGGGGACTTTTGAGGGGTATATAGAATTTCTGCACCTCGAGAGACCTATGGCAACTTCCCCAACGATTCAAGTTTTAGCTGTATTAGGCAACGACGAAGTCAGTTGCGGCATGTTCTCTTTCATTTCAAACAGTCAGGGCATGACGATTGCCGACAAAGCGTCAACGGAAGTTGACGCACTGAAGTGTCTCACCAGCAAGAATATCGATGTCGTCCTACTCGACCTGTCCGTGCGCGAAGTCAATGGCATTGAGCTGACCGAGCAAATCAGAGAAAGATTTCCTACTGTTCGAGTCCTGATTTCAACTGCCAGCATGAGCCCGGAAGACATTTTCGCGGCGATGGATGCAGGTGCGGACGGCTATGTTTTAAGCGGAAACAACAAAGGATTGGAGCTGGCGATTAGAAGTGTGAAGCTTGGCACGGTCTGGCTCGATCCCGGCATTGCTACGCAAGTGCTGGACGCAATGGTGGCGGCAACCAGCAATCCATCGACACGCGTTTTGCAAACCGGAATGCTGTGCTTGCCGCTATTGCCTGACGACAAAGCGCTTCTCAGCTCCGTAGCAGCGAGCAGTTGCAGCGACGGCGTTTGCATGGTCGATCCGTCATTTGTAAGAAAACTCAGACGTTTTGCACCATCACAAGAACAGTTTTGAATACCATCACTCAGTCGTTCATCCTAAAAACAAACATCCAGATGCATTGGGCAATAAGGTCTTGCTTGGCGGATGGCTCAGAAGCTTGCGCATCAATTCGTGAGAAAGTTGCTAATATTTGCATCTTAGATAGGTCGAATTGAACCCCGATTGAAAAGATCAAAGTGACGGAAAAGGGACGGTTATTAGCGCTAGACGTCGGTGACAAGAGGATCGGCGTAGCCGTGTCCGATGTCACCGGCATGTTGACGACGCCAGTGGAAACAGTTCACCGGAAAAATTCAAAGACGGATGTCGCTCGCATCTGCAAACTCATCGAAGATCACGAGGCTAAAGCCATAGTGGTCGGTCTTCCAAAAAACATGGATGGAACAGAGGGTGAGCAAGCAGCAAAAGTCAGATCATTTGCCAAAAAGCTAGTGCGAGAAACCAGGCTCGAAGTGCATTTCGAAGACGAACGCTTGAGCAGCTTTTCTGCCATTGAGAATCTGGTAGCGCGGGGAGTCGATACAGGAAGAAATAGAGACCTGATTGATATGGAAGCTGCCGCAATCATTCTGAAATCGTTTTTGGAACGCAAGTGAGCATGGCGCATCGCTCAAGACAAAGACGCACCTTACAACAACCTTTCAAGAGATATCCGCTTGCCCTAAATCCCTCTCACAAAAGGGAAATAAAAGGACAATCTTGGCAATATATGTCAAGATACACTCCGGAGTCCATTCAATAATATAAAGTCATTCAATGTCGAAGGGGTCGGGCGGAACGAATGCCTGATAGCCTTTCGTGCGCTTTAAATTGATGTTTCGGCGGGAGAACTACCTTTGCTTCAAAAATCTATCAAAGGAACCTGCGTCCAGAAGGGCAAAGCTTTCACATTATCGATAGCCTTCCTTTGCATGGCGACACCAGTAAGCGCATCTGAATCGCTTCCAGCGATTGCTCAAGTGCATGACGTGATGAACTCACCGGCTGTAGATCCGATTGAACCAGCAATCGCTGGGGATTCTATTCACACTGATGCCGCTGCGCCGGAAGGGAAAGAGAATCTCAATCAAGTGCTGGCTCCTTCAAGCGAGGAAGGCTCCGCGGATTTAGCCTCCACCCTGATACCAGATACGGTGCAGCAGTCCGCGCCGAGGTCGATTGCTGCGCGCATTGACATAAGCAAATCTGCAGCAGCCGAAAGCGCAGCAATTGCTGTGGTCGACAATGATGCAGAGAAGACTCAGGACTGCCAGCCTAACGAAACCGCCCGCTGGCAGGAAACAATCGATAGCCAGGGAAATTCACACATAGCCACTGGTGTGCGCTTCCCCCTTGTTGCCGTCTCTTCGCTGTCCAGCAGAACGGCGAAAGTCGGAGATCGAATGGAAGCGAGGCTCAAAGCGGACCTCAAAATCAATGGTCGTTTAATTGCGCCCAAGGGCGCGCATGTCGTCGGACACGTGTCCAGCTCTTACAAAGCACGCCGCTTGCTGGTCGCAGAAGTCTCGCTTCATAGAGCCATGCGTGCTAACGGCGCACTCGGTATCACATTCGATGCCATTGTGACCGAGAATGGCGAACTCTTACCCCTCGTTGCAAAGCCGGCCAGGCAAGCTCGCATCATCAAAAATCACAATGAAGGTCGCGTTCTGGGCGTCAACCATAATGGCGAAATTGCTGCGCCCTTATCCACCCAACTGAAGCATCAAGGCGAACACCTGGCGATCAGAGGCGCGGCAGCCGTCGGCGGCGTATTCACGATGGGCGCAGTGCCTGTGCTGTTTGGCGTGCTTGGCGCAATGAATCCGTCCTTCGCGTTCATGCAGCCGGTCGGCAATAATGTTTCGCACCGCCGACTCAAAGGATTCGGAATGGGCGTACTGAGTGGATTACCTGGAGGCTTTGTTGTTGCAGACTTCTTTATTCGCGGCGTAGAAGCACAAGTCAAGCCGGGTGACGAGTTCCTGGTTGAGCTTCACCAGAACTTCACGGGAGAGCCGAGCAACTCGGCAGAAATCGTGGCAGGACAACAAAAAACCGTCAAAGGCGAAGTCCTGAACAAACAAAAGCCGCAGAAATAGCTTCGGTACGCCTAGGCGTTCTGTACGCCTTTGCATTTTGGATAGCGGTGGCATCCCCAGAAACGTGTTCCGGCGTTCGGACCACTTTTTAATACGCGTCTGATCATGCGTCCATTGCACACCGGACAATTCGGTCTGGCGGTTTTCCATGACACGTTCGAAACCGGCGGCCGCTCTTTCAAATACTTCAAATCAACTTTCATCTGAATCAATTCTCGATGCAACTTGATCATCTTCGAATCAGGTGTCGTCGAACGATTTTTCAAATTTTGCACCGCGTCTGACAGAATCTGCGCGCCATTGCCTAATTGTTTCCGCAGTACTCTCGCCTTCGCTTCGATATCAGCCTCAATCGTTTGCCGAAACTGACTATCGACATGGTTCGTGCGAGGGCTGTATTCAAACTGTGATTCTATTTCCTCACGCCACTTCACCAACTGCTGTGCGCTCTTCTGTCCGAAACCGTTCACCTGCAACACCTTTTCGAGCGTAACATCAGCAGCAGTTTCTATACCGAACGAGATCAACGCAGCTTTCTTCGCAGCGCCTACCTTTTGAATTTTTGCTTCTTGAATTTGGAACTGTTCCAGATAGTCACGCAAATGCAACGACTGCCGATTTTGCATGTAGTCGTTGACACGAGCTTTCATCTCTACCGGTAGCTGTTCAAGACCATTTTTCGCATTCTCGAGCGCGGCGCGAATTTTCAAAAGTTCTTCCACGCCAGTATGCTTTCGCCATTCGGCTTTGCATTGCTCCAACTCACTCTCTACTTTCTCATACCGCTTTCGCAGTTGTTTCGTGTAGGGAAAACGACGAGTAAACCTGTGGGCTCCTGCCACCGCAATAGCAAGCCAAATAAACCATGCTGCCGGAGCAATGATTGCCATCACGCCGGCGAGCACCACCATTAGTGCCGCAGTGAGATTGCGATGCTCTTTCCAATTGAGAATCTTGTCGCTAACTGCCGGTCGTTCTATATCGACGAACTGAGGTTCGAGTTCTTTCGGCGTCGGGATTGGAACAGCTTCAATTGCCGCCCAAGCCGCTTTAACATCGAAAAATACAGGCGTCGAACCCGCGGCTTTATAAAGAGGGCGAAGGAACAGCACCATGCCGTGATGTTGTTCCATTTTGCACCACGGACACGCAGTTGCACCATTCGGGAAGAAGTGCAATTCATGAACATTGCATCGCAACAACGATCTCTCGAGCGATGTAAGCACCTGTACCCAGTGCTGCGCAGAAGGGCGTCTCGTACTCAGACCAAAAGCTGCATCGAACGAATCGCGCACGTCAGCCGGAAACACCCCGAAATCAACGGAGCCGGGCGGCGGCGACATTCCCACCGAACGCGTTCTAGTATAGACAAAACGGTGCTCTCGAATCGCTCGCTCGATCGGCATCTCGCCTTGCGAATAAGCGCCGGAAAATGGATGTCGTCCCATGCAGAGCAATTGGAAGATGATGACGGCAAGTCCGAACGCATCATGATCGACAGTTCTAAGCACTTCCCCGAATTTCTTGCCCTGCAATTCCGGCGGAGTGTATTCGGGAACTCCGACTCGACAGAGATAATGCCGCGAACCATCAGTGATTTGGAAACTATCCGCGTCGATCAGAGTTGCCTCTGCGTTATCCGAAATCAAAATTCCAGAATGGTTGATATCGCCGATCACGCAATTCGATGCATGCACGGACGCAACCGCGCGTGCTACGTTTATCGCCGCTCTAACGAGAAAACGATAGTCGGCGTGTGGGAATGTTTTCTTACGTGCGGCGGGCGAATACAGCTCGTGGAGCGCCTTGCGTCCGCTCACCAGGTTCATCAAAAAACCAGCGAACCGTCCATCTTTCTGGTGCGCAATTGCCAGAGGGAAAGCAGCATACTGCGAATTGTATTGCGACAGCGAACGAATCATCGCTGCAATCTTCGGCTCTCTGTTTGCTTTGTCGTTCAGCGTATAGACTTTCGCTGCACAATCAAAACCTTCGACTTTATAGACTTCACCCTCGCCGCCCTTTCCAATGCGAGGGCCAAGTCTGACAGCTTGTCCTCCTACTACAAGTTCCATCATTTGCGCACCGCCAGTATGAGCGCTTTATCGTCATCGGTGCGAGCATTGATAGCACTGCTGTCGAGGTATTTAGCGAGCTGCCGCGACAAAGTTGAGTCGCGCCCGATCATCTTGCTTGCAATTAACGGACGCAGCAAACCGTCGAAAAACGGCCGGTGCGGACGCTGCGCTGAGATCTCCAAAGCCAGCCTCTCAAGCCCATCGGTGAGCAGGCATAAAACATCGATCTGAACATTTATTCTAGAGATGCGAACAACCGGCTCCGGAAAATCTGTAATGAAACTCGTGGTCGAAGCGTATTCACCATGCTGCGGCCAACTGGCACAAACCCAATCTTCGGAGTTCCTGGCTTTGTAGACCGCGCATCCATCGCCAATGTGAATGAACGTCGATCCACCTTCATAAGAGAGCGCGCAAACAATCGTCGCCGCGAAGTCCCGCGGTTTGAGACCGCGGTTTTGTGCGGCTTCGTCGATTCGCGCTCTTACAATGTCGATCCATGAACGGATCGTTTCATCAGATGGTGCAAACCGGTTATGTGCATAGTGCGTACGAACAAGAGAGGACAGAGTTCGGCACGCTAATGAAGCGCCTTCGCCTCCCCTGACGGCACTGCCGGCACCATCGGAAACTATCGCAAAAAGATTTCCGCTGTTTTCTATGAAACAGCACTTGTACGCATCCTGGAGACGGGCGTCCATTCGAGCGTGCGTAGTGCCGCGCGCTGCAGCTGCAACCCATGTCCAGCTTGTCGCATTCAACTTACGACAGCCCATCCCTCCGGAGCTACCGGGTTAGTTAATGGCACAGCGTCTCCGGGATTTGACCGCGACACTGCGCTGAGCGAGGCCGATAGCCACGCGAAAAGTTCTTTAAAGGCAAGACCCTTTAGTTTGAGCGGAGTTCTGACCGATAATTTGCTCAGCACTTTCATGTCAGCCTTATCTACGCCGACAGCGTAAAAAATAAACTCCTTCTTTTCCTCGCCTTCTTTGATCAACTGCCTGGCGTGCTCCCAATAATCGGTTGGGCTGCCGTCGGTGATCAAAAAGATCCAGGGGCGGTAATAAGCGATGCCGTTTGCTTTGTATCTGTCCTTACGTTCGCGAAGCATGCGAATCGCTTTCTCGATAGCCGAACCGATCGGAGTCACGCCGTCCGGCTTTAACTCTCTCGGGTGGTAATTTAATGCCGATTGAAACTCGGTTTCGACTTTTACAGGTCCGAAAGTTATTACTGCAAGTTCAACCCGTTTCAACGCAAGTCTATCTTCGATCAACTGTTGCTTAAATACAGCCAGACCTTCATTTAGTTGCTGAATACGAGCACCTTTCATCGAATTCGATGTGTCCAATAACAAAATGCAAGGACAACGCGGCTCGGGATTTTCTGCGAACTCTACACTGCCGAAAGGCGTTTGCTCGTATATTTCGACCATGAGTTCTCCTGCAAATTTCTGTCAGCAATACCAAATTATAGCTTCAAATAGGTGCGACACTCGTAAATTTGAACTCGCTTTCATGCATTTTCGTGGTCCACTTTTTCCCAAAAATATCTGACGCATTGCCGCATTAGCACCGGTTGTAAGCCAATTCGCCCATGGTGCCGCTCGAACACCTAGCACCATATCCAGTGCATATCCAAAACCGTATCGACGCGCGCATATACAAAACACTTCTTTCGGACATATGCAGATTTTTCGAAGCGGCCGATCTGCGCGCTTCAAAACACTGAAAGAATTTTGGGGTAGCCTTAGAGGCGAACTCAACGGTTACTATACGATTCTGCATAAAATTCCCACAAAACGAGAATTTAGCCCACCACGATATAGCTAGACACTATATAATGAGACGAGTAATTCCCGAATAATACGAATTTTACGCACTAATACATAGTTCATGCATCAAGAAAACGACTCTCCCTCATCCTTATCATTGCCTGCCTCTCGTGCAAGGCTTGCCGCCGTGCTACGCGCCAGTCGCGAAGTAGTATCAATCGAAATGACCGCGCAGACATTGGGCGTTGAACAGCACCAGGCGGCCAAACTCTTGTCGCGCTGGCGAGAGCAGGGATGGCTGCGTCGTATTGGTCCCGGTCTTTATGTTCCTGTTCCGCTTGACCTCGCTAGCAGTCAGCAAGTAGTGGAAGATCCTTGGGTGCTGGTTCCATCGTTATTCGGTCAATCCTACATCGGTGGCTGGACGGCGGCGCACCATTGGGAATTGACCGAACAGTTGTTCAATGAGATTTTAGTCTTCACTACACGGCGAACTCCTGAAAAGTACACCGCTCAAGGCATCACCTTCAGGCTGCGGCAAGCGACAGAAAAACGCTTTTTCGGACTGAAGACTATCTGGCGTGGATCAACCCGCGTGATGATTTCGGACGCTGCACGGACATTGATCGACATGATTGCCAATCCGGACACAGGCGGCGGAATTGATCATGTCGCAGATTGCATGGGTGTATTTTTGAAGAGTGAAGGTGCTCAACGTAAGCTGCTGATCGATTACGCGAAACAATATGGAAATGGCGCGATCTTCAAACGCTTAGGTTACTTGGCGGACACACGGCTGCACGACGAGGAACTCTCCGCAGACTGCCGAGCAAACCTGACACAAGGATACGCTCGACTCGATCCGACGCTAACCTGCTACAGACTAGCAACTTCCTGGCGATTGTGGGTGCCTGCAAATGATTGATAAGCGCGAAATTCTCGAAGCTGCCTCGACCCTGTCGTTACTGCCGAACATGGTTGAGAAAGACTATGCCCTCGGTTGGATACTTAGTGGCATCCACGCCAATCCAGTCCTTGCCGATGCCTGGGTGTTTAAGGGTGGCACTTGTTTGAAGAAGTGCTATTTCGAGACCTACAGGTTTTCCGAGGACTTGGATTTCACACTTCGAGAAGCACGCCACATTGACCAAGAGTTCTTAAAAACGCAGCTTACCGAAGTCGTGAGATGGGTGTCTGAACAGTCTGGCTTGAATATTCCAGAGGAACAAATCTCGATAGATGTCTACGACAACCGGCGCGGCAAGCCCTCGTGCCAGGGAAAGATTGGCTATCGCGGGCCTGTTTCTTCTACTACAGGCGGTTGGCCAAAAATCAAAATCGATCTCACAGCCGACGAAAAAATTGTATTACCTTCTGTCAGGCAACCAGTGTTTCATCCCTATTCAGATGCGCCAGGAGAAGGCATCTGGACGAACTGCTATGCATATGAGGAAGCCTTTGCCGAGAAGGTGCGAGCACTCGGAGAAAGAACAAGACCTCGAGATCTCTATGACGTCGTCAGTTTGTATCGGCACACACACGCCCGCCCCTGTTCGGGAGTCCTCCGGGATGTTTTGAAGCAGAAATTGTCAATTCAAATCAATCGACGTACCGACCTTCGAGACACTGGTATCACACCGCACTGACCTCGAAGCAAAATGGGCTGCCATGCTCGGTCACCAGTTGCCCGTACTTCCACCAGCATCCGATTTCTGGGATGCGCTGCCGGAAATTTTTAGTTGGATACACAGCGGCGCAGAAGCGCCTGAACGCACAATCATAAGACCGGGCTCACAGGATGTGCCTATTTACAGCCGCATCCTGCCAATGTCCATTCCAATACGCACTCGTCCGGCACTTGAAACAATCCGATTCGCCGCTGCCAACTATCTCTGCGTAGATCTTGCCTACGAGAACAAAACAAGACGTATTGAGCCATATTCACTCAGGCGTACAGCAACTGGTGATTACATACTGCACGCTATTCGAAGCGACTCTGGCGAACACCGCTCCTACAGGCTTGATCGCATACAGGGGTCATCGGTAACCTCTCAAAGCTTCTCACCGCGCTACGTGATTGAGTTGACCGCGACCGGGCCTGTACCCGTCGCAGAGTCAACAGCAAAACCGCGCTCATCGTCGTCCGGTTTTCGAAAAAAACGTTCAGACGCAAATCGATAGACAGCTCATTGAACTCACATAAGAACCGCAACGGTTACCATGTTATGGACATGGTGTTTACGTCAAAACCACTGATTAGAATGGCAATAGGTGTTGAGTAAAGCATGGACAAGCAGGAAAACATCCATAAGGAAATTTGGGCGGCTGGCGCGAAAACTTCACTGGACAGCCTCTTAGAAGAAATCTGCAGACAAGGTGGCTGTGACTTCGCCCATTCGAAAAACACGATTTCGATAACATGGCTAAGTAACGAGCTTTTGATTACGCGGGATGCGAATGGATTTTGGATTCATCCTCACTCAAGAATAATGAAAGATCCAGTTTCGTGGAACCAGTGCCTCGAACGCTTCTATGCCGAAGTAGTTGAGCCTTTGAAAGACAAGACTGGCGGGGTTGCAGCGGGAATTGGTATCAGATCCGATAAGTGAGATAGTTGGAGCAGCACTAATGGAGAAAAAATTTGAATAGGGCTTTGATCGTTGCTTTTCTGCTGGCAGCAAACGCGCCGGTAAACGCAGAGTCAGAACCGATTTGGCTAAAAATCTTTGGGCGCCCAGGACTTGGAAGCACAGAAATGTGCACAATGGGATTGTCCGCTGAGTCTATTAAGAAGTTAGAGAAACAACAAGAGCGCCAAAGGACACTAAGTTATTGGTGCAAGCAAAACCGGCGTGCTATTAGCCCCAAACTTAGTCAGCTCTTCAAGGATCATCCAGTTTCCTACACGGTTTCATTTGAAGGAAAAAGTGATACCGGACTGCTTCGACCAACTGCGCATTTTTATGAAAAGGCAGAAAACGCTGCCATGGAAATTCTCAAAAAGGAACTTCCTTTCACAACTCCGCCGACGGATCTACCCTACCATCGTGGCGTGCTGATTAGATTCACCAGCAAAGGAATGACTGTTGCGCTGGCTTCGAGAAAATTTTAGGCAGTGGAAGCTCCGAAAGCTCATCTCAAATGAAATATTGCAAAACAGCATCGTCGGCTTTTGCAGCGTAAAGATAGAACTGCTGGAAGCGATTGAATTCCACATCCATCGATTCGGCATTTTCTATATCGAGATCATTCTTTTCGGCCAGCTCGAACACTGTGGACTGCGCGAAGGCTTCAGCAATCTCCTTCACCCTGGCAGGAGTAAGATATCGAACGCCATAGTATTGATCGTAACCGCGATCTTCCGTGCCAGGAACGGTATGCTCAGCATACATTGCCAAAGACAACAGGTTGTCACTTTTCGGAAGATGGCCAAGCCACGGAGCCGGAAAGTTTTCGCCCGTCAGCAACCAATGCATCTCGCGATAACGCTTATCTAGATCAACCCACAGATGCTGTCCATTCTTTTTAGCAGCTTTCAGTTGCTCTTGTTCGGCATTGCTGCCAAAAAACCAACAGCAGCTCTCATCGGATCTCGTCCGCCAGATATCATCGAATGACTGGTTACCGGACAAAAGTTCCTGCAGCTCAGATGCGGTCACCATCACGTATTGTGCTGTCATTCCCATAGAGATTTCTCGGTAAGCGTTCTTTCCACAAGCGCAGATTCGGAGATCTTGATTGTACTGGACTAATGATTTCTGTCTCAGTCCTCAATCGCGATACTCAGGTAACAAATCGACAGAGACTGAAACGCTTTGAAGCCTGTTCTAATTGAAAATGGTGGAGGCGGCGAGAATCGCCTGGGCAGCCATTCTCATTAAGACTCGTCAATTGATTTTGTTTGATGGTGCGGCTTTCGGCATTTTTGTCGCTCGCGCGAAGCGGCGCAAATGGTCCCGAATGGACGTATGACGGGCCACAAAATGGGCCACAGTTTTTGAAGGAATTTTGGGGTAGGCGTCGGGTGCTTATCCTGCTTGCGCTGGCGCGTATCCTTCTCTAGTACTATTATTTACGCTTTTCACTATATTTACTGTGCAGCAAATATAAGCGCTACAGCGAATATTCTTGCGAATTTGCCATATTTACTGTACAGTAAATATGGGTTATACGGCGAATATGATGGAAAGTCGACAGTACGAGCAGCAACTAATTGATGAGTTCCTCAAGGTTCTTGAGGAACTTCCAGGGGTACGTGCGAAATTGGAAGCAGAGCAGCCTCTACCGGCTGATGCGAAAATCGACTTAATGGTAGCGGGCAAAGAAGTAACCTTGCTTGTGGAAGCAAAGAGAGAGGGGTACCCGCGCGATGTGCAGCAAGCGATATGGCAACTCCGTCGATCCGAGCAGGCGCTGCATTCGCACAAGGACATCGTTCTTGTCATGATTGCGGAATACCTTTCTCCTGGAGCGAAGGCGCAATTGCAAGCGGAGCAGATTGGATATTTTGAAACCGGCGGCAGTTTGTACCTGCCTGCACCGGGCGCCTACTGTTATATAGAGAGACCGTCAGCAAAGCCATTTGAAAGGGCCGTTCGATCGTTGTTTTCCGGGCGGCGGGCTCAAGTAATCCACGCGATTCTCGTCCATCATGAGCGTTGGTTTGGGGTTCATGAACTGGCAGGAGTAGCTATGGTGTCACCAGCGACGGTATCAGAAGTGTTCACAGAGTTGGAGCGGCAGGACTGGGTATCATTGCAAGGAAAGGGACCAAGAAAGGAACGACAACTATCCCAACCTACCGCATTGCTCGACGCGTGGGCCAAAGAAGTGAAGGAGCGTCCATCACCATCCGTGGATCGTTACTACGTGCCTGGAGTAAAAGCTGATGGCTTGATGCAACGAGTCGGCGAACAATTTGGCAAAAACAACATAGAGTACGCAGTCAGCTACGAATACGCAGCACAGCGCTATGCGCCCTTTCTATCCAGTATTTCACAGGTCCGTCTAAGGATGATCAAATCCTCCGAATCGCGCGGTGCGATTTCTGAATTAGGAGCGCGTTCGGTAGTAGAAGGCTCCAATCTCGGAATCATCGAAACCGATGCAGGCGAATTGCTGTTTCGAAATGAAATCGACAGCATTTGGCTGGCAAGTCCTGTGCAGGTGTATCTGGACTTAATGCACGGCGAGGGCCGTTCAATGGAAATGGCAGAACATCTGCGAAAAGAAAGGATTGGTTTTTAATGCCGAAGCCAAAGACTTTCGATGGGTACGATGAAGAGTACACGCTTGACTGCGAGCGTGTACTCGTGACGTTCTTGCGAGGGCTAGGTCCATGGAAAGATTCGGTGTATCTGATCGGCGGGTTGACGCCAAGATATTTAATTGATAGCAGCGGTCAGGACGTGCCTCCACATGCGGGCACTCAGGACGTAGATATTGTAATCGACTTGCAGATTCTGGCTGATACAGAAGCCTACCACACGCTTGAGGAGAATCTAAAAAAGATGGATTTCGAACGTGCGGAGAATGAGACTGGAAAGAAACTCTCTTGGCGCTGGAAAACCAAAACCGAAACCGATGTCACGGTGATTCTTGAGCTTATATCTGAATCAGAGGAGTTGGGTGGCGGCAAAGTACAGGCATTGCCAACGGAAAAAACAATTTCGGCATTGAACGTTCCACACGCATCGATGGTGTTCGATCTGCATGAGGTCAAAGAGATTCAAGCAGAGCTCTTGGGTGGTAATGGCGTAGCCACTGAAAACGTAAGATTCGCGAATCTGGTCTCGTTTACTTGTCTGAAAGCGTTTGCTTTCGATCATCGGAACGAACGAAAAGACGCGCATGACTTGATCTATTGCCTTGAGCACGCACCCGGTGGAATAACTGCCACCAAAGAGCAGTTCCGAAAAGAGCTGGATGGCAAACATGCGGAAACAATTCGCTCGGCATTAGATACATTACGTAAACGATTCGCAAGCGATGAGAAGGTGGAAGGCTATCAAAAGGACGGTCCAGTAGCCGTCGCTAAGTTCGAGCTGGGCGAGAGCAATGAAGAAGCAACAAAAGAATCAAGAATTCTGCGGCAACGAGACGTCAGCCATGTGATCGAACAGCTGATGGAAATCCTGAACTGAGAGAGCAATTGCTCCCACAGTCATCTAAGAAATTGTTGCAGTCCCAGCCGACGTCAGAAAGCGCGCCTTCTCAGGCTTTGGTAGAAACGTCAACTTGCTAAACGTCCAAACTTTCCATGACTACATCTAACAAGCAATCTGATATGGAAATCCCAACGCCGCCAATGGTTACGGGGGATGGCAACGATTCGTTCCAAATCCAGCCATTTTTCTCATGACACCACATCTGGTGCTTCAGCTTGTTTGGGGTTCCAGCGCGATGTCACTATGTGGGTTTTTGAAAAGGAATGCGATCTCGCAAAAGGATGGCCGCCAATTCTCTTCAAAGGAGAACGCGCATCCGATGCCGGGAAGTACACCATTCTCGCTCAAGAGATGGTGTCCCTGATCAAGGAATATCTTGCAGGCAAGCGCGATGCAACAGCTCATGCGACTGATTGAAGACCGGCCGAATCAAGCCTTCGCAAAGATTTTCTCATACCAGTACTTCTCTGGGTCTCTGAACCAGTGCTCGTTTTTGGGCGTGAGCTGTGAGCGTAAAACGGACATCGAAACGTCATAACGATAAAGAAGTCCGATCAAATCACACAACGCTGCATCAGAGAGAACTGGAATAGACAAAAAGACCGTCAAGCCAGTAATGTGCCCGCGCACTCCGTTCACGCCCTCAATCTCTTGCCACCAAAAAAACAGAGCGGAAACCGGGTGACTTCGTTTCCCAAAAATAAATTGACGGGCCACAAGAGGGGCCACACTTGTGCACATCCTGCTTATTGAGAATGCTCGAAAGCGTGAGCCAATGCTCGTTTGAACACCTGTTTCAAAAAAAATGGTGGAGGCGGCGAGAATCGCACTCGCGTCCAAAGAAGCCGAGAGGCAAGCGTCTACAAGTTTAGTTCAGAAATTTCTACAGTCGCTGATTGCTCAGCCCGCTGCTGGAAGCCTGAACAGCTACCCGGGATCGCGATTATGTCTTAGGCAGCACTACTAACCGCTAATCTCGTGCTGCGGCAACCACCGTGGTTGACCCTTTAGCTTCGGGTAGTCAAGAAACTATCGAGTTCCGCTATCTAAAAGGTTAGTTTTAGGCAGCGCGCAGAGCGCGCTTCGCGGAGAAATCAACGCTGATTACATTGGCGTTTGTTTTTTTTGCTCAGCTTTTAACGAGGATCCAAGCGACCTCGACCTGCAGCCTACGACCCAACAACCCTGTCGAATCTAAACGCCCCCATGTGGGTGTTTGGCAGATGCTCTTGCTATGCAATTTTCAGGGTGCGAAATCTCCGCCCGAGAGGCAAGGAGGATCTTCAACGAACTGACCTAAGTATAGCAGCGTTTCGCAAGCCATCCCCCACAATGAAGGTTTCTGTAAGCTTAAGTGCCGCTGCAGGCTCCGGTTTTCCGCATTAATGTAATACCGGACCAGCCATTCGACTTATCATTGTCCACTATGGCAAACCCGATGTTATCTATGACGGGCAAAAGCCGCTCATGTTTCTCCAAAAGAATTCCGGCACAAATAATTCTGCCGCCAGGTTTGAGGATTTTCGCGTAATCCGGCAACAGCGCCATGTTATCTTCACACGTCAGATTGGAAAGAATTGTGTCAAACTGTCTCGACTCGACAAGATCAAGCTCTCCGGTGAGCATCTCAATCCGCTTCTCGACTCCATTCAGCTTGAAGTTGAAGCAGGAATTTTCCACTGCGATAGGATCGATCTCTACTGCCGTAATCTTTGCTTCAGGAAACAGCAGCGCTACTGCTATCGCTAAAATCCCGCTGCCTGAACCCACATCGACT
>Ga0268299_1002219_pt1 | contig 24977 bp, 18 predicted proteins | sample NOBtaG_FD_193484 | JGI IMG/M metagenome (GOLD analysis project Ga0268299, IMG submission 193484) | Activated sludge microbial communities from bioreactor in Nijmegen, Gelderland, Netherland - NOB reactor | ecosystem: Engineered > Bioreactor > Aerobic > Activated sludge | place: Netherlands... | reverse complement strand
GCTACCTGGCCTACCACGGTGCCGACGTGGTGAAGGTGGAGTCCCGGGTGAATCCCGACGTGGCCCGGCTGTTCGGCTCGGCCTGGGCCCGCACCGAGGAGTACGCGCCGCTGTTCATGGACACGAGCCCGTACCTGCCGGAGATGACGGCGGGCAAGCGCTCGATCGGCCTCGAGCTGAAGGATGCCGACGCCCTGGCCGCCGCCCACAAGCTGATCGAAGGCTGCGACGTCTTCCTGTCGAACTTCACCCCCGACGCCCTGGAGCGCATGGGGATGAGCTATGCCCAGCTCCACCCGGTCAACCCCGGCCTGATCCACGTGATCATGCCCGGGTTCGGAGCGGACCCCGAGCTGCCCTACTACCCGTTCCGGGCCTTCGGCCCCAACCAGGCCCCGCTGGTGGGCCTCGACGCCCTCACCGGCCATCCGGGCGAGGAACCGGCCGGGATCGCCTCGGTGGCCCCGCCCGACTACGTGGCCGGCATGCACGCCATGGTGTCGATCCTGTCGGCCCTGGAGCACCGGGACCAGACCGGCGAGGGCGTGAGCCTGGTCATCTCCCAGATGGAGACGACGGTCTCGCTGCTGGGCCCGTACCTGGTGGACCACGCCATCTCCGGCCGCACTCCCGAGCCGAGCGGCAACCGGATCCCCTGGGCCGCTCCCACCGGCGTGTACCCCGCACAGGGCCACGACCGGTGGGTGGCCCTCAGCGTGGCCGACGACGCCCAGTGGGCCGCCCTGGTGTCCCTCGTCGGGGGTGGTGCGCTGGCCGATCCGGCCTGGGCCACGCTGGAGGGCCGGGTGGCCGCCCACGACGCCATCGACGGCGCCGTCGGGGCCTGGACCGCCGCCATCAGCCCCGCCGAGGCGGCGGCCCGTCTCCAGGCCGCCGGCATCCCCGCCTACGAGGTGCTCGACCACCGGGGCGTGCTGACCGACCCCCAGCTGCGGGACCGGAAGGTGTACGACGTCGCCCCGTCGGTGCGATTCGGCCGTGACCTGTTCACCGGCCACCCCATCCGCATGACCGACACACCGGCCTCGGTCCCCTGGGCCGGGCCGAACATGGGCCAGCACACCCGCGAGATCCTGAGCGAGCGGGTGGGGCTGAGCGACGCCGAGATCGACGCCCTCATGGAGCGGGAAGCGGCGTTCGGGGAACGGGTGCCGGAGATGAAGGTCCGCCGCCCGTTCGATCAGTGGTACGAGATCGTCGGCCTGGTGGCCGACGGCACCGCCGGCAACGGGGAGGAGAGCTGATGGCACCCTGGTCCGGACACCGTGTGGTAGACCTCACCGGCCTGGCGGGGGCCTACGGCACCCGCCTGCTGGCCGCCCTGGGGGCGGAGGTGATCAAGGTCGAGCCTCCCGACGGCGACCCCATCCGCACCTACGCCCCCCACGCCCCCGGCGTGGAGGGTCCGGAGTCGGGCCTGTGGTGGGCGTTCCTGTCGGCCGGCAAGAAGAGCGTGGTGATCGACCGCTCGTCGCCCGGCGGTGAAGACCGCCTAGCTGCCCTGCTGGCCACCGCCGACGTGGTGTTGGACGACTCGCCCGCCGCGCTCCAGGACCGGCCGGTGTCGGGCCACTCGGCGGTGCGGGCGGCCAACCCGGCCACATCGTGGATCGCCATCACCCCGTTCGGCCTCACCGGCCCACGGCGCGACTGGGCCACATCGGACCTGGTGGCGTGGGCCTCGTGCGGCCTGGCCTCCACCGTCGGCTTCCCCCACTCCGCACCGTTGGCGCCGGCCGCCCCGGTTCAGCTGGCGATGCACTTCACCGCCGTGAATGCCGCCATCGCCTCGATGCTCGCCCTACGGGCCCGGCGCCGCACGGGACGGGGCCAGTTGGTGGAGGTGGCGATCCAGGAGGCCATGGTGTCCATGGCCCCCGAGACCGGGGTCCCGCTGTTCCTCGACGATCAGGTGCCGCGCCCCCGCGCCGGCAACCGGCGCCCGGTCACCAGCCCGTTCGGCCTGTTCCCCTGCCAGGACGGCTACGTGGCCATCCTGGCTCTACAGCCCAACCACTGGCAGGCCATGGCCCGCTGGATCTGCGACGAGACAGGCAACGAGGGCGTGCTCGACGAGGTGTTCAACGACATCGCCGTGCGCCACGAGGCCTCCGACGCGGTCGACGCCTGGACCGAGGAGCTGACGCTGAGCGCCACCAAGCACGAGCTGTTCGTCGAGGGCCAGCGCCGAGGCATCCCCATCACGCCGGTCAACACGGTGGCCGACCTGCGGGGCGATCCCCACCTGGCCCAGGCCGGCTGGTGGCGCGACGAGGATCATCCGGTCCTGGGTCAGATCCAGGTTCCCGGCGCCCCGTTCCTCGTGTCCCGCCAGTGGTGGAGCTGGTCCGTCGCCCCCACCCTGGGCCAGCACACCGACGAGATCCTCGGCTCGATCTAGGGGATTCCCACCATCTCGGTGCCGGAGCGGAGCACGACCGCACCGCTCGTCCATTGCTCCATCCCGTCTGGCTGGATGGTGGCCTTGAACCCGTTCCAGCCGTCCTCGCTCTCGAACCACAGCTCGGCCATGCCGGCGTAGGGCTCGGTCTCGGGGCGGACGGAGTGGCTCACCTTGTATCCGAACCCGCCCACCTGCTCCATCACCGAGCGGACGTTGGGCACGTGGACCTCCAGCCAGTGACCGAACAGGGCGGCGTGGTCGGCCCCCGGCTTCGCCGTCACCAGGAACGTCTGCTTGAAGAAGCCCGACCGGGTGGTGGGAAACGGGGGGTTCAGGGTGAGCGGTTCCACCGGCAGCCGCCGGCTCGGATCGAGCACCACGTACTCGGTGGTGGCCCACGGCACGTAGGGCTCGGCCCGTTCCTGGAAGCTGTCGGCCGGCGTGGTGCCGTGGGGCTCGGCCGGCGGCGGCGGCTCGGCGTCGAACCACAGCTGGGCCACCCCGTCCCACGCCTGGCGTCCCGACTGGTCGGGCGAGAAGACGGTGGCCCGGTACCGCCGGGCGTGGGGCCGCCCCGCCCCGGCCGCCCGGGCCTGACCGGCGATCACCCCCGGCATGTGGTTGGCGAACCAGTGGGCGATCAGCTCCTCGCGGGTCACACCGGCCCGGCGCCGGATCAGGTACTGCATCTTGGCCCCGGGGGTGGCTGCGGGGCGGGGAGCGTCTGCCATGGGACTGGGTGCCTTCCTGTGCTGTGGCGCCGGGAGGGCGCCCGCCCAGCGTGCTCGATCCGGCCTGATGGAGGCAAAGGCGTCCCCCACGGCGATGCGATGGTCCACCGGCTCCCGGACCTGGTAGCGTGGAGCCCGCTGCGTGGACACGCATGGCGGCAGCACACGACGGCACGGCACGGGCTGAGGGTTACGGCATGGAGGGTTCCGGGCTCGGCCCGTTGGCGGAGGGGTCATCGCCCGACGACACCGTCCGTCTCGAGGATGCGGTGACCATGGCCGACCAGATGGCGGCCGCACTCCACCGGCTGGTGTCGGCTCCCGATACGGCCGCTGCGGCCGACGTGATCGCCGGCTTCCCCCCGATACGCCAGCCGGCGGCGCTGGCCCTGCTCGACGCCCGGGCGCGGCGGGCGGCGGCCAACGGCCGGGACCGGCTCGCCCGCCGCCTGTGGAACCGGGTGGAGCTGTTGGCGGGCACCACCGCCGCCGGCCCCCTCCAGGTGCTCGTGGATCTGGGTCACGCCGAACGGGCCCTGCTCGGCCCGTCGGCCACCGGACGGCCCGCCCCGGAGGACGTCGAGCGGGCCCGGCAGTCGGTGACCAACCTGATGGCCGCCTCACCCGACACCTACCCCCGACCCCTGTGGCCGCCGGTGTGGGACACGGTGGCCCGCCTGGCCACGCGCCTGGCCGAGCTGAACGACAACCCGGTGTGGATCGAGGTGGCGGTGTCGGCCACCCGGCGGGCGGTGGAGCTGGCCCCGGCCGACGGCCCGGAGCTGGCCCGCCAGCTCAACAACCTGTCGGTCCGCCTTGCCCGGCTTCACGCTGCCAGCGGCGACGACGGGGTGCTGGAGGAAGCCCACGGTACGGCCCAGCGCGCCGTCGACCTGACCGACCAGGCCAGCCCCGAACTGGCCGGCCGCCTGGGCAACCTGGCCAACCGGCTGGCCGAGATCTACCACGCCGGCGGGGGCCGGGCCGCGCTCGACGAGGCGGTGAGCGTGGCCCGCCAGGCAGTGGCCGCCGCCCCGCCCCAGGCCCCCGAGCTACCCGCCCTGCTCGACAACCTGTCGGCCCACCTCCTCGAGTCGTTCGATGTCGGTGGGCCGCGGGTCCGCCTCGACGAGGCGGTGAGCGTGGCCCGCCGGGCGGTGGAGCTCACGCCCCGCGGCACCCCGGCCCATGTGGCCCGCCTCGACGGCCTGGCTCTGCGCCTCACGGCCCAGGGCACGGCCAAGGGCGATGAGCAGGCGCTCACCGAGGGAATCGAAGCGTCCCGACAGGCCCTCCAGCTGGCCCCCTCGGACTCGGTGTGGTGGGTGGGCCTCACGCTGGCCCTGGCCCTGGTGCGGCGGGCTCAGGCCGCATCGGACCGGGCGGCGGCGCTCGACGGGGCCGAGGCCACGCTCACCACCCTCGGCGCCCTGCCGCCTCCCGCTCCCCGGGGCCGGCCGGGGCCCCTCACCGGCGAGCACACCGACCGGTTGGCCGCTCTGGCCGTCACGCTGGGCCAGCTCCACGCCCGCTTCGGCGAGGCCCGCCTGGCCGAGGCGGCGGTGGCCGCGGCCCGGGCCGCGCTGGCCCACACCCCGGTCACCAGCTCGGCCCGGTCGGCCCGCACCTCGGAGCTGGCGGCGCTGCTGTCGTCGACCCATCCGGGAGGCGACGAGCGGGCGGCGCTGACCGAGGCCGTGGCCCTGTGTCGCGCCCTGGTCGACCAGACCCCCGTCGACGTGCCCCACCGCTGGCTCTACCACGAGCAGCTGGCCCACCACCTGGGCGAGTTGCACCGGCTCGACGCCGATCCCGACACGATCACGGCCGCCGTGGCCGAGGCCCGCCGGGCTCTGGAGGTGAGCCAGATAGCCGGGCGGGCCGCCGCCCGGCACACCCGGGGCGGCGGGCCGGAGGCGCCCACCGAGGCGGCGAGCCGGTCGGGGGCGCCCACCGAGGCGGACCGCACGCGCCTGGTCCACGGCCTGTCGCTGTTGCTGGCCCGCCAGTACGGGGCCACCCGACGCCCGGCGGTGCTGGAGGAGGCCCTGGCCACCGCCCGGGACGCGGCGGCGGCCACCCCGGCCGACGGGGCCGACCGGGCCCGCCGTTACCACGACCTGTCGGCCCGGCTGCTCGAGCAGTACAGCTTGACGCCGGACACGGCTGTGCTGGAGGAGGCAACCACCGCCGGCCGCACGGCGGTGGAGGCGGCCCGGGCCGACGACCCGGCCAGGGCCGCCTATCTGAACAACCTGGCCAACGCGCTGGCCCGCCTGCATGTGACCACCGGGGAGCTGGATGTGCTCCACGAGGCTGTGTCGGTGGCTCGGGAGACGGTGAAGGCCAGCACGGGGCGGCCGGCGGTGCTGGCCGGTCGCCTGTCCAAGCTGGCGGCCCGCCTGACCGAGCTGCACCGCGCAACCGGCGCCCGGTCCGCCCTCGACGAGGCGGTCGAGGCGTCTCGCCGGGCGGTGGCCACCACCCCGGACCGGGGGGCGGACCTTGACCGCCGTCTCGGCAACCTGGCGAACCGCCTGCTGGAGCTGGCCGCCGCCGACCCTCGCCCCGAGGTGCTGGCCGAGGCGGTGACGGTGGCCCGCCGCCGCCTCGACCAGGTTCCGGCGGAGGCCCCCGACCGGGCCGACCGCCTGATCGCCCTCGCCGCCCGGCTCCTCGACTGGTACCGCGTATCCGGTCAGGCCGCCGTGCTGGAGGAGGCGGCGGCCGTGGCCGGGCAGGCCGAGCAGGCGGGCTCCACGAGCCCCGAGCTCCACGCCCTCACCACCCGACTGAGCGAGGAGCTCGCCTCCGCCGATGCCGGGGCCGAAGAGACCGGCGCACTCGACCACGCTCTGGCGGCGGCCCGGGCAGCGGTGGAGACCACCCCGGACGACAGCCCCGAGCTCCCGTACCGTCTGAACCTGTTGGCCACCCGGCTGGCCGACGTGTACGCCGCCAACGGGGAGCGGCCCATCCTGGTGGAGGCGGTGGACGCGGCCCGCCGAGCGGTGGCCGCCTCCCCGGCCGGCAGCCCCGAGCGCCCCGCCTACCTGAACAACCTGGCCAACCGCCTGGCCCGCCTGCACGCGGTGGAAGGCCGGCGGGTGGTGCTCGACGAGGCGGTCGACGCCGCTCGGGAGGCGGCCGCCACCACCCCCGACGGCAGCCCCGAGCTTCCCGGCTACCTGAACAACCTGGCCAACCGTCTGGTCCGCCTGTACGCCGCCAGCGGCGACGAGGCGGTGCTGGCCGAGGCCGTGACGACGGCCCGGCAGGCGGTCGAGACCACGGAGCCCGACAGCCCCGAGCTGCCGGCCCGGTTGAACAACCTGGCCAACCACCTGGCCCGGCTGCACACCGTCACCAGCGATCGCGACGCCCTGGCCGAAGCGGTGCAGATCGCCCGGCGAGCGGTGGACGCCACCATCCTGGAGGGCCCGGAGCTGGCATCTCGGTTGAACAACCTGGCCAACCACGTGGCCCGGTTGTACGTGGAGACGGGCGATCCGGCGGTGCTGGCCGACGCGGCCGACGCCGCCCGTCATGTGCTGCAGGCGGTGCCGGCCGACAGCCCCGATCGCCCGCGGCACCTGGCCAACCTCGGCACCCGCCTGGCCGGCCTGTTCGCCGCCAGCAGCGACCTGGAGCTGCTGGCCGAAGCGGCGGAAGCGGCCGGGGAGGCGGTGGCGGCCACCGCCGACCACAGCGCCGAGCTGCCGGGGTACCTGTCCGACCTGGCCCGCTACCTGGGTGAGCTGAGCTCGGCCCGCGACGATCCGGCGGTGCTGGCCGACGCGGTCGAGGCGGCCCGGCGCTCCGTGGCGCTCACTCCCGCCACCTCGGCCGACCTGGCCGACCGGTGCAGCGACCTGGCCCGCCTCCTGGCCCGCGTCCACTCCCAGGGCGGGCCCGTGTCGGCGCTGGTCGAGGCGGCGGCTGCCGGCCGTCAGGCGGTGGAGGCCGCTGCCGCCGGCCCCGGCGACGAGCTCGGCGCCTGCCTCGACGAGCTGGCCGACCACCTCGTTCGCCTGTACCACGCCAACGGCGACCGGGCCCTGCTGGTCGAGGCGGTGGCGGCCGACCAACGGGCGCTCTCGGTTACGCCGCCGTCGAGCGCCGACCAGGCCCGCTACCGCGACAACCTGGCCCGCCATCAGGCCCTCCTCGACGCCGCCGCCCCCAGCGAACCGACGTCGCCCCCGGGTTGAGCCCTAGCATCGGCTGCCGGATGGAACGCCCGATGAAAGCCCGACGGAGGCGCTGACGTGACGATGGACGAGACGGTGGCGTCGACCTCGATCCCCGAGGTCGACCTGACCCGCTGGCGTACCGGCGGCGAGCCCGAGCGCCTGGCGCTGGCCGACGAGGTGCGGGCCATCAGCCATCACATCGGGTTCTTCCATCTGGTGGGCCACGGGATGAGCCCGGCCCTGCTGGCCGAGCACGCCCGGTACCGGGCGGCGTTCTTCGCCCTGCCGGAGGAGACCAAGCGCCGGATCGACAAGGCCGGCTCCCCCCACTTCCGTGGTTGGGAGCCGGTGGGCGCCGAGCTCACCGGAGGCCGTCCCGACCAGCGGGAGCAGCTCGACCTGGCGGTGGAGAACCCGGTGCGGGGTCTGCGGGCGGACCCGGCCTACCTCCGCCTCGACGGGCCCAACCAGTGGCTCCCCGACGAGGTGCTGCCCGGCTTCCGGGACCATCTGGGCCGCTTCTTCGCCGCCCTGTCGGCCCTGGCCGACGAGCTGCTGGGGGTGCTGTCGGTGGGGCTGGGGCTGCCCGAGGACCACCTGCGGACGCTGTTCGGTACCCGACCGCTTTCGCTGGTCAAGCTGATCAGCTACCCGCCGACGCCGGAGGGCGAGGCCGGGGTCAACGCCCACCACGACGCCGGGTTCCTCACCCTGCTCCTCCAGGACGACGTGGGCGGGCTCCAGGTGGAGGCGCCCGACGGCACCTGGGTCGACGTGCCGCCCCGCACCGACGCCTTCGTGGTCAACCTGGGCGAGATGCTGCAGGAGATGAGCGGCAACTACTACGTGGCCACCACCCACCGGGTGATCACGGGGGCGGCCCGGTTCTCGTCGGCCTGGTTCCACGGCCCGGAGCTGGAGACCGAGCTCGCTCCCCTGCCGCTGGCGCCCGAGCTGGCGGCGGCGGTGGCGGCCAGCCCTCGCCACGCCGGAGCCGGGTTCATGGCCCGCCGGGAGGAGCTGGAGTCGGGCCTGGACGGTATCGGCAGCCGCCAGGGGGCGGGCGTCTACGGCCAGCAGCTGTGGAACTACTACCGCCGCAGCTACCCCGACAACGTGCGCCGCCACCACCCCGACTGCGCCTAGGTGCGGCCTTCGGCCGCCTCGGGTTCGCCTGCGGCGAACACCGCCGGTTGCGCCCCTTGGGGCGCGATTGCGGCGGCTTCGGCTCCCGTGCCAGCGTGCACGGGATGACCGACACCGAAGCCCGCCGTCCCCTGGTCGCCGTCGTCCCGGGCGACGATGCCGCCCCCGAAGCCATGACCGCCTCGCTCGGCGTGCTCGACGCCCTCGACCTGCCGGTGCGGCTCGACATCCTTCCCGACGGGGCCGAGCTGGCCCGGATGGACGCCGCCGAGCGGGAGGCGTTCGTGGTGGAGCGCCTCGACGCCGCCGACACCGTGCTGTTCGGATCCAGCAACGGCACGACCCCGGGCCTCACGCACCTGCGCTGGGGGCGGGGCACGTTCGCCAATGTGCGCCCGGTCCAGTGGCGGCCCGGTTACCGCTCGCCCATGGCCCGGCCCGAGGGCCTCGACTACGTGATCGTGCGGGAGAACCTGGAAGACGCCTACGTGGGGATCATGGGCAACGTCGACGATCTCCGGGCCTCTGGTCTCATCGGCCCCCGGGCCCGCCTCGTCTATGGCGGGGAGGGCCGCTACGCAGCCAAGATCATCACCCGGGCCGGCACCGAGCGGGTGGCCCGGTTCTCCTACCAGCTGGCCCTGAAGCGGGCCGAGCGCAGCGGCCGGACCCCCAGCCTGACCGTCTCGGCCAAGACCAACATGTTGCCGGCCACCGACCGGTACTTCGCCGACATCGTGGCCGAGGTCGGCGCCGAGTTCCCCGACGTGAAGCTCACCCGCTACATCGTCGACGACATGGCCCACCGGCTCGTCACCAGCTACGACGAGCTCGACGTGCTCCTGCTGCCCAACCTGTACGGCGACGTGCTCTCCGACCTGGCGGCCGGCACGGTGGGCGGCATGGGGCTGGCCCCCTCGGGTTGCTACAGCGAGGGCTACGCCTACTTCGAGTCGGCCCACGGCACCGCCCCCGACATCGCCGGGCAGGAGCGGATCAACCCCACCGCCACCCTGCTGTCGGCGGTGATGATGCTGGAGCACCTGGGGCTCGACCGGGCCGCCGCCCGCCTCGACAAGGCGATCTCGGCCGTCTACGCCGAGGGCCGCCACCTCACGGTGGACCAGGGCGGCACCGCCACCACCGGCGAGTTCGCCGCCGCCGTCACCGACCACCTCTGACATCCGGATTCTCCGCACGGAGCGTCTCACCGGCGAGACGCTCCGTGCGGAGATCGCTTTGCGTCGGGGCCGTACGGGGCGACATGATCGGCCGCCATGGACGTGAGCACCGCGGTGGACAAGCGCAAGTCGGTTCGGGCCTTCCTCGATCGGTCGGTGGACGATCAGCTGATCGCCGACCTGCTGGAGAAGGCGGCCCGGGCCCCGTCGGGCGGCAACGTGCAGCCGTGGCGGATCTATGTGGTCAACGGGGCGGTGGCAGAGCGGTTCAAGGCGTTCGTGGCCGGCCGTGACCTGGAGCGCCCGGCCTACGACATCTACCCCCGGGAGCTGGGCGAGCCCTACCGGACCTCACGGTGGGAGCTGGGCGAGCAGATGTACGCCTCGATCGGCATCCCCCGTGAAGACAAGCCGGCCCGGCTGCGCCACGTGGCCCGGAACTACGAGCTGTTCGGGGCCCCGGCCGCCGTCTTCTGCTTCGTCGACCGCCAGATGGGGCCGCCCCAGTGGTCGGATCTGGGGATGTTCCTGCAGACGTTCATGCTGCTGGCCGAGGAGGCGGGGCTCGGCACCTGCGCCCAGGAGAGCTGGGCCATGCGGGAGCAGGCCGTGACCGAGTTCGTGGGCGCGCCGGACGAGCTGCGGATCTTCTGCGCCATCGCCGTCGGCTACGAGGACACGGCCCACCCCATCAACAACTTCCGCAGCCCCCGGCTCGCGCTGGCCGACTGGGCCACGTTCGTGGAATGACCCGATCTGGTGTCCCGGGCCGTCACCCGTGACGGCCCGGGACACCAGATGCCAGTGGTCAGGCCTTGACCGGGGCGACCCGGAACAGGAACTCGATCACGGCACCGGCGAAGATGTCGTTGCGGTCGCCGGCCACCATGTGGGCGGCGTCCGACACCCGGACGTACTCGGCGTGGGGGCACTGGGCCAGGAAGCTCTGGGCCCCCTCCTCGCTCAGCACGTCCGACAGGCCGCCCCGCACCAGCAGGGTGGGCACGTTGATGTTCTCGGCGCAACGGCTCAACCGGCTCCGGTACTCCTCCATGTCCCAGGTCCGGTTGCGGCGGCGGGGATCCCAGTGCCAGTGGTACTTGCCGTCCTCCCCCAGGCGGACGTTCTTCACCAGCCCGTCGAGGTTGCGGGGTCGTTTGCGATGGGGCTGGTAGTTGGCGATGGCCTCGGCCACCTCCTCGAGGGTGTCGAACCCCTCGGGCTTCTGATCCATGAACTCCCGGATCTTGCGTGACCCCTCGGGCTCGATCTTGGGCGCCATGTCCACCAGCACCAGCGCTGCGGCCTGGAGATGCCCGTCGCCGATGGCCACCAGGCTGGTGCCGCCGCCCATCGATGCCCCCACCAGGATCGGCGGGCCGCCGCCCAGGGCCTTGACCACGGCCAGGAGGTCCCGCACGTTCTCGTCGTTGCCGTAGACCCCGTCGGGCGACCAGTCGGAGTCGCCGTGGCCCCGGGCGTCGAAGGCGATGGCCCGGTACCCGGCCGCCCCCAGCGTCTCGCCGGCACCCTTCCAGGCGTGGCGGGTCTGGCCCCCGCCGTGCTGGAGCAGGACGACCGGGCCGTCCTCCGGACCCCACGCGTCGCCGCGGATCGTCACCCCGTCGGCCCCCGGCCACTCGTAGGCGGGCTCCGGCGTGCCCGGCAACCGCTTCCCCGGACGTACATCCTGTGACACGTCGTCCCCCTCCTCGGCTGAGCTGATGTCGCTCAACCCTGTCAGCGCTCCTAGTCAACTGGCAAACTGTGTTGATCGGGGGCGGTCGCCCCCGGCGCTTGGCTGGCGCCTCGCTCCCCCATCTCGGCTGCCCTTCGGGCAGCTTCAGGGGCCCCAACCCCATCGGGCAGCCGACGGCCGCTGGCGGCAGTAACGGGATGGCCGTGTCCGCTGTGGCCTAGTGTCGGGCCCATGAAATTCGGAGTCATGTTCGCCAACACAGCCCACTACGCAACGGCCGAGGGGGCGGCCGCCATCGCCACCGCGGCCGACGAGTGCGGCATCGAGTCGATCTGGTCGGTCGAGCACGTGGTGATCCCCCACGGTTACCAGAGCCGCTACCCCTATCACGAGAGCGGCAAGATCCCCGGTGGTGAGGATCCCGACATCCCCGATCCGCTCATCTGGCTGGCCTACGCCGCCGCCGTCACCAAGCAGGTGAAGCTGGCCACCGGCATCCTGATCGTGCCCCAGCGGAACCCGGTGGTCCTGGCCAAGGAGTGCTCCAGCCTCCACAAGCTGTCGAACGGCCGCTTCGAGCTCGGCATCGGCGTCGGCTGGCTCCAGGAGGAGTTCGACTGCCTGGGTGTGCCGTGGCCCGACCGGGGCCGCCGCACCGACGAGTACTGCGCCGCCATGGCCGCCCTGTGGAGCCAGGACAAGGCGGCCTACGACGGCCGCTACGCCAGCTTCTCCAACGCCATCTCCCGGCCCCAGCCGGCCGGCGGCTCGGTGCCGATCGTGGTGGGCGGCCACAGCGATGCCGCAGCCAAGCGGGCCGGCCGGTACGGCACCGGCTTCTTCCCCGCCAGCGGCACCGACGAGGAGCTGACCCACCTGTTCGAGGTGATGAAGGCCGAAGCGGCCGCCCACGGCCGCAACGGAGACGACATCGAGGTGACGACCATGGTCTGGTCACCCCGCCGGGAGTCGCTCGACCGGGTGAAGGAGCTGGAGGACCTGGGCGTCCACCGGCTGGTGGTGGCCCCGCCCACCTCCAACCCCACGAAGATCCGCCAGGCCATGGAGCAGCTGGCCGAGACCGTGGCCCCCGTCGCCACGCGCTGACCCTCCACAGCTGCTGGACCTGCGGGCAGGTTCGCCCGGCGCAGCCATGCCCGGGCGGGCCAGCCGGCCCAGCTAGATTCTCCCGAGGCCCGCCGCCCGCCCCCGGCAGAACGACCCATGCCCGGTGCCCGGACGGCGGGAACCCGATGCCGTCGCCGTTCGTCTCAGGTACCGGTCGGGCTCGCCCCGACCGTGACACCGGCCTCGAACAGGCACCACAGTGATGGAGAGAGAGCAGCATGGAACCCACGCGCAGCGGCATGAGCCTGGGGCGCATCATAGGTGGAGCGGCCCTGGCCGCCGCCCTGGTCGGCGGCGGCGCCGCCGGGTACCTGGTGCTCCGGGACGACGGTAGCGACAGCGCCGCCGTCAGCACCGAAGACACCACCGCCGGCTCGGTGCTGTCGGCCGAGGCCGGCATGGCCGCCCGGGCCCAGCGGGCCCAGTTCGGCCCCGGGGGCGCGGCGGGGCTGGCCGAGTCGGCCACGGCCAAGGTGGCGGCCGGAGCCGACGCCGCCATGTGCGGCCCGGCCGACGGCGGCGACTACGTGCCAACGGCCGAGGAGCTGGCCAACGCCAACGCCGACATCGAGGCCCAGGCCTCCGTGTTCGACACCTACGGCATCGCCTACACCCGCTCCGTCGACGAGCTCGGCTACCTGATCCTCCGGTGGGACACCAACGACGTGGTGGCCCAGTCGGTCAGCGACAGCTTCTGGGCCGACCGCTACCCGGTACCGGTCCCCACCCAGGCCGAGCTCGACAAGGCCCGGGCCGACAACGACGTGATCGCCCGCCATCTGGACGAGGCCGGCATCCCCTACACCCGGAGCACCGACGGGAGCGGGTGGGAGACGATCGACTACGACTACGACGACCCCGCGGCCCAGAAGGCGGTCGACGAGGCCTACGCCGAGCTGTACCCGCCGGTGGCCCCCACCGCTGAGGAGAAGGCGGCCATGAAGGCCGACAACGACAAGCTGGCGGCCGCCTTCGACCAGGCCGGCATCGCCTACACCCGCAAGTCCGACGAGCTGGGCTGGGAATGGATCGAGTGGGACTACGAGAACCCCACCGTCCAGGCCGAGGTCGATGCCGTGTTCGCCGAGCTGTACCCGGTGGAGGAGGGCCCGGTGTGCCTGGCCGCCGAGGGGCTCGCCGCCGACGGCGGCGACAGCGGCGAGTCGGTCGGCGTCAGCGCCGACGGTGCCGCCTCCGACAGTGCCACTGCCGTGGCTCCATCCGAAGGCTCGGGTGACCTGACCCTGGGCGACGACGGGGTGGATGACTTCGCCGAGCCGACCCCCGAGCAGATCGCCCGGCGCGACACCGAGGCGGCGGCCCTGGTCGACGGGTTCACGGCGGCCGGGGTGCGCCACGAGCTGATCGGCGAGTCGCCCTGGCAGTCGGTGCAGTTCGACATCACCAACCAGGCCTCGGTGCCGGTGGTGGCCGGCGTCCTGGCCGCCCGCCCCGCCGCCTGATCCCCGGAACCCCTCCGAAATTAGGAGCCTGAGCCGTACTGGTTACGGCTCAGGCTCCTCAGAATCCACGGGTACGTCGGGCAGCCAGCCGGGCGGGGCGATGCCGATCTCCCGGCCGTCGGGCAGTGGCGGGTCCCAGGCCCCGGCCGCCTCGTCCCAGCGGCGCACCACCCGGGCCGGGGCGCCGGCCACCACCGAGCGGTCGGGGATCCGGCCCCGCACCACCGAGCCGGCGGCCACCGCCACGTGCTCGCCGATGTCGGCCCCCGGGAGCACGACGGCCCCGACACCCAGCCACGATCCGGCCCCGATCCTGACCGGTGCCTCCACCACCCACTGATGGCCGATCGGCACCCGGGGATGGGCGTAATCGTGGTTGTGATCGGTGACGTAGACGCCGGGGGCGATGGTCACGTCGTCGCCCACCTCGATCCCCACCCGGCCTATGAACGAGCTGCCCCTTCCGAGCGAGCATCCCTGGCCGATGCTGATGACCCAGCCCCGCGGCACGTCGAGCGCCTCGTCGGGCCACATCCCGGCCGACAGCACCACATCCGGCCCCACCAGGGTGCGGGCCCCCACCCGGATCCAACGCTCGCCCATCGAGGCCCCGGGCGGGAAGGCGAAGGCTGCGCCCTCCCCCACCGCCCCGAACCGCCGGGCATGGCGCGACCGGTGCCCGGCCGTGCCGGCCAGACCGCCGGCCCAGCGCCACGTCCCGAACAGGACGTCGGCCGTGACACGGTTCAGGAACGGGCGGGCCGAATGGCCCAGGCCACGGCTGCGCACGAAAGAAACCGTACCCGGGCGCGAAGGCCGCAGAGGTGGCAAACTCTCCGTTACCCAGAAAGACTGACGTCGTTCAGGATCCCAAGCACCTCACCCTCCGAGGAGAACATGGCAACCATCGAGCAACCCCTGGTCACCAAGGCCATGACCGGCGCCGAATACCTGGAGAGCCTCCGGGACGGCCGCACGGTCTACTTCCACGGTGAGCGGGTCAAGGACGTGACGACCCACCCCGCGTTCCGCAACAGCGCCCGGTCGATCGCCCGCCTGTACGACGCCCTCCACGACCCGTCGCAGCGCGACACCCTGATGTGCGAGACCGACACCGGCTCGGGCACCCTCACCCACAAGTTCTTCCGCGTTCCCCGCTCGGCCGAGGACCTGATCGGCGCCCGCGACGCCATCGCCGGCTGGCAGCGCCTGGTGTACGGCTGGATGGGGCGCAGCCCCGACTACAAGGCCTCGTTCCTCGGCACCCTCGGCGCCAACAGCGACTACTACGGCGACTACAAGCAGAACGCCCTCAACTGGTACGCCTCGTCCCAGGAGTCGGTGAAGTTCTGGAACCACGCCATCGTCCATCCCCCGATCGACCGCCACCTCGGCGCCGACGAGGCGGGCGAGGTGTGCATGCACGTGGAGAAGGAGACCGACAACGGACTGATCGTGTCGGGCGCCAAGGTGGTGGCCACCGGCTCCGCCCTCACCCACTACAACTTCATCGCCCACTTCGGATCGATCCCGATCCAGAAGAAGGAGTACGCCATCGTCTGCGTCACCGACATGGAGACGCCGGGCGTGAAGCTGATCAGCCGCAACTCCTACGAGCTCCAGGCCGCCGCCACCGGCAGCCCGTTCGACTACCCCCTGTCGAGCCGGCTCGACGAGAACGACTCGATCCTGGTGTTCGACAAGGTGCTGATCCCGTGGGAGAACGTCTTCCTCTACGGCGACATCGAGCAGGCCAACAACTTCTTCCCCGCCACCGGGTTCATCCCCCGCTTCACCTTCCACGGCCTGGCCCGCCTGTGCGTGAAGCTCGACTTCATCATCGGCATCCTGTCCAAGGCCCTGCGGGCCACCGGCACGTCCGAGTTCCGGGGGGTGCAGGCCAACCTGGGCGAGGTGGTGGCCTGGCGCAACATGCTGTGGGCCCTGTCCGACGCCATGTGCAAGAGCCCCGACCCGTGGGTCGGCGACGCCGTGCAGCCGTCGATGGCGGCCGGCATGGCCTACCGGGCCCTGGTGCCCACGATCTACCCCCGCATCGGCGACATCATCAACCAGGTGGTGGCGAGCGGCCTGATCTACGTGAACTCCAACGCCGCAGACTTCAAGTCGTCGGAGATCCGCCCCTACCTCGACAAGTACGTGCGGGGCTCCAACGGCATCGAGGCCATGGACCGGATCAAGATCATGAAGCTCCTGTGGGACGCGACGTCGAGCGAGTTCGGCGGCCGCCACCGGCTGTACGAGATGAACTACGCCGGCAACAACGAGCAGATCAAGGTCGAGACCCTGCTCGTGTCGCAGCTCATGGGGGCCATGGACCAGATGGAGGCCATGGCCGACCAGTGCATGTCGGAGTACGACATCGACGGCTGGACCACGCCCGACTTCGTCAACCCGGGCGACGTGTCGCTCGTGGGCCGGGACTGGGCCTGAATGTGAAGGCCGGCGAGGGTCAGCTGATCCCCGCCGGCCTCCTCACTACTGCGCCTCCTCACTACTGCGCCTCCTCACCACTGCGATGTGAGTTCGGGCCTGCTGCACTGAGCCGCAGACGACCCATGGAGATATCCCCGGCAGTTTTCTGTCGCCTGTCACCCGAGCCGGGCTCGGCTGCCGTTAGCTTTCCCCGGATGATGAGACGAGTATTCGCGTTCGCCCTCGCCGCCACCGCCCTGTTGGCAGCTGGGTGCGGCAACGGCGCCAGCGACGACGAGACCACCCGTGACTCGGCCGGGCAGATCGTGGAGGGCGGCGACCTCGGCGCTTTCACGATCAAGGTCGGCGACTGCCTCGGTGGCGGCGTGACCGGCGAGATCGAGTCGGTTCAGGGGGTGCCGTGCGACCAGCCCCACCAGAGCGAGGTGTACCACTCGTTCGCCGTTCCGGAGGGCGACGGCACCTTCCCCGGCACCGAGGCCATGCAGGACCAGGCCGACGAGGGCTGCCTCGGTGCCTTCCAGGGCTTCGTGGGCCTCGACTACGACTCGTCGATCTACGAGATCAGCACCATCACCCCCACCGCCGAGTCGTGGGCCCAGCTCGAGGACCGCGAGGTCCTGTGCCTTATAGGGCAGGCCGAGGGCACCCTCACCACCGGGACGGCCAAGGGCACGGCCAAGTAGCCGAGGGCGAGCAGCAGATCGGCGGCGCCCCATCTTTGAGCCGGCCGGGCCCGGCCCGCTACGGTCGCCATCCATGACCGACACCGGGCCGCTGAGTGGATTGCGCGTGGTGGAGGTGGCGGGCGGGGTGCCCGCCGCCCTGTGCTCCCGGCTGCTCCGGGGATTCGGGGCCGAGGTGCTCCGGGCCGAGGGTCCGGCGCTCGGCGACGGGTCCGGTCTGAGCACCGCCCAGCAGGCGTTCCTGCTGCCGGGTTCCCACCGCGTGACCGTGCCCGATCCCGCTGCGCTGGCCGACCTGGTGGCCGGGGCCGACGTGATGGTGGAGGATCGGGGCCCCGGCTTCCTCGATCGGATGGGGTTGCCCGGGTCGCACCGGGCGGGGCGACCCGACCTGGTGGTCACCTCGATCTCCCCGTTCGGCCACACCGGCCCCCGGGCCGGTTGGCAGGCCACCAGCGCCGTCCAGTTCGCCGCCGGCGGGCTGATGTCGCTCACCGGTGAGCCGCACCGTCCCCCGCTCGTGACCGGGGGCGATCAGGCCTGGATGTTCGGGGGCCTGCAGGCCTTCGCCGCCACCGCGGTGACCCTGCTCGGGCGGTGGCGCCGGGGCCGGGGGGACTGGCTCGACCTGTCGCTCCAGGAGATGGCGGCGTCGATCCCCGAGCTGTACGGCGCCATGAGCGAGTACGAGCTCAAGGCCCCGGTGCCACGGGCCGGCAACAGCGTCCGGGCCGTGTGGGGCGTGTACCGCTGCGCCGACGGGTTCGCCGGCGTGTGCTGCCTCGAGCGCCAGGTGCCGGCGTTCTTCGCCCTGCTGGGGCCGGAGGTGCAGGCCAACCCCGACTTCGCCGATCCCGCCTCCCGGGCCGAGCACGACGACGAGCTGCTGGCCCATGTGCTGCCGTTCATGCTGGAGCGCACGAAGGACGAGCTGGTGGCCCTGAGCCCCGAACACCGGGTGCCGTTCGGGGCTGTCCGCACTCCCGGGGAGCTGTTGGACGATCAGGCCTTCGCCCAGCGGGGCTTCCTCGACCGGGTCCAGACCCCGTGGGGCGAGGCCACCGTGCCGGGGCGGCCGTTCCCCGGGCTCGGCTGGCAGGCCCCGGCACCGACCGGCGACACGGTCGGTGCCGGCAGCGACGCTCCGACCTGGCGGTCGCCCGGGTGGCGGGCAACGGCGGCGGCGGCACCCGCCAGGAGCGACGAGCGGCAGCCCGAGGCCCCGCTGGCCGGGGTGCGGGTGCTCGACCTCACGATGATGTGGGCCGGTCCGTACGCCACCAAGCTCCTGGCCGAGACCGGTGCCGACGTGATCAAGATCGAGTCGCCCCGGGCCTGGGACAACATCCGCACCCTGGTGCGCCAGGACCCGGCGATCCCCGACCCGTGGAACTCGGCCTACTACTTCAACGAGTACAACCACTCGAAGCGGTCGCTGACCCTGGACCTGGCCCAGGAGGCCGGGCGCCGGGTGTTCCTGCAGCTGGTGGCCGGGGCCGACGTGGTGATCGAGAACTACCGGGCCGACGTGCTCGACAACCTGGGCCTCGGCTACGAGGTGCTGCGGGCGGCCAACGAGCGGATCGTGCTGGTGTCTATGGCCGGGTTCGGCAAGACCGGGCCGCTGGCCCGCCATGTGGGGTTCGGGCCGATCATCGAGATGATGTCCGGCCTCATGTCGCTCACCGGCTACGGCGACGACGGGATACCGGTCAAGACCGGCGTGTCCTACGGCGACCCGGTGGGCGGCACCAGCGCCGTGGCCGCCGTGGCCCTGGCTCTGCTGCGGCGAGACCGCACCGGCACCGGCTGCCACGTCGATCTGGCCCAGCGGGAGGCGGCGGCCGTGCTGGCCGGGCCGGCGTTCGCCGAGGCGTCACTGGCCATGGGGCCCAACGGCGGCGAACCGGCCCACTGGGGCAACCGCCATCCCGACCTGGCCCCCCAGGGCTGCTACCCGGCGGCCGGCGACGATGCCTGGGTGGTGGTGTCGGCCCGGCACGACGCCGACTGGCGGTCCCTGGCCTCGGTCATCGGCCGACCCGACCTGGCCGGCCTCACGCTGGCCGAGCGGCGGGCGGCCCACGACGAGCTCGACGAAGCCATCGGCGGCTGGGCGGCGGGCCGCCCGGCCGACGTCGCCGCCGCCGAGCTCCAGGCCGCCGGGGTGCCCGCCGCCGCCGTGGTCGACACCCTGGCGATCCACGACGACCCCCAGCTGGTGGCCCGCGGCTTCTGGCGTCAGGTGCCCAACCCCAAGATGCGGCCCTACCGCCAGAGCGGCCCCACCTGGCGCTTCCGCGACGCCCCGCCCCACGAGATGCGCCGCTCCCCCTGGTTCGGCGAGCACAACACCGAGATCCTCACCGAGCTGGGTTTGAGCGACGCCGAGCAGGCCGCGCTGGCCGAGGCCCAGGTCATCGCCGACGCCCCCGTCAACCCCACGGTCGGCTGACCCTCCACCCCCCCCTTTGGATCTGTGGCGCCTGGCGCTGCAGCTCAACCGGCCAGAGCGGCGTGCGCCGTGAGCAGGGTGTCGAGGTGCTCCTCGGGGCTGCGGCCAGCGCCCCGGCCCGACGCCAGGCACACGTGGGTCACGCCCTTGGCCGCCAGCTCGTCGAGCTTGGCCCGCCAGTCCTCCGGGGTGCCGGAACCCACCGGCATCAGGATCTCCACCGGCGGCGCCGGCCGGCCGGCCTCGGCCGCCAGCTCGCCGAGACGGGCCACCGCCGCCCCGAGGTCCTCCTGCGGGGTGAGCAGGGCGATCCACCCGTCGCCCATCTGGGCCACCCGGCGCAGGGAGCGCTCCTGGCTGCCGGAGCCGACCCACAGCGGCACCGACCCCGACGCCGGCCGGGGGTTGATGCCCACCCGGTCGAGCCGGTGCCACCGGCCCTCGAACGTGACCGAGTGCTCGGCCCAGAGGGTGCGCATGAGCGTGATCTGCTCCTCCAGACGGCGGCCCCGGTTGGTGAAGTCCTGGCCCAGGCCCTCGTACTCGGCGTGGTTCCAGCCCACGCCCACCCCCAGGACCAGTCGGGAGCCGCTCAGGCGGTCGAGCGTGGCCGCCTGCTTGGCCGCCAGCACGGCGTTGCGTTGGGGCAGGATCAGTACCCGGGGCCGGAACACGATCCGGTCGGTGACCCCGGCCAGGAAGCTGAACAGGGAGAACACCTCGTGGAAGGGGTCGTCGATCAGGTAGGGGGCCGACGGGAACCCGCCTACCGGGCCCTCGAAGCGCGACGCTTCGGCCCCGAGGATGTGGTCGAAGGCGGTGAGGTAGGCGAAGCCGGCCTCCTCCACCGCCTGGCCGAAGTGGCGGATGAACCCCGGGTCGTTGCCGATCTCGGCCTGGGGGTAGACGGCTCCGAGCTCCACGGTGGCCTCCTGGGTTCACGCCGGAGGCACCGTCGCCCCAGGTCCGTTCTGATCCTAGTCAGTTACCGGGGTCAGAAGGTGAGAACCGTGCGGGCACCTTCACCCCGGTGCAGCAGGTCGAACGCCTCGTTCACGCCGTCGAGCGGCATGGTGCGGGTCACGATCTCATCGAGCTTCAGCAGGCCCTGCTGGTAGAAGGACAGGTACTGGGGGATGTCGAAGCGGAACCGGTTGCCGCCCATGCGGCAGGTCTGGATCCGGCACTCGGGGCGGATGGCACCGTAGGGGATCTCGAACACCGAGCCGTCGGGCGGCACCCCCACGATCGTGCAGGTGCCCCGCACGGCGAGCACCTCGGCCGCCTGGCGTACCAGGGCCGGCACACCCACCGCCTCGAAAGCGTGGTCGACGCCACGTCCCCCGGTGAGCTCGCGCACCGCGGCCACGGCGTCGCCGGCGCTGGCGTCCACCACGTCGGTGGCGCCCAGTGAGCGGGCGAGCTCGAGCTTGTCGGCCAGGCGGTCGACGGCGATGATCCGCCCGGCCCGGGCGATGGCCGCCCCCTGCACGATCGACAGGCCCACACCGCCGCAGCCGAACACGGCCACCGTCTGGCCCGGTTCCACCCGGGCCGAGCGCAGCGCCGCCCCCACCCCGGTGAGCACGCCGCAGCCCACCAGGCAGGCCACCTCGAGGGGGATCTCGGGGTCGATGCGCACCACCGAGTTCTCGTGCACCAGCATCTGCTCGGCGAACGTGCCCAGGTTGAGGAAGCCCCGGACGGTCTCGTCGCCGGCCCGCAGGCGGGGCGCCGCCCCCCGGGGCCGGGCCGTGGGGTTGGCCGTGCACACGTTGGGATGGCCCGACAGGCACTGCTCGCACTGGCCGCAGAAGCCCGACAGGCAGGTGACCACATGGTCGCCCGGCTTCACGTGGGTGACCAGCGGCCCCACGGCCTCCACCACCCCGGCGCCCTCGTGGCCCAGCACCAGCGGGCCCCGGCCACCCATCACCGTGCCCTCCAGGATGTGGAGGTCGCTGTGGCACACCCCGCTGGCCACCGTGCGGACCAGGATCTCCCGGTCCACCGGGGCATCGACCTGCAGCTCGCCGATCTCCATCGGCGCATTGACCTCGCGGAAGATGGCAGCGCGCATGGGTCTGGACCATACCGAGCGCACCCTCGGGGCGCCAGCCTCCTGCACCGCGGCGGGCGGTCCGCCTCTGGCCCGACCGGTCCCGAGGCGCTACCGTGCCGGGGCCGGATTCCCCCAACCGGCGCACCGACGAAAGGAAACCCCTGGCCGTGGCCATGACCGACGAACAACGGCGGGAGGCTGCCGCCGCCCTGGTTCAAGCCGAGCTCACCCGGAACTGGATGGAGCCGATCACCCTCACCTACGAGGGCGCCGACATCGAAGACGCCTACGCCATCGGCCAGATGGTCACCGATCAGAAGGTGGCGATGGGCCGGGTGGTGAAAGGCCACAAGGTCGGTCTCACCTCCAAGGCCATGCGGGAGCGGACCGGGGCCACCGAGCCCGACTACGGCACGATCTTCGACAACTGGTTCGTCGACGAGGGTTCCCAGGTGTCGATGAGCACCCTCAACACCCCGCTGGTGGAGATCGAGCTGTCGTTCGTGCTCGGCTCCGACCTCGGCGGCCCGACGGTCAACGCCGTCGACGTCATCCGGGCCACCGAGTTCATCCTGCCCTCGGTGGAGGTGGTCGACAGCCGCTTCTCCAAGCGGGGACTGCCCGGCGTGGTCGACTCGATCTCCGACGCCGCCTCCTGCGGCTTCATCATCGTGGGCGGCAACCCGGTTGCGCTGGGCGAGGTCGACATCCGCCACATCGGCGGTGCCCTCTACAAGAACGGCGTGATCGAGGAGTCGGGCACGGCTGCCGCGGTCATGGGCAACCCGATCAACTCGGTGGCGTGGCTGGCCCGCAAGCTCCACGAGTTCGGCGTGCACATGGAGGCCGGCCACACCGTGCTGTCGGGGTCGTTCATCCGGGCCCATCCGATCAAGGCCGGCGACACCTTCGTGGCCGACTTCGGCCCTCTCGGCCAGATCAGCTTCGGCATGGTCGACTGAGGCAAGCCTCCGGGTTGCCGGGGTTCGCCTCCAGCGAACACCCTCGGTGTCGCCCATCTGTGGCGCCAGCTGCTCGACATTGCGGGCTGGCGCCACGGATCGGCTGAAGCTCCGGCTCGCGCGGCTAGGCCAGAGCGGCGGCTCCGGCCTCAGCCACCACCGTGTCGTCATCGGCCGAGCCGCCCGACACGCCGATGGCCCCCACGAGCTCGCCCTCGGACCGGATCGGAACCCCGCCGCCGAAGATGATCAGGCGGGGGGTGTGGGTGATCCCGTGCACCAGCGCCGGTTCCTCGGCGATCATCGGCCACCAGTTGCCGCTCGGCATGCCGCCGAAGCCGGTGACGGTGAACGCCTTGTTGGCGGCGATCCCGGCCGACAGACGGGGCGCACCGTCCATCCGGGCCGACACGATCGGCTCGCCCGACGGGTCGGTGACCACGATGCAGAAGGCGATGCCCATCTCGCCGGCCTTCGCCAGCGCGGCGTCGAGCACCTTGCGGGCGCCGTCGAGGGTGAGGCTGCGGGTGGGGATGGTGTCGGCCATGGCGGAGACTCCTCGTGCTGGTTGACCCGGGTGGACGGCCGCCACCCTAGCCGTAGGTGTCGGCCAGCTCGTCGAGGTGGGCCCCCAGGAAACGGCCGGCGGCATCGTCGGTGCAGTTCTCCTCGGCCCATTTGCGGGCGCCGATGTTGAGCTGATCCCGCAGCCCGGCGTCGGTCCACACGGCATCGATGGCCTGGGCCAGCCCGTCGGCATCGCCCAGGTCGTGGACCAGGGCGTTCTGCCCCGGAAACACGTAGTCTTCGATCCCCGATCGCCAGGTCGACACGACGGCCCGCTCGTGTCGGTACGCCTCCACCATCGTGATCAACCCGGCGTTGGCTCCGCCCTCGGTCATCGGCACGACGTTCACCCGGGCCCGGCGCACCAGCCGGTGGATCTCGTGCTTGGGGATCTGGCCGAGGATCTCCACCGACGGGGGTGGCGTGAGCCCCCGCAGCGCCCGCTCCCCCGCCAGCACCAGCGTGCGGTAGCCGAGCCTGTCCACGGCCCGGAAGAAGGTGGCGTAGTCCCGGTAGCCGGAGCCGGTCGCGAACACGAACGGCTCGTCCTCGTCGATGGGATCGGTGGCCAGCTCGCCCCCGTACTGGAACGGGGCGAAGGCGAACCGCTCTGCCGGGAGCCGCAGCAGATCGGCGTAGAGGCCGATCTCCCGGGTGGAGTGGACGATGAAGCGATCCACCGTTCGCAGCGTGACGCGGGCCTCGCGCACCCGGAGCCGGGCCTCCAGCTCGGTGTTGAAGAACCACGACACGAGCGGCACGTGGCGCTTGCCCAGGCGTTTCTGGAGGGCCACGGTGGCCGCCAGCTGCGGCATGATCGTGATCACGCCACCCTCGGTGCGGGCCAGGGCCTCGTGCCCCTGTTCGAGGTACTGGCGCCAGTGGCCCAGCGGGGTGGCACGCCGTTTGCGGGCGTGCCAATTCAGGTGCTCACCGGGCCGGGGGATCGTGGTGAAGCGGTGCCGACCCCCGGGAACGAAGTCGCACACCCACCGATCGTGGTCCGTCTGGAAAAATGGTGCCGCGACCGTCCAATGGAAAGCCTGAGCGGACATGCTTGACCCCGATCCCTCCACAGGCATGGAAGGTGCGTCGCACCCCCGCCCGGCGCCGATCGCGGCAGCGTAGCGCCCCTCAGCACGAAACGTTCTTCACCACGGGAGAAGTCGATGGAATACGCAGTCAAGACCCCGCCCCAGCACGGCACGTGGCAGGACTTCCTCGACGTGTGGCGGGCCACCGACGAGTGCGACGTCTTCGCCCAGGCCTGGAACTTCGACCACTTCTACCCGTTGGTGGGTGACACCCACGGGCCGTGCCTGGAGAGCTGGACCATGCTGGCGGCCCTGGCCCAGGCCACCTCGCGCATCCGCCTCGGCAGCATGGTGAACGGCATGCACTACCGCCATCCGGCGCTCACGGCCAACATGGCCGCCACCGTGGACATCATCTCCGGCGGCCGCTTCGACCTGGGCATGGGTGCGGGGTGGAACGAGGAGGAGTCGAACGCCTACGGGATGGAGCTGGGCACGATCACCGAACGGCTCGACCGCTTCGAGGAGGGCATCGAGGTGATCGTGCGCCTGTTGTCGCAGGAGGTCACCGACTTCGAGGGCCGCTACTTCACCATCACCGACGCCCGGTGCGAACCCAAGCCGGTGCAGCGTCCCCACCCACCGTTGCTGATCGGGGGCAGCGGCCGCAAGCGGACGCTGAAGGTCGTGGCCCGGTGGGCCCAGAAATGGGACGGTGGATTCGGGTCGGCCAGCTCGTGGCGGGCCTCCAACGAGGCACTGATCGCCCACTGCGAGGCCATCGGGCG
>Ga0268299_1002218_pt1 | contig 24995 bp, 22 predicted proteins | sample NOBtaG_FD_193484 | JGI IMG/M metagenome (GOLD analysis project Ga0268299, IMG submission 193484) | Activated sludge microbial communities from bioreactor in Nijmegen, Gelderland, Netherland - NOB reactor | ecosystem: Engineered > Bioreactor > Aerobic > Activated sludge | place: Netherlands... | reverse complement strand
ACCCTGCCCGACCAGAAACCACAGCTATTCGCGCAGATTACCAATTATGGGGATGAGCCAGTCGAGGTTGTCTTTAGCCTGAGCGCCGACGCAACATTAATCGCTTCCGATTTTTATACGATCCCGGCGCACGGCAGCGTTTCGCCCATCAACGAAGACTTGCCGGATAACTTCGCCATTATCGAAGCCAATGTGACCCCTTCCAGCAGTTCGCAGATTTCAGATTACCTGACGGAAGACAATAGCGCCTGGGCCATTTCCAGCGGTGCCAACAACCGCAGTGTGCTGCTGATGACAACCGGAAATTTGTTTGTTGAACAGGTTTTGAACAGCCTACCTTCCATCACCGCCTATAAAAGCGATCCGGCGCGCGGTCTGCCATCTCAGCCATTCGACCTGTATATCCTCGATAGCTGGCTGCCTGCCAACCTGCCTGACAGCGATCTTTTAATTATCAACCCACCGCGCAGCACCGATTTATTTACCGTCGGCGCGGAATACACCACCACCGCCAAAGCGATTGTCCAGACGAGCGACCCCAGAATGGCGTTCGTTGATTTTCAGGATGTCAATGTGCTGTCCTTCCGCGAAATCAGCGATGCCGATTGGGCAACCCCACTTATCAATATGGATGATCGTCCGCTGCTGTTGGCGGGTGAAATTGATGGGCGGCAGATTGCCATCCTGACATTCAACGTACACAACTCCGACCTGCCGCTGCAAATTACCTGGCCCGTTTTGATCTCAAATTTGATGAGCTGGTATTCCCCACAGAGCATTATTTCCGTACCTGATGGGTTGAATGTGGGCGAATCGCTGGTGATTCAGCCGCCGCTGACCGCCGATACACTGAAAATTATTCAGCCGAATGGCACAGAGCGCGAAATCCTCATTGACCGCCAGTCGATTATCTACGCCGACACGAGTCAGGCGGGGATTTATACGCTGGACGTACTTGAAAATGAGACCGTCCAGCAAAGTCAGCCGTTCGTCGTCAATTTGTTTGAGCCGCAGGAAAGCGACATCGCACCCCGCGAAAATATCACCCTGGGCAGCGCGATAATCACCCCTGGTGAACGTGAGGACGTGGGCCAGCTTGAGTTCTGGCCTATCGCAGCGCTGTTGGGACTGCTCATTTTGCTGATTGAGTGGTACGTTTATCATCAGCGTTTGCGGACGCCGACGATCATGCGTCCGGTGACACGGCGCGCCAATATTTAGAGAATGCGACCCATTATTCGTAGGGCGACTCGGTGACCGAAGGAAATCTCTGGGGACGAGTCGCCCAATCAACCTGATTGTTAGATAGATCGAGATTTGCGATCATGTCATTTACAAATCCGTTGGCCCTGGTTTTATTGTTAGCGATCCCCATCGTGCTTTATATCGGCTGGCCCCGTCAGGCCTATCGCCGCCGCCGTGATGGGATCAGCCTCATGCTGCGAGTCGTGATTGTGACACTGACAGCATTGGCATTGGCAGGTACACAGATCAGCCGTGCCGCTGATAAATTGGCGGTCATCTTCCTGGTCGATGTTTCCGACAGCATCGGCCCGGAAACGCAGGATGCCCAGCTTGAATACGTGCGCAATTCGCTGCAAAGCATGGGGCCAGATGATGTCTCCGGCGTGATTGTGTTTGGCGCAAACTCTGTGCCGGAACACCCGGTGAATGCAGTACGCGAACTCCCTGCGATCCAGTCCGCGCCTGTAAAAAGCAGCACCGATATAGCCGAAGCGATTCGACTGGGTTTGGCACTGTTTCCCAATGACGCCGCGAAACGCATGGTCATCCTCAGCGATGGTCGCCCAACTGTCGGTGACACCGACGCGGCAGTTCGGTTAGCGGCGGCGGCTGGTGTCGAGATCAGCTATGCAGCCTTCGCACAAGAGCCAGGGCCAGAAGTCCAGGTAACAGATTTGCGCGTACCGACGGGCGTAACCGCAGGGCAGCCTTTCGACCTCAGCCTGACCATTGATGCGGAGGAAGCCACCTCTGCGCGCGTCACCATTCAGGCCTCGGGGGAAATCATTCACCAGGAAATTGTGAACCTGCGCGCGGGGTCAAACAGCTATACGCTGGGCTTGGCGGGTACTGAACAGGGATTTAAGGATTTCCGCGCCCAGGTCGAGCCAACCAGCGGCGATAGTTTCTACCAGAACAACGAGCTTTCGGCCTTCAGCCAGGTCATCGGGCCGCCACGCGTTCTACTGGTGAGTGCATCCAGTGAAGACGCCGAATATCTCATCCCGGCGCTGGATGAGGCTGGCGTCACCATTGACCAGGCAGGCCCGAACGATATTCCCATCGGCCTGGCCCAGTTGGCGCAGTATGACAGCGTGATTCTCGCCAACGTCCCCGCGACTGACCTCTCACCTCGGCGCATGGAAGACCTGCAAACCTATGTCCGCGATTTAGGTGGCGGCCTGATCGTCATCGGCGGGCCAAATGCGTATGGGCCGGGCGGTTATTTTCAAACTCCGCTGGAAGAAACGCTGCCCGTCGAAATGCAGATTCGCGATCAGCAGCGGTTGCCACAGTTAACCATTGCTTACGTGATTGATCGTTCCGGCAGTATGGGTGTCCCCGGTGACGCCGACATCCCCAATATCGAACTGGCGAAAGAAGCGATTATTCGCTCGATTGATTTTCTCCAGCCGACAGACCGCGCCGGAGTCGTATCTTTCGATTCAGTGGGCTATTGGATTGCCGACATTCAGCCTGTTTATGATCGCATCGCCTTGCAACGCCTCATCGCTTCGCTGCGAGCCAGCGGTGGGACGGATATTCTCGCCGGGATGAATCTTGTTGCACGCGACCTCATCAACGATCCATCCCAGCGCAAGCATATCATTTTGCTGACCGACGGCGGCGCGAATCCTCGCAATCTGGTCGAATTGAGCGGGCAGCTTTACGACGAAGCCGGAATCACGACCTCGGTGATTTCGATTGGCGGTGGCGCGCCCGCATTTCTCAGCGAAATGGCAGAAGCGGGTCAGGGGAATTTTCATAGTGTGACCAATGTCGAGAGCATCCCGACCATTTTCACGCTCGAAACCGTGCTGGCGACGCGCTCCTATATCCTCGAAGAGCCGTTTGTGCCATCGGTTGCCCCCGGAAGCCCAATTATGGAAGGCATCACCAGCGCACCGGAGCTTTTGGGTTACGTGGCAACCACCCCTAAACAGACTTCCCAGGTTATCCTGCGTGGGCCTGCGCCGTTTAATGACCCGATTTTGGCGACCTGGCAGTATGGCCTGGGGCGCGCGGTGGCCTTCACCAGCGACGCGACGGCACATTGGGGGGCACAGTGGGTCACATGGGATAATTTTATTCGTTTCTGGAGTCAGGCCGTCCGCTGGACAATCACCGAAGGGACATCCAGCAATCTGGAAATGCGGGTGGTGATGGAAGGTGAACAGGCGCGAGTCGTGATCGATGCGCGCGATGATGATGGGCAATTTTTAAATGGCCTGAATATGCAGGTGACAGTCAACGATCCGCTGCGATCTTCATCTGACGAACCAACGCTGCTGCCGCTGCGACAGGTCGCGCCAGGGCGTTATGAAGCGTTATTCACGCCGCAGCAGGAAGGCGCATATTTCCTGGGTCTCAGCGGGCAAGGCACAGTCAATGACCAGACGATCAATGTCGTTCAGCGCGCAGGCTGGGTGATGAGCTATTCGTCGGAATACAATATTTTGAATCGCGGCGTCGATTTGAATCTTCTGCGCGATATGGCCTCGCTGACCAACGGGCGTGACATGCTTGACGACCCTGCAATGCCCTTCACACACGATCTGACCGCTCAAAGCGCACGGACGCCACTCTGGCCCTGGCTTTTGCTGTTCGTCCTTCTCCTGCTGCCCTTCGACATCGGTGTGCGCCGGTTGATTATCACGCTGAGCGATTTGCGGCGGGCGCGCGCAGCCATTTTTGGCCGTGTGCCAGCAATGGCGGAAGGCCCATCGGAGCGCTTATCCTCGCTGATGGACGCGAAGGAACGGGGCCGCCAGCGCGCCAAAGAAATCGGGACTCCCGCCGACACCATCAGCGCTTTACGCATGAATCGCGATAAAACACGCGCACAGCATGAAAACTCGACCATTGAGCCGACACCAGCGAGTGATAGAGCGCGCTTTGATCCTGTCAACCAACCGTATCGCGAAGAAGGCAGCAACGTTGCCAGCGAACTGCTGAAGCGGCGTAAAGAACGCAAATAATCGCGCGACGAAACGCCATATGGTGAACCTGGCGTTTTTTTGTCTGGCTTCCTGACCAGCCTTATTTGTCCAGCATCCTTTACAATTTTCACACCAATTTCATTCGAATCTTTCGGCGATTATTTTTCGCTTTGCATATAATTGAAATATCAGTGTGCGCAGGTAAAGGGTTATAGCATGAACGACGCACAGACACTTTTTCGCGAGGGTGTTCTGGCTCTACGCGAACGGAAAGATGCTGCCGAAGCACGGCGATTGCTGACTGAATCGCTGCGAATCGACCCACAGAACGAGATGGCGTGGCTCTGGCTGGCGCGGACAATTTCTGACCCGCAAAAACGCTTGCAATGCGTCGAGCGCGCCCTCGCCATCAACCCAGCCAACGAGCAGGCCTTAGCCATCAAACGCCAGCTTAACGGGGGTGCTGCCGAAGCAGTCAGCGAAAAAAAACCGACCACAGCGGCCAACCGCAAACTTTCGCTCAACGAGGAAAAACGCCTCCGTGCCATGCTTAAGGAAGCTGATGATCTGGTCGAAGCGGGCGATGTCGAAGGGGCGATTGAAAAGTGGGTGACGGTGCTGGATATTCAGGTCGATCATGAGATCGCCATGCGTAACGCCGTCGGCTATCTCTCACGCCTCAAATACATTGACGATGCGCGCGAACTGGTCTGGCGGGCGCTGGACGCCGGGACACAGCACCCTTCAATTTATCTGACGGCGATTGACATTGCCCGACATAAAGGCGAATTTGCCGAGATGGAAACACTGGGCGAACGGCTGGTGAAGCTGCCCGACGTGGATGATGCCATGATCGTATCGATTGTGGATCGCTTTATCCAGCAGGAACAGCACATGCGCGCGTTAGAGATACTCTCCAGCGTGATCGAAGATCATCCCAAAAGCCAAAAATTGCTGACGCGCATGGGCGATCTGCATAAAATGGCAGGGCGCGATGCCGAAGCCTTAAAATTTTATGACCGCGCGGCGCGGCTGGGCACAGGCACGAAAGAAGGCCGCGAAGCCGACCAAAAACTGCTCGAACACGTCCCCGCCTCCAGCGATAGAGAACGCGGCAGCGTCGCCCTGGCGCTGCGGGAAGCCGCCGGGATCGCCGTGATTTTTATCGTGCTGGCGTGGCATGACGCGGGCTTGGATTTATTTAACCTCGGCCTGGAGCGCTGGCTGGGCGTTTTATTGGCCTTTGTCGGCGGCTACCTGCTCATCACCGCCACCTCGTCGCCCCAGCAGATACCCATCGCAAAATGGCTGGGCGGCAAAGTGCCTGAAAACGCCAATATTCCAGACGAGGAGGACGAAGATTTCGATGAGCCGATTGCTCAGGCAAGCCAACTGCCGATCATCTCGGATGGGCTGCGTTTCGTGCTGGGAATCGGCGGTGCGGGGCTGCTGGTGGCGGCCTTTGCCCTGGTTTTCAGCGTGGCGCTCGGCTTGCTGATGAATCCCGTCCCGCCCACAGACATCCCTTCGCTGGATCAATTACTCACAGGCAGATGGTGGTAAAGGAGAAGCGATTATGATTGGTGCATTTGCGTTATTCCTTGCCTTTATGCTGCAAATCGTCTTATGGCTGGTGGTCAGTTCGTTTATCCTGCCGATGCCTTTCAGCGATACCGGGACGGTGCGTTACCGCACTCTGCCATACATCACGATTGGGCTGATTATCATCAACTCGTTAATTTTTATCGTCCTGCAAGCGCCCAATCTCTATCAGGGGCTTGCGGCGATGGACGAGGGGGATCGGTTAACGGGTGCTACCCTGCTCACTGATTACGTCCAGCAGGTATGGACGTTTGGCTTTCGCACCTCGTACATGCGTAATGCGATCAGCATTGGCGGTTTTACGACCTTTACCAGCATGTTTATGCACGCCGACTTGTTTCACCTGCTCGGCAATATGATTTTTCTGTGGACATTCGGGCGTCGTGTCGAGGATGCCTGCGGCCCTTGGCGCTTTTTGCTGTTTTATCTGCTGGCGGGGATGATCGCGAACCTCGGTAGCGGCGTGCTGAATCCAGCGGATTTAGACCGTCCCAGCGTCGGCGCAAGCGGCGCAATTGCAGGCTTGATGGGCGCTTATTTGCTGCTGTTCCCCGGCGCGCAGGTCAATTGTCTGTGGGGCTTGGGATCGATTATCCGCTGGCCGATTGTCGTCGTCGCCCATGCCATCGGCCTCCCCAAAAGCCTGAGCATCGCCCCCATGTGGCGCTGGACGGTTCGCATTCCCGCCTGGACATTCCTGTTTTATTTCCTGATCCGCGAGCTTTTGCCCTCGTTTGAGGTCATGCAGCAGGGCGCGGAGTTATCTGGCGTAAATAATCTGGCGCATCTGGTCGGCTTCCTGGCGGCGCTGACGATTGTTTTTTTCGCGCGCAAGGATTTGGTCATGCGCTTTTTCAGCGGGCGGACGGTGTGACTTCTCGAATCGTGCTGATTCTCCCCTGCTGCATCGGCGACGTGGTTCTGGCGACGGCCACACTCAAAGCGCTGCGACGCGGCTATCCCGATGCCCATATCACCTGGGCGGTGGGCAGTTGGTCGCGGGGTGCTGTCGAAAATCACGACCTACTCGACGCGACCCTCGATACCGGAACAAGCGCGCATCCGGTTAAATCGCCGTCAGGATTTTTCCGATTCGTGCGTCAACTGCGCGCCGGAAATTTTGACATGGCGGTATCGCTGGTACGTTCGCCGTTGATGAGTCTGGCTGTGCTGCTTTCAGGCATTCCGCTGCGGGCTGGCCTGGACAGCGGCGGACGCGGCTTCGGCTATCAGATTCGCGCAAAAATTGACCCCGACCACCCCCGCCACGAAGCTGAAATTTATCTCGATGTGGCGCGGGCATTAAAGATCGATACGTCAGACTGTTACGTCAATGTCCCCGTAAGCGCCGAAAATCGCGACTCGATTCGTGAACTATTGGCGGCGCGCGGTGTTCATGCGCCCTATCTGGTGATGAATCCGGCGGGCGGGCGCAACCCCGGCATGATGATGGACAGCAAACGCTGGCCTTTTGAAAATTTTGCGGCGCTGGCGGATCGACTATCGGCAAAAATTGGCGTGAATCAGGCGGTGATGGTCGCTGGGCCAGGAGACGAATCGCTCATATCGGCGGTACAATCGCGGCTGCAAATCCCGTCGACGGCGTTCGTCGGCGAATTGTCGTTCGGGCAGATCGCGGCGCTGGCAAACGCGGGACAGATTTATATCGGCAATGACACAGGCTTAACCCATCTGGCGGCGGCGGCAGGGGCAAAAACAGCGATGATCCTCGGCCCATCCGACCCCGCGCGTTACGCCCCTTTCACGCCGGATTCGATTGCGCTGTGGAAACCCGCCGACATTCAGCAGCGCGGCGTGGCTGCCGGGACGCCGCAGGATTGGGATTGGGCGCGCGATGGCATTGGCGTGGACGAAGCAGAGGAAAAAATTTTGGACTTTTTGAAAAGTAAGGCGTAGGGATGAAACGTATTTTTGCACTCACCACGCGCGGGCTGGAAATCATCAGCGCCGACGAAATGGTCGCGCTCCCCGGCGTGAGCATCACGCAGACCGCTTATCGCCGCGTCCTTGCGACCTGCGAGGGATCATTAGCGGCGCTGCTCGGCCTGCGCACAGTGGATGATGTGTTTATCGACGTGGGCACGTGGTCGGACATTGGTCACACCCGCGACATGCTCAAAAAAATCACGCGCTACAGCGGCGACCTCGATCTGCAAGCGGCTTACGAAGCCTGTGCCGAAATTCGTTCGCTGCCGGAGCGTCCGACTTATTCCGTCACGGCCAATTTTGTCGGCAAGCGGAACTATAGTACCGACGAAATTAAACTCGCCGTCGCCGATGGCGTCTATAACACTTACGATTGGATTTACTCGCCCGACGATTCGGTTTCCGATCTGAATCTGCGCGTTTTTATCGACCATGAACTGGCGCTGGTCGGCGTCCGGCTGGCGCAGGAAGCGCTGAATAAACGCCCGTATAAACTGGCGCATCTTCCCGGTTCACTCAAGCCACCGGTTGCCGCCGCGCTGGTGAAATTGGCAAATATCGCGCCTGGGCAATCGCTGCTTGACCCGTTTTGCGGCAGCGGCACGATTCTGGTCGAGGCGGCCTTGATGGGCGCGGCGGCACAAGGCGGCGATTCGGATGCGGCGGCTGTCGAACACGCGCGCACCAACCTCAAAGAGGCGGGCGTGAACCTCCCTGTCGAACAATGGGACGCGCGACATTTGCCGCTCGAAGATGCTTCAATAAATTGCGTCGTATCGAATCTCCCCTGGGGGCGGCAGGTGCAGGTCGATTCGGCGCTGGAAAGCCTCTATCATGACGGGTTGGCGGAAATGCGCCGTGTGCTTATCCCTGGCGGGCGCATCGTGATTTTGACCGGAACGCCCCAGCTTGTCACGTCGCCCGGATTCGAGCAAATCCAGCAGATCGAAATCAGCCTGTTCGGGCAAAATCCGACGATTGTGGTGATGACTAAATCCTAGATTCTCCCCTGTCGCCAGACGCTAGAAGCCCTCTGGCTAATCAGGTAAAGCCGCCTGAAGGCGACTAAAAAGGCGGTAACGATCCAGTCCTCTTTGAGAGGGCTTAAACAATTTAGCCGTAGGGCTTTTAGCCTACGGTGCGCAAGCTACAAATTTCAAAAGAACACATAAAGCCCACATTACCACCCTATCGAAATCGTGATGCCCTCCGACGCAGCGGGGCAAGACAAAAACAGCGTTCGCGATTCGGCGTCCCATTGATAATCTGGAATCGAGACGCTCTGCGGTGCTTGCGGCAGTAAAACGCGCGCCACAGCCATCGTGCCTTCCGCGCCGGAAAGATGAAACGTGATCTGGCGATCCTGCACCACCTCGTCGCGCACTAATCCACTGGCGGCAACCACCCACGCCTGCTCGTGAATATGATTCAGGTCGTAAAGCAGCCATCGGCTGTTCGGGATAATCTCGACATCCGTCAAAATTCCCAATTGGCTGTCAAATAAATTGACGAATTTGCCGTTCAGAACCGTATTTTTTTCGATATTTGATTCATCCATTCCGGCGGCGATAACATACGGCCCGCGATAGAGGACAAAGCTGTTTTGTTCCGTCCAGGTCAATTTGAGATGATCGAGCGCTTGATATACATACTTTTTGACCACCTCTGCGCCTTCAGGGTCATGTGCCAGCGCGGTTGGGCTTTCGGGAACGATCATCGCCGCGCCATTGCCGCAGGGATAAAATCCCGGCAATTCTGGAATCGCCAATGTTTCGTACAAGTGTGCCTGCGGCGTGGGGCAATCATTGCCATTTTGATTCCACCACGAGCGCACGGTGTTATAGCTGTCGCCCTCTCCAAATAAAATCAGCACGCCGCCCGCCCTGACCCATTCCGCCAGCAGCGTATGAGTCTGCTCGGTAGCGGGTTTCATGCCTTCATAGGTCAGCAAAAGGACGCGCATTCCCGCCAAACTTTCGCGCAGCATTTCTAACTGTACGATTTGCAGCGGCAGGCCGTGTTTAATCAGCGGCAGGCTCAAGCCGTAGAGCGAGGACATATCCTTGTCGCTGGCATCGGGGTCGCCGCGCTGGAACATCAGCGTATCGGAGAGGCACAGGCCAACCCCCGGCTGGCTGTTCATCCAGACATTTTCCTCTGGTCGCCAGTCCATATCCGCCAGCGCGTTAAACACGACCTGCAATTCGGTAGCGTAAGCGGCGGGGATGCCGATGCGCTCCTCGGTGGGGTCGAGGTAAAATTTTCCGAGCGCGTCGCGCAGCCGTTCGGCCTTGCCCTGCTCCAACGTCTCGTTGAGATGTTTATAAAATGAGAAAATATAGGCCAGCACATCGCCGAAGCGGATTTCGCCTTCGATCTTGCGAGGCTGTGACGAAAAACCCAGTGTCTCCGAACTGATGCCCTGTGAGCGCGCATATTTTTCAAAATAATCAACGGCTTCGCGCAAATCGGCTTTCGAATTTTCGTCTTTCAGGCGCGCGATGTACGACTCGACAATCGGGCCGAGCGGCTGCTCTTTGATGTTGTCGAGCTTGGGGTATGTGCCTAAAAAGACGCGCCGAGGCCAGGGGACGACCTCAAAACGCGCATTTTCGGGGAACAACAGCGAGGCCGCCACCGTGCATTCCCAGTTGTAGCGATAATCGCTCCACGAAAAATTGGGGTCATCCTCAATCGGGTCGGACAGCAGCCAGAGATGCTTGCCCGTGCCGCGCATCATGGCGACGGACGAGCCATATTCGCAGTACGCCGCTTCAAATGTGCGCTCCTTCAGCCGATTCTGGTAAACGGTTGGCGTGCGCGATGTGCCTGTCCACACCTGGGCGATAATGCCGTCGCAGTCGGGGATGTGCAAAAGCGCCGCTTCCGGGCTGACAATACGCCAGTGCGCATAATTGACCAGTGAATGTGTCGGCACATAGCAGCGAAAATCGCGGATGCCTTTTTCGCGGGCATAGGCTTTCAGGTCGCGGCACAGCGTATCAATCGCGCGGGTGTACAGATATTGCATTAGCCGTGAGGCGCGGTATCGGGCATCCGGCGAGGATTCCGGGTCTTGCCAGGGTTCGCCATAAAAATCCTGCCATTCGCGCTTAAAACTTTCGGCATAGCCGCCGCGCACCCAGAATTCCGGTTCTTCCAGATGGATCGCCCGCGCGCCGGAATCGACGACGACCTTCAATTTTTCAAACAAATAGGCGGTATAGGGCTTGGTCGGCACCATGTAAAACACATCATGCCCCTGGTTGATGCCATGTTCGAGCTTAAAGCCGCCCGTCGCGGCCTGCGAATCGTCATAATGCTGTTCGCCGTCCCATTCGCCGCGTACATAATCCTGATAATCGCCCCAGGACACGCCCGTCATGACGTGGGGGATATAGCCCGCCTTCTCCCAGCTTGCGACTCGCTCCGGCAGATCAGCCCGCAGGCCGTAGACCATCGCGACATCGGTTTTAATATCGAGTTTGGGGTTAAAAGCAGGCACATCCTGAAATGAGGTGTGTTCTTCGGCCTGGCGTCGTGGGCGCATGGTTGATTGTCCTTTCGCAGCAAATTGAAGCAGAGATTATCCGCAAAATCGCGCGCAAGGCACGAATCAAAAAGGCGAACGCAGCGCCCGCCTTTGAAATCATGACAATTGTCGTAGGGGCGCACTGTCGTGCGTCCAATTTGCAACCCGTTTAATCCAAAAATCGCGGCAGATAAAAGCTCATAAAATCCAGCTTTTCGCCGGGGGCAGGCTGAATCGTCACCGGAGTCACATCCGGCCTTGCGAGAATCACGTCATATTGTCCGAGCGCCATAGTTTCGCCATTATGCTGCGCGCTGCCTGCGCCGTCGGTGACGTAGAGGAACAGGTCTTCGCCTTCGCGCGGCGCTTCAAGCAGCGTTTTGCCGTTGGCAATCGAGGCTGCCGAAAGCCGTCCGGTCATATGCTGATCCATCGGCGAATCGTCACCGATCAGGCTGTAGACGGTGGCGTCGCCGACATGACGCGCAACCAATAAATCGCGCCCCGCCTGCTGGTAATGTGGTTCAAGGCCGCGATGATGTCGATCTGCGATAAACCAGATTTGAATCACGCGCACCGGGTCATCGGTGTAGTTCATTTCCATGTGTTCGATGTAGTCGCCGGAAAACATGCGCTGAATTTCGCCGGGGCGGATTTCGCCTTTGCCGCCTGTCGTGTCTTCATGATAGATCGTGCCTTCCAGCACCCAGGTGTAAATTTCCAGGCCGCGATGAGGATGCCAGGTGAAGCCATTATGCGGGGCGATACGTGTCATGTGCGCAGTGAGCATCCCGCTCAATCGCTGCAACGGACTCCAGCCGCCGACGGCAAAATGCGAATTCAGCCAGTGTACCGGGTGCATGGTTGGAAATGCGTTCGCTGGAAAATGCTGAAACGCAGCAGGCCGAGCAAAACCCGGCTCAATGAGCGTTTCCTGGAGAGAGAAGGCTGCCATTTGGCTTTGTACCCCGCATGTTTGTAATGGTGTCCGGTTTTTAAGCCCCACGCTGCGAAGCGGGAACGGATTTGGAGTTGGCTTTTTCAACCCCTTCTGACGGTTTTTCAATACGCTGCGATTGGCGGGCTAAAATTGCCAATTCCGCCAGAATGTCTTTGATAAATTTGACCGTGTTCGGGTCAACCAGATCGCCTTCGTCATCAAAGGCGCGGATCGGCGCGTTGCTGACAAAAACTTCGGGCTTCCTGACCGTCTGCAAATTCATGTGGTCGGCGATCTGGCGTAGATGAATCTGCGAACGCAGGCCGCCGAAGCGCCCACCAACGCTTGCCATCGCCATCGGCTTGCGGCTGATCGGCGACGGTGTGCCTGGGGCAGCATTGTGTGGCGCGCGGGATGCCCAATCGAGCGCATTTTTGAGCGCACCGGTGATCGAGCCGTTGTATTCAGGGGTCGTGATGAGCAGAGCATCCGCACGGGCGACGCGGTTGCGAAATTCTTCGACGGCGGCGGGAAAACCCTGCTCATGAATATCGGAGTTGTACATCGGGAGCTGCGACAGATCACAAATTTCGAGTGTCATCCCATGCTCTGGCATCAACTTACTGACAGCCCGCAGGAGTTGTGTGTTGAGCGAAGCTTTTCGAAGGCTGCCTGAAATGCCGAGAACACGGATGGGAGATGACATGGTCGCGCGCTCCTGAGTAGATGTGATGATTTTATTATAGCGAAAAATCGCTATACCGCAGCGGCCTCTGTCACTAAAACGGCCTCAACGTCGAGCGTAATGCTGATGTCCTTGCCGACCAGCCAGCCGCCGGATTCCAGCGCCATGTTCCAGGTCAGGCCAAAATCTTCGCGATTGATCTTGGTCGAACCCGTGAAACCGATATTGGTCGTGCCAAATGGGGATTTTTCCTGGCCCAAAAATTCGACGGTCAGCGTCACGGGGCGGGTCACGCCGCGAATGGTCAGGTCGCCAGTCACTTTGGCGCGTGTACCGTCACCTGTCGGGATCACTTCCGTGCTTTTGAAGGTGATGGTCGGATAATTTTCGATATCCAGAAAATCCGCGCTTTTCAGATGGTTGTCGCGCTGTTCGAGGCCAGTGGAGGACATCGAATTTGTTTCGATCACGGCCTCAACCGAAGAAGCCACGGGATTTGCAGGGTCGTATTCAATCGTGCCGGAAACATTGCGGAAGCCACCACGTACCGTCGTAATCATCATGTGACGAGCCGAAAAGTCAGCCGAAGCGTGAGCGGTGTCGATTTTCCATTGAGCCATTGTGATTTCTCCTTATTGGGTCAGCTATCAGGTTAAACGGACTAGAGTCCGCTTGTCAATGCGAGTAGAATACACCACAATGGCAGCAATGTCTATAAGAATTTGATTAGAAATGGACTCCAGTCCGGTTAGCGAGCCAGGGACTTTACAGTTGAGGTCAAACCTTCGATGATGCGGGCAGTATCATAGCCCAGCGTGGTGCGCTGAAAATAGATGGTGTGAACATCCAGCATCACATAAAGGATGTCCGTCATGTAGTCGAGATCGCCGGGAGGGTTGATGCGCTGTAGCAGGCCGCGAATGGTCACACGCCACCAGAAATGTGCTGGATGCGCCAGAATCAAAGGCGGCATTTCGCGTTCGTTATCCGTGCGAGAGGATGCACCAACGCACAGCAGACGCGAATTTCGGATGACGAACAGGGCGACCTGTTCCAGAAACCAGACTAAATCCTCGTGTGGATCGCCCATATTTTGCAGGCGACGCAAAGAACGTTCTTGCAGATCGCGTGTTTCCTGATCCAGTAGAGCATGGCACAAATCCGACTTGTTTTCGAAATGTCGATAGAGCGTACCTTTACCCACACCTGCGGCATCAGCAATCGCGGTCATCGAGACATTTTCAACGCCCTGTTCGGCAAATAAGCGCTGCGCCGTTTCCAGCAGCAGCGCCCGGTTTTTGAGCGCGTCGGCACGGCTTGGTTGAGGGTCATTGATGAGAAGGTTATCGTTCATGAGCAGCAGTACGTGAATATTCCGCCTTTCAGATTTGCAAAAAGGACACGGTTTCCCGTGTCAGTCGATTTTCAACCTGATAACTAGTGGGAAACCAGAACTTTGGTCGGTTGAATCTGATAGATGATACGGGTTTCTTGAAATTGGCGTTCCGCAGGCGCAAAATCGCCATAATATCGTTTGCCTGTATATTTCAGCGACAGTTTGTGGATGTGATCGACAGCGCCGTCTTCAATAGGCTCACTTACAATACCACGAATCTCCATCCAGCGATATGGGTTGTCTGGATCGACGAACAGCACACTCACACGCGGTTCTCTGGCGAAATTTTTAGGCTTCTGACGCCCGCGCGTGGTGTTGATCCGCAGGTGATCGCCTTCATAATCAAACCAGACGACGGTAGATTGAGGCTGCCCGTCTGCCATGACGGTGTTTACCGTCACGAAGATAGGTTTATCCAGTAAATCTCGATGCGAGTCGGGAACTAAGGGTAACAAGCTTCGCTCTCCTTGCGTGAAATCAATCGGTTAAAACGCCAGCGGCACGCGCACGCGCGAGAACCAGTTCAGCAGCGCGCACCATCGGCATATCGGCCATCTTGCCGTCGAGGACAAAAACGCCCGTGCCAGCAGCCTGATGGCGATCATGTGCATCAATTAGACGCTTTGCGCGCTCGATTTCTTCTGGTTTCGGCGTGAATACCGCCTGAATCGGCACGACCTGACGCGGGTGAATCGCCAGCTTGCCTGTATAGCCCATGCGATAGGCTTGCTCGGTTTCCGCCGACAGACCATCGATATTTTCGACCTGGATATAGGGCGTATCAATCGCCTGGACGCCCATCGCTTTCGCATGGATGACAAGCGCGCTGCGGGCATAAAACACTTCCCAGCCTTCGGGCGTTCGAACCGCGCCGATGTCACCCGCCAAATCTTCCGCGCCAAAAATCAGCGCTGCCAGACGCGGATCATGCTCCACGCCAAATTCGCGCAAGTTGACGATTCCGCGCGCCGTTTCAATGATCGCCAGCAGCTTGATCGACCCACCCGGCAAATTATTTTCATATTCGGCGTTCGTCAAGCGCTGCGAAACATCTTCAATCTGGCGCATGGATTCGACTTTCGGGATGACGTAACCATCGGGATGCGCGCCTATCGTCTGCGCAATATCGTCCACGTACAGCCCCGCGCCAACGGCTGGGTTGATGCGGACTAATTTTTCCGTCTGCTGAAAATCGACCTCCCGCAGCGCGGCAGCGACAGTTTCACGCGCTTCGTCCTTGCGGTTGAAGGCGACACCATCCTCCAAATCCATGATGATCGAATCCACGCCCAGTGCAGCACCTTTTTCGATTTTGCGGCGGTCATCACCGGGCATAAATAACAGCGAGCGGCGCAGTCTCATAAGGATCAATTCTTTCTACCCGTTACCAGTTTGTGCCAGTTACCAGGGAAGGGGCTGCCCGTCCCAGCGCAAATACGTGCCATTATCATTTTCCGTGAGGCCATCCACAATTTTGAGCATCGCTTCTACCGACTGCGACGGCGTGAGGTCGGCCTCCGGGCTGCCCATATCGGTTTGCACCCAACCCGGATGCAGCGAAATCGTCGTGATGCCAAACGGTTTGAGATCGGCTGCCAGCCCGCGCGTGACCATATTGAGCGCGGCTTTGCTGGGGCTGTAGCCGTAGAGTCCGCCTGTCAATTTTCGTGTCATTGACCCCAGACCAGACGAAATATTGATAATTTTCGCCTGCGTTCCGGCTTTGAGCAGCGTCGCAAATGCCTGCACCACCATCAGCGGCGCAACGGCGTTCACGTGCAGAGTCGAAAGCATCATCTCAGCAGTCATCTCGCCAAAAAGCTGCTTCGGGCGCGACGGATTGACGGCAGCGTTGTTGATGAGCAGGTCGAGGCCGTCCACCTGCGCGGCAACCTTTTCCACAGCCGAATTAATCGAATTTTGATCGGTGGTTTCTAATGCGATAACCGTCACCCTGTCCGGGTACTGCGCAGCAATCGCGTTGAGGTCGTCGGCTTCATTCGGCTTGCGGCAGGCGGCGAAAATATGGGTATCGGCACGTTGAGCCAACTGGCGCACCATTTCGAGGCCGATTCCTCGATTCGTACCCGTGATGAGAATGCGCTGCACAGAAATTGCTCCTTACGATTTGATCGCCAGTAGTTCGATTTCGAAAATGAGTGTGGAGTAGGGCGGGATCGCGCCGGGATAGCCTTCTTCGCCATAAGCCAGATTGTAGGGAATATAAAATTTGTAGATCGAGCCGACGTTCATCAACTGCAAGCCTTCCGTCCAGCCTGCGATGACGCCATCCAGCGGAAATGTCACCGGGTCGCCGCTGTAGGTGCTGTCGAAGGCTTTGTTGTTGATGAACGTGCCGTGATAATTGACTTCAACCGTGTCATTCGGCCCAGGTGTCGGGCCATTCCCCTGCTTTTTGACTGTATATTGCAGGCCGCTCGGCGTGACTTTTACGTTGTCATATTTAGCATTCTGCGCGAGATATTTTTCACCTTCTTCTTTGTGATTCAACAGATTGTCCTTTTTTATGAGGGTGAATTTTCCGTCGTCACCCGCTCGATAATCAATGCAATATCGCCCATCGTCCCAGCCGCCGCAATCGCTAAAATCCCCGTAATCACCAATCGAATCGCCGCCTGCCCAATATCCGGCGCATTCAAAAACGCGATCAGGCCGACGAGCATCCCACCGCCGAAAATCAGCGCGGGCAGTCCGGCGACAAACACGTACTGCCGCGTCGAAAGATCATCCGGAATATCGACATGCGTTCGCGCCAGACCTTCAGGCCACCGCCCGATGAGCAGCAGCGCCAGAACGTGCAAAAGTTCGTGCGGCCAGCCGAAAATCCGCAGAAAAATTTCCATCGCTTATTTTGGGCGCGGATAGCCCAGCGCTTCGACCTTCGCCGCCGCATCCAGATCGCGCTGGCTGATTTTACTGCCCGCGTCGTGGGTGCTGAAGCCAATTTCTACGCGCTTCCAGCCGATGAACAGGTCAGGATGATGATCGATTGCCTCGCAGACCGTGCCAACCGCACAGGCGAAGGCCAACCCCGCCATATAGGTATCCAGCTTAAAGGTTTTCTTGATTTTGTCACCATCGCGCTCCCAGCCAGGGAGATTGCTCAGGCCATCGCTGATTTGCTGATCGTTTAAGGGGGTAATCGCCATCTGAATTTACTCCTCATCTAAACCTGATTAAATTATAGCCTGTTCAACACTCGCTCGCAGATGGTCTAATTGAAACTAAATTCGTCATCTTGTAGGATGGATTAGAATCGACTCCTTGATCTGTAGGATGATTAAAATCAAATTCTTGATCTTGCAGGATGAGATTGAAACCGAATCGCCCATTCGGTAGTATTAACTGAAATAAAAATACGATAAACAAAGCTAGCCAAAGAAAGAGTCAAAACAATATGGTTGCTCCGAGTGTAGAAAAGGCAACAGGCACAGAAAATGTCATCTGGGATTTGTCGGTTTTTTATGCCGATATTGATGACCCTGGCTTTGCACAGGACATGAAAGCATTAGACGCGCGAGTCGATACCTTCGCCAATACCTATCGCGGGCGCGTGGCGCAGCTTGACAGTGAAGAAATGATGGACGCGATGGTCGAGCTAGAAGCGATTTACGATCAGCGCGGGCGTATCTATTCGTTTGCGTCGCTGCTGTTTTCTACCGACACCAACAACCCGAAATACGGCGCGCTGGTGCAGAAAACGACGGAATATTCGTCGCAGCTTACGCAAAAACTGCTGTTCTTCGAGCTGGAGTGGAATAAAGCCGAGGACAACGCCGTCAAAAATCTGCTGGCTGACCCGACGTTGGCAAAATTTCAACATTACCTCGAAGCCGAGCGCCGCTATCAGCCTTACCAGTTGAGCGAAATCGAAGAACAAATCCTCGTCGAAAAATCGGTCACGGGGCGGAGCGCCTGGACGCGCTTTTTCACGCAGTTGATCGGTGCGATGCGGCTGGATTATGAGGGTGACAAACTGACCCTGACGCAGGTTTTGACCAAGCTGCACGACGCAGACCGCGATGTCCGCGCAAAGGCCAATGACGCTATCACCAAAGCGCTGCGCGAAAAATCGATGGAATTTACCTATATTTTCAACGTCCTGGCGAACGACAAAGCCTCCGACGACAAGCGCCGCAAATATGAGACCTGGGTATCCGCCCGCAACCTCGACAATAAAGCGCCCGATGCGGTGGTTGAAGCGCTGATTCAGTCCGTCACCTCCAATTATGAATTGGTGGCGCGGCACTACAACCTCAAGCGCGCCCTGCTCGGCTATGACGAACTGACGGAATATGACCGCTATGCGCCGCTTCCGGTGAAATCCAGCGATGCGTTCTACACCTGGGACGAAGCGCGCGAAATTGTCGTTAAAGCATTCTCGGCCTTCAGCCCAACGATGGCCGATGTCGCCGAAAAATTCTTCGATGGCAACTGGATTCACGCCCCGGTCACTCCTGGCAAGCGCGGCGGCGCATTTGCTTCGCCCAGCGTTCCATCTGCGCATCCGTTTGTCTTTGTCAACTATACGGGCAAGGCCAACGACGTGATGACGCTGGCGCACGAACTCGGTCACGGCATTCATATGTATCTTTCCGGTCAGGAACATGGTATTTTCGGCCTCTACACGCCGCTGACCACCGCTGAGATGGCCTCGACGTTCGGCGAAATGCTGGTTTTCAGCGACCTGATGGCTAAAGAATCTGATCCCGAAGTCCGACTGGCGATGCTGGCGGAGAAAATCGAAGGCAATTTCGCGACGATTTATCGTCAGATTGCCATGAACCGCTTTGAGGATAAACTGCACAATGCGCGCCGCAGCGAAGGCGAACTTTCAACCGAGCGCATCAGCGAATTCTGGCTGGAAACGCAAAAAGCCATGTTCCAGGGCAGCGTCAATCTGCGTGATGATTATGCGATCTGGTGGAGCTATATCCCGCACTTCCTGAACACGCCCGGTTACGTCTATGCCTATTCATTCGGCGAACTGCTCGTGCTGGCGCTCTATCGCCTGTATCAGCAGCGCGGCGCGGATTTTGTGCCGCAGTTTATCGACGTGCTGACGGCAGGCGACTCGGATTGGCCGGATAAAATCCTGGCAAAAGCCGGAATCGACCTGACCGATCTCAACTTCTGGAACGATGGGCTGGCGATCCTGCGCGAGATGGTGGACGAAGAAGAACGCCTCGCCCGCGAACTCTATCCCGATAAATTCTAGTGTTCGTTTTGTAGGGGCATGGCGCGACCAACGGAAGTCCCATTGGGACGCTGCGCCCCTACAGCAAAATTGCCTGATTAAAAAGTCAAAACTATGCACATCGAAACCGAACGTCTCATCATACGACCCTTTCAAGCGATAGACCTCGACGAAAACTATAACCAGATTTATGGCAGCGCCGAGGTGATGCGCTATCTGGGCGATGGAAAATTACGCACCAGGGAAGATGCCGAGCGCAGCATGAATCGCTTTGTCGAGTACGGCATCGAGCATGGCTATACCATCTGGGCGGTCATCGATAAAGAATCGCAGCGCTTCCTGGGGCATTGTGGGTTAATCCAGCTTCGCAATGAGCCGGAAACGGTTGAAGTGGCCTATGCTTTTGGCAAGCCATACTGGGGCAAAGGATTTGCGACGGAGTCGGCGCGGGCCTGCCTGCGCTACGGCTTCGAAGTCGCAAAATTAGACCGCATCATCGGCCTCACCTATCCCGAAAATAAGCCTTCGCAGCATGTCCTTCAAAAAATCGGGATGCAGCCACAAGGCCAGACGGACAAATACTACAATTTGAATTTTTCCCTCTTTGATCTGACTCGCGACGCCTATCAGCCCGACGATTCGTTTTATAGGGTGCATTCGCCATGACTCCCACGATTACAACCCAACGCCTGATTCTGCGGCCTTTCGCGCTCTCCGACGCGGTGGATTACCATCGCCTGATTCTGGCCGACGAGCAGACGATGAGTTGGATGCCCATCGGCAAGCCTGTTCCGCGCGCGCGCGTCGAGTCGATCATTAAAGGCATTATCGACCAGTGGACAGATCATAATTACGGCCTGTGGGCGGTTATCGATCAGGAATCGGGCAAATTGATCGGCCATTGTGGGCTGCAACCGTTGGATAACACCCACGAAATTGAATTGACCTGCGCCATCGCCAAAGCCTATCGTCGCAAGGGATTGGCGACGGAAGCTGGACGCGCCTGCCTGCGCTATGCCTTCGAGACGCAAAATCTTCAGCGCATTGTCGCTATTGCCGCGCCGAAGAATCTCCTCGCCCAACGGCTGATCGCAAAATTGGGATTAAGACCTGAGAAAAAAGCCCACGTTTACGAAGCCTATTTGCCGCTGTACGCGATGGCACAGGGCGATTTTAAGCTGGATGAGTCGGCGTATGCCGTCAGTTAAAAATCTCTACTAATTCCCGCGCATGTATAGACCATTCGCAAAGCAATTTTAAGCATGAGGCGTTACTATAAATCATTAAGTAAAGTGATTTTTGCATACAAGGATGTTCCATGAAAGAATTTGTGGTCACAGCCGAGAAAACCATTGAATTTCGCGACTACCAAGAGCCAGCGCTCAAGCCGGACGAAGTGCGCGTAAAGGCCATCGTCAGCGGCATCAAGCATGGTACGGAACTCACCCTCTACACCGGGCAAACCCCTTTCCTCGACAAATCATTCGACCCTGAACTACGCCTGTTTACCGAACGCGCACCTGGGAGTCGCGGATTTTTCCCCATCAACCTCGGCTCATGGCTGAGTGGCGAAGTCGTCGAAGTTGGCAGCGATGTGAGCGATTTTAAAATCGGAGATCGCGTACATGGCGAGATGGCGCATCGCCCAACCAATGTAAAAAAAGAAAAGTCGCTCTATCACCTACCAGAGAGCATGAAGCCCGAAACAGCGTTGTTCACCGACCCGACAATTTATGCGCTGACGGCCTGCCACGATGCGGAAATCAAAGTCGGCGATAACGTGGCGGTATTCGGCCTCGGTGTGCTAGGACTCATCGCTGTGCAGGTCGCACGTCTGAGTGGCGCTGAAAAGGTTTTCGCGATTGATCTGTTTGAAAATCGCCTCAAACTAGCGAAAGATTTTGGCGCGGACGAGGTATTTAATCCACGTGAGTGCGATGCGGCGCTGGAGATCAAAAAAGCGACCAATAAAAAAGGCGTCGATGTCGCCATCGAAATTTCCGGCTCGTACAGCGCGCTCGACACCGCCGTCAGGAGCGTCCACGTTGGCGGCCTGATCGTCGCTGCCAGCTACTATAAAGGCGAACGTGCGCTCAACCTGGGTGGCGAGTGGCATCACAACCGCCCAACGCTCAAATCGAGTATGCCCGTGTGGGGTATGCCGCACCGCTGCTATCCGATGTGGGATTTGAAGCGCATCGAAAATACCGCGATCCGCCTGCTGGAAACCGGGCGCGTCGTCACTGACCCGATCATCTCCAAACGCTATCGCTACGAAGATGCCGTCGAAGCCTATAAATTCATTTACGAGCATCCTGACCAGACCATCAAAACGCTGCTGGATTACACATAAAAATACATAAAAATTAAGGGGGTTCAATATGGATGTTTTTCCGTTATCCAAACCGGGCGAAATGACCGAAATGGATCGATTTATTTTCGACTGCTTCGGCTACATCGTCATCGAGGACGTTTTGAGCAAAGAAGAATGCGAAAAAACGCTCGAAGCGGCGATGCGTGTTCACGAAGGCCAGCCCAAAAACGACCTGAAGCAAATTGGCCGAGGCTTTGAACATGAGCCAGCCATCGAGCGCCTGATCGATCATCCCGCGGTGCTGCCGAAAATTCGCGCGCTGCTGGGTGAGAATTTCCTGCTGGGCGGCGCGTGGTGTACGATTTTGCCTGCGCGGTCAACTTGGCTGCACTGGCATCAGGACGGCTCATCGGCTTACGACTATAAAGAGGTCAGCTATCCCGTCCCGTTGATCCAACTGCGCGCCAGCTTCAACCTGACCGATCAGGATGAGTTGAACATGGGCAATATGATGATGATCCCCGGCAGCCACAAGAGCAAATTCAGCCTGCCGAAAGAGAGCCGGGAAGCGCTCGACGCCGCGCCGATCCAGCAGATTATCCGCGCCAAAGCAGGCAGCGTTTTGCTATTCCACAACGGCGTCTGGCACACGCCGATGCCCAATAACCAGGATTATCACCGCTACAACATGCACTATATTTACTGCCCCGTCTGGGTGCGCCGGGGGGATCGCCATTTCACCAGTCCCGAATTTTTGGAGAAAACGTCAGCCCGACGCCGCGCGATCATGGGCGATTATGACCGTCCCGAAGGGCCATTTCTCGGCGGTTTCCCACCCATTCCATTTGATGACGCCTGGGTTGACCCTGGGTTAGAGCCGACGAAAAACCCTGTCCCTGTACCTTAAGAATGCAACTGAAACATCGAAAAGGATGCGTAAATTCAGGTAGATTTTCCCGTAGGGGCGCAGCGCGTTGCGCCCCTACTTTTCGATAGATAACTGAACCCCATCGGTTAAATGATCTGATCTTGAGAAAGCGATTTTAAAAATGTTCATCGATCCACCCGTATCAAAACCCGGCGAAATGACCGACATGGACTGCTTTTTATTCGAGTGCTTCGGCTACATTCTGATCGAGGATGTGCTGAGTCCCGAAGAATGCGCGGAAGCGTTGGAAGCGACGAAACGTTTGCACGAGGGACATTCCAAAGAGCGTTTGCTGCAAATCGGCAGAGGCTTTGAAAAAGAACCCGCCCTGGAACGCCTGATTGACCACCCCGCCGTGCTGCCAAAAATTCGCGCGCTCTATGGAGATCGCTTCGTGCTTCAGGCGGCCTGGTGTACGATTCAGCCTGCCGGGAGTCAGAGCGTCGGCTGGCATCAGGACGGCTCTGGCGTGACCGAATTTCGCGAGGTCGGCTATCCGGTTCCGCTGCTGCAACTCCGCGCCAGCTATAACCTGACCGACCAATCACATCTGTTCATGGGCAATATGATGATGATCCCCGGCAGCCACAAGAGCAAGGTTGAAATGCCGGAAAGCGCGCGACACGACATTTATGCCTCGCCGATTCAGCACATCATCACCTGCAAGCCCGGTGCGGTGCTGATTTTCCATAACGGCGTCTGGCACTCGCCCATGCCGAATAACATGAAATTTGACCGCTACAACATGCACTATATTTACAGCCCTCCCTGGCTGCGCCGTTCAGACCGTGAAGCCACCGATCCCGAATTTTTAGCGCGCACCACGCCGAGACGCCGCGCGCTGATGGGCGATCATGATCGGCCTGATACGCCCTTTGGCGGTGGGAGCTATCCGGCGATCCCGTTTGACGATCCCTGGGAATAGTTTTTTAAAGTTGAACGAAGTTCGTTCGTCTGTTATACTGACTATCAATCAACAATAAGCAGCAATCAAGGTGTTCTTTGTCCCGGATGGCGAGAACACAATGGCGAAGCCGGTGACACCTGTACTTGCAACACAGGTACAAGTGAAGTCCGGCGCTGTCCCGCAACGGTAATTCTGTCTGAGCAGAAAAGCCCGGTCGCCCGCCTTGATTGCGTTCCAATGGCCTTCGCGGTAAAAGGTTAGGGGCATCAGGCATATTCGCCTTTTGTGGTGTCTTCTAACCCTCAGTGACATTTGTTTCTGAGGGTTTTTCTATCCCTTCCGCAGACCATCCCGTAGAGATCAAGAGGATTTACGCCGATGGCCTCGTCTGCTGCCTTCCCCAAAACATTCTTACTGGCTCGCCAAACCCCGGCGCGGCGTCTGCTGTGGGTATCGCTGGCATTATTTGCGATTCTCGTGCTGACGGCGGTCATCGCTATCGGCAGCGGCTCGTCGCAGATCGCCTATGGGGATGTCGCGCGCATTCTGCTGCATGGGCTGGGCGCGCCGCTGAATTCGAGCATTCCCGCCAGCCAGGTCGCGATTGTGCATCAGGTACGCCTGCCGCGCATCGTGACGGGTATGCTGGTGGGGGCGGCATTGGCTGTAGCAGGCGCAGCCATGCAGGGCATTTTTCGCAATCCACTCGCCGACCCCGGCATCCTGGGAGTCAGCGCAGGCGGCTCGTTCGGCGCGGTACTGGCCTTTGTAACCGGGCTGGCTTTAAAAGGGTTGTGGATTGTGCCGATCTTCGCTTTCGCAGGCGCAATGATCGCGTCAGTGATCGTCTATCTGCTGTCGCTCGAACGCGGGCGCACGAACGTGATGTCGCTGCTGTTGGCGGGGATCGCACTCAACGCATTTTTGAGCGCGCTGATCTCGCTGATGGTGCTGCTGGCTGAGGACTACACCGAAACGCTGTCCATCCTGCAATGGCTGGTGGGTGGTTTGGCAGGGCGCGGCTGGCGGCACGTTTTTGTCATCGCACTCCCCATCCTCATCGGCATCTTCTTGATCTACCGCTACAGCCGTGACCTCAATCTTTTTTTGTTAGGCGAGGAAACGGCGCAAGGTCTGGGGACAAACGTTCCGCGCACCCGTTTTGTCCTTCTGGCGCTCACTTCGTTGATCGCAGGCGTCGCTGTGAGCATGGTCGGGCCGATTGGCTTTGCTGGGCTGGTCGTTCCGCACGTCCTCCGGCTGGTCATTGGGCCGGATTACCGCGTTCTGCTCCCGGCTAGTGCGCTCGGCGGCGCGGTTTTTCTGACAATGGCAGATACGG
>Ga0268299_1002217_pt1 | contig 24997 bp, 21 predicted proteins | sample NOBtaG_FD_193484 | JGI IMG/M metagenome (GOLD analysis project Ga0268299, IMG submission 193484) | Activated sludge microbial communities from bioreactor in Nijmegen, Gelderland, Netherland - NOB reactor | ecosystem: Engineered > Bioreactor > Aerobic > Activated sludge | place: Netherlands... | reverse complement strand
GGCCGTGTGGTAGAGGGCGATCGGCTCCAGGAACACGCCCACCGTGCCGTCGACGAGAGCGCTCTCGGCCAGCGAGTGGAGCATCGCGGCGGCGTCGGCCGGACGGGACGGCGACGCGATCACGATGCCGGGGATGTCACGCAGCACGGCTACGGAGTCGTCGTTGTGGAAGTGACCGCCGAACCCCTTCTGGTAGCCGTAGCCGGCGATCCGGACGATCATCCCGTTGCGGTACGCACCCTGGGAGAAGAACTGGAGGCTGGCCGCCTCGCCTCGCAGCTGGTCCTCGGCGTTGTGGAGGTAGGCCAGGTACTGGATCTCGGCCACCGGCAGCAGCCCGCTCACCGCCGTGCCCAGCGCCACCCCCAGGATCGACTGCTCGTCCAGGATCGAGTCGAACACCCGGGCCGCTCCGAAGCGGGAGCGCAACCCCTTGGTCACTCCGTAGACGCCGCCCTTGACCGCCACGTCCTCGCCGAACAGCAGGGCGCCGGGCTCGGCCTCCAGCAGGTCACCCAGGGCCGAGTTGATGGCCTGGGCCAGGGTCGAGCCGCCCTCCACCTTCTCCGTCGGGATCGGCTCGGGCGGGGCCGACGCCACCGGCGGCTCGGGCCGGGGGGCCAGCGGCGCCATCACCTCCTCGGCGGTGGCCAGCTCCCGGCCCCGCCGGGTGTGCACGCTGGCACGGGACGCCACGTAGGACCCGAGGCGGCGGTACTCCCCGATCACGTCGTCGGGGGTCATGCCTCCGGCCACCAGGGCCCGGGCCGTGCCCAGCAGGGGATCCCGCTCGAAGCCGGCCCGGATCTCCTCGGCGGAGCGGTAGCCGAGCTCAACGTCGGTGCCGGCGTGGGCCAGGAACCGCACGGTACGGAGATGGAGGAACGCCGGGCGGCGGTAGCGGCGGATCCAGTCCACCAGGTCCCGGCAGGCGGCGATCAGCGACACCGGGTCGTCGCCGTCGGCCGCCACGTAGCGCAGGCCCGGGCGGTCGGCGTACGACGCCTCGATCCACCCCTTGGGGGTGCGCACGCTGATGCCGATGCCGTTGTCCTCGCACACCAGCAGCAGGGGCACGGGCAGCCCCTGGTAGGCCAGGTGACAGGCGGCGTTGATGGCCCCGAGAGCGGTGGAGTGGTTGGCCGAGGCGTCGCCGAAGGAACACACGGCGACGGCGTCGGGCGGCCACCACAGCGGCTCGTCGACCTTGGCCGACCGGCCGATGGCGAATGCCACCCCCATGGCCCGGGGCAGGTGGCTGGCGATGGTGGACGTCTGGGGGATGACGCCGGTGTCGGGGTGGCCGAACACCTTGTGGCGGCCGCCTGCGATGGGCTCGTCGGTGAGGGCCAGCATGCCGGTGAGGATGTCGTCGACGGGGTCGGTGGCGGCGGCCGACCCCTGGGAGCGGGCGATGTAGAACGCGCCCGAGCGGTAGTGGAGCAGGGCCGGATCGGTGGGGCGGGTGGCCAGCGCCACCGCCGCGTTCGACTCGTGCCCGGCCGACCCGATCGTGTAGTAGCCGTGCCCCTCGGCGCGCAGGCGGCGGGCCACCAGGTCGCAGTGACGGCTCAGGCACTGGGCCTGGAACAAGGCCCGCAGGCTGGTGAGCCCTGTGGGGTCGCCGCCGTCGTCGCCGGGGGCGTCGAGGGCGGCGATCCCGGCGAGAAGGGCCTGCTCCAGGGCATCGGCCGTGGTCGGATCGTTCATCGGCGTAGGCTACCGGGCCCCCTTCGACCGGCTCCAGCGGCCGACCCGGGGCTGGTGCCCGATTGGGTCGTGTGCCCCATGACACCCGAACGGGCGTGGATTAGTTCGCCAGGGTAACTAATCTGGAGGCGATGGCCATCGTGGACGACATCCCCCAGCTCAGCGCCGAGCCCGGGGCCGACGTCGACCTCGAGCTGGCTGCCCGCCTCCGGGTGGCCCTGGCCCGGCTGGCCCGCCAGCTACGCCAGCAGGCGGGGCCCCAGCTGTCGCCGACGCTGCAGTCGGTGCTGGCCACGATCGCCCTCCACGGGCCGCTGCCGCTGGGCGAGCTGGCGGCCCGGGAGCAGGTGGCGCCGCCCACGATAACCAAGCTGCTGGCCCGGCTCGACGAGCAGGGTCTCATCCAGCGCCAGCGGGGGGCCGACGACAAGAGGGTGATCCTCGTGTCGCTCACGGCCGACGGCCAGCGTCAGTTCGACGAGAGCCGGACCCGCCGCACCGCCTGGCTGGTGGACCGCCTGGCCCACCTCGACGACACCCAACAGGCCGACCTGGCCCGTGCTGTCGAGCTGCTGGAAGCGATCGCCAACCCCGACGCATCCCCCCACCCCGACCCTGCGCCCGCCCGCTCCCTGCTGCCCCGGGCGCCCGAACCCACGAGAAGACCGGCCCGATGAACGCCGTTGCCGTATTCGCCAACCAGACCTTCCGCTCCCTCCGCTCCCGCAACTTCCGGTTGTTCTTCGCCGGCCAGCTCGTCAGCCAGGCCGGCACGTGGATGCAGTCGATCGCCATCATCTGGGTCGTCTACACGCTGACCGACGACGGCTTCGCCCTCGGGCTGGCCACGGCCGCCCAGTTCTTCCCCGTGCTCGTGCTGGGGGCCTGGGGCGGGGTGATATCGGACCGGGTGGACCGGCACAAGCTGATGGTCGTCACCCAGATCGGTTTCCTGATCGTGGCCGCCGCCTTCACCGTGCTGGCCTTCACCGACCAGATGAACCTGCCCGTGATCTACGCCCTGTCGGCCGTGTACGGCGTGATCACGGCCATGGACAACCCGGCCCGGCGGGCGCTGGTGGTGGAGATGGTGGAGCAGGCCGACGTGGCCAACGCCGTCGGCCTCAACAGCGCTCTGATGACGGGCAGCCGGGTGGTTGGCCCGGCGGCGGCCGGCGTGCTGATCTCCACCGTCGGCCCCGAGTGGGCGTTCCTGGTCAACACCGTCACGTTCGTGGCCATCCTGGCCGCCCTGCTGGCGATGGACCGCTCGGCCCTGCGGTCGCCCCCGGTGGTGCCCCGCAAGAAGGGCCAGCTGATGGAGGGCCTCCGCTACACGTGGGCCAACCGGGAGCTGCGGCTCACGTTCATCCTGCTGGCCGTGATCGGCACCATGGCCTTCGAGTACCAGGTGTCGCTGCCCCTGCTGGCCGAACGGTCACTGGGCGGAGGCTCGGGTACGTTCACTTTGCTCTACTCGCTGATGAGCGTGGGGTCGGTGCTGGGGGCGCTGGTGGTGGCCCGGCGCACCGAGATCCGGGCCGCCTTCCTGGCCAAGGCGGCGATCTGGCTGTCGCTGTTCACGATGCTGCTGGCCTACGCCCCCAACGCCACGCTGGCCGCCATCGCCGTGGTGCCCACCGGGTTCGCCATGGTGTTCCTGCTGTCGGGGTCGAACGCCGTGATCCAGCTGCTGGCGGCGCCGCAGATGCGGGGCCGGGTACTGTCGTTGACGGCGGTGGTGTTCCTCGGCAGCACCCCGATCGGGGGTCCGATCGTGGGCTGGATCGGCGAGCACCTCGGGGCCCGGGCCGGCGTGGCCGTGGGCGGGGTGTCTTCGCTGCTGGTGGCGCTGTGGGTGCTGCGCCAGCTGTCGAAGCCCGAGGTCGTGGCCGACACCGAAGCTGGTGATGCGGCCAGGGTCGCCGGGCCGACCTCGCCACCCACCATGGTCAACCCCGCCGCCTGAGCGGGCCCGCTCCCGGCCGACCCCCGCAACCGTGGCGTGGAAACCGCGCCCCGCCGGCCATCCGCGTCACCTTCTCCACGTATTCCGCAGACAACGTGACGCAGTTCGTCGCGATGGCGCGATTCGAGTGCCGTCCAACCAAGCGGGGGCAGAACGGCTGAACGGCTGCCTACAGCGAGCGGACCACGTCGTAGGCGGCGTCGACCAGGCCCTGGCCCCGCTCGTTGAGCAGGATGCCGGGGCCCATGCGGTTCATGGAGTAGCCGAAGGCCAGGCCGTGGTCGATGTCGGCGAAGCCGATGCTGCCGCCGGCGCCCACATGGCCGAAGGCCCGGTCGCCCAGGATGACCGAGTCGGTCTCGGCCTTGGCCCGGTTGTCCATGGTGACCATGAAGCCGAGGGCGAAGCGGGTGGCGATGCGGAGCACGGCGTCGTCGTTGGTGGCCACCGACACGGCCCGCATCCGGTCCAGCGTCTCCCGGCTGACCAGGTCGCCGCCGCCGGCGGCCAGCGGGGTGTACATGCCGGCCAGACCCCGGGCGTTGGTGATGCCGCCCCCGCCCCCGATCTCGGCGGCGTGTGCCTCCCGGGCGTTCATCTCCATGCGGGCGATGTTGGCGATGGCCAGGCCAGGGATCGAGCTGCGGTCCTGCACCACGTCGAGGGCGAAGGCCGACAGCGCCTCGCCCTTGGACCGCACGTAGGGGATCATCGGCGCCACCCGGGCCTCCTCGGCCTCGGGCAGCCCGATCCAGAAGTCGATGCCCCGGGGCCGGCAGATCTCCTCGTCGAAGAACGTGCCCAGCGACTTGCCCGACACCCGCCGCACCAGCTCGCCCACCGTCCAGCCGAAGTTGAGCATGTGGTAGCCGTTGCGGGTGCCGGGCTCCCAGAACGGCTCCTCCGCCTCCAGCCGGCCGATCACCCGGTCCCAGTCGTACAGCTCGCCCCGCTCCACCTTGTCCCGGAACACGGGCACGCCCACCGAGTGGTCGAGCATCATCCGCACGGTGGCCTTGTCCTTGCCGTTGGCGGCGAACTCGGGCCAGTACTCGGCCACCGGCGCCTCCACGTCGAGCTCACCCCTGGACGCCAGCACGTGGGCGCACAGAGCCGTCGCCCCCTTGGTGCACGAGTGGACGACCGAGATCGTGTCGGCCTCCCACGGCCGGCCGGTCTCGGGATCGGCCGCGCCACCCCAGATGTCGACCACGGCGGTGCCGTCGTGGACGACGCAGCACGAGGCGCCGACCTCGTCGTGCTGGGCGAAGTTGGCGGCGAAGGCGTCGACGACGGGACGCCACCGGGGGTCGTAGGTGCCGGCGATCTCGCCCGTGGCCACGGGCTGGCGGAGCTGCTCCATGCGCCGACCGTGGCGCAGCCCGGCCGGCCCCGTCAAGCTGCACCCGGCGGCGCACGCTCACTACCGTGCACGGCATGATCGCCTTCCCCTCCCGCTTCGCCGACAAGGTCGCCGTGGTCACCGGCGCCGCCTCGGGCATCGGGGCCGCCACCGCCAGACGCCTCGCCGCCGAAGGCGCGGCCCTGGTCCTGGCCGACCTCAACGCCGAGGGCCTGGGCGCCATGGCCGACGAGCTGACCGCAGCCGGGGCCCCCGTCACCACCCGGGTCACCGACGTGTCGAAGGAAGACGAGGTGGCGGCGCTCGTCACCCTGGCCGTCGACACCCACGGCCGGCTCGACGTGCTGGTGAGCAACGCCGGCATCGGCCACTACGGCCTGGCCCCTGACATCACAGCCGAGCAGTGGCACCGGGTGATGGCGGTCGACGTCGACTCGGTGTTCTTCGGGGCCAAGCACGCCATCCCCCACCTCCGGGCCACCGCGGGCAACATCGTCAACACGTGCTCGATCAGCGGCCTGTACGGCGACTACGGCCTCGTCGCCTACAACACGGCCAAGGGCGCAGTGGCCAACATGACCCGCAATCTGGCCATCGACCATGCACCCGAGGGGGTGCGGATCAACGCCGTGTGCCCCGGCGGGGTCGACACCCCGATGCTGCGCCGGGTGCTGGAGCGCTGGCCCGAGGAATACGAGCGGCTGATCCCCATGCAGCGGCCGGGCCAGCCCGACGAGATCGCAGCCGCCATCACGTTCCTGGCCTCGGCAGACGCCAGCTACATCACCGGGCACCTGCTGGTGGTCGACGGCGGCGTCACCGCCGCCACCGGCCAGCCCAACTTCGACAGGATGTTCCGCTCCCGCTGAGCTTCTCGCACCCAGGGGTCGACATGGTCGATCCGCGTCTCAGCTGAGCGATTCGACGACGACTGCCGGCAAAGCCGCACACAAGGCGCCCAGGTCACGGGGATCACCGGTCACCACCACAGCCGGCTGGTGCTGGGCGGCAGTAGCAGCGACGAACGCATCGACCGTATGAGCCGAGCCAAAGCGAGCAGCGCCGAGAAGCAAGCCTGCCTGCTGGGCGACTTGCCGGTCGGTCGCTGCAACGACGAGCCATACCACTTCACCTCACCACCCGAAGTACCCGCGGAGGTAGCAGGCCTGGCCGACGTGTTGGAGGGAGTCGTCGGCGATGCTGACGAGGCGGACGCCGCGGGAGACGGGCGGGTCCCAGCGGCGATCGACGATGCGGTCGAGGGCGGCGTCGTCGAGTGTTCCGAGGTAGTCGACGGTGCGGGCCTGCACGGCGGCGAGGTACTGCAGGAGCGACTCGGGGCCGTCGGGTTGGACGGCGGCGACGTCGGCGGGGCGGTGGCCGTAGCCGATGTTGGCCGGGTCCGGTGTCAGGCCGAACCGGCCGGCCCAGTCGCCGCTTTCCCAGATCTCGGGCCCGTCGATCAGCTCGGCCACGTGGTGGTCCTGCACCCGGGCCAGGTGCCACACGAGCCAGCCGATCGGGTTGGTGCCCGCCACCGGTAGCTGGGTGAGCTGGGCCGGGGTCAGGTCCTTCACCGCCCGCTCAGCCAGAGGGGGGATGCGGGCGTAGAGCTCGAGGTACACGCCGGAAACGTCCATAGCGCCATTCCACCACGCCCGGAACCGGCTCGCCCCGGGATGGGACGAACCGCTAGAACTGGGGTGTGGTCCCGCGTCTCCGTCTCCGCCAGGCCGTGCGCGGCCTCATGATCGACCCCGCCGATCGGATCCTGCTCATCCGCCTGGAGTACCCCGACTGGACCGGCTGGGTGCTGCCCGGCGGGGGCATCGAGCCGGGCGAGGATCACGTGGCCGCGCTCCATCGGGAGCTGGCCGAGGAGACCGGCGTGCCGCAGGTGTTCATGGGCCCACCGGTGTGGCACCGGCGGGTGGTGGCGCCCGGGATCTCGCCCGACTTCGACGGCCAGGAGGAGCTCGTGTTCCTCGTGCCGTGCCACGCCTTCGAGGTGACGCCGGGCCTCCCCCCGGATCTGCTGCGGGCCGAGGGCTACGCCGGGCACCGGTGGTGGACCGTGGCCCAGCTGGAGGTGACGACCGAGATCATCCGGCCGGTCAACCTGGTGGAGCTGCTGACCCACATCCTGGAGCACGGCGCGCCCGCCACGCCGTTCCAGCTGGAGGAACCGCCGGGCTGAGCGCTCAGCGCCGCCGGTCAGCTCGCAGCGGGCGGGTCGACCGCGGGCGTGATCCCGTGGGCCTCGAGCTGGCGCAGCAGAGCAGCGAGCCGAGCCTCGGCCGTCTCGGCGCGGCGTTCGATACTGGCCAGGAGATCGGCGTCGCTCGTGCCGCGCAGCCCGTTCGGTGTGGTCAGCACCAGCTCGCCCGCCTCGAAGGCGAGCCGAATACCACCCAGTTCCTCCATCGGTTGACCGGCCCACGGTTGCGGTTCGCGGTCGCCGGGACCGAGCCGGAGCACAGCCTGGCCCGGGGACTGGACGACCACGAGGTAGACCACGGCGCCCAGCTGGTGCAGGCGGGAGGCCTTGGCCCGGAACAACACGGAGGAGTCGCTGGCCGACGGCACCTCGACGACGGCGAGGGGAGGCGGTCCACCGTCCTGGTCCTGGCGGTACGAGGTCGGCGACGGCTCCAAGGTGCCAGCCGGCAGCACCATGAGATCGGGGGCGAGCGGCCCGCCCCCGTCGGTGGGATACCAGTTCATGTCCCGGAACACCTGGACCTGGGAGCCCAGGACGTGGGAGACGGCGAGGCCGACGAGATCGATGGCCCCACGATGGGCGGCGCTCTCGGGCATCTTCAACGAGTCCGGGTCGAGGATCGGCTGATCGTCGTCGAACTGCAGGGCAGGCATGGACACAAGGGTACTCCTCCGGTTCGCAGTGAGCTGGCTGAAGGAGGCTGGAGCGCCCCGAGGCCGGAATCCCATGTGGAGACCTGCGAGAGCGAGCCTACACCGGCGGTGTGACAGCGAGCGCCGCCCGGTGGAGCACCCATTCGAGCGGGCCCCGGCGGGCCCGGAAGAGCCAGCCGAGCCCGAAGGCGCCGGCCACGAACGCCCCCAGCACGAGGGCCTGGGGAACCGGGCTGAGCCCGAACCCGACGTCCCACTTCGCCATCGGCCAGCCGACCAGGATGTGGGCCGAGTAGACCGTCAGCGGTATCCGTCCCGGCAGTGCCGCCGCCCACACCAGGGCCCGGCTCACCCATCGCTCAGCAGCGGCGAACACGCTGAGGGCGGCCCCGGTGACGCCGAGGATCTGCCACAGCTCGAACGTGGTGCCGGTGTGATGACCAGCGGTGAGCAGGACCCGGGCATCGGTCGCCACCGGCACGCCGGTCCCGTCGTCCAAGGAGGGAACGGCCGCCGGTTCGCCAGGGGCCGTCGCGGTGGCGGCGGCATCAGCCGCCAGCTCGTCGACGAGCTCAGCCCGGGCGTCGGTGGCCGCCTCGATCACGGCCGCCCCGCCGAACCCGAGCGCCAACATCAGGGCCGACGCGGCAGCGAGGCGGCCGAGCGCCTCCCGCCGCACCAACCCGCAGCGCTGCGCCCCCCAGCCCACCAGGGCCAGCGACAGCCACGTCGGCACCGGATAGGTGCCGTCGAGCAGCAGGGTCCGGGCCACGGTGGTCACCGGCCGGGGTCCGGTGAGCATGGTCCAGGTCACGTGGTAGCCGGCCTCGACGGCGGAACCGTCGAGCACCTCCGTCCGCAACCACAGTGACACCGCCGGCCACATCACCGTGAGGGCCAGCCCGATCGCGATCAACGCCCGGCTGCTGAGGCGCCGGAAGGGCAGCGCCACCAGGAACACCACGGCGTACACCCCCAGGATCACCACCGGCCCGAAGCTGACCCGGGCCAGCGCCACCCCCAGTGCGAACAGCAGCGCCGAGCGGGCCAGCTGGGGTGGCCAGGCCCGCCAACCGGCCACGGCCGTGCGCCGGGTCAGGCCCATCGACACCCCGGCCAGCACCACGAAGCCGCCGGCCGAGTAGCCGTTCACCCAGCGCAGGAACGTCCACCGCTCGGCCGCCGACCCGGCCACGTGGGCCACGAACATGCCGAGGATGGCCAGGGTCCGGGCGGCGTCGACAGCGTGCAGGCGTGGCCGCTGCCGAGCGCCGCCCCCCGCCCCGGTCTCGCCGGCCGGAGCCGGCCGGGCAGCGGTGGCGATGGGAGAGGGGGTCATGGCGCCTCCGTCCACGGTACCTGTCCACCCGTGGCCGAAGCTGGTCGGGAGGGTTCGGCGGCACCGGCTCTGGTTGACTGGCGGGGATGGCGCTGGACCGGGACACGATGGAGCTGTACGAGGCGGGGGCCGAGCGCTACCGCCAACGGCGCGCCCCGGTGCTCGCCCCCCGGGCGGCGGCGCTGGCGGCCCGGGCGGTCGGCGACGGCCCCCGGCTCGATCTGGGGTGCGGGCCCGGATGGTACGGCCCCTCGCTCGGCCGGCCGTACGTGGCGCTCGACGCCACCGACGCCATGCTTCGCCTCGTGCCCGACCACGCCCCCGATGCCATCCGGGTCCGGGCCGACCTGGCCGCCCTGCCGTTCCGGTCCGGGGCCGGGGCAGCGGCGTGGGCCGCCAAGTCCTACGTCCACGTGCCCCGTACCGCCCTGCCGATGGCGCTGTGGGACCTGCACCGGGTGCTGGCCGTCGGCGCGCCGGTCGAGCTGGTGGTGTTCGAAGGCGAGGGCGAGGAGCGCTTGGCCGACGACGACCTGGCGCCGGCGGCCGGGGGCACCGAGCACCGCCTGTTCTCTGCCTGGACCGAACCCGAGCTGCTCGACCTGGTCCACGGCGCCGGGTTCATCGAGCTGACCGTCACCCGTGACGATCCGGTCCTGATCCTGAGCGGTGTCCGGGCCCGCACCCTGGCCGACACGGTGACCCCCGGCCTCCGTCTCCTGCTGGTGGGCCTCAACCCGTCGCTGTACGCCGCCGACGCCGGTTTCGCCTTCGCCCGGCCCGGCAACCGCTTCTGGCCGGCGCTGGCCGCCGCCGGCATCCACGGCGGCCCCCGGAACCCGGCCCGCCTGGCCCACCCCGGCGGCATCGGGTTCACCGACCTGGTGAAGCGGGCCACCCGCCAGGCCGGCGAGCTGACACCGGCCGAGCTGGCCGATGGGCTGGCCCGCGTCGACCGGCTTGCCCGGTGGCTGCAGCCGGCCGCGGTGTGCTTCCTCGGCCTCAGCGGGTGGCGGGCCGCCGTGGACCGCCGGGCCACCGCCGGCTGGCAACCCCGCCCGATCGGCGGTCGCCCCGCCTATGTGATGCCCAACCCCTCGGGCCTCAACGCCCACGCCACCGTGGCCTCCCTGGCCGACCACCTCCGCGCCGCCTGGGCCGGGCCGGAGCCCGGTACGGCGCAGCGTTGCGCCGCGGGAGGAACGCCAGGCGCCTGAACGGGACGCCTACACCAGGCGGATCTCGACCGGGACCGGGCGCTGGAGGGTGTGGCCCACGGGCGACGTCCCTACGACGGCCTCGTGGAGGGCGGCCAGTTGCTCGGTGGTGGCGTCGGCGTCGAGGTGCACGTCGACCGTGATGCCCTGGTACCCGGCGTTGCCCTGGGGCTCCAGGCCGAGGAAGGTCTTGAGGTTGAGATCGCCGGCCAGCTCGATGCTGAGGCTGCGGATCTCGATCCCGGCAGCGCTGGCGTTCGCGGCGTAGCCCACGGCCAGGCAGTTGCCGAGCGCGCCCAGGAGCTGCTCCACCGGGTTGGGGGCGGTGTCGGTGCCGCCCAGGCCCGCCGGCTCGTCCGACTCGAGCGGGGCGAAGTCCCGCACCTTGGCCGACGAGCGGAAGGCGCCGTTCCACGTGACCGTGGCCTGCCACACCGTGTCGGCCACCTCCGGGCTCTCCTGCACCTTGCCGGCCAGACCGGCCACGGCCTCCAGGTTGACGTCGTTGAGGTTGGTGGAGATAGACAAGGTGGGCTCCCGCCGGATCAAAAGTCGAGTGGATCAGTCGGGAATCGTACCGGCCACCGGGCCGGGCCGCACCCGGAGAGCACCAGGAGAGGGAGAGACCCCATGATCGAGCACCAGATCGACCTGCCGACCCGGGCCGGGGCCATGCCCACGTTCGTCGTCCATCCCGAGCGGGGCGGCCCCCATCCGGCGGTGCTCCTGCTGATGGACGCCCCCGGCATCCGCGACGAGCTGCGGGACATGGCCCGCCGCCTGGCCACCGTGGGCTACGTCGTGCTGCTGCCCAACCTCTACTACCGGGCCGGGACCGACACCTACTACGGCCCCGACGTGCTCACCCCGGGCAGCGACGACTACAAGCGCATGCGGGCCGTCCGCACGAAGATGACGATCCCGCCGGTGATGGACGACGTGGCCGACATGCTGGCCTTCCTCGACGGCTTCGAGGCCGCCGCCCCGGGCCCGGTGGGCGCCCACGGCTACTGCATGAGCGGCCCCTATGCCCTGGCCGCCGCCGCCCGCTTCCCCGACCGGGTGCGGGCCGCCGCCTCGTTCTATGGCACCTGGCTCGTGTCCGACGCCGAAGAGAGCCCACATCTCAACCTGGGGAAGATCACGGGCGAGATCTACATCAGCTGCGCCGAGCACGACGACCTGGCCCCGCCCGACATGGTGGCCGAGCTGCGCCGCCTGTTCGACGCCTCGGGTGTGGCCGGCGAGCTGGAGATCCAGCCCGACGTGCACCACGGCTTCGCCTTCCCCGGCCGCTGGTGTTACGACCAGCCGGCCGCCGAGCGCCACTGGGAGCGGCTGATCAGCCTGTACCGCCGGGTGCTGGGCTAGTCAACGCAAGGCCAGGCGTCGGGCGACGTCATGTACTCCAGCCATCGCCGGTAGAAGGCCCGCTGGGGTTCCTCGCCGATCGGCTCGGGCGACACCGTGCCGGGGTACACGGGGTCGGGGCCAGCCAGCCCCAGGCCCATCTGGTAGTTGAACAGCTGGCGACGGGCCATCGGCCCTTGCAGCGCAGCCTGCACCGCGCTCCAGTTCTCGCCGTCGTCGGCGTCGGCCAGGCCGAGCGGCCACACAGCGTGGCAGCGCACCATCGCCGCCTTCACCTCGGGCGGAGCGGCGGCGTCGACCAGGCACCATCGCCACAGCTCGAAGTGCTCGGGCCCCACGGGATGGGCCACGCCGATGGTGGACGCCCCGAACACGCCGGCCAGGTAGATGAACGTGGGGAACACCAGGCCCGCCGTGCCCGACGGCCCCTTGGCCCGCTCCGCTCCCAGCCGGTTGGCCACCTCGGCGTCGGTGGCGTCGTAGTAGTCGGCCACCACCGCCTGATCCCGGGCCATCTGGCGCAGGCCGCCGGTCAGGGCCTTGTCGCTGGTGAAGAAGCCGGCGACGCCATGGCCCTGGCGGTGGCTGAACTGGCGCCCGGGCCGGGCCATGGCCGCCGTGAACTGCATGGCCCGCCGGGCGGCCGGGGTCTCAGGAGCCGGGTCGTCGGCCGGCGGCTTGTCGGCCAGGGCACCGGCGGCCGAGGCGTGGGTGATGCCGGCGTGGTAGTTGTCGCCGGCGAACTGCTCGGCGATCAGCTTCCAGTTGCCGTGCATGCGGATCTTGTGCACCCCGCCCATCACCTCGGTGCCACCCTCCCGCCGATCCAGCAGGCAGTCGAGGTACCACGCCATCTCGCCCAGATAGTCGACGAGCGATGGGGCGTCGGGGCTGAACGTGGCGAACACGAGACCCTTGTAGGCCTCCACCCGGGGCACCGGGGTGAGCCCCCAGGCCGAGGTGTCGAGCTGGCCCCGGTAGCCGTTCTCCAGGTTGGGGACGTTGACCAGCCGGCCCCCCTCGTCGTAGGTCCAGCCGTGGAAGGGGCAGGTGAAGGCCCTTGTGTGGCCGGCGTCGGCCCGGCACACCGCCATCCCCCGGTGGCGGCAGGAGTTGAGCATGGCGGCGATCGAGCCGTCCCGCTGGCGGGCCACCAGCACCGGGTCGGCCCCGATGAACGTGGTGACGAAGTCTCCCGGCTGGCGGAGCTGGCTCTCGTGCACCAGGTAGTTCCAGGCCCGGGGGAACACCTGCTCGGTCTCCCGGCGGTGGATGCCGGGGTCGACGAAGATCTCGCCGCTCACCAGCCCCTCCCGCCAGCGGACCAGCTCCTCGAGATCGTCCATCACCAGCCTCCTGTCAGAAGAACACGCTGAGGTTCTTGGACAGCACCACGTTCTGGTCGAGCGTGATGGCCCGGCGGGCGATCAACCAGCCGGCCCCGCCGTCGGCCCGACGCAGCACGTCGCGCCGCTCGCCGGCCCACAGGTCCACCTCGTCCCGCAGCCGGTTGCGGTAGCACAGGAAGTTCGAGCGCACCGCGTACTCACCGTCCACCTCTGCCGGGGCGATGCGGATGTTCGACACCAGGTGGCGGGTGCGCGACGGCGGGTCCTCGGCCCAGTGGGTGGCCAGACCCATCTGGCGGACCCGCCAGCACAGCGTGGTCTTGTCGTCATCGAACAGGGCCACCTCGCCCGGGGCCGACGCCTCCCGCCCCCGGTCCCGCCGCAACCGGTTGGCCTGAGTGGGGGCCCAGTAGTGGACGTCGTCGGCCAGGAGGGCCAGCCACTGGTCGTAGCGGTGGTCGTCGAGCAGCTCGGCCTCCAGGTAGAGGAACTCCTCGATCGACAGCCGCAGCGCCAGGGCGTCGAGGGCGGCGCTCATCGGGGCGACCCCCGCCCGGCTACACCGCGGCCAGCGGGGTGGGGACGCCGGTGACGCCGGGGCGGCAGCGGAAGATCGTGCCCCCCTTGGCCTCGTCGTCGAGGTTGTCGGCCGTGACGATGTACATGTCGCCCATGTCGGCCCCCCCGAAGGCGACGCTGGTGACGGCCTTGGCCGGCACGGCGATGGCGCCGATCTCGTCTCCGGCGGGCGACAGCTTCACCACCCGCCGGCCGCCCACGTGGGCCGCCCACAGGTTGCCGTCGGCGTCGACGCACATGCCGTCGGGGATGCCCCGCTCGAAGGCGGCCCGCCCGATGTGGCGGCGGTTCGACACGTTGCCGGCATCGTCGATGTCGTGGGCGTAGATGCCCTTCGACGTGGAGTCGACGTGGTAGAGCGTGTGGCCGTCCGGCGAGAAGCCGATCCCGTTCGACACCTCGATGCCGCCGTACAGCTCGTCGACCGAGCCGTCGAGGTTGATCCGGTAGCACTGGCCCGGGATCTTCTCCGCCTTCAGGTCGTCGAGGCTGGAGCGGATGGCGCCCACGTAGACCCGGCCCTGGCCGTCGGTGTGGAGGTCGTTGAACGAGTTGACGCCCTCGGCCTCGAACAGCACCCGGACCTCGCCGTCTTTCCAGTGGGCGACGTCGGGCCCGGTCATGACGAACCCGCCGTCCCGGTGGAGGGCCAGGCCGCCCACCATCTTGCGCTTCTCCACCAGCGTGGTGACCGTGCCGTCGGTGGTTCGCAGGAACACGCCGCCCCCCATGGCGTCGGTGAAGTAGAGGTTGCCGGCGGCATCGGTGCGCGGGCCCTCCACCAGCTTGTAGCCCCAGGCGATCGGTTCGAGCTCCATTCGTTCCCCCCTGTCGTTTTCAGCCCGGTGCGGGCCCGTGGGAGCATCCTACGAGCACGGTGTGACAGCGACCAGAAGACAGCGACCACAACACACGACACAGGGGAGACCACGGTGAGCGATCGGATCGGATGGGTGGGGTTGGGCGGGATGGGCCGGCCGATGGCGGCCAACGTGGCCCGGGCCGGCTTCGACCTGACCGTGTGCGACCTGCGGCCCGAGCCGGTGGCCGAGCTGGTGGCGTTGGGGGCGGCCGCCGCTCCCGACGCAGTGGCCACGGCCGCCGCCGCCGACGTGCTGCTGGTGTCGCTCCCCGGCAAGACCGCCTCCCAGGAGGTGGCGGCGGCCGTGTTCGCCGCCGGGCCGCGGCCGGCGGTGTACGTGGAGCTGAGCACGCTGGCCCCCAAGGTGATGCAGGCCATGGCGGCCCAGGCCGAGGCGGCCGGCGTGGCCTTCGTCGACGCCCCGGTGAGCGGCAACGTGCGGGCCCGCAACGAGGGCACGCTGGCCGTGATGGCCGGAGGCGACGCCGCCGCCTTCGCACGGGCGAAGCCGGTGCTCGACGTGATCGGGGCCAACGTGTTCCACCTGGGCCCGGTGGGGGCGGGCAGCGTGGCCAAGATCTCCAACAACCTGATCGGGCTGACCAACCTGGTCACCGCCATGGAGGGCCTCCTGTTGGGGGCCCGCAACGGCCTGGAGGTGGAGCAGCTGCGGGAGGTGATCATGACGGCCAGCGGGGCCGGGCCGTCGGTGCTGGGGGTGGCCCACCAGCACCGCACCCGGCGCTACCGGGAGTCGACCACGCCCAACGCCGCCCTGCGGATCGTGGTGAAGGACCTGGAGCTGGCGGTCGAGCTGGCCCGGGAGGTCGGCCTCCCGGTGCGCTGCGCCGAGGCCGCCCTGGCCTCGTTCCAGGAGGCGGCCGCCGCCGGGCTGGGCGAAGCCGAGATGTTCGCCCTCCTCGACCACCTGGAGTCGGTCGATCTCAGGTGATGCGCCGGCGACGGTTCGACCCATGACGAACGCGTGACGAAACCTGGGTGCGATCCCCCATGAGGGCCGGGTCCGACGATCCTGGTCGGGTCGGGTCGAATCCGATACGTTCCCCGGGGTAACGAGGGTCCGGGGCCGGTGGCAGGAGCGAGGTAGGAGACGTGATCGATCTCGGGATCGAGCACCTGTCCGAGGTCGAGCTGATCGGACGGGGCGGGTTCAGCACCGTCTACGCCGCCACCGATACGCGCTTCGACCGCCGGGTGGCGGTGAAGGTGCTTGGCAAGCTCCACACGGAGAAGGACCGGCAGCGATTCGAGCGCGAGTGCAAGATCATGGGCCGGCTCTCGTCGCACCCCAGCGTGGTGACGGTGTACGACGCCGGCTACTCGGCCGACGGCAGCCCCTACCTGGTCATGGAGCTGGTGACCGGCGGCTCGATGGCCGACCGCCTCCAGAAGCAGGGCCCGCTGCCGTGGCGGCGGGCGGTGGAGTACCTGATCCCGATCGCCGACGCCCTGGGCCACGGCCATGCCCAGGGGATCCTGCACCGCGACGTCAAGCCGGAGAACATCCTGATGGCGGGCGACCAGCCCCGCCTCACCGACTTCGGCATCGCCTCGGCCCGCGATTCCACCGGCGCCACGTCCACCAACATCACGGCCAGCTGGCTCCATACCGCCCCTGAGACCTTCGCCAACTCCCGCGACGAGCGGTCCGACCTCTACTCGCTGATGTCGACCCTCCATACCCTGATCCAGGGCAACGCTCCGTTCTGGGCTCCCACCGACGAGTCGCTCAGCCCCCTCATGTACCGGCTGCTCCACCAGCCGCCCCCGCCCCTGCCGGCCGATCTGGCCCCGCCCGCCCTGGTCGAGCTGCTCCAGCGGGGCCTGGCCAAGGATCCGGCCCAGCGCCCGCAGAACGCCAACGAGCTGATCCGGGAGATGCGCCGGGTGCTCGACAACCCGGGCGGGCCCACCTCCACGGCCAACCCAACCCAGGTCGTGCCGCCGATGGGCCAGCCGTCTGTGAGCGCCCCGGGAACCGGCTGGCCGGCCGGCGGTACCGGTACCGGCACCGGCCACCCCGGGGGAGCGCCCGCCCCGGCCACCTACTCGGGCTCCGCCTCGGGGGCGGCCCCCTACCAGGCCGTGCTCACCCCGCCCGGCGGCTACACGGGCGGTCCGGCCGATCACCGGCCCCCGCCGCCCCAGGGCTTCGTCGCCCCCCGGCCCGACACCGGTCCGGGCCCTGATCCCCGGCCCGCCCCACCGGCCGGCTTCGGCGGACCCCGCCCCGACACCGGCCCCCGCCCCATCCCCCAGGGTTTCACCGCCCCTCCGGCCGCACAGGGCTTCACCCCACCTCCGGCGCAGCAGGGCTTCACCGCCGGCCACCCGCCGCAGGCGGCCCCGCCGGTGGGCCGCCAGGGTTTCGCCACGCCCGATGGCCGGTTCGGCGGCGGTCCTGTCGGCTCCGTGCCACCGGCCACGATCAACCAGTCCGTCGGGTTCAACACCGCCGTCGGCTACGGCCAACCCCCCCGGGGCGGCGGCCTGGCCGGTAGCCGCCTCGCCCTCATCGTCGGCATCGCCGTGTTCCTGGTGGGCGCCGTCATCATCGCCGCCGTCATCGCCGCCAACAACAGCGGCAGCAACAACAACGGCGGCGGCGGGGACACCGGGGGCGGCAGCGCCCGCCCGATCTCGTACACGTCGTCGGACTGGGTCCGCTCGCTGGCTGTCCTGGGCGATGGCCGCCTCGCCACCACCAGCGACAACGGCGAGATCAGCGTGTGGGATCCGTCGTCGGCCTCCTCCACGCCGGCCACCGTGTTCCGGGGCCACACCGACTGGGCCCGGGTGGTGGTGGCGTTGAGCGACGGGCGCATCGCCTCCAGCGCCGACGACTACACGGTGCGGGTGTGGGACCCGGCCAACCCCGACGCCGCTCCGGTGGTGTTCGCCGACCTCCCCGACTGGCCCTACGCCATGGCCCAGGTGCCCGACGGGCGCCTGGCGGTGGCCGCCGCCAACCAGGTTCTCTTCTACCGGCTCGACAACCCGACCGCCGAGCCCGAGATCTACGCCAACGTGGTCGACTACATCCAGGCCATGGTGGTGCTCGACGACGGCCGCCTGGCCGTGTCGGGCTACGGCGGCAAGGTCTCGATCTTCGCTCCGGGCGACCTGGGGTCGCTGCCGCTCACGATCCAGTACGACGGTGGAGACTCCTACGCCCTCGCCGAGCTGCCCGACGGGCGCCTGGCGGTCGCCAACGGCTACACCGTCAACGTGTTCGACCCGGTGAACAGCGCCGCCAACCCGATCACGTTCACCGGCCACAACGCCAACGTGGTGTCGCTCACCGCCCTACCCGACGGGCGGGTGGCGTCGGGCGGAGAGGACGGCACGGTGCAGATCTGGGACCCCGACACCGACACCGCCAACCCCGTGATCTACCGGGGTCACGAGGGCACGGTGTACGGGCTCGCCTCGTTCCCCGACGGGCGGGTGGCGTCGGGCGGCGACGACTCGACCGTCCAGATCTGGGACCCCGACAACATCTGAGCCCAGGCCTCCAGGTCGGCCGCCGGCAGCGGCCGGCAGTAGACGAAGCCCTGGATGTAACGGGCCCCCAGCGCAGCCACCGCATCGCGGCCCTCGGTGGTCTCGATGCCCTCCACCACGAGCCGCATCCCCAGCGCCTCGGCCAGCCCGACAGCGGCGCTGGCGATGGCCCGGCCCCGCTCGTCGTGCTCCAGGTCCGCCGCCAGGGTCCGGTCGAGCTTGATCTCGTCGAACTGGAGGGTGCGCAGGTGGACCAGCGAGGAGAAGCCGACGCCGAAGTCGTCGAGCGAGATCTGGGTGCCCGCCTCCCGAAGCCGCCTCACGGTGCGGGCGGCCCGCACCGGGTCGGCCACCAGCGATCCCTCGGTGATCTCCAGCACCAGCATCGACGCCGGCACGTCGTTGCGGGCCAGCAGACGGGTCACGAACTCGGGCAGTGACTCATCCAGCAGGTCGGGCGGGGCGATGTTGACCGCCACCGTCCAGTCGATGCCCCGGGCCCGCCAGTCGGCCAGCTGGCGGACGGCGCTGGTGAGCACCGACCGGGTCAGCTTCTGCAGGAGGTCGGCCTGCTCCACCAGGGGCAGGAAGGTGTCGGGGAGGAGCAGGCCCCGGCTGGGGTGGATCCATCGGGCCAGGGCCTCGGTGCCGGCCACCCGGCCGGCCACGAGGTCGATCTTGGGCTGGTAGTGGAGGACGATCTCCTCCCGAGGAAGGGCGTAGCGGATGTCCTGGGCCAGCTCCAGGCGGTCTCGATTGGCTGTGTCGCCCGCCTGCTCGTACACCTGCACGCCGGTCCGCGTCTGCTTGGCCCGGTACATGGCGATGTCGGCGAAGCGCATCAGGCTGTGGGTGTCGCGGGCATGCGTCGGGGCGTTGCTCACCCCGATGCTCGCCCCCACCGCGATCGCCATGTTGGCCACCTGCACCGGCTCCGCCAACGCCTCCCGCAGGCTACGGGCCCATTCCTCGGCCTCCGTCAGATAGGTGTCGCCCAGGAACACGGCGAACTCGTCGCCCCCGAGCCGGGCCACCTGGTCGGTGGGCCGGAGGTGGCGTTGCAGCACGCCGGCCAACCCCGCCAGGAGGCTGTCGCCGGCGTGATGGCCGAGGGTGTCGTTGACCTCCTTGAAGCCGTCGAGGTCGATCAGCAGGACCGAGAACGTGCGACCCTCCCGCAGGGTGGCGACCGACCGTTCCACCAGCTCCAGGAACGCCCGCCGGTTGGGGAGGCGGGTGAGCTCGTCGGTGCGGGCCTCGAGCCGGCTGAGCGCCAGCGACTTGAGCTCGGCGAAGGCGATCCCCACCCGCAGGCCGGCCACAGTGAGGGTGAGGGCGGCCAGCGCCACGGCCACACCGAGCACGGCCTGGCGGGTGCCGATCACCAGCAGCACCACGGCGGTGACGGCCGAGGCGGCCGGCAGGAGCAGACCCGAGCCGAGGGACAGGGCGGCCCGGGGCTGGAGCTGGCGGGGGCTGAGCCAGCCGGCGAGGGAGGTGATGACGTAGCCCAGAATCCAGAAGTGGTTGGCCGGGCTGCTCGGGGTGTAGGTCTCAGCCGCCGACTGCAGCAGGTAGGCGACGTCGGCCACGGCGGTCACCAGCAGGCCGACGATGAGCACGGCGAGGGCGCGGTCGGGCCGCCATCCCACGGGGGCCAGGCCGGCCAGCAGCACCGCCACCAGGAGGAGGTCGGCCAGGGGGTACGACACGTTCACGGCGATGGCCAGGGCGCTGCCCGTCGCCCCCGACAGCAGCGTGGGGAACACGAAGGCGGCCACCACGGCCGCCACGCCGAGGCCGGCGACGGCCCCGTCGAGCCACTGCCCGGCCCCCCGGGCGGCGGCCCGGCGCCGGGCCAGGATGATCACGGCCACGTACATCTGGGGGTAGTAGGCCAGGAACAGGGGGTCGGCCAGGCTGAGGGCGGCGCTGTCGAACACCTGGACCCACACGATGTTGGCCACGGCGTTGACCGACAGGGCGCTGCCCACCACCCACCAGCCGGCTCGATCGAACCCGCAGCGGGACGCACCGAGCAGTGCCACGCCGCCGGCCGCCACCCGCAGCCCGTTGTGGAACCACACGTCGAGCCAGGCCACCTCGGCCCCGCCGTCGGGCCGCTCGATCGCCAGCATGCACGTGAGGTAGAGGGCGGTCGCCACCACCAGGAACAACGGGCCGAGACGGGCCAGCTCGCTCCAGGGCCCGCCGGCCGTGACGGGGCCCGCAGCAGGCGGGCGCGGCCGTCGCAACAGAGTCATGACATGCCTGTCGGCCGCTGGCGGGGTCGCCTTGATCTCCGTGACGAAATGGCGCCGCCGGCCCGGGTCTGGTGGGCTTGGGGCGGCGGAGGCTGCACGGCGTCCGCCGGGCAAGGGGGATACATCATGCACTGGACGGAACGCTTTGCCGATCGGGTCCTGTCGCTGGAGGAGGCGGCCCGGCTGGTGGGCCCCGGCGACCGGGTGATGGGCGGCCTGCCCGAGCCGGCGCCGTTCCTGCAGGCACTGGCGGACCGGGACGACCTGTCGAACGTGGAGGTGTACCTGGCGGCGCCGCGGTCGGGCGGAGTGGCGGTGGCCGCCAACCCCGGCGTCACCTTGTTCGCCGGGTTCCTCACCGAGGCCATGCGGGCCTCGCAGGCCCGGGCCGAGGTGCTGCCGGTGCACTTCAGCGGCTGGGCCCCCTTCATCCGCCGCTGGCAGCCGCGGGTGCGGGTGGTGCTGGTGGCCGAGCCGACCGACGACGGCACCGTTTACCCGGGGGCCACCGTGGCCAACGACGACGAGCTGGTGAGCGGCACGGTGCGCCCGTCCGACTCGGTGGTGATCGGCGTGGTCGACCCCCACCAGCCCCGCCTACGGGGCCACACCTACCCGGTGGAGGCGTTCGACGTGCTGGTGCCGCTACCGGCCGACACCCCGCCCCCGTTCTACGACAACCGCAAGGTGTCGCCCCACCTCGACACGTTCGTTGGCCTCATCGACGACCTGATCCCCGACGGGGCCACCCTCCAGTCGGGGGTCGGCGGGCTACCCGAGGCGATCATGGCCCGCCTCGGCCACAAGCAGGATCTGGGCGTCCACACCGAGGTGATGGGGGCCGGGATGGCCGAGCTGCTCCAGACCGGAGCCGTCACCGGAGCCCGCAAGGGCCACTGGCCGGGCGAGTCGGTGTACACGATCGCCATGCCCGAGGCGGTGCCGGTGCTGGTGGACAACCCGGCCACCCGGCTGCTCAGCGCCTCCCTCGTGCTCGACCCCCGGGAGGTGGCCAAGAACCACCGGATGCGCTGCGTCAACGCCTGCCTCCAGGTGGACCTGTTCGGCCAGGGCAACGCGGAGATGATCGGCGGCTTCCAGTACTCGGGGGTGGGGGGGCAGCTCGACTTCCTGCGGGCCTGCACGTTCGCCGACGACGCCCTGTCGATCCTGGTGCTGGAGTCGACGGCGGCCAACGGCACCGTGTCGCGCATCGTGGGCCACCTGGGCCCCAACGCCACCACCGGGGGCCGCTACGAGACCCAGGTGGTGATCACCGAGCACGGGGTGGCGTGGCTGCGCGACGCCTCCATGCGTCAGAAGGCGGAGCGGCTGATCGCCGTGGCCCATCCCGACCACCGCGACCGCCTCACCGCCGAGGCCAAGGCGTCGGGCCTGCTCTAGGAGATCGCGCAGGCCGTCGACAGCTGGCGCATGAGGCGGCGCTGGGTGGGGTCCCAGGAGTCACGCCGGTGGAGCGTGCCCAGGGCGTCGAACATCACCAGGTCGCCCAACTCCCAGTCGTGGGCGTACACCCGCTCGGGGCGGGTGGCGTGGAGGTGCAGCTCCTTGAGCAGGGCGCTGCTCTCGGGCCGGCCCATGCCCACGATCTGGCGGGTGATGCCCCGGGACACGTAGAGGATCTCCTCGCCGGTGTCGGGGTGGCGGACCACCACCGGGTGCTCGGCCTCGGGGATCGGCGGGGCCTCCACGCCGGCCGCCTCGTCGCGCTCCACCTTGGCCTGGAACTGGCGCTCCGGCTCGGCCATGTAGTTGGCGATCGAGTGGGTGGCCCGCAGGCCCCGCAGCTGGTCCTGCAGCTCCGGGTCCAGCGTCTCGAAGGCGAGGTACATGTCGCTGAAGTAGGTGCGGGGCGGCTCGGCCGGCAGCTCCACGGCGTTGAGGAAGCTCATCTTGGCCGGCGTGGCCACGTAGGAGTAGTCGGCGTGCCACTCCAGGTCCTGGGCCCCCTCCACCCCGAGGCGGACGCCGTCGCGGCCCCGGATGTTGGTGACGGGCAGGATCTCGGGCAGGGCGCCGGCGTTGCGGAACCACTCCGAGCCCTTGATCGGATCACCGAAGCGTTGGACGAAGCCCACCAGCTCGTCGTCGGTGGGCTGGGGCTGGCCGCGGAACACCAGCACCCGGTAGCGGGCCAGTGCCTCGGCGATGCGGTCACGGGTCTCGTCGTCGAGGGGTTCCGACGGGTCCCAGCCTCGGACCATGGCCCCCAGCGGGGCGTTGTCGGGCAGCGGGGTGATCTCGAGCTCCATGGAACAAACAGTAGGAGCGTCTACTCCTCGCCCTCCACCCGGAGGCGCAGGAACCGCTCGATGAGCTCGTTCATCACCGCCGGCTGGTCGAAGTGGACCATGTGGCCGGCGTCGGGCACCTCGACGTGCGAGATGTCGGGGAACAGGGCGAGGCGGGCGGCGAACTGGTCGTCGGTGAGGCGCACCCGGTCGGCCACCGGTCCGCCGGGGCGGGCCCACCACGTGTCCCACGCCTCGGCCCCCGACACGGCGAGGATGGGGGCGGTGATGGCGGCCCACCGCTCCTCCAGCACTGCGTGGTCGACCGAGGCGATCCAGTGCCAGGTGCGTTCGTCGTGGCGCCAGACCCGGCCGCCGTCGGGCCCGGGGATCGTGCCCTCCTCGGCCAGCAGCAGGGCCCGTGCCGGGTCGAGGCGGGTGTGGGTGGCGGTGAGCCGGGCGGCGGCCGCCGCGATGTCGGCCTGGGGCCGGTGGCGGGGGGTGGCCTTCAGCGCCTCGACCATGTTGCGGGTGTGGGCCAGGCGGGCGGGGGCGTTGTCGGCGTGGTGGATGGCCGGGGGACCGAGGCCCTCCAGCAGCACCAGGGCTCGGGGCCGGTCGGGATAGAGGCCGGCGTAATTCGCCACGGTGTGGCCGCCCAGGCTGTGGCCGATCAGGATCGGGTGCTCCAGGTGGAGGGCGTCGAGCAGGGCGGCCAGGTCGGCCACGAAGTGGAGCGCCGAGTAGGCGCCGGGGTGGGTGGAGCGGCCGTGGCCCCGGGCGTCGAAGGCCAGAACCCGGTAGCGGTCGGTGAGCGGGACGGTGAGGGGCTCCAGGCTACGGGCCACGTCGGCCATGCCGTGGAGGAACACCACGTCGCCCCGGCTGGCGCCGCCCGGCGGGGGGCCGTAGTCGTACACCGCCAGCCGCTCGCGGCCGAGGTCGATCATGCTGGGCGCAGGCCAGGGGGTCGGGATGCTCACCGTCGGAGACGATACGTCACAGGTACTGGCCCACGTCCATCCGGTTGCCGTCGGGGTCGGCGAACACGAAGGTGCGCATCCCATAGTCGGCGTCGCGAAGCGGGCTCACGATCGCCACCCCCTCCGACACGAGGTGCTGGTAGAGCGCGGCAGCGTTGTCGACGAGCTCGGCCTCGTCGCGCTCCACGATGGCGAAGCTCACCGGGTTGCCGTTCTCGAACACCGGCACCATGCCCAACACGTCGCGGTAGAAGCGGAGCGACCGGTCCATGTCGGTCACCACCATCGTGGGGGCGAGCCGGCCGAAGACCACCGGGTGGGAGGTGGCCGGATGGGGTGGAGGCGCGCTCATGGCGGCGGACGGTAGCAAACACGGGCGGGACCAAAGGGGTCCGCCCATGCTCGCCGTGGTGCCGCGGGCGCATACGGATGTCATTCGATCTCGGTGCCGTCGGGGCGGTAGGTGCGCCACCGGCCGGTGTCGGGGTCCCTTCGGGTGGTGTAGTTCTTCTGCTTCCAGCGGTTGTGCCGGCCGCAGAGCGGTACCCCGTTCTCCGGTTCGGTCTTCCCCCCGCTGTTGTGCGGGTGGGCGTGATCCGACTCGCAGACCGAGGTCGGGACCCAGCAACCCGGCCATATGCACGTCGGGCTCTGGAGCTTGACCGCCAGCCGGTTGCGGCCGGTGAACAGCCGCCGCTTCGATCCCACGTGCGTCGGTTGCCCGCCCGTCACCAGGACCACTCGCACGTGGTGGTGGAAGCTGTCGAGCACGGCTTCCACCGGGTCCAGTGGCCGCCCGTCGAGGGTCTGGCACCGATAGGTGGCCGGATCGTACCACCGGTTGCTCGTATGGGCCTCGGCATCGCACGCCGGGTCGTCACAGGTGACCCGGTGCACGGTGGACAGGTAGCTGTCGGCATCCCAAAGGATCACGTGCTCGGTTCCCGGGCCCTTGGCATCGGGATCAGCCGAGGCCGCCAGCTCCGCCATCCGCTCCAACGAGTCCGCCCACCGCTGGGCCTCCGAGCGTTCGAGATCGGCGACGCAGGTGCTGTCGCCGTGCTTCTCTCTCGCCTCGTCCCAGTCCGCCAGGCGGGCCTGGTCGGCCAGGCGGCGCAGAATCTCCTGCACTTTGGCCCCCTGAAGTGGGCCGAGCGAGCCCTTGATCTTCCACGCCAGGGTCTCCGGATCCTGGAACATCGACAGATGCCGGCTCTTGTGTGCCGTGTCACCCCTCGGTTCCGGACCGTCGGCGTCCACATACCGTTCCCAGCGGCGCAGCACGTCTTCGAACACCGGATAGTCACACTCGACCGCCAGGACCAACAGGTCCGGCTGGA
>Ga0268299_1002216_pt1 | contig 24999 bp, 22 predicted proteins | sample NOBtaG_FD_193484 | JGI IMG/M metagenome (GOLD analysis project Ga0268299, IMG submission 193484) | Activated sludge microbial communities from bioreactor in Nijmegen, Gelderland, Netherland - NOB reactor | ecosystem: Engineered > Bioreactor > Aerobic > Activated sludge | place: Netherlands... | reverse complement strand
GATTTCGAGATCGCGCGTGCGCAGGACGACCTCACCGCTGCGTTGATTTTCGCGCAGGCGCAGTTTGAGCGGCGGCGTCCGGTAGCTGGGAGGAACGATATTTTTTAAGCCTTGCTCGGCTTCCATGACCGACATCGGGCGCACGTTGAGTCCCATCTCGCTCCATTTCATCTGCAAATAGCGCTCCAGGCCAAACGTTTCAATCGCCACCAGCGCACCGCTCAGACGGCGCAAACGGCCCACCGCCTGCCCATTGGTCGAGGCGCGGGCGATATTACGCTTGATAAAATCGAGTTCTTTGTCCAGCCGTTCGCGCTCCTGCTCATACAGCGCCAGGACGCGGGTGCGGTTGGCTTCGCGCTGGCGCAGATAGGCGCTGTAGTTGCCGCGATAGGTCGTCACGCCGCCACGACTCATCTCCCAGATATTGTTGACGACGGCATCCAGAAAATAACGGTCATGGCTGACGACGAGCAGCGCGCCGTCCCAATTGTGGAGCGTCGTTTCCAGCCATTCCACCGCGCCCACGTCGAGGTGATTGGTCGGCTCGTCCAGAATCAGCAAATCGGGTCTTTCCAGCAGCAGATGGGCCAGCAAAGCGCGCGTTTTTTGCCCGCCGCTCAGGTGCTTGAGGGGCAAATGGTAATGCTGCTTTTCGAATCCGAGTCCCGCCAGCGTTTGATCGATGCGCAGTTCGTAATCGTAGCCGCCCATATGCTCGAAGCGTTCCAGCAGCCGTCCATATTCATCCATAACGGCGTCGGAGGCATCCTCGGCCATTTTTTGCTCAAGCGCGCGGAGTTTGGCTTCCTGGCGCTCCACGTCGGCGAATACGTCGCGCATCGCCTCGTAAAGGGTGCTGTCCTGCTCGGAAAAACCCTGCATCGCTTCCTGGCGCAGATAGCCAATGCGAATGCTCGATGCGCGGCTGGCGCTGCCTGTTGTGGATTGTTCCAGGCCTGCGAGGACGCGCAGCAGCGTGGTTTTGCCGATGCCGTTTGGCCCGACCATGCCGATTTTTGCGCCATGCGCGATGCTGACGTTGACGTTGGTAAAGACGGTGAATCCGCCGAAAATCTGACTGACGTTGTTGGCTGTGAGAATAGACATGATGCTTATGCCTTGTGTGATCTTGAGTGTTCAAAAAATCGAGCTGCGAGAAATAAAAACGCCGCCTGCCATTGCTGACTCGCGGCGCTTGTTTTCGCATCTACTCCACACAGGTAAAGCCCGTAAGAGGTCAAAAAGATGGGAGAATCGCAAATTGTTTGCAGCGCGAGGCAGAAAATAGGCAGCCTAATAGACGGCTAGGCTGATTTATCTATTTCTCGCGGCTCGCTGCATGATCTCTCCTACTAGGGTTCACGAAAGACCGGGGTGGTTTTCACCACGCCAAGACAGATTTATTTAACGACGAATCTGGAAAAATGTCAACTCGCAAATAAACCAATCGAGCGGGTTACGGAGTGGATTGATGGGCGGAATTTTCGTAGAAGCCGTTCACGAGTCACTTCTTTCGATGGAATTTGAAAGTTGTGGCTTGCTTGTTAATTATATTAGGTTCATAATAGATCATAGAGGGTCACTATAGTTTATCGCTCATGCCATACCTCTCGATACTTTCGGATAAGGCCTCGCCGAGAGTATTCAAGCATAAACATTTAGAGACCAAGAGTAAGGAATAGAAAAGAGTAGGGAACAGAATATGAACCAATCGCCTGAGATTTTGCTGCAAGAACTTGAGAAATATGAAACAACCGATCAACGGCGTCGCGACATCGGCGTTGAGCTTGAAAAGATCGGTGATCCACGTCCGGGCGTTGGTATAAAAGAAGGTGTGCCAGATATTCTGTGGCTGCCCGTCGCACCAGGGGGCAAGGTTACGGCGGAGCGTGCCTGGTATCCTGAGACGCCAGAGGAAGAATTCAGAGTTGTATATACCCAGGATTTCAATGTCGAGCCTTTTTATATTGCCCGATATCTGGTGACTTATGCTCAATATCAGGCATTTGTAGAAGCCAGCGATGGGTTTGATAATCTGGTTTGGTGGCAAGGTATGCCTGAAGCCTATCAACGCCAGCAATTGGCTGAACAACGGACAAAATTATCGAATAACCCACGCGATAGTATTTCGTGGTATCAGAGTGTCGCCTTTGCGCGTTGGATGAATCATCGGCTGTCGGGCCTTGAACTGCCTCACCCATCTGGGAGCGGCGTTATGCGCGTAGGACACAATGCTCAAATTCGCCTGCCTACGGAGTGGGAATGGCAGTGGGCAGCTCAGAACGGTGCAGAAGCACGGCTGCATCCCTGGGGTGAAGAAAAAAATGGGTATGCAAACACCGTTGAATCAGGGTTGCAACAGGCGATAGCCGTTGGCATGTACCCTCATGGGGCGGCGGCTTGTGGTGCGCTCGATATGGGGGGAAACCTGATGGAATGGTGCGCGAATGATAAAAAGAATATGGAAGTGGTTGATGTTGAAAATAATGCGTCAAAGACCCTGCGCGGTGGTGACTGGGGATACCGGATCATCAATTCGAGATGTGTTTATGTTGACGACGAAGACCCAAGTCGCATTGATGCGTTGAATGGCTGCCGATTGATTTTGGGGTAAATCTCAAGTGGCCCTCTAACGCCCTCGTCGGCTTTGTGGCTTATCCTGCCTCCATGATTCTGACTGTTAACCTGTGCAGCAACGAATGGAAATCTCTCAGAGGGTGTTGAAAAAGATGAAACTGCTTTTTCATCAACCCCCTCACCCCAACCCCTCTCCCCCGAATTCAAGGGCGAGGGGCTAAGAAATGCGCTGTATTTTGTTCCCTCCCTGAATTCGGGTGACCGAAGGAAATCCCGTAGGGAGAGGGCTAGGGTGGGTTTTTTCAACACCCTCTCAGACCTACCCTATGGAAATATTTGAATACCCTTTTTGATTTCGTATATCAAGATTTATATATCAATCCGCATATAGAAAAGGAGATCATCATGTACCACCGAATCGTCAAGCGCATTCTTCGCAACGGATTCCACAACGTGAACAGCGGCAATTATGAGGCGGTTTTGAGCCAGTGTGTGCCGAATGTGCGCCACACCTTCGCCGGAAAACACACCTTCGGCGGGCAGCGCAATGATGTCGAGACGCTGCGGCGCTGGTTTCATCGGCTGGGGCGGGTGCTGCCGGGGATGACGTTTGAGGTTCACGATATTGTCGTTCAGGGGATGCCCTGGGATACCGCTGCCGTCGTGCGCTGGACGGAGCAGGTCACGCTGGCGAACGGCGTGGTCTACGTCAATCACGGGATGCACTATTTGCGGCTGCGCTGGGGGCGTGTGGTGTCGTTTGACGTGTATCTGGATACGCAGGAGACGGAGCGCGTTTTAGCGGGGCTGGGCGCATTCGGCGTCGAGGAAGCCGTCGCCGCGCCGATTACGAGCTGATGTAATTGCGGCATGAATAAATCAACGCAGAGGGATATAGCGCACTAAATTTTCAAACTCATTGTATGTGCTAGCGCCGATCATAATCGCAAGTTCTTCAATGATTCTGCCAATCCCTTGTGATATTCTGACTCCAATGACACCCAGCATAGGTAATCCAGCTCTCACACGCTCATTTGCAAACCCAGCAAGTGTTTGAACATCATGTGTGAGTAAGATGCGACCCTGCTGGGCTGCCCATTCAAGTAATTCGGGATCAGGAGATTGAACCATTTCTGTATCTACGACGCGCACCACGTCAATCTCCGGCAATGCTGTTTGTAGACCTATCAGGACTTTGCCGTTAAAGTTCTCATCTGCTAGAAAGCGCATGGCTGGTTACTTATTGTGCTGCTTTGCTTCTAACCGGGCGAGGAGTTCAGCTTTTGTCGGAGGGGGATTTCTCGTTTCCCATTCTTGCCGGATACGTTCGGCTTCTTCGTCGCGCTGCTTCAAGTAAGCATCGACTTCATCCTGGTGCGCGAGATAATAGCCAATTACCGCATAAATATCTGCCAGCGGCACCGTCGGGAAGCCCTCGTGTAAATCTTCAGGCGTTTCGCCCTGGCGATAAAAGCCAATAATGGTGTCTAGCGTAACCCGTGTGCCACTGACGCGGATATTGTTATCCTCGTCCTGATGCAAGGGCAACTCGACAACTTCGGGGATGTCAATCATCGTTCAACCTCCTCAAACTCTAAAAATCATTATAGCCGACAAAAACAAAAGCACGCTGTTACACGTGCTTCTGAGATTTCTGAAATTTGCGGCTGCTTTAGATCGCTTCCGGCTCATGCTTGCCATTGGTCACGCCGTTTGACGCGCCGTTGGCTTGAGCAGCGATTCGCTGAGTCAAAAAGTCGTCGCGGGCGTCGATCTGATCTTTCAAATTCGTGAACGAGCGCTCCAGCAAATCATACGGCAGTTCAGTAAGGTCATCGTAGGCCAGTTGAGTCAGCGCGTAGACCGCTACCTCGCGGATGAACGCACCGGGATAACCGACCAGCTTTGGCACGAGTGCCAGATGCTCGTCACGCCACATCGCGCCGAGATACTGGCGCAGCATTTTTTCGGCGTCTTCCTGAACGCGAGTCTCAGGGATAATGAAAATGCGATCCAGACGCCCCGGACGTTTCAAAATACGCTCGTCAATCGCTTCGGGATAGTTGGTCGTCGCGACCAGCAGCGTCCCTTTATCGTTGATCGACGATTCCGAGCCGTCCAGCACGTTCAGCACCATCGCTTTTTCTTCGGGATGCAGATAAGCATCGAGTTCTTCCAGCAAAATCAGCGCCGGGTACTGCGAATAGGCTGCGACGGATAGTGCCTGCTGAATCTTGCCGAAGGTTGAGCCATATGGGTCGCCTGGCTTGCGGTACGCAGATGAAACGTAAATCACCACGTACCCCTGCCCCAACGCCCATTTCGCCAGTGCCGAGCAGATCATCGTTTTGCCTGTCCCTGGCACACCCGCTAAGAGCAGTTTGCGGAATGGCTTGAGATTCAAGCGGCGATATACGTCGATACCTTTGGTGAAGAAGGAATTGGCATCCTCCAGAATGTCAGATTTTAATTTTTCCGGCAGCACTACGTCATCCCAATTGACCGTCGGCACGAAAGAATTTGAGCGCCCGCCGACGATAATCACCTGCGGCCCTGGCTCGATTGCACCCGAGAGTCGGTCACATTCATGTTCGAAAGCGTACCATGCGGGCAGAAAAGCGCGCGGCAGCCCGGCCAGAGTCACCATATACCAGCCTTCATCGTTGTAATGTGAGCCGACGACAACGACCTCGACGGTTTCGCCTGTTTCCTGCGCGGAAAAGCGGTAAATGAACGCGCCCGTGCGATGTGTCAGGTCGCCTTCCCAATCATGCTTTTGAATCGATGTAACGGCTGTGCAGGCTGTCGGCGTCCACTCAGTAAAGCGAAAGCCACCCGGCAGCATTTTTTCGCGATCAAACTTGGCGATTACGTTGTCTTCGATGCAGGCGTTCGATACCCACAGTGTCAGCAAATCCATTTCAGGATAGCGCGGCTTCCACTCGGAATCGATCCACTGCCCGATCATGTCAGATTTTAAAGCCTGTGCGGTATTTGGATCTCCACAAATCATATTTTTTCCTGGCCTCTCAGCCGTTCTCTGTTCTCACCTCTTTACGAAAATTTTGCGGCGATGGTTCAATCACCAGCCACAATTGAATTATCGGCGATGGGATTATAAAAGTCTACACCGAATTTTTGGGGGTTATGAAGGGTCAAATTTTCAGTGCTTTATTTCTGGGAAATGATATTGTCCGATTAAAATCCGATCATCTCGCCATCTGCCGGAATCAAAAGCTGCTGCGATGAAATGCCTTTTGCATCAGCGAACTGGCGTAAATCGGCGCGGGAAACCGTCGCGTGATCGAGCGCTTCCATGTGCGTTGCGATCACCTGACTGTTGGGCGCAAAGCCACATACGGCGACTGTCTGCTCGGCATCCATCACAATCGGCGGGCTGCCCTTCCATGTCGCGCCGCAGGAATGCGTGACGATCACCGCAGGCTGCTTCTCGGCAATCACGCGCTCAACAGGCGCATACCAGATCGTATCGCCCGCCCAATAGAGCATCGGCTCGTCCTGCGCTTCAAAGACAAAGCCGGAAACTGTCCCCATCAATTTTGCCGTTTCGACATCGCCATGCTGCCCTTCCGTGCGCCTGATCGTGATTCCATTCCATAAAATCTGATCTTCAATCACTCGGACATCCTGAAATCCCGCCTCCCGAATCACCGAGTCATTTCCCGGCTGGCAGAACAAGGGCAGGTCTTTGGTCAGCACCTCTTTTGCCACACTGTCGAAATGATCCGTATGCAGATGCGAGACGAGAATCGCTTGCACCCCGTCGAGGATGTCGGCAGACGGCATCGGCAGATCGACCAGCGGATTCATCGATTTATCGGCGTAGGAAGGTAGGGTGTGTTTCGGCGCAAAATAGGGGTCAATCAGGATGAGTTGACCCTGATAATGCAGGCGCAGGGTGGCATTGCGGATGAGTTGAATGCGCATCAAATTTTCCTTCTCTGGCGTTTTTATAGCCTCATGAGCATAGCGCACTTTGGAGGGATGCACAGTAATCGAAAGAAACCTTTGTTGTGCCACTCGCCGAGTCGCACAACAGAATATCGAATGGTTGTAGGGGCGCACAGCCGTGTCCCCTCGACATATTCGCAAATGAATTGGGGTTTTAACCCTCGATCAAAAATCGGCGCACGATGGATGGGAAAGCGGTTGGTGATGTGGGCGGATAAACCCCCTCGTAACCCCACAAGCGCAGCAGATTTTCAAACAGGCTGTACGGCGTATTCGGCAGGATCATCAGCGAGGCATTGGGAATCGCCTGATACAGCGTGACTGGAATTTCAATCGGAAAAAGCGCATCGCGATCACCATGTACAATTTGTGTCCGCGCGCTGATCGTGGCGAGGTGATCGGGCGTGAAATTCAGATCGTCGTAAGTCTCACCCATTGTCCGATAATTCTGGATCAGGGCGCGTATCTGATCGTCACCGCCGGGATGCTGCTGACGAATACTATCCAGCCATTTTGGACTGTCGCGCTCCACGTTCTCAAACGAGGCTTTCCGTTGATTCGCACGACACGGCTCTGGTAAATAGGGCGCTGCACCCCATAAAGACATGGCTTCGATACGCTGCGGCTGCCGGGTCGCCATGTGCAGCAGCGTCATGCCGCCGGAGGCATAGCCCACCGCACGAAAGGTCGAAATTTCAAGTGCATCCAGCAGGGCATAGACATCCCGCGCATACTGTCGATGTGAAAATTGACCGGATGGATTGGTCGAGCGTCCATGACCGCGCGCGTCCGGTACAATCACGCGAAAATCTGCGGCAAGGTCATCGAAATAAGGCAGCCATTGTTCCGATGAGTTAAAAAATCCGTGCAACAGCAGGAGCGGTGTACCCTCGCCCGCCTGCCGATAAAATAACCCCATGCCGTTCACTTCGACTGTGGCTTCGTGGATCATGCCCCACCCTATCGTTTACGATGCCGTATTGTCACAGTAGCGCAAAAATGCCTGTAATGCGAATTTTTTCGACCCACTCAATTCTTCTGCGCCAGCCCTTTGAAATTGATGACCGGGCGCTTGGTCAGAAAATCGTCGCGGGCGTCGATCTGATCTTTCAGGCTGCTAAAGGAGCGCTCCAGCAGTTCGAGCGGCAGTTCGGTCAGTTCTTCACCCGCACATTGCATCAGCGCGCCGACAGCCACCTCGCGGATAAACGCGCCGGGATAGCCGACCAGCTTGGGCGCAAACGCGCGGTGTTCGTCGCCCCACACCGGGCCGAGATATTTTTGCAGCATCCGTTCGGCGTCCTCGTGGACTTTGACTTCCGGGATGATGAAAATCCGATCCAGACGCCCCGGACGCTTGAGGACGCGCTCGTCAATCGCTTCGGGATAATTGGTCGTCGCGACCAGCAGAGTCCCCTGCTCATTTGAAACTGATTCCGAGCCGTCGAGGACATTCAGCATCAACGCCTTTTCATTTTTATTCAGATAGGCGTCTATTTCTTCCATAATAATCAGCGTGGGTGTGCTGGATGCGGCGGCGGCGGCTAACGCCTGCTCGATTTTGACAAATGTCGCGCCCTGTGCGTCGGCGCTGGAAATATAGACGACCAGATAATCATGCTCCAGCGCCCATTTTGCCAGCGCGGAACACAGCATCGTCTTGCCTGTTCCCGGCACGCCTGCCAGCAGCAGTTTGCGGAATGGCTTGAGGTTGAGACGTTGATAGACGCCGACGCCGCGCGTGAAAAAGGCGTTCACATCGTCCAGAATTTCATTTTTTAGCTTGGCAGGCAGGATAATTTCGTCCCAGCTAACCGTCGGCGAAAATGAGGAAATTCTGCCGCCGATGACCACCACGCGCGAATTGGGTGTGATCGCTCTGGAAAGCCGGTTGCACTCGTTGGCAAAATCCGCCCAGGCAGGCACAAATGTTTTAGGCATCGCTGCCTGACAAACCATACGTCCATCGTCGCTAAAGTAGGTCGCCAGCACCAGCACTTCGACAAGCTGCCCGCTTTCGCGCTGCGAGAAGCTAAAAATAAACGCGCCTGTCTGGAATGTCACCTGACCGTTGAAATCATGCGCGTTGATGTGGACGACTGCGGGGCATTCGGTTGGGCGCAGACCGACAAATTTGAAGCCGTCTGCCAGCATGAAATCGGGATCAATTTTCCGCAGAATCACTTCGTTCGTGAAGGCGTTCGATACCCACAGAGTCAGTATTTCCTGGTCAGGGTATCGCGGAGACCATTCAGCGTTGATCCAGGTTTCGAGTTCTTCCATTTTGAGTGGTGCTTCCATATCTATCTCCCTCCAGCGCGTGATTGTTTTTTAGATGCAGTGCGGTTCATCCAGTGCGGTGATTGTTGTTTTATCCAGTATGGTGAGTATTGTTTCATCCGTGTGATGGATTGTTATTTCATCCTAGCATGAGAAAAAATGCTGCCTACACCTAGAAAATGGGGTTTATGTCACGGAATATTACAAAAAATCTTAATGAAAATTTCATGTATTCTTATGAAACATTTTATGGAATCTATGGTTTAATGCTACCTGTAATGTGTATGTGAAGTTATTCACACCCATTATACCCCTCAACTTAGGGGGTTGTGAGAGGTCATAAGTGGTCGTATGATGTTCAGGTTGGATTTTTACGAACCACATGCAAGGAAAGAAGGAACACCAAATGTTGGACCCAGTTACTTTGAACCGTTTAGCGGAAATCCGCCAGCAAGAATATTTGCAGGCCGCTGAACAAGCCCGGAAAGGCGAGCAAATGCCCTCCATTCTGTGGCAAGCTGGAGACGCCCTGATCGCGCTCGGTAAACGCCTGATGGCAAATACCAATACCGCGCCCGCTCGCACCGTCACCGCACCGGATATGAATGGCGAACCCTGCGTCGAGTGCTAAACGCACTTGACCAGCGTTCTACGATGATTAGAAAAGGAGAAAAACAATCATGATGGATCCCGTCAGCATGAACCGGATGGCAGAACTCAACTATCAGGAATATCAGGCAATCGCTGATTATGAACGCAGCGCAAAGCCGCTTCGTATCAGCCTTACGGAAGCCGCAAACAAAGTGATCGCGCGCTTCATGGCTGCCACTCACACCGCACCTGTTGAGACCACCCGCGAAATCACTGCCGAACCCTGCGTCGAATGCTAAAAGCATGATGACCAGCCAGGTTAAACCCAAGCAGACGCGCCCGCATTACGGCGCGTTTTTGATTCAGGTCAAAGCCTGATTGCTGCTCAGCCCTGTCAGCCGCTCCCCACGCTGTCGTTGCAGGTAGAATACCACCCCCACTTTCGGCGAAATACCACTTTGGTGGGATGACGTTACCACCGTTCGTAGATTACTATGCATATAACGATATAACGAAGTAGCCAGAATGCCAGTTATTTTTTGTGCGTTTCTGGTGAAAATGAAAGAGGAAAAGGAAATGTTCGACCCGATCAATTCTCAACGTTTAGCGGAAATTCGTCAGCAGGAATACCTGGCAATCGCCGAATATGAACGGAATGCACCGCCGTTTGGTTCATCCCTGATGGCAGCAGCCAGGTCGATAGTTGCCTTCAGCAAGCGCCTGATGAACGCCATGAATGCAGCGCCCGCCCAGACTGTCACCGCCCCGGACATGAGCGAACCCTGTGTCGAATGCTAAACGCATGATAACCAGCCCGCTTAAACTCAAGCAGACGCGCCCACATCACGGCGCGTTTTTGATTCTTACGCGGGTTTCAATTTTACAAAATGTTCTCGCCGCAGGGCGCGCAGAATAAACTGAGCGGGTAAGGGAAAAGCGGCCCGCCCTGATTCCGAGTCCATCGGCTCCAGTGTGTCAATCGTATAATTTCTGCCGTGCCAGATTACGGTACAGCCGCCCGCCGCCACCACATTTTTATACCAATCCACGTCCGGCCCATAAGTCAATTCCGCCACAAAACCGTCAGCCGCATGTCCCAGAATGATCGGCGTTTCATAGGGTTTACCGCTGCGCCGCCCCACGTGCTGGACAATGGCGAACGGGCCAAACGAACTGCGCGCCAGCTTTTTCGTCAGCGGATTGAAATAATTTTTGAGGAAACGGAGAAAACCATTCCGAATTTTTTGTTGCAAAGTCATCGGTTTGCCTTCAAATGTGAAGTCAATTCTCGATAAGGTTTAATAAAAATGCTCATCTCGTAGGGACAGGTCTCAGACCTGCGCCTACAAAGGCAATTCTTTTCGATAGCTGGCTTAGGCGTCGATGCGGCCTATCATGTTGAGGATGGAGGGGTCGGCAAGATCGCCTGCCAGCCGCGCATATTCGAGAATATCGACTTCAGCGGCTTTACGATTGCCCCAGAAATACTGGACGATCCCGCGTCCGGCATAGGCGTCTGCCAGCCCATTGTCAAGCTCAATCGCGCGGTCAAAATCGGCGAATGCGCGATCCAAATCCTGCAAGCTGAAGTAGGCGAACCCGCGCCCGGATAAACCCAGCGGGCTGTCGGGGACAAGTTCCAGAAAGCGGTTAAAATCGTCCAGCGCGTTTTCGAAATTTTCTAAGCCAAGCCAGCTCCGCCCACGCAGATACCACGCCATTTCAAACTCGGCGTCCAGCTCAAGGACACGGTTATAATCATCGTTTGCGCTGGCGAAATCGCGCTGGGTATTGTAGTTATTGGCGCGCCGGAAGTAGGCATCGGTAAAATCCGGCTGGAGTTCAATCGCCTTGTTATAATCGTCCAGCGCCGCTTCAACCTCGGTTTGCAGTTTATAGGCCAGCCCTCGATTGGAATAGGCTTCGGCGTCATCCGGCTGAAGCGCAATGGCGCGAGTGTAATCTCGCACAGCCAGTTGATAGTCAAAAAGATATTGATGCGCCAGCCCCATCCCTTTGTACGCTTCGGCGTTCTCCGGCTCAAGTTCCGTTACGCGCTCAAAATCGAGCAGCGCCCGCTGATAAAAACCCTGTTCGATATAGGCGTGACCCCGCTGCATAAACGTCTCAACATCGTCGGGTGCGGCACTCAAGCGGCTGGTATAGGCCGTAATATCCCGTCCCAGCGCTTCGGTGTCAATATCAGCGGTATCCATCAATGTGACGAGATCAGTTTCACGTTTGAGCGCCTCATAATAATCGGCGGCAGCATGTTCCATATCCCCCATCAGGCGGTAGGCATTCGCCCGTTTTAAATAGGTGAAGGCACGGTCAGCAGGCATCAGCGCGCTCAAATCCTCCAGTGCCGTTTCAAAGTCGCCCGTTTCAAAAGCAATGCTGGCGCGCGTATCGAGTGCGCTGGGGCCATCCGGCACGATTTCGAGCGCTCGGTTGACATCGGTGAGCGCGTTTTCATAATCGCCCAGGAGGTATTTGTACCACGCGCGATTATTATACGAACCATAAAAATCGGAGTTCAGGTTAATCGAACGATCCAGATCGGCGATGGCGGCATCGTACTGCGCAAGCGCGGCGTACATCCTGGCGCGTTGATAATAGGAAAAATCATTTTGCGGCTCAAGCTCAATCGCGCGATCATAATCCGCCAGCGCTTGTTCATAATCGCCCAGGTCTTCATAAAATCGCGCGCGAATGGTGTAGGCCTCGACAAATTCGGGGTCAATTTCCAGCGCTTGCTCAAGATCGGCGAAAGCCTTCTCATATTCTTCCTGCGCGAAATAAATCCAGGAACGGGTGTTGTAGGCTTGTGCCGATTGAGGATCGATGCTGATCGCCTGATTCAGCACATCCAGCGCACTTTCAAAATCACCCTGAATAGCGAATTGAAGCGCCTGATCTAAAAGGGGTTGGATTGGGGATGTCGGGGTTACATCCTGCGCCAGCGTCAACGAGCCTGTAACCATCAACAGAAGCATCATGCCGATGGAGAGTTTGCGAAAAAATGAGATCGTCATAGCAGCCCTACCGCAATATTCTATGGAGGAACTTCCAAATTATATAGCCCTTTGTCATTTTGCTCGATGAATAGCTTGATGAGTGTTGGCATGTCCAGCCCGCACCGGAATTAAAAAAGGGCAAGGTTTCCCCTGCCCCACGCATATTGATCGAAATCGGCTTAGCCTGCCACCTGCCCGCGTACTGCACCATCCGGGAAGTCCGAGGTGTGGACATTGACGTAAAATCCGGCTGGGCTGTCGGCGATCTGATTCAGCAAGTCCATATCGGAAACCAGGACACAGCCAACCGCGCTGCCACTTTCATCCGGCGCTTTATCAAACGGGACGACTACCGGTCCGCCTTCGCCGCTGGCACCGCTGTGAATGTGCATCGCCGCCGCTGGCAGCGTCAGGTTTTGAACGCTGACGTTATAGCAGACCTGGCTGTTAGCAAAATCGACGGTAATCGCGGCTGTGCCTGTTCCGTCTTCATCGCCAGGGCCAGGGACTTCTCCCGCGCCGCTCAGTGTCGTGCTGAAGCTCACGCTTTCACGTGTGCTGGCGTCGGCTGTAGCTTCAGGGCTGGTCATTCCACCCGTCATGGCAGTCGCGTCCGCCGAAGCAACCGCTACGAAGAAACGGTTAAGCGTGGTGCGCAGCATCGCACATTCTGTCGATTCATCCGTGACCATTGTGGGGGCGAGCATGGTTGCCGATGGTGAGTTGGACATCATATTTTGCTGGATCGAACTTTCATCCATCAACATCATGTCGGTGATCGAGTCGTTCTGATCGCTGGTCATATTCGACGGCATATCCATCATGCTGTCGAACCAGGGCGCAAACTGCCCTTTATCAAACTGAGTCAGATCAAGCGTGGACGCGCCGCTCTGCATCCATTGGTCGTTCAGCGGGCCAAAGCCGAAATAGCGCTCGGCGATATAAAGCTGAACGATCACATCAGAACTGCATGTCACCATTCCCGGCTGCGAACCGGTCATGCTGGCGTCCTGGGTGGCTTCCATCGTCGCCTCTGCCATCGGCTCGGTGGTCATTTCCACTGTGGCATCCATAGGCGGCTCCGTTGTCACTTCCTGAGTCGGTTCTTCGGTGGCATCCTGCGCCTGCCCGAAAGCCGCTGCCGCCAGCAAGAGTAGTAAAATTGCGAAAATCGATAAACCTCTTAAAGACCTTTTCATACAAACCTCCAATAAAACGTACACGGTAAAAGTGAACCTCGATAACAATGACAACCTGCTCAATAAAATCGCATAATTCTGAGTATAGGAGGAAGCAGACGCATTGGAAGAGGTTTGGCACAAAGATAGGAATAAGATAGGCTGTACGGTTAATCCACATAGGTTCAACGGTCAGCCAACGTTCTCCGTTCATCCCAGACAAAAATTTGAACCGCGATTCAAATGAGCATGATGGGATTTGGGGAAGTTGCTAAACTTGTAAACAGCGCTACAATAAGAACAGGTGATCTATTTGTGGGAGTTTAAAACTGATGGCTTCAATACAGACGGGCTTTGCGGAGATCAACGGCGCGAAGATTTATTATGAAGTCGCGGGCGAGGGACATCCTTTTTTGATGGTTCATGCCGGAATCGCCAACAAGTCGATGTGGGATGACCAGTTTGAGTTTTTCGCGCAAAAGTACAAAGTGGTGCGCTACGATATGCGCGGTTATGGTCAGAGCCTTCCGGTTGCCAGCGATTACCAGCGCCATGAGGATATTCGCGCCCTGCTGGATTTTCTCAAAATTGACCACACTTACCTGATGGGCTGCTCGATGGGCGGCGGGGCGTGTATGAACTTCGCGCTGGAATACCCGGATCGAGCCGACGCGCTGATGATGGTCGGATCAGGGCCGGGGGGATTCTCCTATCCAGATTGGTCGCCCTCGCCGCTGGACGAAGAAATGGAAGCGGCTTACCAGAAAGGCGATTTGGAGCGCGTTAACGAGGTGGCGATGCGAATTTTCATCGATGGCACAGGCCGCACGCCCGATCAGGTCAACCCGGCACTGCGCAAAAAAGTTTATGATATGAACATGATCGCCCTGCGGAATGAAAAGCAGATGGGGCAGGATATCCCACTGTCAACGCCTGCCGCCGCACGTCTCGGCGACCTCCACCTGCCGGTACTTGTCATCATGGGCGATTTAGATGAAGACTACATCTTCAGGGCTGCGAAATTTATGGAGTCCAACATTGCTGGCGCGCGTAAAATTGTGATGCACGGCACGGCGCATTTACCGAACATGGAATTTCCGAAAGAATTTAACGCACACGTGCAGGCGTTTCTCGACAGCCTGCCTGAAAAATAATCTCTTAAACGCAGCATAGGGATCGGTAGGTCGAATTTGTGGCTCGTAGGGCAAGCGCTTTGCCCTACGAAAAAAATGCGGTTGATAGCTTCAGCTAGCTAACCCCTGACTCTAATCGTAATCGCAAATACGCTAGGGAAAAAGCTGCCCTGTTCGTCGCGTAACATCCAATATCCGGTGAAATCTCCTTCACGGGTTGGAGCTTTCAGAGATATTGTAACCTCAGTGATCTCTGCTGGTCTTACGACTGGCAAATGAATGCTCTTATTAGGAAGTGATCCGCTGTACTGTTCTAGTGTGTATCCGCTCCAGGTCGTATTGCCCATATTTCTGACTATCCAATGAGCGCAGAAAGTCTCTCCTTCTATAACATCCAATGGATTGGTCGCTTCATTGGATACAAGAGCAGCATAATTATAATTTGTAGGTGTGTTTGTCAGAAACGATGTTGGATCTATCAAATCGCTTGGATAATTCGTGATACCTAATTCGGTCGCCCCTAATTGTTTTAGACCGAAGTGCAAATGGGGACCGGTTGAACGTCCAGTGTTTCCAACACGCCCTATCGGTTGCCCTGGCAAGACTTTATCTCCTTCGGTGATGGTCAAACTATCCATATTGGCATAAATCGTTTCATACAACTGTCCAAACCAATCATGCCTTATTCGAATTTGGTTACCGTATGGATTATTTATTGCATCGTTGCCCCATACATCCTCAATTCTTAAAACAATTCCCATTTGTGCAGCATATATAGTTGTGCCAAGTGCAGCACCGAAATCAATTCCTTCATGACCTGGAAGACCAAGATTTGTATAATATTCTGCATTAACTCCAAAAGGTTGTGTAATTCTTGGATTAGGAATAGGCGATTCCAGCCAAAATGTAGGCGTTAGTTGGATTCTATCTTGGCTGCTCAAGGATGATAAATCCGCGAGGGTGACAGACGCGCAATTTGACGATGAAAGCGTAGGGACAATAGTCCCAGGTGTCAAAGTCGGTGCGTCGGGAGTTGTTGCATCTGTCGCTGTTGCGGGTTGTATCTCTGCCGTAGCTGTAGAAGGCACATTTGATCTTCCAGGTGGCAATATTCCCTGGGCTACAACAATAATTACGATGAGGGATGCCACGATGGCGAGACTGAAAATAAGAAGCTTTCTAGAACCGCCGAACGAGGACGCTTTCCGTAACCGCTGTCCATATTTTGCTTCGAATCCTTTAGGGTCAGTCTCTGTTCCAAATTTCCGTATATAGACCTCCCATGCGACTTTTGCGCCTGCCTCATTACCCGCACGATCCATTCTGTCAACAGAATCATAGGCGCTCTTGCGCGCACGTTCGTGCCGGATAGCTTCTAATCGCTTATTGATTTCCTGCCCAATACCCTGTGGGTCAATATTCTGCGCGCGCTTATACCAGATTTCGGCTAATTCAAGATGCCCAACCGATGCTGCTTCTTCAGCCAGGACATACATTTCAAAAGCAGTTTGTGGGCTTTGAGGTTCGGCAGGCGGCGGAGGAAGGATCGAAGGGAGATCATATCTTCTTGCTTGATAGTCTTTTTCTACTTGAACCAACGCCTGTTGAACGCGATTCAGGATGCGCTCGGGCGGCAAACCCCGTACATCTTCATGCTGAAGTTTTCTTAGCGCTTGGGGTGAGATCATATCAAGATAGAGCAAAGGGATGATAGGCTTATTGAGCGCGATAGCATAATTCAATTCAGCCTGACAAAAAATTGAGGCGATACTGTTTGGTGAAACCACCATGATAAAACAACCACAGTTTCGAATCTCTTCGAGGATTGTAGGCCACCAATGCACACCACCAACTAGCCGTTGGTCAAACCATACATCTTCCTTTGCCTCTTTATGAAGCAAGTCGGCAAGCTGCTCAACAAACGCCTTATCGGTACGGGAGTAGCTGATGAATAACCGCATTTTTCTTGCCCAAAACTGTCAATTCAATATTATGAATTCTAGCTCAACAATGAGGTTTGGATAGACCCCTCATAAATTCGATAGCATGAGACTAGCGACACAGGGTGAATCAAGATTAAATATTTTATGAATCATTACACGCCAAAAGGAGACTCAACCATGCAGCAAATTATCGCGATGGGCGGTGGTGGATTTTCAATGGAGCCGGAAAACCTGGCGCTGGATCGCTACGTCATCGCCCAGACCAATGCCGCCCGCCCCAAAGTCTGCTTTCTGGGGCAAGCCAGCGCCGAAGGCCGTGATTACATCCTGAATTTTTTCAAGGCATTTTTATCGCTGGACTGTGCTCCCTCACACCTGTCGCTGTTTCAGCCGCACACGGGCGACATCGAAGGCTTTTTGATGTCGCAGGACGTGATCTACGTCGGCGGTGGCAACACCAAATCGATGCTGGCGCTGTGGCGCGAGTGGAAGCTCGACACGATTTTGCGCAAAGCAGGCGACAACGGCACGATTCTCGCGGGCATCAGCGCCGGGGCGATCTGCTGGTTCGAGGCAGCGACGACGGATTCGATCCCTGGAAAATTGACGATTATTTCCGGCCTGGGCTATCTCAGTGGAAGCTGTTCGCCGCATTACGATGGTGAGCCTCAGCGTCGCCCGACCTTTCAGCGGCTCATCGCGGCGGGCGAAATCATCCCCGGCGTGGCGTTTGATGATGGCGCGGCGGGGCATTATATCGATGGGGTGCTGCAACACGTCGTCAGTTCACGCCCCAACGCCAAAGGCTATCGCGTCGAAAAAGATGGCGACACCGCGCGCGAAACACCGCTGGAGACGCGCTATTTGAATGCGCCAAAATAGCGAATAATCTTGGGTATGATTCTGCTGCGATGTTGATGATGATGCGGATATGGATATTTATCGCCTTACCTTCTCCATCTGCTCCACCACGAACGCCGCAGCGTCTTTAACCATCTCAGCCGAAAACGGAAAATTTAGCCCAACCGTTTGAAATAGTGTCGGCAAAGGCTGCGTATTGCCCATCGTCAGCGCCGTCTTATAATTTTCGATGGCCTTCGCCCGGTCTGCTTCCGCCAGCCGCGCGAACTGGCACGTGCCGACAATCGCGGTTGGATACGAGATCATGTAGAGCGGGATGCGGAACAAGCTCCACGTCCAGCGCTGCCAGCCGGTCATCGCTTCATCTTTATTCGTCTCCACATCTTCCCAGGGGACGAAGCGTCGTTTGAGTTCGAGCCATTTTGCGTCCAGATCATCTGGCGTCACATCGTCTGGCGCATCGCCATAAACCCAATGCTCAAAAGCGTCGTGCATCACGTCGTTGGTCAGCGAGTCCAGGTAATAGCCGAAAATCGTTTGTTGGGCGGTTTCGCTTTCGGCTGTGGTGAAAACACCTCCCTGTCCCTGCCCGTAATAAGGCCAGGAGAGCATATCCATGCTGACAGCGGCAAATTCCTGAAATTCTTCCGGCCCGTTGAGATTCCACATCGATTTTTGCGCGCGGAACGAAAGCGTATCGTGCATGGCGTGTCCGCTTTCATGGAGGACACTGCCGATATGGGTCGTGACGACGTGCAGATAAGCCATTGCCGCGCCCGGAAAAAACCATTCTTCGAGCGTGGGCGTTTTGTTGGGACGGTTGCCAATGTCGAGATAGCCGTCGCGCATCGCATGAAAAATTTCGCCAAAGGCGGGATCAACACGGCTCAACATGCGCTCGGCTCCGGCGATGAGCCGATCAATATCGTCAATTTCAGGCATTTGCGAAGTCGGCTTATTCTGTGCGCGAATTTTTGCAACGAGCGGCACAACCGATTCTTCAACGGCGCGGTGAAACGCCTGACAATCCGCGATGGTGTAGTCGATTCGGTTCAGTTCGCGCCAGCGGTAGGCCAGAAAATTCGGCAGTCCGCTGACATGGGCGAGGGCGCGCCGCAGCTTGAGCAGTTTCATCATCAAATCGTTGAGTTCGATTCGCCGTTCGCTCCAATAAGCGAAGGGTTGACCCGGCGTTTCGACGTAATTGCGCATGATTTCGCGATACTTGCCCTCTAGCTGGCTGATTTCAGCTTGAATCGGGATGCTGTCCGGGTGAAAAAGCGTCGTCTGGTTGCGCCAGCGCCGCCAAAGCTGTTGATAATTGGGCGTGGGCGCTTCTGGCTGAATCGTGAGCGCGCGTTTGATAAGCCCCTGTGTGAGTTCGAGATAGGTCGAAAAAAGCTGCTGGACATAGGCTTGATACACGCGCTCGGCTTCATGGTCGCTGGTGTCGGCATAGGCGCGGCGTTTGAGATGCGTGTAGGCGTCCCAAATCGCAATGTCGAGTTGATTCCACTGCTCCAGCCAATCTAAAAAATTGCCGCGAGAAACGGTTTCGCGTTCAAGCGCCTCAAACAGCGGCGTGATGGTCGCCCAATCGGACGGGGTGAACGGGTAGCTTGGCATCGGGCGCTCCTGGGGTTATGAAAGATTCTGGAAGGTCACAGCGGTTCAAGTATACCTCAAGAATCAATTTTACTGGAACTTGCCAGTGTAAAAGTTCGTCATATGTTTTGATGCCTTTCTAACTGATGTGTGGCAAAATAATTACGATGAGCATTAAAAGAGGAATATAGAATGAAAAAATATTTCTTGTGGATTCTGTTTTTTGCGATTTTGCTCGTTTTGGCCCCGACGTTGACCGCCCAGGATCAACCTTCCCCCGGCGTTGAAATTACCTGGCCCCCGCCTGTCACCGAAGTCTGGGGCAGCGGTGATGTTCTCGGCTCGGCGGCGGTGCCGGGGATGGCCTACTATTATCTCGAATATCTGGCGCTCAACCCCGATCTTTCACAGCCGGATAGCGCGCCCTGGATTCCGGCAACCGTCGGCATCGAAGTGCCTGTCATCAACGGTACACTGGCGACTTTTGACACCACTCAAGTGCCAGACGGCCTGTACGCGCTGCGGCTGGTGGTCAACACGCTCGATGGCGAAACGTTTTCCGATGAAGTCACGCCGATTCGCATCAATAATGAACGTTACCAGCAGGTGCGCGAAGAAATTCTCGAAGAGGCATCGGCTGAACCAACCGCGCAGCCAACTGTGGAAGCGACTGCCACGCCGGATGACGGTAAGGTCATGGTTTACCCTGCTGCCCCGGTCACAGCGGTGAATGTGCGCCGCTGCGATCTGGTGGATAATTACCGCTGTGCCTATGTCGCCTCGCTGACGACAGAAGGCGGCGAAATTCTGGCGGTCAGCAGCAACGGCAGCGGTTGGTATCAGGTGCGCGTTCCCTCCGGTGCGGTGGGCTGGGTTTCGCCAACAGTCATTGCGTTTACAGGCGATACCAGCAGCTTGCCGCGTGTTTTGCCCCCTGCCCCGCTTGCGCCACAGCCGCCACCGCCGACTGCCGTCCCGATTGGCGTTATCCCCAACGGCATCGCCATTGAAAATAATCGTTCGATCTGCGCGCAGAGTTTCAATGTGCAGGTCAACGTCAACAACACCAACAATGGCACTTCTCAGGCGGGGTCGGTGTCGCTTCAGGATGTCAATGTTCGCACAGGCGAAATCGTCTTCAGCACCATTGGCACTTATCCGGCGCTCAATTCGGGCGGCAATTTTGTCGTCGTTATCCCGATGCTGGTGTCGGCTTATCCCAGCGAACGCCACGAACTGCGCGCTTACACCGGTGGTCAGACGCTCTCGATGCGCTATACGCTGGCGCAAGGAAGCTGCCCGCCGTCGGTGATCCCAATCCCGCCGGAGCGCACCATCACACGGGATTTCCGCGCCAACGAATGTTTGGTCACGTTCTCCGACAACACGCCAGCTTACAACACACCGTTTGGCCTGATCGTCACCTATCTGAGCGCCGCAACCCAAGAATCGCGCCGAGGCCGTGTGATTGATAACAGCAGCGCGTGGTATCGGCTCAATTATCCGGGGTTGGGGAATATCTGGGTGAGGCGCGGCGAGACGGTGAAGATTCAACCCGGTGGCGGCTGCGCGATCCGTCGCTAGATGTTTAAAAATGAGGATGAAAATAGCCGAAAAAAACAAATTCGTTTTCGAGCAGGAAGCGTAGTATAACCCGCGCCCTATCAACACACCAATGATTGGCGCAAAACTGCTGGTGGGACTGTCCTAGAATAAGCCCCAAACTTATCATGGAGGAAACCAGATGCCCACCAGCAACGATCATTTGACGCTTGTACCGCGCACGACTTTTGATACACCCACGCTCACCTTTGATTTTCCTGGCCTGGAGATTGGAATCGCCGAATATGACGAAGGGCCGACAGGCTGCACCGTCTTTCGCTTTCAAAAGCATCTCCCCACCGCGATTGATGTGCGCGGCGGCATGGTCGGCATGACCCAGGAAAATGATATTTGTAGGGCGATCTGCTTCGCGGGCGGTTCACTCATGGGGTTGGAGGCGGTCAGTGGCGTGGCAGCCGGAATTTTTGCGCAAGGTGGTCATTCACTTGAAGGCCAACCCGTCATGAACGGCGCGATTATCTACGATTATGGGCGTCGCGATAACACCATTTACCCGGATAAAGCGCTTGGACGGGCGGCTCTGGAATCAGCGAAGCCGAATATTTTTCCACTTGGCGCGCGGGGTGCGGGGCGCAGCGCCAGTGTTGGCGGCGTATTTGGATGGGAGCGTAAGGAATCGAGTGGGCAAGGCGCAGCCTACCGAGCGGTAGAGGATGTGAAGATCGCTGTTTTTACGGTGCTGAATGCGGTTGGGGCGATTGTAGACCGTGCCGGACAGCCCGTTCGCGGCAATCTGGTTGACGGAGAGCGCCAAGCCGTTCTCAAAGCGTTGGAAAATCAGCTTTCAAAAAATGAGCCGCCGCGCGGGAACACGACGCTCACGCTGGTGGTGACGAATCAGAAGTTGGAATATGAAGCGCTCACACAGGTTGGACGCCAGGTACACAGCAGCATGGCCCGCGCGATTATCCCATTCCACACGCTGTACGACGGCGACGTGTTGTACAACGTGACCACAAACGAAATCAGCAGCGAGATGAGCGCCGGAGTCATCGGCATGGTCGCGTCGGAGCTGGCGTGGGATGCGGTGCTTTCGGCAGTCCGCTTGCCTTTCATCGCAGAACTTGATAACGTTGGATGACTTTTTTCGCACGAGGCATTTGATTTATGACAAAGACCGCGCTCATCACGGGCATCACCGGGCAAGACGGCTCCTATCTGGCGGAGCTGCTGCTTGAAAAAGGCTATCGCGTCGTCGGCATCGCTCGGCGCTCGACCAATTATCGCTATCCCAACATCGATCACCTGATCGGCAAGCTGATTTTAGAATATGCCGATTTGATCGACGGCGACGCGCTCGGCGAAATTATGCGCCGTTACCAGCCGGACGAGGTTTACAATCTGGCGGCGCAGTCTGTCCCCGCCGATAGCTGGTCGCAGCCGATTGTCACAGGCGAAGTCACGGCGCTGGGCGCGGTACGGATGCTCGAAGCGGTGCGCCGTCACAAGCCCGACGCACGCTATTATCAGGCCACCAGCCGCGAAATTTACGGCGGCGTTCCCATCGAAATTGTCGATGAATCAACGCCTTTTCTGGCGAACAACCCCTACGGCATCGCCAAATTGTATGCTCACCTGATGACCGTCAACTACCGTGAATCATATAATTTGTTTGCCTGCGCGGGGATGCTGTTCAATCATGAAAGCGAACGGCGCGGGCTGCATTTTGTCACGCGCAAGGTGACGATGGGTGCGGCCTGCATCAAGCTCGGCATCAAGCACCCGCCGCTCAACGAAATCGGCGAGCCGCTGGTGCAAAATAATAAGCTCAAAATTGGCAGCCTGGATACCTATCGCGACTGGGGTTATGCCAAGGAGTATGTCGAAGCCATGTGGCTGATGCTGCAACAGGATACGCCGCAGGATTACGTCATCGGCACGAATACCGCCTACTCCATTCGCGATCTGTGCCGCGTGGTTTTCGAACACGTCGGCCTGAATTATGAAGATCACGTCGAAACCAACGAACGCTTCCTGCGCCCGACGGAAATTTTCGCCCAGCGTGGCAATCCGGCCAAAGCCAAAGCCGATCTCGGCTGGGAGCCGTGTACCTATTTTGAAGAACTCGTCAGGCTGATGGTGGATGCGGATTTGGAGTTGCTACGAGTATCCAAACAATGACCTAATTCTCCAACATCTTCTCTAACTCGCTAAAAGATTCAACAATATGTTGGCGTTGAACTTTTCTAAACTCAGTCACGCCGGGATCCGACTGTTCATCGGGACTCAGCACTTCGGCATCGAAAACCTGTAAGTACCATTTGCGCCATTCACCAACAGGCATTTCTCGAACTAAATGAAGGATAATCGGTGGATATGCGTTACAAAGTGTACGCAGCACATCAACTCCTGGCATGAGGATTGCTTCGCCTCGCAGTAATGCATCATAACTGTGTTCTACGGAATCATCTAAACATTCATTGATTGATTCCTGGATTCGATATACAAGTTCATGTAAATAGTCGCTTGCCAAGTCTGATTCAAATATATCTTCGCCCCATCGACTCATTTTTTGAACCCCTTGTTGTTTAATCGCGCCGAATTGGACTCACAGACATAGCGCCTGATGATAGTATAATGCTCTCAAAAACATCAAGGTTGCTGTCTAATGTTCAATCGCTTTCGCATGATTCTCGTCTTCACACTCAAACGCATCGCCGCCCAACCGGGACTCGCGCTGGCCGCCCTCGCTGGCCTGACCATCGCTGCTGCATTAGCCATGAGCATTTCGATTTACGTGGATGCCGTCTACTATCGCGCATTTATCGACAAGCTGACGCAGGCCGAAGAATCGCGCCCGCCGTTTACCTTCGCTTTTTCTTACACCAGCGGCAGCGATGCCACCTGGGAGGACGTGCAGCGCGTCGATTCCTATCTTTCCGAAGGCGGCGCGGCGGCGGAATTGGGATTATCGCCCAAATATATTGTCGAGCAGTTCAAAACGGGCACATATGGCCTGTATCCCCGCGACGCGGCGCAGTTTAACGCCGAAACGCAGGCCGCGCGTTTACGCTTCGGCTATATCAACGGCATCAACGACCATGTAACGCTGCTGGAAGGCGATTTTCCCGCCGAATCAACTGCCGATTCACCGATTGAAGCGCTGGTGACGCAAAAAACCGCCGCCGATTTTGACCTCCAGGCAGGCGAAAATTTTACGCTTGTGCTGGGCAATGCGGTGCAGATTCCGGTGCGTATCGCCGGAGTCTGGCAGCCAAATGATCCCAATGAGGACTTCTGGTTCACCGCGCCGCCCGTCCTCTACGATTTTCTGATGGTGAACAAGACCGATTTCGCGAACCGGATCGCGCCGCTGTTGTCCGGCAATGCCTATGTCGGCGAATGGTATCTGGTCATGAACGGCGATCAGGTCGATTACAGCGCCGCCGTTGGCTTGATTGCGAACGTCAACCGCCTCGAAAATCTGATTAAGACGGCCTTTAGCGGGCTGCGCATGATGCTTTCGCCGCGCGCCGAGCTTCAGGAATATGTCGATAACGCCCAGGTGCTAACGGTACAGCTTTATGCTTTCGGTCTGCCGATTATCGGCCTGCTGCTGGCGTTTATCAGCCTGACCGCCGCCCTCGCCATCGAAGGCCGCCGCAACGAGATCGCCATGCTGCGCAGCCGGGGCGCAACCCTCTCGCAGATGGTCAACGCCGCGATTTTTGAGGCGATTTTATTAGGCATCGCCGCGCTGGTGATCGCGATTCCGCTCAGTCTGGCGCTGGCGGGCTTGATCGGGCGTTCGCGCAGCTTTCTCGATTTTTCGAGCGAGGCTGATCTGCGTTTGATGCCCACCACCCCGGCGCTGATGTTCGGTGTGTTGGTGCTGGTGCTGGCGATCATCGCGCAGATTGTCCCGACGATTGGCGCGGCGCGTTATACCGTCACCACTTATAAACAAAATCGCAGCCGTCTCACCCGCCGTCCCTGGTGGCAGCGCATGTGGCTGGACGTGCTGCTATTTATCCCGGCGGCTTATGGCGGCTACGTGATGGTGCAGGAAGGCAATATGGGCAGCCGCAACCCGTTTGAAAATCCGCTGCTGTTTCTCGTGCCTGCGCTCGGCATCCTGGCGCTGACGTTGTTCGTGCTGCGCCTGCTGCCCATTTTCATCACGATTCTCGCCTGGATCACCGCCCAGACTCGCAGCGTCGCGATTTTGATGGCGGCGCGCCGATTCGCCCGTGCGCCAGGTGCCTACACCATGCCC
>Ga0268299_1002215_pt1 | contig 25003 bp, 21 predicted proteins | sample NOBtaG_FD_193484 | JGI IMG/M metagenome (GOLD analysis project Ga0268299, IMG submission 193484) | Activated sludge microbial communities from bioreactor in Nijmegen, Gelderland, Netherland - NOB reactor | ecosystem: Engineered > Bioreactor > Aerobic > Activated sludge | place: Netherlands... | reverse complement strand
TTCTTCTTCATCGCGTACTCGGCGCTGGCAAAGCTGCGTTGGCTCATGGTCGTTCGGCCCTGCGGTTCGATGCCTTCACGCATGCACAGCGCGTGCCGGGCGCAGGGAATTGATCAGCATCTCCTTAAGGAGGAAATACTTGAAGCTCGCAACATGCTCGGTCGGTGCTGTCGCACTCATCGTGATCACCGGCTGTTCCACCTATTCCGCCGCAAGGTACTCGATCAACACGGACAACGTAGTTGCCCTTCGATCACTGAACGGCAAGACCGTTAATGTTGGCCCGTTTACTGCCACAAAGGCGGGAGAGCGTGAACTCATGTGCCGAGGGGTTGGTCCGATCAAGACCCCTGACGGGGAACCGTTCTCTGAATTCGTCCGGAAGGCGCTTGTTGACGAGATGAAGATCGCGAACGCGTACTCCGCGGCAGCCTCAACAACCTTGACTGGCAATCTTGACTCCCTAGACTTCTCATCTTCTAGCGGAAGCTGGAACCTTGCTTTGACGGTCCGCTCGTCGAACGGCAGAACGATGACCGTTGCTGAGCAGTACAGCTTCACTTCAAGTTTCTATGGAGAGACCGCATGCAATCAGACGGCACAAGCCTTCATGCCCGCTGTCCAGAACTTGGTGGGCAAGATCGTCCGCTCTTCGGAGTTCATGTCGCTACTGAACTGAGTGAGGATTTGTTCCGCTCACAAGACCGTGGTTGCTAGTTGAGCTACGGGCCGGCTCTGCGAGGTGCATGGAGTGGCAGCCAGCGAATGCACTCTAGATGAACGTGCTGTCCGATCTGATCATGGGCAGCCACCGAGACTAGCGGCCAGGAACGCACGAGGTTCAACAGCCCAGTCTTCGTTGCGTAAAGAGCGCTGTGCGAACGCCCGGCTTGTGAACTTCATCGACTTGATTGCGAGCGCTGGCGACGAGTTGACGTGCGTGCAGCGCTCCTAGTCCATGCGCCCGATCGCCACTCCATTCCTCCTGCTGCGCCTCTTCGTCCCTGAAGACGCGCCCCGCATCCTGGCGCTCAACGCGGAGCCCTCCACGAGCCACTGGCTGCCCTCGCACGTCTATGCGGACCTCGACGAGGCCCGCGCGGCGCTCGGCTACCTGATCGGCTGCTACACCAAGCCCGGCCATCCGGCGCAAGGGCCGTACGTGCTGGCGGTCGACGAGCGGGCTTCGGGCCAGTTGATCGGACACGTCGGCTTCAGTCCGCTGGACGACGAGGTGGAGGTCTCGTTCGCCATCGCCGAGGCGGCGCGGGGGCAGGGCTACGGCGTCGAGGCGCTGGTCGCCGCTTGCGACGCGGTCGGTGCGGCCTACGGGCTGTCGTCGATCCTGGCCCTCACCGCGGCGATCAACCGCGATTCGCGCCGCACGCTGGACGGGGCCGGCTTCGTGCACGAGCGCGACGAGGCGCGGACGTTCCAGGGCACACCGCAGACGGTGAGCCGCTACCGACGCCCCCGATGAGCGCGCCGTGCGACGTCCGCATCCTTGGAGCGACCGACACGACCACGCTGCGCGCCATGCTGTCGATGTTCGGCTGCGCCTTCGATGACCGGCCGACCTGCGAGTCGCGCCAGCCCGACGATGCGGCGATCGCGCCGTACACCAAGCTCGGCGTGCGCGAGGACGTGCTGCACTTCGACATCGCGCCGGGCCACGGGGCGCGGGAGCACTGAAGCCCCTGGGTCACGCTAGCCCGCGAAGCAGGGCGCCACCTCGCGCACCTCGATCGTCGCCCACTCGGCGGCCGGGCATTCGGCGGCCAGGGCGATGGCTTCGTCGCGCGTCTGGCAGGTCAGCAGGTAGAAGCCGCCGACCATCTCCTTCGACTCGGTGAAGGGGCCGTCGGTCATCAGGCGCTTGCCGCCGCGGATCGCGACGCGCACGCCGTGCTGGTCGGAACGCAGCGACTCGCTCGCCACCAGCAAGTCGCGGGCAGCGAGCTGCTGCCCCCACTTCACCATCCGGTCGTAGAGCGCCTCGCCCTCTTGAGGCGAGCGGCTGGGCCGCTGGTCGCGCGGCTCCATCACCATCAGCATGTAGGCCATCGTGTTCTCCCGTGGAGCGGCGATCTTAGGGGCGTCGCCTTGTCCCCGCGATGACCTGGGATGTCATGGCAGGGGCTGTCACTGGAGCGAGGCCGGCGGCTCCACGACGCGCCGGCAGTCGGCCGCGCGCGACAGCAGGAAGACGCGCTCGCGCTCGTTGCGCGTCAGCGCGGCGGCGCGCTCGAACTCGCCGCGCGCCTCGGCGTGTCGGCCCAGGCGCACCAGCAGGTCGCCGCGCACGCTGGGCAGCAGGTGGTATTGGGCGAGCGCGGGTTCCTCGCGCAGCGCATCCACCAGTTCCAGCCCGGCGCTGGGACCGAAGGCCATCGCCAGCGCGACCGCGCGGTTGAGCTCGACCACCGGCGACGGCGCCAGCTGCGACAGCGCGTCGTAGAGCGCGGCGATGCGCGGCCAGTCGGTGTCTTCGGCCGTCAGCGCGCGCGCGTGGCAGGCTGCGATCGCGGCCTGCAGCGCGTAGGGGCCGTAGCCCTCGTGGGCGGTCAGCGCCTCGGCGCGCGCCAGCGCGGCCAGGCCGCGGCGGATCAGCAGCGGGTCCCAGCGCGCGCGGTTCTGGTCGGGCAGCAGGATGGGGTTGCCCTTGGCGTCGGTGCGCGCCGCGGTGCGCGAGGCCTGGATCTCCATCAGCGCCAACAGGCCCTGGACCTCGGGTTCGTCGGGCGTCAGCTCGGCCAGCACGCGGCCCAGGCGCATGGCGTCCTCGCACAGGCCGGGGCGCATCCAGTCGTCGCCGGCGGTGGCCGAGTAGCCTTCGTTGAAGATCAGGTAGATGACCTCGAGCACCGAGCCCAGGCGTTCGCTGCGCTCGGCCGCCTGCGGCATCTCGAAGGGCACGCGCGCCTCGGACAGCGTGCGCTTGGCGCGCACGATGCGCTGCGCGATGGTCGGCTCGGGCACGAGGAAGGCGCGCGCGATCTCGCCGGTGGACAGGCCGCCCAGCAGCCGCAGCGTCAGCGCGACGCGCGCCTCGGTCGACAGCACCGGGTGGCAGGCGGTGAAGATCAGCCGCAGCAGGTCGTCGCCGATGTCGTCGTCGAGGCTGTCGCTGAAGTCGGGCACGAAGGCCTCGCCCAGGGCCTCGAGGTCGAGGCCGATCGCCTCGTGCTTGTCGTCGGCCATGCGGCGCTGGCGCAGCACGTCGATGGCGCGGCGCTTGGCGGTGGTCATGAGCCAGGCCGCCGGGTTGTCGGGCAGGCCCTTGAGCGGCCACTGCTCGAGCGCGGCGACCAGCGCGTCCTGGGCCAGTTCCTCGGCTTGTCCGACATCGCGCAGCATCCGGGCGACCGCAGCGATCAGCTTGGCCGATTCGATGCGCCAGACCGCCTCGATCGCGCGGTGGGTGGCGTCGGCCTGCGTCACGCGGAGCGTCCCTTCATCGCTTCACTTCTCGGCCGCGGCCTTCAGGTCGGCGAGCCCGGCCTCGAAGTCCTTGCCGACCATCGTGTCGAAGTCGAAGACCAGTCCCATCACCTTCGAAATGTAGGGGCTGGGCCCGTACATCGCCCAGGTGACCTCGGTCGCGCTGCCGCGCGGCACGAGCGTGAACTCGGCGAAGTTGTGGGCCTCGAAGGGGCGCAGGAAGTCGAGCCGCATCAGCACGCGCGACGGCGATTGCGACTCGGTGATCGCCAGGCTGCCCTGGCCGATGTCCTTGTTGCCGTCCCAGGCGTAGGTCGCGCCCGGGCCGGCCGCCGGCCCGGTGAAGCTGCGCTTCATCGCGGGGTCCTTCTTCTCGTAGGGCGACCAGCTCGCGAAGCCCTTCAGGTCGTCGATCAGCGGGAAGATCTTCTCGGGCGGCGCCTGGATGGTGAGGCTGCGCTGCACGCGAAAGCTGTCGGGCCGCGTCGCGGCGACGATCAGCAGCGCGGTCAGCAGGGCCGCGACGACGACGCCCGCGTAGGCGATGAACTTCAGCATGGGGGTCTCCGTGTGGGGGGTCACTGCCTGGGCCGGTGCGCCGACTGCGCCAGCATCTCGTCGAAGCCGGCGGCGGCTTGCTGCACCTCGGGCGTGTAGTCGGCGAACTCCTGCACCTGGCGCACCTCGATCACCTCGTTGTCGGCGCCGGGGCAGCGGGTGGCCCAGGCGATGGCTTCGTCGCGCGACTTGACCTGGATCATCCAGTAGCCGCCCAGCACTTCCTTGGCCTCGGCGAAGGGGCCGTCGCTGACCTTGGCCTTGCCGCCCTTGAACGAGACGCGCGCGCCGGTGGCGGGCGGGTGCAGGCCGTCGAGCGCGAGCAGCACGCCGGCCTTCTGCAGGTCTTCGTTGAACTTCATCATCGCCTTGACGCGTTCGGGATCGAGGTCCAGCTCGGGGCCGGCGGACTCGTAGCCCTTGGGGATCATCAGCATCATGAATCGCATGGCAGTTCTCCTGTCAGTGTTGCGGGTTGGGTGCGCGGCGGGGTGCGCAGGGTGGACCAGGCCAGCAGCGCCGCGGCCACCAGCAGCGCGGCCCCGCCCAGGGCGCTGAGTTCCAGGCCCTGCATGAAGGCGGCGCGCGAGGCGTCGAGCAGCAGCGCGCCGTCGGCGGCCGACAGCTGGCCGGCGGCCGACGCGGCGCCGCCCAGCGTGGCGCGCGCGGCCTCCAGCGCCTGGGGCGGCAGCGGCGCGGGCGACTCGGCCATCGCGCCGCGGTAGATCGCGGTGCCCAGGCTGCCGAACACGGCGACGCCGAGCGCGCCGCCGAACTCGGAGCTGGTCTCCGAGATGGCCGATGCGGCACCGGCGCGCTCGGGCGGCACCGAGCCGACGACCAGGTCGGTGGCGAGCGTGAAGACCGGGGCCAGGCCCAGCGACATCAGCACGTTGGCGACGATCATCAGGGGCAGGCCCTCGCGCACCGGCGCCTGCGACAGCATCACGAAAGCGGCCGCGGCCAGCAGCAGGCCGCCGCCGACGACGCCGGCCGACGACCAGCGCTTCAGCAGCCAGGGCGTCGCCAGCGAGCCGGCGACGAAGGCCAGCGCCCACGGCACCGTCGCCACGCCGGCCTGCAGCGGCGTCAGCCCCAGCACCAGCTGCAGGTACTGCGCGATGAAGATGTAGACGCCGAACATCGCCAGGCAGGCCAGCAGGTAGATCGCGAGCGAGGCGCTGAAGGCCGGCACGCGAAACAGCCGCAGGTCGATCAGCGGGTCGGCCAGGCCGCGCTGGCGCCGCACGAACACGGCGCCCAGGGCCAGGCCGGCGCCGATCGCCAGCAGCGGTTCGAGCGCGAGGCCGTGCTCGGCCAGGCGCTTGAGGCCGTGGATCATCGCCAGCACCGCCGCCAGCGAGAGCGCGGCGCTGGCCACGTCGAGCCGGCGTGCCGACGGGTCGCGGAACTCGGGCAGCAGCCAGGGGCCGACCGCCAGCAGCAGCAACATCACCGGCACGTTGATGAGGAACACCGAGCCCCACCAGAACCACTCGAGCAGCAGGCCGCCTATCAGCGGCCCGACGGCCGCGCCGAGCGAATAGCTCGAGACCCAGATGCCGATCGCGGTGGTGCGCTGCAGCGGGTCGTGGAACATGTTGCGGATCAGCGAGAGCGTCGACGGCGCCACCGTCGCGCCGGCGATGCCCAGCAGGGCGCGCATCGCGATCAGCGACTCGGCACTGGTGGCGAAGGCCGCCAGCACCGAGGCCAGGCCGAAGGCGGCCGCGCCGATCAGCAGCAGGCGCCGCCGGCCGATGCGGTCGCCCAGCGTGCCCATCGTGATCAGCATGCCGGCGACCATGAAGCCGTAGATGTCGATGATCCACAGCAGCTGCGACGCGCTCGGCGCCAGCTCGCGGCTGAGCGCCGGCACGGCCAGGTTCAGGACCGTGAGGTCCATCGAATAGAGCATGCAGGGCAGCGCGATGACGGCCAGCCCGATCCATTCGCGGCGGCCGGCGCGCGCCGGGGCGGGGGTTGTCGACATGCTCGTCCGCTCAGACGTCGACGAAGGTCTTGAAGCCGCCCATGACCATCCGCTTGCCGTCGAAGGGCATGGCCTTGGGGTTCATCATCGACTCCAGCCGCGGGTCGGCCATGACCTTCGCGTTGATCTTGTCGCGCTGCTTGCGCGACTTGTAGACGATCCACGAGAAGACCACCGTCTCGCCCTTCTTGAGCTTGACGGCCTGCGGGAACGAGGTCCACTTGCCGGGCTTCACGTCGTCGGCCACGCACTCGATGTACTCGAGGGCGCCGAACTCGCGCCAGATCTTGCCGGCCTTGCGCGACAGGCGGCGATAGGCCTCCAGGTTCTTGGTGGGGACGGGAACGATGAATCCATCGACGTAGCTCATGAGGTCTCCTTGGGGTGGGGTGGGGTGCGGGGTGTCGGGTCGGGGCAGGGCAGGCTCACATCGGCGGCGAGACCATGACCATCCAGGCGACGCCGTAGCGGTCGACCAGCATGCCGAAGCGCGGCGACCAGAAGGTCTCGCCCTGCGGCATGGTCACGCTGCCGCCTTCGGACAGCGCGGCGAAGACGCGGTCGGCGCTGGGGATGTCGGTCACGCTGACGGCCAGCGAGAAGCCCTGGAAGCCGGTGCCGGCGGGGTCGCAACCGTCGGACATCATGATCCGCTGGTCGCCGACGGTGATCGAGGCGTGCATGACCTTGTCGCCCCAGTCGGCCGGGATCATGCCGGGCGGCGGCGGGTCCGGCGCCTCCTTGAAGCGCATCAGCATCTCGAGTTCGGCGCCGAGCGCGCGGCGGTAGAACTCGACCGCTTCCTCGGTCTTGCCGTTGAAGGTGAGGTAGGCCTGGATCAGCATGGCAGCTCCTTCGGGTTGAGTGGCACGTACAGCCACGACGAAGGAGAGCACGGCGGATCGACAGGGTCGCGCCGCGAAGATGTAAGAGCTTGTGTCGCCGCCGGACGGGCAGCCCGGATCAGTCCTCGGCCGAGGCGCCGGCCGGCAGGGCTTCGGACAGCAGGCTCGCCGCGCGGGCGAAGTCGAGGTTGTGCAGCGCCTCGTGGAGCACGGCGTGGCGCTCGCTGCCGCACAGGGTCAGCAGCCCCGGGGCCAGGGACTCGTAGCGATCCAGGGCGGCCAGGTCCTGGCGACCCAGGAGCGCTGAGAACTCGGCGAGCGCCGGCGCCGCGGGCGGCTCGTCGGCCGCGACGATCTCGCCCGGCGACGGGATGGCCCGACGCACGCCGGCGCTGGCGTTGCGCAGCCCTCGCAAGGCGCTCGAAAGCGCCCGGCACTGCGCCTGCCCTTCGACCGGGTCCTCGTCCTCCTGCCGCAGCAGCGTCTCGAGCCGGCCGGCGACCGACTGCACCCGGTAGGCGCCCAGCATCCCGGCCCCGCCGCGCAGCTTGTGCATGCGACCGGCCAGCGCGCGCCGCTCCGTCCGATCGGCCGGCCACGGCGGCGGCTGGTCGGCCCAGCCTCCGAACTCGCTCACCAGCCGGCCGAGCATGCGCGCGAACAGCGCGACATCGTTGTTGAGCCGCAGCGCGGCATCGCTGCTGTCGACGCCGTCGATGGCCGGCCAGGGCGTGGTCTCCACGCTGCCGGCTCCGATCCGGTCGCGAACCGGCAGCGGCTCGCAGCGGTAGCGCTCGACCTGGCGCCGCACCGTGCGCACCAGCAGGCGCGGGTCGAAGGGCTTGCTGACGAAGTCGGTCATGCCGGCATCGAGGGCGTGCTGGCGCTCGGCCACCAGGGCGCCGGCCGTGAGGGCGATGACCGGAATCGCGTCGAGGCTCAACTCGTCGCGCAGTCGCCGGGTCGCCTCCAGGCCGTCCATCACCGGCATCTGCACGTCCATGAGGATCAGGTCGAAGGGCTCGGCGCGCCGGTGCAGGCACTCCAGCGCCTCCTGGCCGTTGCGGCGCACCGTGACCAGCGCGCCCTCGCCCTCGAGGATGCGGCGCGCCACTTCGAGGTTGATGTCGTTGTCGTCGACCAGCAGCACCTGGACGCCGGGCAGCCACTGGGAGGCACCGGCCCCCAGCGGAGCCGCCGCGACGACCCGATCGGCATCGACCCCGCGAGCGGTGACCGCGCTGTTGACGGCGTTGAACAGCGCCGACGGCGAGATCGGCACTTGCAGGACGCTGTCTGCGAGGGCCGACTCGGGCGACCGGCAGACCTCCTCGACGGGCTCGACCGACAGCACCAGCGCGGCCGGGCGCGGCCCGGCTGCAGGCGGCTCGCGCTCGAGCGCCGCCAGCGCCGCGGCGCCATCGAGGCCAGGCATGTGCCAGTCGAGCAGCAGCACGTCGATCGGCGCGTCGGCCCGCTGCGCGCGCAGCCGCCGCAGCGCTTCGTCGCCGCTGGCCACCGTCGCCACGCGCCATCCCAGCCCGCGCGCCATCGATGCCAGCACCTCGCGCTGCGCTTCGTCGTCGTCGGCGATCAGCACCTGCAAGGGCGCCGGGCCGCCCGCCCCGCCCGTCGACGGGGCTCCGTCCTGCGTGCCGCGTCGCAGGCCGATCTCGACCCAGAACTCGCTGCCGTGCCCGAGGCGGCTCGACACGCCGGCCCGGCCGTCCATCAGCTCGGCCAGGTTGCGCACGATCGACAGGCCGAGCCCCGTGCCGCCGAAGCGCCGCGTCGTCGAGGTGTCGGCCTGCGTGAAGGGCGTGAACAGGCGCTCGATGACCTCGGGTTCGATCCCCCTGCCGGTGTCGCGGACCGCGCAGCGCAGCCCGATCCGCCCGTCGTGCTCGCCGGTCAGCTCGATCTTCAGCTCGACCGAGCCTCGCTCGGTGAACTTGATCGCGTTGCCGAGGAGGTTGACGAGGATCTGCCGCAGGCGCAGCGAGTCGCCGCACAGCGAGGCCGGCACGTCGTCGGCGCAGGCCAGCACGAAGCTCAGGTCCTTGGCGCGCGCCTGGGGCTCGAACATCGAGCGCAGCTCGTCCAGCAGCTCGCCCAGGACGAAGTCCGACGCCTCGATGCCGAGCTCGCCGGCCTCGATCTTGGCGAGGTCCAGCACGTCGTTGATCACGCCGAGCAGCGAGCGGCTGGCGCTCTGCAGCTTGGCCAGCGAGTCGCGTTGTTCCGGATCGAGCCGCGAGCGCTCGAGCAGATGGGCCAGGCCGATCACCGCGTTCATCGGGGTGCGGATCTCGTGGCTCATGTTGGCCAGGAACTGGCTCTTGGCCGCGCTGGCGGCATCGGCGGCGCGCTTGGCTTCGCGCAGGGCATCGTCGGTGGCGCGGCGCGCGGTCACGTCCTGGAGAGCGCCGACCAGGCGCACCGGCGGGCCGCCCTCGCACTCCGCCTCCCCGACCACGCGGACCCAGAGGTCGCGGCCGTCCAGCGTGCGCAAGGGCACTTCGAGGTCGAAGGGCAGACCGTGCTCGGCGGCCTCTTCCAGCGCCGCCTCGACCCGCACCCGGGCCTCGGGCGGGCAGAGATTCAGGGTGGCCGGAAGGTCCAGATCCGCCTCGGCCCCGAGGCCCAGCAGGCGGCGGCTGACGCTGGTCCAGCTCAGGCGGCGGCTCGCCAGGTCGAGCTGCCAGCCGCCGACGCCGGCGACGCGGCCGGTGCGGTCGAGCAGGGCCTGGCTCGTGGCCAGCAGCTGACGGGCTTCGCGGCTGGCGGTGATGTCCAGGTGGGTGCCGTGCATCCACTCCGGCCGGCCGTCGGCGGTCCAGGTCGTCACGCGACCGCGGTCGAGCACCCAGACCCAGCGGCCATCGCGGTGCCGCATGCGGGCCTCGCACTCGTAGCGGTCGTCGTCGCCGGCGAAGTGACGTTGCAGCCGCTCGTTCGACTCGGCCAGGTCGTCCGGGTGGGCAAAGCGCATCCAGGTGCCGATGTCGGTCGGCTCCAGTTCGGCCAGCGTGTAGCCGACGATGCCGGCCCAGCGCTCGTTGAAGCGCGTCTCGCCGGTCTGCACGTTCCACTCCCAGGTGCCGGCGTCGGTGCCGGCGATGATCGCGCCGAGCCGTTCGCGTTCGACCTGCAGCGCGCGGCCGCTCTCGGTCAGCGCCGTCACGTCCTGAACCAGCGCGTAGTAGCCCAGGACCTCGCCGTCGCGGACGTCCGGAATGAAGCGCACGATGCCGTGACGCTCGCCGCCGGGCGTGTGGAAGCTGCGCTCGAAGGTCTGCGGGTCGCCGCGCAGCGCCGCCTCGACGTAGGGCAGCAGCGATTCGTAGCGGTCGCCATGCAGCTCGCGCAGGTGGCGCCCGTGCAGTTCGTCCGGGTCGATGCCGAACCAGGCCCGGTAGGCGTGGTTGGCGAAGCGGTTGCGCAGCTGCCGGTCCCAGTAGCCGATCGAGGCGGGCACAGCGTCCAGGATGGCCCGCAGGTCGCGCCTCGCGGCTTCGAGCTCGGCGGTGCGCTCGGCGATGCGGCCTTCGAGGCTGGCATTGAGGGCCAGCAACTCGGCCTCGGCATGACGGCGTGCCTCGATGTCGGTGTTGGAGCCGACCCAGCGCAGCACCTGGCCCTGATCGTCCAGCACCGCCAGCGCGCAGGTGTAGAACCAGCGGTACTGGCCGTCGTGGCGGCGGACGCGGAACTCGGTCTGGAACGGCGTGACGGTGGCGACGACCTCGCCCCAGGCCTGCGCCAGCGCCGCCTGGTCGTCGGGGTGGACATGCTCGAACCATCCCTGCCCCAGCAGGTCGGCTTCTGGGCGGGCGGTGTACTCGCGCCACTGGGGACCGAGGTAGTCGCAGCGGCCGTCGGGGGTGCAGGTCCAGACCATCTGCGGCAGCGAGGCCGCCAGCTCGCGCCAGCGCTGCTCGTCGCGGGCCAGCAGATCCAGCGCGGCCCGCTGGGCGGTCATGTCCTCGATGCCGGCGACGAGCAAGGCTTGCGAGCCCAGTTCGAGCGGGGCCAGGACCACCGCCGCCGGGAAGACGCTGCCGTCGCGGCGATGGCCCTGCAGGCTGAGGCTGCGGGCGCCCGCAGGCTGCCCCGGGCCGGTATCACCGGCGACCGCGGAGGCGGGCGGGCGGATCTTGCCGGGCAGCAGTCGCTCGATGCCCTGGCCCTGCAGGTCGTGCGCGTCGTAGCCGAACAGCCGGGTGGCCCCCTGGTTGCTGCGCACGATGCGCCCGGCCTCGTCGAAGACCAGGATGGCCTGCGGCAGCGCGCCCACGATGCCGACGGCGAGGCGCTCTTCCTGGCGGCGCAGGTCGATGCGCTGCTGCCGCACGCGCAACTGCAGCCCGGTCGCGACGGCCAGCGCCAGCGACAGCAGGGCCAGGCCCGACCCGAGCAGCAGCGGCGAGACCAGCTCGGCGCGCGACACGAAGCCCGGCAGCGCCCGCGTGCGCAGCAGCCAGGGCCGGCCGAACACGACCACGGCCTGGGTGCGCGACAGGCCCGGCAAGGCCGGCTCGCCGGCCGGGTGCGAGCGGTAGAAGGGCGTCGGCGCCCCGTCGGTCCGGACCTCCGCGTCGCTCAGTTCGAGGCCGATCTCGTCGTCGCGGAAGCCCAGCTGGCGCAGGACCTCGTCGGCCACCAGCGGGGCGTAGGTCCAGCCCACGGCGGCGGCCCGCCGTCCCTCGTCGTCCTGCGGCACCGGCCCGGGGCGGTAGACCGGCAACAGCAGCAGGAAACCCCGGCCGGGCTGCCCGTCGGCCTGGACCAGCGTGATCGGTGCGGTGAGGTGCGGCGCGTTCTCCACCATCGCCGCTTCGGACGCTGTGCGGCGGGATGCCTCGGACGCGATGTCCAGCCCGGTCGCGCCGGCATTGCGGTCGGTCGGGTGGATGTACTGGATGACACGCCGTTCGCCGTCGTGGGCGGCCAGCTCCCGGATCGCGAAGTCGCCGGCGCCGTCGGCCCGCGCCGCGGCCACGAAGTCGGCCTCGCCGGCACGCGGCACACGCCGGATGTAGCCCATGCCGCGCGCACCCGGAAACTCGCGGTCCATGTCGCGCGTGCTCGTGTAGCGCTCGACCGCAGCGCGCGTGAGCCGGTCGGGGCCGACCGCCACCACGGCGCCGCGCAGTCCGCGCAGCCCGTACTCGTAGAGGCCGAGGCGCTCGCGGATCAGCGCTTCGTACTCGTTGCTGAGCGCATCGAACTGCTCGGCCAGCGAGGCCTCGTTGGAGGCGCGCAGCTGCAGGGCCGCGCCGAGGCTGACGGCCAGGCCGACCAGCGCGACCAGGACGGCGAAGCGAAGACTCCGGTCGAAGGCAGGCATCGCGTCGAGGCTGACGAGCCCCCCGTCAGTCGCCGATGGACTGCGGCACGTCGTCGCTGCCGATCAGGGTCCAGAAGGCGCGAGCGCGGCCGGCGGCCTTGGCCCGGTACAGCGCCCGATCGGCCGCGGCGACCAGCGTCTCCGGGTCGACCGTGCGTCGCCCCGGCTCGGCCGGCGCGATGCAGGCCAGCCCGAGGCTGGTCGTGAGGATCGGGCCGCTCGGCGACGCGCCGTGCGGGAGGGCGCGGGCGGCGACGGCCGCGAGCCAGTGATGGGCCAGGTTCATGGCGCCGGCAGCTGAGGTGTCGGGGAGCAAAGCCACGAACTCCTCGCCGCCGTAGCGCGCCGCCAGGTCCGCCGGGCGCCGCAAGGAATTGACGAGCAGGTGGGCCACCACGCGAAGGCATTCGTCTCCGGCTTGATGACCATGGTGGTCGTTGTAGCGCTTGAAGTGATCGATGTCGATCATGATCAAGGCCAGGGGCGCACCGCTGCGCTGCGATCGGTCGCACTCGACCGCGAGCCGGTCGTCGAACATCCGCCGGTTGGCCAGGCCGGTCAGCCCGTCCTCGTCGGCCAGGCGCCGGAGGGCGCGAATCATCTGCAGCAGGCGCAGCTGCATCGCGACGCGGGCGCGCACCACGCCGGGATTGATCGGCTTGCTGATGAAGTCGGCGGCGCCCAGGTCGAAGACCGAGGCCTCGACGTGGGCCTCGCTGTGGCTGGTGACGAAGATGATCGCGGTGTCGGCCAGCTGCGGATGCGTCTTCAGTTCGACGCACAGCGCAAAGCCGCTGAGCTCGGGCATCTCGGCATCCAGCAGGATGACGTCGGGCGGATCCTCCAGCGCCAGCCGCAGGGCATCGTGGCCCCGCGTGGCGAAGCGCAGGTCGGGATAGCCGTCGAGGGTCCGCCGCAGGGCCTGGATCGTGGACGGATCATCGTCGACCAGCAGGAGCTTCCCGGCGGAGGCCTGCGCGGACAGGAGGTGGTGCCGCGCGCTCATGGAGCATGGGCGGACGCGGCGGACCATCGCACGGTGAAACGGCTGCCCTTGCCGATGCGGCTGGCGACGCTGAGCTGGGCGCCCATCGCCTCGACCAGCTTGCGGGTCAGCGCCAGCCCGAGCCCGGTGCCGGCGATGCCCGACTGCTCCCGACCCAGCCGGTTGAAGGGCTCGAACAGTGCCGACAGCTGCTGCGCATCCATGCCCAGGCCGTTGTCCTCGACCTTCACCTGGGCGCCGCCGCGGCTCGACGCGACCGTCACCCCCACCCAGCCGCCCGGCCGGTTGTACTTGATCGCGTTCGACAGCAGGTTCAGCAGGCACTGCAACCAGCGGGCCGGGTCGGCCACGACGACGACCGGCTCATCCGGCAGCCGCACCTCGACCGTCACGGCGGCGGCCTGGGCCTGCGGGCCGACGGCGGCGAGGGCTTCGCGCACCACCTGGGCCAGGTCGACCGGCTTGTGTTCGACGCTGAACTGGCCGCCTGCCAGCCGCCCGAGGTCGGAGACGTCGCGCATCAGCGCCTGGAGGTGCCGAGCGGCCGACTGGATCAGCCCGATGCGGTGGGCCTGCTCGGGTGTCGGCGGCTGCGTGGCGTCGTCGGCGATCAGCTGGGCGAAGCCCTGGATCACGTTCAAGGGGTTGCCGATCTCGTGGGCCAGCGTGGACAGCGTCAGGGCCGTCGCGCGTGCCGCCGATTCGGCGGCGCCGCGGGCGCGTTGCTCGGCCTCCAGCCGATCGCGGTCGCGCATGTCGTGCAGCGTCACCGTCGTCAGGGCCTCGGGGCCGTCGTCGATGTGCGACCAGCGGGCCTCGACCATCGCCGAATCGCCGTTGGCCAGCAGCGCCTGCAGTCTCGTCGCGGGGTGCCGGACGTCGCCGATCGGTGCCGTGGCCGCCGCCTCGGCGCCGGCACGGTAGGTCGCCGCGTCCGCCGGAGCGAACAGGCTGGTGACGTCGCAGCCGATCGTGCCTTCGACCGAACGCCCGAACAGCTGGCTGGCCTCGGCGTTGAACAGGACGATGCGGCCTTGCGCGTCGGTGCACAGGATCGGATCGGGGGCCGAAGCCAGGATGTCGGCGACCCGCGCCTGCGCGATGCGGCGCCCGTGCTGGCGGACTGCCAGCAGGGCATCGTCGACATCGCGGTGCAGGCGCAGCAGGTTGTTGACCCTGGCGCGCAGGACCGAGGCGACGTAGGGTTTGGCGACGAAGTCGGCGGCGCCGAGATCGAGTGCGTGCATCTCGCTCTGCAGGTCGGCGTAGCGGGTCACGAAGACCACCGGTATCTGCGACGTCTCGGGCCGGGCCTTCAGGCTGCGGTAGGCGCTGTAGCCGTCGACGCCGGGCATCCGCGCGTCGAGCAGGACCAGGGAGGGCCGGATCTTCTCGGCCATCGAAGGCAGCTGCGAGCCGTCGGTGGCGAAGTAGCAGTCGGCGATCCCCTTGAGGCTCTGGCTCATCATCTTGATCGCCGTGATGTCGTCGTCCACGATCAGGATGCGCGGGAGCGTCGGCTGGGACGCGGCGTCGTCCCCGGCGGCCGGCGCCTCCAGGCGGCGCTGCAGCTGGAGGTCGCGCAACTGCAACTGCAGCCGCACGCGGGCCGTCACCTGGGCGGGCTGGACCGGCTTGGCGATGAAGTCGCAGGCGCCCTGGCGCAGGGCCGAGGCCTCGAAGGCCGGATCGTCATGGCTGGTCACGATGATCAGCGGGACGTCCCGCAGCAGGGCGTCTTCCCGGAAGGCCTGGCAGACGTCGAAGCCGCTCATGCCGGGCATCTCGGCGTCGAGCAGGACCAGGTCGGGCCGCGACTCGCGCGCAAGGCGCATCGCTTCGTAGCCCGAGGTCGCGAACCGATGGCGGTGCTGCGGGAGGATGCGACTCAGCACGCGGATCGCGGTCGGATCGTCATCGACGAGCAGCAGATCGGCAGCGTGCATGCGGGACTTCGGACCCGGCTTGGCGGATACGAACGTTGGTGGGCGGCGGCCGCAGTGTCCTCCGCGGCCCCGCGGGCGTCTGTGGGGAAATCTCGATGCCGGGCGTCGGTGGCACGGAGCGATCGTGACGCATGCCCCCGTTGTGGCTGCGCCGCAACCCGGCGGTCAGCCCGTCCCGGGTCAGATCTCCAGGTTGTCGATCAGCCGGGTCTTGCCCAGCTTGGCGGCCGCCAGGACGACCAGCGGCTCCTTGGCGTCGATCTGCCCGGCCGTCGGCGGCTGCAGGTCGCTGCGGCGGCGCAGGGCGACGTAGTCGGGTACCCAGCCGCGGGATCGCAGGCCGTCCATCGCGCGCTGCTCGATCGCGCCCAGGTCGCGCTCGCCGTAGTCCAGCCCCGCCGGGATCTTGCGCAGCGCGGCCGCGAGTTGCGGCGCCTCGGCGCGTTCGGCCTCGCTGAGGTAGCCGTTGCGCGAGCTGAGCGCCAGGCCGTCGTCGGCGCGCGCGGTCTCGCCGGCGACGATGTCGATGGGCAATGCGAACTGGCGCACCAGGCCGCGCAGCACCATCAGCTGCTGGTAGTCCTTCTTGCCGAACACCGCGACGCGCGGCTGCACGCACTGGAAGAGCTTCATCACCACCGTCGACACGCCGGTGAAGAAGCCGGGCCGGAACTGGCCTTCCAGGATGTCGGCCAGTTCGGGCGGCGGCAGCAGCTTGTAGGTCTGCGGCTCGGGGTAGAGCTCGGCTTCGTCGGGCGCGAACACGACGTTGCAGCCCACGCCCTTGAGCAGCTCGCAGTCGCGCTCCAGCGTGCGCGGGTAGCGGTCGAAGTCCTCGTGCGGCGCGAACTGCAGGCGGTTGACGAAGATGCTGGCGACCACCGGGCCGCCGTGCTCGCGCGCCAGCTTGATCAGCGCCAGGTGGCCGTCGTGCAGGTTGCCCATGGTCGGCACGAAGGCCGGCGCCTTGGCCCCGGCGAGGGCCTGGCGCAGATCGGCGATGGTGTGGACGACGCGCATGTTCTCGGGTTCAGTAGGCGTTGGTCGCCTCGTCGGGGAAGCTGCCGTCCTTGACGGCGGCGACGTAGCGGCGCACCGCGTCCTCGATCGAGGTGGCGCCTTCCATGAAGTTGCGGACGAAGCGCGGCAGCTTGCCGCGCGACACGCCCAGCATGTCGTGCAGCACCAGCACCTGGCCGGCGGTGCCGGCGCCGGCGCCGATGCCGATGGTCATCAGGCCCGGGTTGTCGGCCTGCACCTGCTTCGCGACGGCCGAGGGCATCAGCTCCAGCACCATCATCGCGGCACCCGCGTCGGCCAGGGCCTTGGCGTGGCGGCGCAGGGTCTCGGCGCCGGCGGCGTCCTTGCCCTGGATGCGGTAGCCGCCGAGCGCGTGCACGCTCTGCGGCGTGAGGCCGAGGTGGGCGCAGACCGGGACGCCGCGCTCGACGAGGAAGTGCACGGTCTCGGGCGTCCAGCCGCCGCCTTCGAGCTTGACCATCTGCGCGCCGGCCGCCATCAGCGTGCCGGCGTTGCGCAGCGCCTGGACCGGATTCTCCTGGTAGCTGCCGAAGGGCATGTCGGCGATCACGAAGGCCGACTTGTTGCCGCGCACCGTGCTGCGCGTGTGGTAGCCGATCTGCTCCATCGTCACCGACAGCGTGCTCGGCTGGCCCTTGAGCACCATGCCGAGCGAGTCGCCGATCAGGATGCAGTCGATGCCGGCCGCGTCGACCAGCGCGGCGAAGCTGGCGTCGTAGGCCGTCAGCATCGCGATTTTCTCGCCGCGCGCGTGCATCTCGCGCAGCGTGTGCAGCGTGACCGGCTTGCGCGCCGGGGCGGTGGCATTGGCTTGTGCGGGCGAGGCGTGGCTGCTCATAGGCCCTCGAGTGTGGAGGAAGTGGTCTGCGGCCGTTGCGGACGCTTCGGTCGCATTCTGCGGGCTCTCAAGCCCGGACGACCACGCGGGACGCCGAGCGAAGGTTCGCCCACAGACCCAGGACGGCCGGGAAGCACCAGAACACCGCGATCAGCACGGCCCAGATCGCCGACACCGGCAGCCGCACCAGAACCAGAGGAGCCATAACGAGGTGCAAGCACAGGACGATCGTGCATGCCTTCCAGGCCCAGCGCCTGAGCTCGATGCCGAGGAACATGACGACGACGTAGACGGACAGCGCGTATGCAGCGAAGCCAAGCCATGCGATACCGAACGTCGCGGTCTGTCCGTGCAGGAACGAACTCAGCGCCGCGTAAAGCGCGGCGCAGATGGCGAGGCAGACGGACGACAGACCAAGACGATCCTGCATGCTGCTGCGCGGGCGCGACGAGTGGGGCGGTGATGACGAACTCTGGGGCGGCGGATTCTAGCGAGGCGCTCTCACCCCGCTGGCGGCCGGGAAGAAGCCAGCGCGCAAGTGCCAGGTGCACCGACCGGGCAGCGCCCGCCCAGCAGCCGCCGTGGATCCGGCTCCGCCGGTCCGCCAGCGGCGCCCCCTGGAGGGGGAGCGGCGAAGCCGCAACGGGGGTGGGTCACGTCAGCTCGGCGTGTAGGCGAGCCTCACGTACAACGGCGCGAAGGCCTCGGCCTGCGTGACCTCGATCAGGTGCTCGCGCGCCAGCTCGAGCATCGCGATGAAGGTCACGACGACGACCTGCGGGCCGCGGCGGGCGTCGAACAGGTCCTCGAACAGCGCGAAGCGCCGGCCCTGCAGGCGCTTGAGGACGATGCTCATGTGCTCGCGCACCGACAGCTCCTCGCGCGTGATGTGGTGGTGCTGCACCAGCCGGGCGCGCTTGAGGATGTCGAGCCAGGCCTCGCGCAGCTCGTCGACGGCGACCTCGGGCCAGCGCGGCTGCAGCGAGGCCTCGACGTGCACCTGCGCGCGCAGGAAATCGCGGCCCAGCAGCGGCAGCGCATCGATCTTCGCGGCGGCCAGCTTCATCTGCTCGTACTCGAGCAGGCGGCGCACCAGCTCGGCACGCGGGTCCTCGGGCTCCTTGCCCTCTTCGCTGCGCTTGGGCGGCAGCAGCATGCGCGACTTGATCTCGATCAGCATCGCCGCCATCAGCAGGTACTCGGCCGCCAGCTCGAGGTTGCGCTTGCGGATCTGCTCGACGTAGGTCAGGTACTGGCGCGTGACATCCGCCATCGGGATGTCGAGGATGTTGAAGTTCTGCTTGCGGATCAGGTAGAGCAGCAGGTCCAGCGGGCCCTCGAAGGTCTCGAGGAAGACCTCCAGCGCGTCGGGCGGGATGTAGAGGTCGGTCGGCAGCGCGAACAGCGGCTCGCCGTACAGGCGCGCCAGCGCGATCTGGTCGATCGTCTCGGGTACCGGGGCGACCGGCGGCGGCAGCACGGTCGAATCGGCGGACCGATCCGCTGACAAGGTCCGGGACAAGGCCGTCAGCCCTTGGTCTGGTAGACGTAGGGCTGCTGCGGCACGCGCGACTCGCGCTGCTCGGCCGTGGCCTGCGGGTCCTGCGGGCGGTCCCACAGCAGGGCGCGGCCCTGGCGCTGCTTTTCCTCGAGCTTCGGGTCGCGCTGCTTCAGCGTCGCGATGAAGTCGGTCACGTCGGACCGGTAGGGCTTCCAGAACAGGGGCATGGCGGGCGGCCTTAGAGTCGAGGCCGCATTTTACCGGGGGTGATCATGCGGCCAGGGTGGATCGTCGTGGGCGCGGGGCTGGCGCTGCTGGCCTCGCTGGTCGGCTGCGACCAGAACCGCATCGCGAAGCTGGAGGAGGGCGTCTCGACCGAGGCGCAGGTGCGTGCCGCCTTCGGCGAGCCGCTGGCCGTGCATGCCGAGCCCGGCGGGGCACGCACGCTGGAGTACACGCGCCAGCCCGAGGGCACGGCGAACTACATGATCACGATCGGCCCCGACGGCGTGATGAGCGCGCTGCGCCAGGTGCTGGCGCCGGCCTACTTCGCCAGGGTCCAGCCCGGCATGACGCGCGAGGAGGTGCGCCGCCTGCTGGGCCAGCCGGCCAAGGAGTGGGAGTTCCCGCTGAAGCAGGAGAGCGTCTGGGATTGGCGCTGGCGCGACGGCCAGCAGGGCATGATGTTCAGCGCCACCTTCGATGCGCAGGGGCGCGTGCTGCACGCGTCCAGCGCCATCGATCCGCGCGAGATCCAGCAGGGCGGGTACTGACGCCCCCCCGTTGCGGCTGCTTGGGCAAGCGCGCGATGCGCAGGTGTCGGTGTCACTGAACCGTCACTGTCATCTGCGCATGCCATAGTGAGCCGGTGACCGAGATCGAGCTCAAGCTGGCCATTCCCCCGTCCGCGCTGGCGGCCGTCGCGCGCGCGGTCGGCACGGCCACCGCGCGACGCCAGCGCCTGCAGGCGATCTACTTCGACACCGCCGACCGGCGCCTGGCGGCGGCCGGCATCGCGCTGCGGCTGCGCAAGGAGGGCCGGCGCTGGGTACAGACGCTCAAGCTCGGGCCCGCGCACGGCATGGCGCGCGGCGAGCACAACGTCGACCTGCGCGTGCCGGCCGGCCTGCAGCCCGCGCTCGACCCCGCGCTGCACGCCGACACGCCGATCGGCCGGGCGCTGGCCGTCGCGCTGCAGCCGCGCGACGGCGAGGTGGCGCCCGCGCTGCTGCCGCTGTACCGCACCGACGTGACGCGCCTCGCGCGGCCGCTGCGCAGCCGGCGCGGCAGCGTCGAGCTGGCGCTCGATCGCGGCGAGATCGTCGCCCGCGGCGCCGATGGCGTCGACCGCCGCTGGCCGGTGTGCGAACTCGAGGTCGAGCTGCTGAGCGGCAGCCCGCTCGCCGTGGCCGAGGTCGCGCGCCGCTTCGCGCGGTCCCACGGCCTGTGGCTCGACACGCGGACCAAGGCCGAGCGCGGTGACCGCCTGGCGCGCGGCCTCGCGGCCGGCGAAGGGGTGCCCGCGGTCAAGGCCGAGCCGGTGCGCCTGCGCAAGGACATGGCGCCCCTCGAAGCCTGGGCGGCCGTGCTGCGCAATCTGCTGGCCCAGGCCCTGCCGAACTGGAGCGAGCTGGCCGGCGGCAGCGGCCGCGCCGAGCACGTGCACCAGCTGCGCGTGGCGCTGCGGCGGCTGCGATCGGCCGAGCGCTGCTTCGCCGGCTGGCCCGGCGTGCCCGAGGCGCCGTGGCGCGAGGCGGTGGCCGGACTGTTCCGCACCCTCGGCGCGACGCGCGACCGCGACGTGCTGGCCTCCGGCCTGCAACCCGAGATCGACGCGGCGCTGGCGACCCAGGGGCTGCCGCCGATGGCCTGGCCGACGGCCCATGCGCCCGACTGGACCGGGCAGGTCCTGCACGAGCCCGGCATCGTGCTGATCGAGCTGCTGGCCTACGCGGCCGAGATGCAGCAGCTGGCCGGCAGCCGCACCGAAGACGCGACCCTGGCGACGCTGGCGGCCGATCGGCTGCAGGCCTGGCATGCCCAGGTGCGCCGCGACGCGAAGCGCTTCGACACGCTGGACGACGAGGCCCGGCACCGCCTGCGCAAGCGCGTCAAGCGGCTGCGCTATGCGGCCGAGTTCAGCGCGGCGCTGTTCCCGAAGCGCGCGGTCGAGCGCTTCATGGCGCCGCTGCGCGCCGCACAGGAGCGGCTGGGCGAGTTCAACGACGTCTGCGTGGCCCAGGCGGCCTGCCGGTCGCTGGCCGACGGCGTGCCGCAGGCCTGGTTCGCGCTGGGCTGGCTGGCCGCGCGCCGCGACCTGACGCTGGCCGATGGCGCCGCCGCGCTGCAGCGGCTGCGCAAGGTCGAGCCGTTCTGGCGCTGATTCCGGCGCGGGGTCAGGACCCGGCGGCGTCGGCCAGCGGCGCCGCGCGCGCCAGTGCATCGGCCAGGCTGGCGGCGATGGCCGCGTCGCCCAGGCCGGCGGCGATGCCGCTGCGGCGCAGCTTCTCCAGCGGCTGCTCGTTGACCTCGCACAGCAGCAGCGCGATGCCGCGCCGCTGCAGCGTGCGGTGCAGCTGCGACAGCGCCTCCAGGCCGCTCGCGTCGAGCGAGATCAGGCGGTGCATCTCCAGCACCAGCACCCGCGTGCCGGCCGGCAGCTCGTCGGCCAGCGCCTCGATCTTGGTCACCGCGCCGAAGAACAGCGCGCCGTAGAGCCGGCGCACCGCGATGCCCGGCGGCGACTCGGGCAGCGGGTCGACGCGGAACAGCGCGCTCATGCGGACGATGAAGAAGGCACAGGCCAGCACCAGGCCGACCTCGACCGCCACCGTCAGATCGAAGACCACCGTCAGCGCGAAGCTGCCGAGCAGGATCACGCGGTAGGACAGGCTGAAGTGGCGCAGTCGCGCGAACTCGTGCCACTCGCCCATGTTCCAGGCCGCGTACAGCAGGATGCCGGCCAGCGCCGCCAGCGGTACGTGCACCGCCAGCGGCGCGGCCACCAGCACGATGGCCAGCAGCACCAGCGCGTGGACGATGCCGGCGACCGGGCTGGTGGCGCCGGCGCGCACGTTGGTCGCGGTGCGCGCGATCGTGCCGGTGGCCGGCATGCCGCCGAACCACGGCGTCACGAAGTTGGCGATGCCCTGGGCCATCAACTCCTGGTTCGGGTCGTGGCGGCGCTGCGGGCCCAGGTTGTCGGCGATGCGCGCGCACAGCAGCGACTCGATCGCGCCGAGCAGCGCGATCGTCAGCGTCGGCACGAACAGCAGCTTGGCGGTGGCCCAGTTGAACTCGGGGAAGTCGAAGCGCGGCAGCGCCTGCGGGATCGCGCCGAAGCGCGAGCCGATGGTCTCGACCGGCAGGTGCAGCAGCAGCGTGGCCAGCGTCAGCGTGACCAGCGCGACGATCGGCCCCGGCAGGCGCGCGGCGACGCGCCCGGCGCCGCTGTTGACCAGCGCGCCGGGCAGCGCGGGGCCGGTGTCGCGCCGCCACAGCCGCGGCCACAGCATCAGCCCGCCGAAGCACAGCGCGCCGATCGCCAGGGCCCAGGGGTTGAAGCTGTCGAGGTGGCGCGCCAGCACGCCGATCTGGCTGAAGAAGTCGGCCGGCAGCTTGGGCGTGGTCAGGCCCAGCAGGTCCTTCAGCTGCGACAGCGCGATCAGCACCGCGATGCCGTTGGTGAAGCCGATGACGATGGCGACCGGGATGTAGCGCACCAGGCCGCCCAGCTTGAGCCAGCCCAGCAGGAACAGCAGCACGCCGGCCAGCATCGTCGCGATCAGCAGGTTGGCTAGGCCGTAGCGCTCGACGATGCCGTAGACGATGACGATGAAGGCGCCGGCCGGCCCGCCGATCTGCACGCTCGACCCACCCAGCAGCGAGATCAGCAGCCCGGCGATGATCGCGGTGAAGAGCCCTTGCTCGGGCTTCAGGCCGGAGGCGATGGCGAAGGCCATCGCCAGCGGCAGCGCGACGATCGCGACGGTGATGCCGGCGCCGGCGTCGGCACCGAAGCGATGGCGGTCGTAGCCGGCCAGGTCATCGAGCAGGCGCGGGCGAAAGCGCGCCAGTTCGATGCCGAGGAGCCGGTCCGGCAGCTTCACCGGGTGCCCCGTGCCGCCTCAGCGCACGCGCAGTCCCGGCACCGCGCCGGGCGTGGGCTCGAGCAGGTAGAGCCCCGGGTGCGCCTTCTCGTCGGCGTGCGACGCGGCCAGCACCATGCCTTCGCTGAGGCCGAACTTCATCTTGCGCGGCGCCAGGTTGGCGACCATCACCGTGAACTTGCCGACCAGGTCCTCGGGCGCGAAGGCGGACTGGATGCCGCTGAAGACGTTGCGCGTCTTGCCTTCGCCGACGTCGAGCGTGAGCTGCAGCAGCTTGCTGCTGCCCTCGACCCGCTTCGCGTCGACGATCTTCGCGAGCCGCAGGTCGACCTTGGCGAAGTCGTCGATGGTGATCGTCGGCGCGAGGTCCTCGCCACCGGGCTGGACGACTTCGGCGGCGGGGGGCTCGAACAGGGCGTCGAGTTGCTTGGGGTCGACGCGTTGCATGAGGTGGGTATAGCCATTGATGACGTGCCCCGCGCCGAGGGGCTGCGAGGCGTTCTCGAAGGTCAGCGGATCGCAGTTGAGAAAACGTTCGGCGTTCGCGGCCAAGGCCGGAAGGATGGGCTTGAGGCATGCAGTGATGACGCGAAACATCTCAACGCATGCCGAGCAAACCTCCTGTGCCTTCGCTTCGTTGCCCTCCTTGACCAGTTTCCAGGGCGCCGAGCTGTCGAAAGCGAGGTTGACGCGATCGGCAAAGGCCATGATCTCCCGAATGGCCTTGCCGTACTCCCTCGCTTCGTAGTTCGCCTGGACGATGTCGAGCAGAGCCCTGGGATTCATGTTCGAGTCGAACTCGAAGTTCGACGTCACCAGCGTGCTGCCGAAGCGGTCGTTCAGAAACTTTGCGGCGCGGCTGGCGATGTTGACGTACTTCCCCACCAGATCGCTGTTCACCCGCGCCACGAAGTCGTCCGGGTTGAAGTCGATGTCCTCGACCTTGCCGTTCAGCTTGGCCGCGATGTAGTAGCGCAGCCACTCGGCGTTCATGCCGAGTTCCAGGTAGCGCAGCGGCGAGATGCCGGTGCCGCGGCTCTTGCTCATCTTCTCGCCGCTGACGGTGATGAAGCCGTGCACGAAGACGTGGTCGGGCGTCTTGCGGCCGCTGAAGTGCAGCATGGCCGGCCAGAACAGCGTGTGGAAGTAGGTGATGTCCTTGCCGATGAAGTGCACCTGCTCGGTGTTCGGGTCGGCCATGAAGGCGTCGAACGACATGGGCTCGCCGTTGGCTCGGGTGCCGATCCTGTCGAAGTAGTTCTTCAGCGACGCGAGGTAGCCGATCGGCGCGTCGAGCCAGACGTAGAAGTACTTGCCCGGCGCGTCGGGGATCTCGATGCCGAAGTAGGGCGCGTCGCGGCTGATGTCCCAGTCGGCCAGGCCGCCGTGGCCCTGCTCGTCGACGACGAACCACTCCTTGATCTTGTTGAGCACCTCGGGCTGCAGCCGCGGCGCGCCGTTCGGCGCCGTGCCGTGCGTCCAGTCCTTCAGGAAGTCGATGCAGCGCTGCGAGCTGAGCTGGAAGAAGTGGTGCTCGCTGCTCTTCATGACCGGCGTGGCGCCGGTCAGCGTCGAATACGGGTTCTTCAGCTCGGTGGGCGCGTAGACCGCGCCGCAGACCTCGCAGTTGTCGCCGTACTGGTCCTTGGCACCGCAGCGCGGGCACTCGCCCTTGACGTAGCGGTCCGGCAGGAACATCTGCTTGACGGGGTCGAAGAACTGCTCGACCGGGCGCGTGAAGATCAGGCCGTTCTTGCGCAGTGCGCGGTAGGTGTCCTGGGCGAGCTGGTGGTTCTCGGGGCCGTCGGTCGAGTGCCAGTTGTCGAAGCCGATGTGGAAGCCGTCGAGGTACTGCTTGCGGCCCGCCGCGATATCGGCAACGAACTGTTGCGGCGTCTTGCCGGCCTTCTCGGCCGCGATCATGATCGGCGCGCCGTGCGCGTCGTCGGCGCAGACGAAGTGGACCTCGTGCCCCTGCATCCGCTGGAAGCGCACCCAGATGTCGGCCTGGATGTACTCCATCATGTGCCCCACGTGGAAGGGCGCGTTGGCGTAGGGCAGGGCGGTGGTGACGAACAGCTGACGCGGCATGGACGTGGGGCGAGTGGGTGCCGCAGCCGGTGCGGCTCGAGGTCGAAGATGGCGAAAAGATTGTAGGTCCCGCCCTCCCATAATCCGTCGATGGCCGAACGTTCGCATCTCGCGTGGCGCTTCCCGCTCGCCTTCGGCGCGCTGGTGCTGTGCCTGTTCGTGCTGCTGTTCCTCAGCTGGCGCAGCTACGGCGAGTGGCAGACCGCGCAGCGCGCCCAGTTGCAGGCCGAGAAGCTGCTCGCGCAGCTCGCCGCGCTGGAGCGCCAGGTCACGCCCGATGCGGC
>Ga0268299_1002214_pt1 | contig 25005 bp, 22 predicted proteins | sample NOBtaG_FD_193484 | JGI IMG/M metagenome (GOLD analysis project Ga0268299, IMG submission 193484) | Activated sludge microbial communities from bioreactor in Nijmegen, Gelderland, Netherland - NOB reactor | ecosystem: Engineered > Bioreactor > Aerobic > Activated sludge | place: Netherlands... | reverse complement strand
TGGCGGTTTGCAGGGCCCCTGAATCGTTGAAGTTCCAGTAGTGAAGGACGCTTTGCGCTCCCAGCGCCCCCTCCAGCATCCCGACCCCTCCCAAAAACAATCCCATGACTATCCACCGGCAGTACCGCAGACGGTGGGAAACCGTGTCACGCTTCGGACGAGTACGAATGGGGGTGCCTGGCGGCAAATGAAAAGAAACGGACCTATTCTGGGTCATCTGCTTGCAGGGTCTAGGGGTTTACAGAGAGCCGCTGCCAGCCTCTGACCCCATCTCCGCGCCGAACGCCGGTTTCCAGCAGTACAACGGCACCGTCGAATTTAAGTCGGAGCCGCATCCGGCGGCCGCCCCGAAACCCGACACGAGTTCAGAAAAATGCGCAAGATTTCTTAGCCATTTTATTTATCTCCTCAAAAATCAGAGACATTCCAGAAGCTCATGAAAACGATGAACGAAGATGGTGGAATACCGACTGACCTTTGCCAAGGCCGGGCAGACGGCGGACTCTCCGCCTCATGCCAGCGCCCATTTCTCGATCCGCCACCACCGCACGAGCCCGAGATCCGGAGCCGGTCATTCAGTTTAGCGTATTCATCCCCAACCGCTTGGGACGCCTTCACGGGCGTGACCTGCCGAATGGCGGAACGCGAAGTTCACATTCTCGCGCTGACGGTTCTGGACACCCCCGACAGCAACCATCCTCCGCATCGTGGTGGATGACCCCGACCGTGCCCTCCTTGCCGAGCACAACTTCCCCTTCAGCGAGGTCCGTGTCCTGGCCGGCGAAGGGCGCCTCAAGGACGTGCTGTCCGCCCTGCTCGAAGCGGAGTTAAACATTCATTACACCTACCCCTTCCTGGCTCGTCCCGAAGAACGCTCGGCTCTCGTGGTGAGCATTGAGGACCAGAAAGTCGCCGGGGAATACCTGCGCCGGAACCAGTTCGACGTCCTCTATCAGGCGGACCTCTCCCGCTGAGCCGGCGCGAAGTCCCACCGGCGGATAGTTCCACCGCCCGGCTCATTCATAGCGCAGCGATTCGATGGGATCGAGTTGAGCGGCCTTCCAGGCCGGATAGGTGCCGAATACTATCCCCACCGCCGAGCAGACCGCCAGCCCCATGGCCACCCAGTCCCAGGGCATGACTGCCCGCACCTGGAGCAGCATGCCCGCCAGATTCCCGACCCCCACCCCGAGAACCACGCCGATCAGCCCGCCGATCTGGCAAAGCACCACCGCTTCCAGGATGAACTGGGTCATGATGCTTGATTTGCGCGCCCCGATGGCGCGGCGGATTCCGATCTCGCGCGTCCGCTCGGTCACGCTGACCAGCATGATGTTCATGATGCCAATGCCGGCAGCCAGCAGTGCGATGCTGCTGATGACTGCGGCCCCGGCCCGGACCGCGAGGGTGAACGAGCGAAACTGCCGGATAAGGGATTCGTTGGAAATGATCTCGAAATCATCAGGTTCCCCGGGAGGCACCCTTCGGATCAACCGGAGGATGCTGCGGGCCTGCTCCTGGACGGCGTCGTAGGATTCCTGGTCGGGCGCCTGAACCTGGATCGAAAGAGAGGTCTCCCTCCCATAGAGATTGATCACCGTGGTGATGGGTACGGCGACGAAATCGTCCTGGCTTTGTCCGAAAAGACTGCCTTTGGCCTCGAGAATGCCCACGACCGTGTACTTCCGTCCCTTGAATTGAATCCAGTCACCCAGCGGATCGCTGAACGGAAACAGGGTGTTCCGGACGTCGGCCCCGAGGACCGCTACCGACCGGCCGCTGTCCACGTCCACCTCCATGATCGGGCGCCCCTCGGCGACCTGGATATTCCGCGTGGCAAACGCCCCGGGCGACAACCCAATGAACCCCGTGTTGGGCGCCGTCTTTGCAAATCGCGACGAGACCTCGCCCCGATCCACCTGGGCGCTCACCCCGACGTGGGCGGCGAAAGTGGCGCGTTCCTCCAGCTTTCGCGCGGCGTTCAGATAGAAGCGCTTCCGGCGCCAGAAGCGGTCCATCCCCTCCTCATCGTCCTCAACCGGGAGCGCCGGAAAACGCTGCACCTGAAACGTGTGACTGCCCAACTGCGCCATCTCCCGTTCGATGTTGTCCTGCAGGGCACGCACCGTGGTGGCGACCAGGATGATGCTGAACACGCCGATCAGGATTCCCAGCAGGGTCAGCGACGAGCGCAGGGGATGCGCCCGCACGGAATCCAGCGCCAGCACCAGCGCCTCGCGCGCGCCGGCAAGTGTCCGCGCCCAGCGGCGGCTCCGCCGGACCGCCAGTTCAGGGGCCTGCGCCGGAAGAGGGGATGCGGTGTCTCCGGTCATCGCCGCCTCACTCCGATCTCAGGGCCTCCACGGGATCCATCCGGGCCGCCCGCCATGCCGGCACCAACCCGCTGATCACGCCGGTTGCCAGCGACACCAGCAGGGCGATTCCGGCCAGCCACCATGGCATTTCAGCGATCAGGAAACGGTCAATGAGGCGCGTCAGCGGCCAGGCGATCGCCAATCCGAGGAGACCGGCCATCAGCGCAATGCCCGCAGCTTCCACCAGGAATTGGATCAGGATCGTCCGCCGCCGGGCCCCGATGGCCTTCCGCACCCCGATCTCCCGGGTTCGCTCGGCGACGCTGACAAACATGATGTTCATCACCCCGATGCCGCCGACAAACAGGGAAAGGCCGGTGATGAACAGCCCCGCGGCCGCCATCGTGCCGCCCACCCGGTTGAAAAAGGACACCAGCGCCTCCTGGCGGTTGATGGCAAAGTCGTCGGGCCGCTCCGGCGGCAGGCGCCGCAGCTTGCGGACGATCCCACGCAATTCCTCCTCCGCGTCGTCCAGGAGCTCCGGGGCCCGGGCCTTGACGAGAATCGAAAAATCGGGCCACCGCTGCAGTTCCTGTGTGAACCGCGTCACGGGAATGACAACGGTATCATCCTGAGACAATCCTGCGAGGAACGTGTCCTGGGGCTCGATGACGCCCACGACCTCGCAGGAAAGCTCCCCGACCTTCACCTTGCTGCCGAGGGCGCCGCCGGACGGGAAGAACCGCCCCGCGAGCCGGTCCCCCAAGACGCACACGGACCTCGCCGACTGCACGTCGCCCGCGGTAAGCCATCGTCCCGCGCTCAGGCTGTATCCATGCACGGCCAGGTTGTGCTCGTCGGTTCCGAGCACCGAGACGTTGCGCGCCTTGCGCCGGCGGTGGGTGACCGGGGCCTGTCCCCTCGATTCCACGGTGACCAGGGCGGCGAGGCTGGACAGCCGTTCGATGTCCCGCGCGTTCTGGCGGGTCAGCGGACGGCGCTTCCAGGACGCCCTCCAGTCCGCCTCCGTGCTGAACCAGCCCATCCGCTGCACGAACAGGACATCGGCGCCGATCGTGCCCACGCTTTCCCGAAAGGCGCGATTGATCCCGGCAATGGCCGTGCCCATGAGCGTGACGGTCACCACGCCGATGACAATGCCCAGGGTGGTCAATGCCGAGCGAAGCCGGTTGGCCGTCAGCGCGGCGACCGCAATGCGGCCGGCCTCGCGAAGCTCAGCGGCCAGGGTCATGGGACCGGGAGGGCGGCGATCACCGGCGGGGCTTCCGGGCGGGAAGTCCGGGCGGTGGTCTCGTCCGCGGCGATTCGGCCGTCCCGGATCCTCAGGATGCGCCGGGCGTGCTGTGCGACGTCCTCCTCATGGGTGACGACGATGATCGTATTGCCGCGTCGGGACAGTTCCTCGAAAAGGCCGAGAATCTCCTCGCCGGTCCGCGAGTCCAGGTTTCCGGTCGGCTCATCCGCAAGCACGATGCTGGGGGAGTTCACGAGCGCCCGGGCCACGGCGACGCGCTGGCGCTGGCCGCCGGAGAGTTCGTTCGGGCGGTGATGCATGCGGTCCGCCAGCCCCACGCTGGCCAGGGCCCGCCGCGCCTGCTCGCGGCGCTCCTCGGACGGGAGACCGGCGTAGATCAGCGGCAGTTCCACATTGTGCAGCGCATCGGACCGCGGCAGCAGATTGAAGCTCTGAAAGACGAACCCGATCTCGCGATTCCGGATGTCGGCCAGCGCATCGTCATCGAGATCCGCCACATTGACGCCGTTGAGGTCGTATCGGCCGCTGCTGGGCGTGTCGAGACAGCCCAGCAGGTTCATCAGGGTGGACTTCCCAGAACCAGAAGGCCCCATGATGGCGATGTACTCGCCCTTCTCGATGGTCAGTGAGACGCCGCGCAGGGCGTGGACCACCTCCGTTCCCATCACGTAGCGGCGGGTCAGGTCTTGAATATGGATCAGCGCCATGACAGTGCAGAAGCCGGATGCGGGAGGGCGGCAGCCAATCAGCTCGCACCCGGCGGCCTGTTCTTGGACGAGGAGTCCTTGCGGGCGTTGTCCACACGCACCGACTTGTCCGTCTGCAGATCCCGCGCAATCGCGCGGAAACTGCCCGACACCACGTCGAGTCCCTCGGTGACGCCGCTCTCGATCTCGTAATACTGGTCGTCGCTGATGCCGCGACGGACCGGCAGCGCCTTCGCCTTGCCATCCACTACGGTAAAGACCACCTCCGGCAGTTTTCCCTCCGGTTTGCGCCGCTCCGACATCCCCAATTCCATGCGCTCGCGCCGCTCCTCCGGGTCCGGTCGCTCCTCAGGATTCGGTCCGGGATCCGCGGCGGACGCATGGCCCGCGGGCGCGTTGGTGCCGCTGGGCGCCCGGGTGGTCACGGACTGGATGGGCACCGTGAGCACATTGGTGCGGTAGCGGGTCTCGATATCCGCCGTCACCGACATCCCGGGGAGGAATCGCTCCTTGTCCTGGATCCGGATACGAATCTCAAACTTGGTCGCCTCCTGCTGGGCGGCGCCGGCCTGGGAGGACTTTGCGGAATTCGCGATCTGGGTGACCTGGCCGCCGAACTTCCGGTCCTGAAAGGAATCCACCTCCAGCCGGGCGCGCTGCCCGGTCTTCACCAGCGGTACATCCACCTCGCCAACCTCGACCCGGGCCTCCATTTCATTCAGGTCCGCCACGGTCATGATCTCCGTGCCGGCCATCATGCCCGTCCCTACCACCCGCTCCCCCACCTCGGAGTTGAGCTTGGCCACCGTGCCGTCAATCGGGCTGTAGATGGTACACTTCATCAGATCCTCCTCGGCCCTGCGGAGCGCCGCCCGCGCGTTCTCGATGCGATGCCCGGCGGCCGCGGATTGCGCCGTGCGCACATCGCGCGCGGTCCGGGCGGAGTCAAACTCGGAGGCCCCCACGATCTTCCGTTCGAACAACTCCTGCGCGCGGCGCAATTCCAGTTCCGCCTGGGCCAATTCGGCCTGGGTGGTCTTGAGTTCCGATTCCGCGGATTTGAAGCTCGCCTCTGCCGAGCGCCGCGCCGCCTCGTAGAATTCCGGCCGGATCTTGACCAGCAGATCCCCCTTCTTGACGGACTGCCCCTCCTTCACCGGCAACTCGATGATCTCGCCGGCGACCTCCGGGCTGATTTTCACCTGAAGGACCGGCTGGATCTTTCCCGTGGCCGTGACGATCTCGGTGAGATTGCGCCGCTGGACCTTCTCCGTCTGCACCGTCAGGGCCGGCTGGCGCTTCTTGCTCCAATACCAAACCCCGCCCCCGGCGACTCCCGCGAGCACGAGCGCAAGGATGCCATACTTCCAACCCGTGGATTTCCTGTTGCCGTTGCCCATGACGTTCAGGAAAGGACACCCGAAGCGGTGAAAGGTTGCAGCAAAGAAGCGGTCCTTCCCGGATTCATTTCATCAGACCGGTTCCTGGGACGGATGTCACGCCACCCCCCAGAATCTTCCGCGCCGCCACTTGGACGGATACCCCCAGTTCGGGAGGCCCGACCACCGTCGCGCTGCCGCCCCACCCCAATACCCAGCGACGGATCTCCTGCAGACTGCTTAACTGCAACCGCATTTCCACGCCGCCGCCGGGAAGCTCCGTCAATTGTTGGGAACTGTGCCATTTCTTTTCGCGGATGTAGTCCGCCACCGATTCCTCGAAATGCAGGATCACGGAATAGCGGCCTTCCCGCGAGTGCACCCCGAAGCTGTCGCGGAGCAGTTTCTCCAGCTCAAACTTCGCCGGACGCTCGAAGGATTCCCCGGTGACCTCCACCGACTGGATGCGCGCCGGCACAAACGTCCGGATGTCCTTCCGCATCTGGTCGAAGGCGAACAGATACCAATCCCCGTCCACATTGGCCAACTGGTACGGATCCACGACCCGCCACTCCCCCTCGCGCACGCCCGGCTTGCGGTACTGAAGGCGCAGGCGGTGCCGCTGCCGGGCCGCGCGCGTCAGGGTCTCCAGGATGGGAGGGACCGACTGCAGCGGCTCCGAGGTCGTCCGAAAGGTGATGGCCTGCTCCCACTGCGAAAGATTCAGCGAAACGGTGTCGGGAAGCGCCTGCTCCAGCTTCCTCAACGCCTCCACCAACCGCGCTTCGAACGGGGTGCCGCGGTATTGCTGAAGCGCCTTTTCGGCCACCAGCAGGGCGAACAACTCGCCTTCGGTGATCTGGAGCGTTGGAAACGACTCCACTTCCTCTGTGTAGTGATAGCCGTTGAGGACCGGGTCAAACTCCAGCGGAAGCAGGAGGCGGTCCCGCATGAACTCCAGATCCCGCTGGACCGTCTTGGTGCAAACCTCCAGATCCCGTCCCAGCGTGGTGCAGTTGGGATATTTCCCGGCCTGAAGGATGCCGTGGATGCGGATCATGCGATCCAGCGGCGGGCGGGTGGTGGGCTGTTTCGGCTTGGGGCGCTTCATGGGGCGAATCGGTGGTCAGGCTTCCAGTTCACCGCGGACGGCGGGTGGAATCCAAAGAAAAAACGGCGGCCCCTTGGCCGCCGCCGATATCACAATTGTCGAAGCCAAGCCCCGGTCACGATTGGGAAGCCATCCGCTCCCTGGTTTCCATCCGGTCCCTCAACTTGCGCAGGGCCGCGGCCTCCAACTGGCGGATCCGCTCGCGGGTCAGGCCGAAATCCACTCCGATCTCCTCCAACGTCTTGGGGTCCCCGCCATCCAAGGCAAACCGCTGGCGGAGGATTCGCTGCTCCCGCCCGTTGAGGGTGCCGACCAGTTCCCGGATCAATTCCGCGTTGGTCTCCTCACTCACGCTGCTCCATGGCATGAGCGTGTTCTCGTCCGGAATCAGATCCGCCACCCGGCCGGCGTCCGGATCGGAGCCCAGCGGCGCCTCCAGCGACGTCGTGCCCACCGTGGCGCTTTCCCGCCAGTGCAGGATGTCTTCCTCGGACACATTCAGCAGGACGGCCAGCTCGGAATCGCGCGGTGGCCGCCCGTGCTTCGCCTCGAAGGCGACCTCCGCCCGCCGCAACTGGGCGATCTGCTGGACCAGGTGGATCGGCAGCCGGATGGCCTTCACCTGGTTGGAGAGAGCCCGCTTGATGGACTGCTTGATCCACCAGGCCGCGTACGTGGACAGCTTGGCGCCCTTGGTGGGATCGAACCGCTCCACGGCGCGCATCAGGCCGATGTTTCCCTCGTTGATGAGATCAAGCAGCGGCAGCCCGTAGTCTTCGTACTCCCGCGCGATCTTCACGACCAGCCGCAGGTTGGCCTTGATCATGTGTTCACGCGCCTCGGCATCTCCCGCCTGGACCCTGCGGGCCAGAACGACCTCTTCCTGTGGGGTCAGGAGCGGAGTCTCCACGGCCTGGCGGAGATACAGCCGCAGCGACGAGTTTTCGTCCCAGGTGGTTCGCGGACGTTCCGTGGGAGGCTCGACGTGAGCGCGGGGAACTTCCGCCCGAATCGCGACGGGAACCACCGCGGGAACTGCACGCCGGTTGCGGGACGACCGTGGGTGTCCCGGCGTCCCCAGCGACACTCCACCCCGCCCGAGGGCGGCGCGGCGCCGCACGGGGGACCGGCGGGCGACACCAGAAGAACGCGAGGCGATGCGGAGATTGGCCTTCATGATAAATCCTTTGCTGGGTTCGATCCGTAACGACCGGGGTGTGTTCAAAGTTAACATCCCCTTGTTGCACGTCGTCCACGTCCGGACCCTTTGATCAGGACGAAGAGCAATTGCAGCGCCATGTGGGCGAGACTCGATGCAATTCATCGGGCCGGGGGCGCCCAGAGCCAGAAGCCGCGTGTCCTCCGTCCGCCACCTGCCGGTCCGTTCTCATTGTCCCGGACGGGAATCTTGACGCCTTCGGTTTCCGGAACGCGGCGCCGGATGCGCGCGCATTCCCAGCGGCTTAACAGGCTTCAGCGCAGCTCAAAATAGCGCTTCGGTTCTCCGGAGACGAGACACCACGGGTCCCGGCGATTGCAATCCGGCACACGATGGCACAAAACAAAACCGGGCGATTGCCGGCGCCCTTCATCCAAGGGCATCCGCTCCGGATTCGCTCAATCAATCCCAATCAAGCGACGGAGGACAGCATCCGGCGATTTTCGGAACGCTCCGCGAGCTTCGCCTCGATCCGGCCCACGAGGTTTTCGACTGTTAGCCCGTACTTCGACCGCAAGTGATCCACCGTGCTGGCGTGCTCAATGAACTCATCAGGCCAGGCGAGACGGACCACCGGCGTGGTGATGCCGGCCTCGGAGAGGCATTCCAGCACAGCGCTCCCATAACCGCCCATGGCCACGTGGTCCTCGAGCGTGGCCACCACGTCGGCCGCGCCGCCGAAAAATTCGTGCATGGCGGTGTCCAGGGGCTTGAAGTACCGCGGATTGATGACCGCGACGTCCACTCCCTTGGAGGCCAACTGATCCGCGGCCTCACGGGCCAGGCGCAGCATCGGCCCGAGTCCGAACAACGCCACCTTGGACGCTCCGGGCAGATTAGCGAAATGCCGCACGGTCTCGGCCTTGCCGATCTCCAGCACCACCGGTTGCTCCTTGACGGGCACTCCCTCGGCGTTGCCGCGAGGATACCGGATGGCCACCGGATGCGGCTGGAAGGTCGCCGTGAACATCATGTCCTGAAGCTCGTCCTCGTTGGACGGCGCCATGCCGATGATCCGGGGCAGACACCGGAGGTAGGCGATGTCGAACAAGCCGTGATGGGTGGGGCCGTCGTTCGCGCTGAGGCTCGCCCGGTCCATGCAGAAGATCACCGGCAGATCCTGCAGGCAGACGTCGTGATGGATGCAGTCATACGCCCTCTGGAGGAAGGTGCTGTAGATGGCGACCACCGGGTGGAATCCCATGGTGGCCATGCCGGCGGCGAAGATCACCGCGTGCTCCTCGGCGATGCCGACGTCGTAGTATTGCCCGGGCAGCGCCTGTTCGAGGAGCTTGAGGCTGGTCCCGCTGGGCATGGCGGCAGTGATGCCGACGACATTCTTATTCTGGCCGCAGATCTTGACCATCGAGCGGCCGAACGCCTCCTGCCAGAGCGGAGGAGCGCCCGGCTTCGGATTGGCCGTCTGCCCGGTGACCACGTCGTACGGGCCCAGTCCATGGAACTTTTCCGGCGACTTCAGGGCCGCCTCAAACCCACGCCCCTTCTGGGTGAGCACATGGATCACCACGGGGTCCTGGCAGGTCTTGGCGAACTCCAGGGTGCTGATGAGCAATGCCAGATCGTGGCCGTCCACCGGTCCCAGGTAGCGAAGCCCAAACTCCTCGAACAACAGCGAGGATCCGTGCCCGCCACGTCCATCCGAACCTGTTGCGGCCCCGATGGGTTCCAGCCCGAGGGAATTCACGACGCCCTTCAACGCCTCCTCCGCTTTCTGGCCCAGCATGGAGACGGTCTGCCCCTGCGGCAGCTTCTTCAACCAGTGGCCGAATTCCTCACGGAGCCGGTTGTACCGGGGGTTGGTGGTCAGTTTGCCAAGGTAGGTCGAAATGGCGCCGACGTTCTTCGCGATGGACCATTCGTTATCGTTCAGGATGCCGATGAAGCGCCGGGTCGTGCCGGCGATGTTGTTCAGCGCTTCGAAGGAAATGCCGTTGGTCAGCGCCGCGTCGCCAAAGACGCAGACCACGTGCTCCGTGCCGCCCCGCTGATCCCGCGCCGCGCACATGCCGAGCGCGGCGGACAACGCCGTGCCGGCATGCCCGGCCCCGTAGCAGTCGTGCTCGCTCTCCGTCCGCAGGGCGAATCCATTCAGGCCGTCGGTGGTCCGCATGGTGTGGAAGCGGTCCTTGCGCCCGGTGAGCAGTTTGTGGACGTACACCTGATGGCTGACGTCCCAGACAAACTTGTCCCGGGGCGTCTCGAAGCACCGGTGCAGGGCGACAGTCAGCTCCACCACCCCCAGGTTAGGGCCCAGATGGCCGCCGTTCTTGGCCAGCTTGGTGATGAGCTCCTGCCGGATTTCCGAAGCCAGCTCGGTCAACTGGTCCGGGGTGAGTTTCCGAACGTGCGAAGGGTGATCCACCATGTCGAGATAGCGACTCATGCGAGAGTAACGTCCACTGAAGGCCTGTAGAATGGGTGGCTTGCGCTCCACGGCAAGCCCAACCCGGAGAGTCAGGCGTCGGCATCCGCCCCGGACACCGCGACCGGCCGCGTCGCCAGATCGCCGGAAAGCGACCGCTCCAGTTGCTGCACGCGCACCTCCGCGGCCTCCAACCGGGTCTGGCACGCCCGGGCCAGCCGCGTGCCCTCCTCAAACCGGGACAGCAACTGCTCCAGCGTCAAATCGCCGGATTCCATCGCTTCCACGATGGACTCCAGCTTCTGCAGCGCTTCCTCGAACGGAATTTCCGGTTCCATGGCGTTGGACGCCGGGGTCCCGGAAACAGATTTGGCGGACTTGGACACCGCCGGGACGCTAGGCCCAGGCAGGCGGGTTTGCCCAGCCCGATTTCCGTCGGGTCCCATGTCACGATGCCTGGGCAGACCGCTTGACCGCCTCGACGATGCGGCGGTCGTCTGCCCCGCTGTCGCGGACCAGAGTGAGAAACTGGGGAAGGGTCATCCGCACCCCCCGGAGGAAATCCCGGTCACCGCCGCACCCGTACATCAGGTCGGAGGGCATCTCCCCCCGCAGCTTCAACCGGGCCTTGGCGATGATCCTCGGAAGCCAGGGAATTCCGTCCACCGTAGCGGCTTTGGCCGGCAGCTCGCCCATGGACGCCACCCGCCCCGTGGCCCTGCCGTTCATTACCCCGATGAAATGCTCCCTCCGGATCGCCTGGACCGCGAGCACCGTCGGTGCATCGGGTTCTCCACAGCACTGCGCATCGTCCACGAAATCGAACAATTCCTGCGCGGAGCACCCCAGGGTTTGAAGAAAAGCGGCGTCATCCGCCGAAAACATGGTCTCCGGACTTCGCCGGCCCGCCTTCCACGCCGCCGTGGCCCGCTCAAACAAATTGAGAAAGGCCGCCTCCCAGTCATTCCGTTTCATGGCTCACAGGATATCCCGACTCTCCGGAAGCGCCAGCCCCCGACGTGGAGCCGGGCCCGGCAGGACTCGCGCCTTCAGAAACAGCCAGGCGCCAAACGGCCTTTGCCCGGCATGCCCTTGCGTGGTACACCCACCCTCACGCTCAGGACGGTGAAACCAGTTCTTCCTCGCCCGGCGACGTGAGAAAACCAAGGCCCCACCCATGAGCTTCAATCCGGCGCCGCCGCTGCCCTGCGCGTTCATCCGGCTACCCGCGCCAACCGGTCCGGCCGGGGTATAGCATGGACTACGACGCGATCATCATCGGCGGCGGGCCTGGGGGCAGCACGGCCGGCAGTGTCCTCGCGCAGGCGGGCAAGCGGGTGCTGATTCTCGAACGCGAGCGATTTCCGCGCTTCCACATCGGCGAATCCCTCATCCCGTACGGGAATGAAGAAATGCGCGCCATCGGCGTGTGGCCGAAGGTGGAGGAGGGCGGCTTCATGCCGAAGCTTGGGGCGGAGTTCATCACGGGAAACTCGGCCGCCGCCATCCGCATCCTCTTTGCCCGGTATCTGCATCCTGAGTACGCACAGACCTTTCAAGTCGAGCGCTCGCGGTTCGATCAACTGCTGCTCGATCACGCGGCGGAATCCGGCTGCGAGGTCTGGCAGGAAACGCAGGTAAATTCCGCGGCGGTTGCGGAGGACGGAGTGCGGGTCACCTGCACGCGCAACGGGGAAACGCGCGAACTGGCCTCGCGCTGGCTGCTCGATGCCAGCGGGCGCGACGCGTTTCTCGGCAAGCAGATGCAACTGCCGAAGACCGATCTCGGGCTGCCGAAGAAATTCGCGACGTTTGCGCACTTCACGGGCGTGCGGCGCAACGACCCGCCGGCCGACGGCCACATCACCATCGTGCGGCTGGATTTCGGCTGGTTCTGGATGATCCCGCTCGATGCGGAGAAAACGTCCATCGGCCTCGTCCAGACCCTCGAGCATTTTCGCGCCAGCGGATTGAAACCGGAGGAGTTCTTCGAGCGGGTGGTCGCGACCACGCCGGAACTCCAGCGGCGCATGGATCGCGCGAAGCGGGTGAGCGCTTTCTATTTCGCCGGCGACTACACCTACCGCCATTTGAAGAACGCCGGTCCGCGCTGGCTCCTGGTCGGCGATGCCGCCGGCTTCATTGATCCCATCTTTTCCTCCGGCGTCATGCTCGCGATCAAGTCCGGCTACCTGGCCGCCCGGGAAGCGCTCGCCGCGGATCGCGCCGGCACGCCACTCACGCCGCGAGCCCAGGCGCGCTACACGCGCGAAGTCGGCAAGATGTGCAAGGTCTTCCTGAACATGATCCGCATGTTCTACGACAACCACAGCTTCGAGGTCTTCATGACGCCGTGCCCGTATCCCGGCATGGAGGCGGCCGTCAACAACCTCGTCGCCGGCAACACCCGGCTCGGCTGGCGCCTGCGCGTGCGCGTTTGGGCCTTTTACGCCATCTGCGCGCTACAACGCCATTTTCCCATCGCGCCAAGACTCGCGCTCTCCGACCGGTCCGCACGCCCGGCCGGCTAATACGGAGGTTCTCTGCCTCACGCCAAGGCCGCCAAGGGCATCGCCGGGATGCCCGCCAGGGTGAGATCGCAGCGCAGGACCACCCGGTCCCCCACGGCGGCGGATCCGCTCACCTGAACCAGTCCCGCCATCCGTCCCGATACCGCCGCTTCGAGGCGGACACATTCCCCCGGCCGCACCGCTCCTTGAAACTTGGCGGCCCGAATCGCCGCCAATTTGAGCCCCGTCAGCGGGAGGATCTCCGGATCCGACTGCGCCACTACGCCCCCCAATTGGGCGATGGCCTCGACCAGCAGAACACCGGGCATCAGCGGATCCCCAGGAAAATGCCCGCGCAACCATTCCGGAGTTCCCATGAGCCGATACTCGCCCGCGCCGCTGCGCCCCGGATCCAGGGAGAACAGGCGGTCCACAAAGCGAAATTCCGGCCCGTGAGGCAGCAATCGCAGAGCCTCGTCCAGCAGGGCACCGGATGCGCTCATCGGGCGCCGCCCTCCGAGGAGATCTTCCAGGACGCATCGAGATTGGTGCGAAACAGGTCGTCCGCCATCGGGCCGTTGGTGATCACCGAATGAAACTCATTCCGCATTCGGGAGCCGTCCGCAAAGGTCATCTCGGTGGTGCGGAGGGCCGACAGATCGGGGTCCAGTCCGACGGTCAGTTCGGGCATCAGGCGCCGCGCGGCCGCTGACCGCGGATGCAAGCGCAGGCGCACCCCGGCGGCGTTGGTGGAGATCTCGACCAATTCGAAACGGCTCCGAAATTCCGCAGCGTCCCGCGGGAATCCCACTTCCATCAAATTCATCAATTCCCGCTCCGGTCCCGCGGCTCCCGCACCCTGGGGATACCTCTCCGCCCGGCGCAGGCGGGGGGAAAGCACCAGGAGTTCCTCCGGGGTCCTCAGGGCGATGGATTGCGGAGGCCTGCCCACTTCCCAGCGGAACCGGCCGGGTGCGGCGAACCAGACCTCGCCAGTGGACACCAGGGGTTGGCGGATGGCCTGAAGGTGGCGCGTCTGGACGACCGTGGCGTGGAATGTGGTCAGGTGCTGGGACGACGCCAGCCAGACTTGGAGGACGGAGTCCCGCGCCTGCTCCTCCGGATCCGACGAGGCGACCCCCATTCCCTGCAGCACAAGAAGCAATCCAGCAGCGAGGCGGAACCAACGACGCCCTCGGCTCATGCCGGTCCCTTCGCGGACGGCGCGGACGGATTCCAGACCGGAACGAAGTGAAACCATTGCCCGGGAAACTGGCGGATCGCCGGTTCGAAGACACGCAAGATCCGCCCGGTCAATTCCTGTCGCGCAGCGGCCGTTCCGAGAAGCGCCCAATCGTAATCCACGGCGGACAGTGCAAAGGCCCGATAGGAATCCTCCTGGCGGACGACGAACACCGGGACGATGCGGCAGCCGGTGGCTCGGGCCAGGTCCGCCGCTGCCGGGCTGGCCTGGATCGGCCTGCCGAACAGTGTGACCTCCACTCCTCCCTTGGGCGGACGATCCAAAAGCAACGCCACCATCCGCCCCTCCTGCAGGCGCTGGATGACCTCCACGAAGGCGAAGGGGTCGGCCCCCACGATCAGGCTGTCCACCCCCAGCCGCGCCCGGGCCCGGATTCGCATCTCGGTGAGCACGGGATCGGGTTCGGGAGCGCTGAGGATCAAGGGGCGGCTCCCAAGCCGGGTCAGCAGCGGACCCCCGAGTTCCCAGTTCCCGAGATGCACGGTCACCAGCAGGACGCCCCGGCCGGAGGCAACCGCTTCATCAAACGTGTCCCAACCACCGGCCGGCTCGACGGGCACTCCGCGGTTGGCTCCAAATTCCAACCGCCAAAGATCCACGAGCTTCTCTGCAAACCGGTCGAAGTTCTCCCGGGTCGCCCGTTCCGCCGCGGCGCGGTCTCCCTCGAGGACCGGGAGGAGATTCTGGAGGACGATCTCACGCCGGGCAGGTCGCATGAGCGCGTAACCACGGGCCGCCCAGCGGGCCAAGCCGACCAGCAGGGGCCGGGGCGCGTGGCGTGCTGCGAGTCCGGCCAGGTTCCAGAGGGGACCGCCATAGAGGCTGGAAGGACCCGAATTCTTGGAGGAGGCCGGGAGGATGGTCCGGTCATCGCGATGAATGGCCAGCCACCAGAGCGGGAGGAGCAGCAGCATGACCGCCAGGACACAAAGGACGCCACCCGCGCAAACGACGTCCAGGCTGGCCAGTCCCGCATTGCTGCTCCAGGCGAGGGAGCCAAACCCGGCCACATTGGCACCGGCGCAAAGCAGGAGCGCGATGCCGGTGGTGCGCCAAACCGCGCGCAGGTCGCCTTGATGGCGCCGCATGGCCAACTGGACATGGATGGCCGAGTCCACCGAGGTCCCCAGCAGGAGCGGGATGGCGATCAGGTTGAGGAGATTCCACGAGGCACCCGCCAAGCTCATTATGGAAATGAGGATGGCAAAGCTCAGCCCCAAGGCTCCCAAGGCGAGCAGCACCTCCGAGGCGCGGCGGAAAGCCAGCCAGAGGCAGACGATCAATACGCCCAGGATCCCCACCGTCAGCCACGCCACCCGCTGCCGCACCCAGGACAGCAGCGCGGGACCGAGCCGCTCCCAACTCGCCACCTGCACTTCCGGGGGAAGCCCATCGGGCCGGAACGCCGGCGTCGCGGACTCCACCGTTCCCAGCGCAACCCATCCCCCGCCCGGGGTGCGGCCCGCGATCTGTCCGGCCAGCCATTGGGCTGCATCGTTTGTTGGCCACAACGGTGGATGGGCGCCCGGAGACGACCAGCGGGCCCAGTGGTCGAGGATCTCCGCGGTCAGCAGAAACGAATTCGAGGTAAATCCTGAGGCGGTCAGGCCGTCGAAGATCGCCAGCCGCCGTTCCGCCAGGCGCCGGATCCCAGGAAGGTTGGCATTGGCTTGGGCCGGGTGCGGCCAGAAGCCGGACGGGATCTCGAATTGCCGGATGCGTCCCGCCTCGCGGGCCTGCACCAGTATCGGCTCCACCTGCAGAAGCTTCTCTTGCACGGCACCGGAATCGGATCCCGGGATGAGCAACCAGGTAACCGGATTGGTGTGGCCAAGTTCCCGTTGGATCCAATCCATCGCTTCCTGGGCGGCGCTCTTCCTGGGCAGGAGCGGACCGCTTCCCGCCTCCGTCCGCGGGGGGCCGGTGAAGACCAAGGCGGCGACGCAACCGGCCATCAGCACCGCAGTGATCAGCCCCGTGGTTCGTGGAGAGATTCCCAGCTCTCCGGATCGGGAGCTGCCCATGGCATGGGTTCCGACCGCCATGGCTCGCGTCCGCAGACTGGCGGCCCGAGGCAGGAACCACGCCAGAGTCACGCCGGCGCCGACCACCAACCCCAGCGCCGTCATGAACCCCAGTTCGGCCAATCCCGGCAGCCGGACGAACCCCAGGGAAAGAAACGTTCCCGCCGTGGTGACCGCCGACCAGCCGATGCCGGGACCGACCTTGGAATAGACCTGGCGCAGGGATTCGCCGGGATGCGCCCTCAGTTCCTGATACCCCACCAGGGCGTAGTCCACCACCAGCCCCATCATCACCGCGGCAAATCCGCAACTGATCACATTCAGCGTCCCCAAAAACAATCCGCCCAGGGCGAGGGTGAGCAGGAGGGTGAGTCCGAGCGCCACGACCAGAAGCCCCAGGGGACGCAGGGAGCGATGGGCCAAGCCGAACAAAAGGCAGATCACCAGCAAGGTGCTGGCGACCGACCAGCGGAGGTCGCTTTCCATTCCGGAGGCGGTTTCCGCCAGGAACGCCGGGGCGCCCGTGAGGGCGAAGCGCCAGCGCCCCTCTACCTGCTCGCCGGCCAAACGCTTACGAATCCCTTCGATTCGTTCCCGAATCAGGCCGAGGCATTCGTCCGCCTCCCGATAGGACATCGCGGGATTCTTCGGACGCACCATCACGAGACGGAAAGTCTCCAAAGGATTGGAGAACATCGCGTGGCCCGGGTGGCTACCCCCACCGGATCGTTGAACTTCGGGGACATTGAGCAATCCGAGCGGGTCGTGGCTAGTCCGCGCGATCTCCAGGGGATTCAACGAAGTCGCCAGGCGTTCCCGGGCTTCAGCGATCGTGGATTGCAGCCTCGGGGATTCCCATTGGGACTCCAAGGCGGCCAGATGGACCGTCGGGCGCTGGAGCCACATCCAGGCCACGGTCTCGACCATCGAGTCCCGCGGGGAGAACTCCCATCGGACCGACGCCACCCGGTTCGTCATGGCTCCCAGGTCGCGGGACACCGCCTCGGCGAACCGACTCGCGTCCTCCGGAGTCGGCGCCTCCAGCGCGACGAGGATTTCCCGGGAATCGGCGAAAAGTTGCTGGTGGAGTCGAAGCGCGGCTACTGCGGGAAGGTCCGCCGGAAGAAGCCCGAGTGGATCCGCGTCGAACCGGAGCCGGGAGAAGCCGGCCAGCAAGACCGCGACCACGATCAGCAAGGGTAGCCAGCGTCTCAAGGAGCCACCTCCAACCGCTCGCCGGTCCGGTGATTTTCCAGCACCCAAATGCCGTCCGGACGGGTTTCCAGAATCCAATCCTCCGCCAGGGGCGCTTGGGGAGGGAGCGCATCCAACTGAAACCAAAGGACGCGGGATGGCGGCATTCCGGATCCTCCATGGTGTCCGGATTCCAGGGGGGACCGAATGTCCCAGCCGGCCGGTCCCCAACGAGCCACCAGAACCGGAACGCCCTGTTTGCCAAACTGGACGAACCGCCCGCCCTCGAGATGGGTCGCCAGCAAGAGTTCTCCGATCAATTCCGGGACTCCGGTTCGTGGACGCCACGCCGCCGGAACCTCCTGGACCGTCCAACCGGGTTGCGACAGATCCCAGGGAGGCAGTTCCCTTGTGGCACAGCCGGCCCATACCAGTGCCAGTCCGGCCAAAAGCGTCACGGCCAAAAGCGTCAGGCCCGCCAGGAAACGGATCCGAAGCCGCTCCCCCGCCGTGGAGCCGCAGGCCCGAGCCGCGCGTTTCACAGTGCGTGGACGAAGGAGCACCGTGGCACAAAGCAGACCCCTCTGAAGGGGTTGCGGAGGAGAACTCGGAGTGTGCCGGTGGTGTCCAAGGCCATTGCCGGACATGGGAAAGCTGGCGGGAATTCAGTGTCAATCGAACGATTCGGATTCACCGCGAATGGGGCGCATCTCCGTTTTTTGGCCCTGACGGGGCCGCAGATCCCAGCCCAAGGGCTGAGCCTCCGGCGATGCCCTGGGGCTCATGCCTCCATCGGATCGTGCGCTCTGGAGGGGCGCGAGAGGCTCTGGCGCCCCTTCAGGGTGCCGGATGTCTTGCCACGCAAAGCCCGGGGCAGCGCCCAACGCGCTGCCCCGGGCTGGAGTCTCCAGGCCTTTCAGGCCCATCCAAAAACGGAGATGCGCCCCTGCCAATGGACGCGAATGAAAGCCAATAAGAGGCGGCAAGGCGCACACGCCTTGTCATCCGCGGTCTTGGTTCCCATCGTTCGGCCACGTGATCCGCCGCGCCTTCCGACATCCAGCCGACACGTTCGCCTTCAAGAATGACACGCTGTGGAGCTATTCGCGGGATCCGGTGACCGGACGTCAGGTGCACCTGCGCCGGGACCCGCCGCCGGAGTATCATTTGCGCTGTTTCGTGATGGCCCGGTCGGCCAAGCAGTTCTTTGCCCATGCCCGGTTCGATTCCTCGGCGGCTCCCTTGTCTCCTGCGGAATATGCCCGGCGATTGCAGCAGGTGGTGCGGCGCAATCCGCGGAGTCAAAGCCCGGAGGCTGAACGCATCCAGTTCCCGGGCTTCCCCGACCTGAGACGCTTCAGCGCAGCCTTTCCGGATCTTTGCCGCGCGGAACTGGGGGGCGCCTGGCAAAGCTATGTCCAGCGGGGACACTGGCGAATGATCTTCCCATACACCCGGGGCGGCCAACTCCGCGAAGCCAAACGCCTGCGGACGTCCGTGGAAGCCGATCGGGCGCCCGTGGTCCACGTATTCCGGTTCCCTGCCCTGACCATCAACCACGCCCTGGTCGCCTTCGCCTTGGAGGAGTTCCGGACGGAGTGGCGGTTCCTCACCTATGATCCGAACGTGCCGGACGAGGTCCTGCCCCTGGTGTTCCGCCGGCAGGAACGCCAATTCTCGCTGCCGCCCAACCTTTATTTCATCGGCGGCCGGGTGGAGGCCTACGAGGTTTACTGCGGCTTCCTGCGCTGAGCCAGGGCGCGGACGCTGCTCGCGGTGAGGAACAGCCAGCCGAAGAAGACCAGGCCCGACAGATTCACACCCATGGAGTATCCGAGCTTGTAGGTCCGGCCGCTGTTGCGGCTGGCGTAGATGTCCTGATCGTGCCCGATCATCAACACGGGCCAGGCCGCCGGCATGATGGCGCCATGCAGCATTCCGCGGAAGAATCCCGGCGGTTCGGAGAGACGAGCGTCGGCCCGCATGGCCGCGCCACAAGCCCAGCCCATGGCGAGGGCGGAGGTGATCGTCAGGAGGACGCGGACCCAGAATCTCCGCCGGGACGCCGGTTTCGGGGATTGGACGTCGTGGGAGAGCATGAATGGGGCCTTCGCGGTAATTTCAGTTTTCAGATTGGCCCGAACTTAAGGGGTGATCCGTCGGGGTCGGAAAGGGAGACTCAACAGAGCCAGCAGATCCGCATCCCCTTCCCTCGATGTGGGGTGGAACAGGAATTCATGGAGTCCTGCGGGCAGCGATTCCGCGACGTTCCGGATCTCCGCGGCATCCATCCGGTGTAACCGGTTGACCCCCCAGACCGAATCGGCACAGCGCGGAAACCCGGCGCCGCTCAACGCGCCGGCTCTCAGGGCCCCCACATAACGCGTCACTCGGGCGGTGAAGGATTCGCCGGTCCCCAAGGCGCGGAATCGTCCGCCGCGGAACCAGAGGTTCCCGAAACTTCCCAGCACCCGGCACATCTCGCGCGCCACCCACGGATGGAGGTGGAGATGGTGGTGGGAGTTGATGAAGCGGCAGGGCAAACCGGTCTCGAGGAATGCCTGCCACTGGCGGGAAATTTCCTGGAGGATGCGTCGCCGGCAAGACGGGGACAGCACCAGGCAGAGGCCGGCCTTGACGGGAGAACGTCCCCACGGCCAGGCCCTCATCGTCAGGGGCTGCGAGTCACAGAGGTGCAGGTGCCAGCCGATTTCGAGGCCCGGGAAATCCCGGGCCATTTCGACCGCCTCGGCGGTACCGGGCTGGCCCATCATAAGGCTGGCGCCGGTGAGGACACCTTCCCGATGCGCCCGCAGGATCGCGGCGTTGATCCCGGCATCGAGGCCGAAATCATCGGCCACAAACGCCACATGGTTCACCCGAGTCACCGGGCGGAAGGCTGAAAATTGTCGGGGAGTTTGGCGAGATTTGCTTTGCCGCTCCGACCGGGTGAGGCCTGATCGTGTCCCACTCTCATGGCGGCCTCCCCTTCCCATCTGGTCACCGGAGCCACCGGATTCATCGGACGCCACCTGGTCTGGCAGCTCCTGCGGTCGGGAGCCACGGTGCGGGTCCTCTGCCGCTCGGCGCAGAAGGCGCAGCGCCTGTTCGGGGATGCCGTGGAGATCCACGAGGGCGACCTGAACGAGCCCGGCGCAGGGGACCGGATTCATACCGCCTGCCGCGGGATGGGGACCGTCTTTCACCTCGCGGGGCTCTATTGTTTCGGGTGGCGCCATCGGGCCTCGCTATGGCGCACCAACGCCGAGGGCACCCGACGGATCCTCCAATCGGCGCGGCAGGCGGGCGTGGACCGGTTCGTCCATTGCAGCACGGCAGGCATCCTGGCCGCTCAAGGACGACTCATCACCGGCCGGGACCGTCCCACCCGGCCGCCCCTTGGATGCGCCTATAAAATCTCCAAGTGGCACGCCGAGGAGGAAGTCCTGCGCGCAGCCGCCTCGGGCCAGCCGGCCGTCATTGCCAGCCCGACGGCTCCGATCGGAGCGGGGGACGAACGCCCCACCCCGACCGGGCAGATGATTCGTGACCTGATGCTGGGACGCTTTCCGGGATGCACCCGCACGGGGTTGAACCTGATTTCGGTCGAGGACGTGGCGTCGGGACTGATCCAGGTTGCCGCGCGGGGCCGGCCCGGCCGGCGGTATGTCCTCGGCCATGAGAACCTCTGGCTGGAGGACTTCCTGTCGCGCGTGGCCCTGCGAACCGGCCGGCCCGCGCCCAGGGCCTGGATCCCGTTCGCATGGGTGGCGGCCGCGGGGATTCTCAACGATGCAGCCGGCGTCCTGGCGGGGGCCGGGAGCGATCGGATCTGTTGGGAAACGGCCTATTTCTCGAGGCAGCGTCAGTTCTTCGATCTCCGGGAGACCACCGAAGAATTGGATTGGTCCCCGCAGAAGCGGCTCGACGACGCCCTCGGCGAAGCGATCACCTGGTTCGCGCAACGCATCACGGGAGAAGAGCCTTCACACCCGGGCTGCCGCGCTCCGGCGGCGCCATGACTGGAGGCCTGATTCTCCTCGCCGTTTGGAGCGGAATCTCCGCGGTCTGGTGGACACTCGCCGTGTGGCTGGTAAACGCCTCGCGGACTCCAGGTCCTCGAACCCGTCCGAGGGAGCAAGCCTCCCCCCTTCCTTCGCTGAGCCTTTTCAAACCGCTGCCGTTCGTCGCCGACGACGAGGTCCGCAGGGCCCTCGCAGCGGCAATCGAGTCCTTCCTGCCCCAACTCGACGCCTCGGCGGAACTGATCCTCGGGGTGCCGTCGGAGCAGGAAGCCGAGTGGCGCCCGTTCCTGGATCGCTGGAATTCATGCTATCCGGAGACGCGGATCCGGACCGTGGTTCGACCCATGCCGCGACAGCGGGCCAATCCGAAGGTAGCCTGGATGGAAATTCTCGCGCCGGAGGCGCGCAATGCCGTTTGGCTGTGGTCGGATGCGGACATCGTGGCCCCGCCAAACTTGGTGGCGAGGCTCCGGGAGGATCTGGCCGCGCATCCGGAGGCAGGCGCCGTCACGGCGCCCTATGGGGTGCGGTTCACCGCCCGCGCCGCGGGATGGCTGGATGCCCTGTTCGTAAACATGGAGTTTCTTCCCGGAACCCTGCTGCTCGGACGGATCGGACCGGTGCCGCTGGCCTTCGGTGCAGCGATCCTGTTCCCAGCAGAACGATTCCGAGAGCGCATCTCCTGGAGCGCCCTCGGGGCGAGTCTGGCGGATGATCACGAATTGGGACGGCAATTGGCGCCTGTGTTCATCAGCGACGGGGTGGCAGAAACTTGCGCCCTGGAAACCCGCCTCGGCCCCGCCCTTCGGCATATCTACCGATGGCAGAAAACCATCCGCTGGTGCCGTCCCGGCGGATTCGCCGCCCTGCTGGTCATTCTGCCCCTGATCGGATGGGGCCTTCGATGCCTCGCGGTTCCGTCGGATCCTGGGAGTTGGGCCGGGTTGCTTGGCCAGCACCTGCTCGAAGTCCTCGCGGCCGCGATCCTCCTCAACCGGGTGGATTTCCGGGGGCCGGCCGCGGGGGCCTGGGCACTCCTCGCCTGGCCAATCCTGCGCGTCCTGGTTTGGTTGGCGGCGTGGCTCCCGATTCCGGTGACCTGGGGGGAGCACACGGAAGCCTGGAGCGAACCAACCCGGAATCTGAGCCGGGAGGGACCGGACATGCACCTTGAAAAGCCGGCATCGCCCAGGTGACGACGCGGACAACCCCCATTCACGCCGATCCAAGGCGCCGCCGAAATTCGCGTGGGTTCGCGTTCATTCACGGCTTTCTTCCGCGCGGATTTCGGTGACGCGGCTTTCTTCAGAAATGAACCGGCCCGCCGCTGCCCGCATACCACCGGAACCACCGCCAGGTGTCGCGCAGCGGTGAAATCTTGCTCCTCTCGAATCCGTATCGGGTCCGCACTGGCACGAAGGCGATCGGATGACCTCTCCGGGCGAAGGCGACGGTCATCTCGGACTCAATTTCGTAGTTCCGGGAATGCAATCCCAGTTCGAGCAGGGAACCCAGGTGCACCAACCGATAGCCGCAGAGCGCATCGGGGAGGTGGATTCCGCCGAGACTCGAAAGGCGGCGACTGACCCACTCGTTGGTCCGGCGCCGCAGCCACGGCATGGTCGCCGGGGTGGTCATGCGATTCCCGATCACCAGGCGGGCGCCGGTTCTCCCCGCCTCGAAGAAGGAGGGCGCGTCTGCGGGATCGTGCTGGCCATCCCCATCCAGGAGCAGGACCCATTCGACACCCCATCGGGCGGCCTGATGCCACCCAGCCGCCAGAGCGGCCCCCTTTCCGCTGCGGGAGCGCAAACGAAGGACTTCGGCGCCGGCCGCTCGCGCCACGGCCGAGGTCGCGTCGGACGACCCGTCGTCAACGACCAGCACCCGGTCCACCCAAGCGCGGACTCCCGTCACGACGGCCCCGATGAACGCGGCCTCGTTCAAGCACGGAACAATTGCGGCGGTCGGCTCTCCCATGGACGACTCCGGCAAGGCTTTGGCGGTGGAAGGGCCGTTGTCGAGGCCGGAGCGGCTGCGGGAACGGCCTTCGTCCCAGACGGCGTCGCGTCGCCCGTGGTTGCGGTGTGCTTTGAGCGGCAGGCGCAGCCGGCGGCCTTGGGCTTGGGTCAGACGACGGCAAAGCGGGCCATCTCGGCAACCTCACAAAGGCCCCGCCAGCAGGGCCATGGGCGCCTCTCAATTTTTTTTTGGCCCTGACGGGGCCGCAGACCCCAGCCCAGCAACGGCTAAGCCTCCGGCGATGCTCTGGGCGAGGAATCCCCCAACCGTCTGCGCCTTGAAAAGGCGCCAGAGCCCGAGGAATTCCACCGGAGGGTCGAGGACCCCATCGGGGTACGGGTCCCGGATGGCGCCGCCATGGGATCTCAGCCGTAACGACGCGGGTTAACCGCGAACGGACGAGAATGGACACCAAAAGGAGATGCCATGGAAATGGGTTTGGAGGACCTCGGTCAGTGTCCACTTTTGGTGGCGGATCTCCAGCACCTTCAACGCGGTCTCTCCCCTCTGAAACTCGCATCTATTCGCGGTTCATTTCTGCACAATGACTTCTGTCAGTCCAACGGGCTCCTCGCTCCGACTCCCGGACGATTGAGGACATGGGTGTAGATTTGGGTCGTGGCCACATCCTGATGACCGAGCAGATCCTGCACGGTCCGGATGTCCGTCCCGGATTCCAGCAGATGCGTGGCAAAGCTGTGTCGCAGGGTGTGGGGTGTCGCCGGCTTGGCCCCCCCCGCTTTCCTCACCGCCGCGCGCATTCCCCGCTGGATGACCTCCTCCGCGAGATGATGACGCCACAGCGGTTTGCCCCCACTGCCCTCGCGCCGCACCCAGGCCGGCGTGGGAAAAAGCCACTGCCATGCCCATTCCCGCGGCCCGTTCGGATACTTGCGGTCCAGCGCATTCGGCAGCCAGACGCCGGCAAATCCGCCCTTCACATCCGCAGCGTGCTGCGCCCGCAGATGCCCCAAGTGTTCTCGCAGCGGTTCTACCAGCACTTCAGGAATCACCGTCCGCCGATCCTTGTCTCCCTTGCCGGCCCGAACCACCAGGAAGCGCTGGTCCAAATGCAGGTCCTTGACCCGAAGTCGCAGCATCTCAATCAGGCGCAACCCCGAACCGTACAGCAATTGGAGCGGCAGCCGGACTCCCGGTTCCGCGGCTTCCAGGATCCCCTTGACCTCAGTCCGTGTAAGCACCACCGGCAGCCGTTTCGGTCGCTCGGCTCGGGCCCATTCACCGAGGTCACCGAGCGGCTGGTGCAGGACTTCCGCGTAGAGGAAAACGAGCGCATTGAGCGCTTGATTCTGGGTTGCTGCAGCCACCCTTCGCTCGGTGGCCAAGTGGCTCAGAAAACGGGCGACCTCCGAGACTCCGAGATCGCGCGGATGCCGCCAGGCGGCCGGGCCAGATCCTCCGGGGATCCGGCAATGGCGCAGAAAGCGCTCGATCCATTGCCAGTACGAATCTTCGGTTCGTCGGGCGTAGTGAAGAAAGCGCATCACTTCATGCACCTGGGCCCTTAGGGGTGCCTGGGGATCGGGGACGATCCCTTCTTTCGGCCGGGAAAGGT
>Ga0268299_1002213_pt1 | contig 25013 bp, 19 predicted proteins | sample NOBtaG_FD_193484 | JGI IMG/M metagenome (GOLD analysis project Ga0268299, IMG submission 193484) | Activated sludge microbial communities from bioreactor in Nijmegen, Gelderland, Netherland - NOB reactor | ecosystem: Engineered > Bioreactor > Aerobic > Activated sludge | place: Netherlands... | reverse complement strand
CGGGCCCGACGTCGACCTCATGATCGACATCAACCAGGGCTGGTCGGTGGCCCAGGCCATCTCGATCGGGCGCCGGTTCGCCGAGCACGACCTCTACTGGTTGGAAGACCCCACCGCATGCGAAGACTACGACGGCCACGCCGCCATCGCCGCCGCCCTCGACACCCCGGTGTGCGCCGGCGAGTACCTCTACGGCCTGGCCCCGCTGCGGGAGCTGGCCGCCCGGCGCAGCGTCGACTACCTGATGCCCGACTGCCTCCGGGTGGGCGGGATCACCGGGTTCATGAAAGCGGCCCACCTGGCCGAGGCCCACAACCTGCCGGTGGTCAGCCACCTGGCCACCGAGTTCCTGGCCCACGCCGTGGCCGCCTGCCCCAACGGGCTCAGCGTGGAGCACATGCCCTGGACGTTCCCGCTGTTCGCCGAGGTCCCGGCGATCGACCCGACCACCGGCCGGCTCGTGCTCGGCGACGCCCCCGGCTTCGGGTTGGAACTTGATGACGAAGCTGTGAACCGTTTCGCCCTGGACTGATTCCAAAGAGGTTCGGGATGCGGCTGACCAGGGAAAACGCAGCCCAACGGAGGTTCGTCGGGTAGTTCTGCCCGTCACTGGGGCGTAATCCGCCCGCGCCTTTGCTACTGTTTGGCCCGGCATGATCACGGCGGATGATCTGGTAGGGGCCGATTCGCTCTCCCCCCGGCGCGCCCGGGGAGGTCGGCGGCGGAGCCCGAACAGCCCGGCAGGGCGCAGGCTCGTGTTCGCCATACTGTCGTGCCTGCTGGTGGCGATGATGCCCTGGCCCAGCGAGGCGCAAGACACCTCCACCTCGTCCACCGGGTCGACCACCACGGCGGCGCCCACCACCACCGAGCAGCCCACCACCACGGCCGCCCCCACCACGGCCGCTCCCACCACGGCTGCCCCCACCACGGCGGCGCCCTCGTCGTCGGCCGTCGTCACCAGCCAGTTGGAGGCGACCACCACCACCAGCGGCCAGAGCGCCGAGGAGAAGGCCAAGCTCGACGCCGCGGCGGCGGCCAAGGCCAAGGAGATCGACGCCGCCAACGCCCGCCTGGGCGACCTGTCCAATGCGCTCAGCGTGCTCAACAAGCGGGTGCGGGACCAGTCGGCCCGGGTCGACTACGCCAACAGCCAGGTGGCCGACGCCGAGGCGAAGGTGCAGCAGACCGAGGCGGCGGTGGCCGAGGCCGAGCAGTCGTTGAAGGATCTGGAAGCCCGCCTGGAGGGCCAGGCCATCCGCAACTTCATGGGCCAGGGGGGCGACGGCGCCGCCGTGCTCGTGACGGGCGACCCCAACACGTCGATCCGGATGCAGACGATGCTGGCCGAGGTCACCCAGTCCGACATCGACTTCTCCGACACCCTGCAGGCGGCCAAGGAAGACCTGGAGGTCCAGCGGGCCGACGCCCAGAACGCGGTGGAGGAGGCCCAGGCGCTGCGGGCCGACGCCGACAACGAGCTCGCCATCCTCACCGGCGACCGCCAGGCCCAGGCCAGCCTCACCGCCTCGGCCGAGGACCGGCTCGACCACCTCCTGGCCGAGCGGGCCAACCTCGGGGCCCTCGGCGCCGAGGTCGACAGCGCCGACGAGGCCGCCCTGGTCAACACGCTGAAGAGCTCGTCGGCCGCCCTGCCTCCGCCCGGCTCGTCGGTGGAGATCCCGGCCACGGTGTCGGAGTCGGAGATCAAGCTCGCCGGCAACGGGATCCGGGTCCACGAGTCGATCGTGGCCCAGGTGCAGGCCCTGCTCACCGACGCCGCAGCGGCCGGGTTCAACCTCGGCGGCGGCGGCTACCGGGACCCGTCGGCCCAGATCGCCACCCGCAAGGCCAACTGCGGCACCAGCACCTACGCCATCTACCAGATGCCGGCCAGCCAGTGCAGCCCGCCCACGGCCCGTCCCGGCCAGTCGATGCACGAACGGGGCCTGGCCATCGACTTCACGTCGGGGGGCCAGCTGATCCGGTCCCGGTCGAGCGCGGCGTTCATCTGGCTGGCCAACAACGCTGCGAAGTACGGGCTCTCCAACCTGCCGTCGGAGCCGTGGCACTGGTCGGTCAACGGCAAGTAGGTCAGTAGCCGACGAGCCGCCGGAACTCGCCGACACCCATCCGGGACGCACCGTCGGGTAGGCGGCGGATCAGGCCCTTGTCGGAGCTGACCACCACCACGTGAGCCTGTGCGTCGTCGATGGCGGCTTCGGCCAGGGCCACCAGGTGGTGGTCGGCGGCGTCGCGGCCCCGGCGGGGGGCGGCTTCCACTGCCAGGTTGCCCCCGGCCAGCTCGAGCACCGAGGGGGCCACCGGCGGGTCGAACACCAGCACCACACTGTCGTCGTGGCCCCGACACCACCGGGCCACCGCTTCGGTGAGCCGCTCGGCCGCCCGGGTGCGGTTGTTCCACCAGCCGTCGGGCCGGGAGCCGAAGACGTTGTTGCCGTCCACCAGCCAGCGGCGCTGCGTCACCTGCTCACCGTAGCGGGCGGCGTGCCATGATTCGGGAGCGAGCCGTCGAGCCGGGAGGGACCACCGTGCCGCTGTCCACCTACACCACCATGCTGAGCGCGGTGACGCCCACCGAGCACGGCGGCTCCGTCGCCACCCTCACGATCAACCGGCCGGAGAAGCGCAACGCCTGGTCCACCGCCCTGTCGCACGACCTGGCCGCCGTGCTGGGCGAGATCGAGGCCGACGACGAGATCGGGGCCACCATCCTCACCGGGGCCGGCACCCAGGCGTTCTCGGCCGGGGCCGACCTGGGCGACAACCGCACCCACCGGGTCAACTCGGTGGACCGCCATCTGGCGGCGGTGACGCCCCGGGGGTCCGACGTGTTCAATGCCCTGGCCGACCACCCCAAGCCGGTGGTGGCCGCCATCAACGGCTACGCCATCGGGATCGGCTGCCTCATCACCCTGTGCTGCGACATCCTCGTGGCCTCCGACAACGCCGAGCTGGGTCTGCCCCAGGTGCCGCTGGGCATCATCCCCGCCTACGGGGGCGCCGTGCGCCTGGCCCGCCACGTGGGTCGGGCCAACGCCATGGAGATGGTGCTGCTGGGCGATCGCATCACCGCCGCCGAGGCCTACCGGATCGGGTTCGTGAACAAGGTCGTGCCCCAGGCCGAGCTGATGGACGTGGCGATGGGCTACGCCACCCGGCTGGCCGCCCTGCCCCCCCTGGCGGTGCGGATGGCCAAGGAGTCGCTCAACAAGGGGCTCGACATCCCCAACCTCAAAGACGCCGCCCAGGCCGACCTGTACCGCTTCATGCTGCTGGGCCAGACGGCCGACAGCCACGAGGCCCACCGGGCGTGGCGGGAGAAGCGGCCGCCCCGCTTCGGCGCCGCCCGCTCCGACGACGCCTGAGCTCCCCTGCGTCGGGCGCTCCGGGTGTGGGACCAAGGTCCCTTCAAGCGTGACGAAGGGCCAACCTACGGTTGATCCATGCAAGAGGCGATGACCATTGACGACCTGCGCCACGGGCTCGACCAGATCGATCTCGACGACGCGCTGATGGGCCACGACGTGGAGCCCGGAGACATCACCAGCGCCCTCGCCCTCGGCTCGGTGGACGAGGCCAAGGCCGCCATCATCGACGTGTTGCGGGTGATGCGCTCGGCCTCCCTGGGGGGCTTCCCCCTCGGCCCCGAGATGGATCTCGTCGACCTCGTCGGCTTCACCGACGACATGTAGCCGGCCGGCTTCAGAGCAGTCTGCGTCAGAGCAGTCTGCGTCAGAGCAGGTCGGCGGGATCCTCGGCGGCGGGGGCGGCCACCTCCCAGCCGTCGCCCGCTTTGTCCATCCGGTACCAGCGGCGGTCGAACCCGTAGCAGAGCTGCACCCCGCCTCCGCTCACCCGGTTGCCGTCCACCCGGATCCGGCCGCCCGGCACCCCGGCCTCGGCCAGCGCCTGGCGGGCGGCGACCAGGACCTCGGTCGGCGGGCGCCACGCCGGCCCGTCGAGCGCGTCGACGCCGCCCGCCCCCGCCTGCCGCCACGACCGGGCCAGGCGGAGCAGCGCCCGGTGGGAGACGCCGGCCTCGGCCGCCAGCCGTTCCAGCGTCCGGTGGGACGCCGCCGGATCGGTCGGCGCCCCGCCCCGCTCCAGCACCTCCGCCGCCCGGCGGGCGACGTCGGCCACGGGACGGAGGTGGAGCATGGCCGACCGGCCGTCGGCCAGCACGCCCCAGGCCCGGCGGGCGGCGTCGGCGGCCAACTCGTGGAGGTCGGCGCCGTCGAGGCCCGACTCGGCCGGGGGCTCGGCCGGCCACGGGGCCGGTGCGCCCGGTGCCTCGGGGTAGGCCAGGCGGGGCGGCAGCGCCGGTGGCGCGGCCCGCCCCTGCCACCGGGCCCAGGCGTCGGCCGCCCGGACGGTGGCCACCGGCTCGGGCCCGCCCGCCTCGGGTTGATCCCGGCCGGCTGAGTCGGTGACGTCGGCCGTGTCCGTAGCGCCGGGGCCGGCGGTGGAGCTGAGGGCGGCGGCCCGGGCGGCCCGCACCGCCGCCTCCACTTGCTGGCGGGTGCGGCCCCGGAGGAGCAGGAGGCGGTAGGGGTCGGCGTCGAGCTCGTCGGCCACCAGGTAGCACACGGCGGCGGCGTGCTTGCACGGGTCGGCCCAGTCGGGGCACGAGCAGCGGGGTCGGATCTCGCCGGCGTCGGGCAGCAGCTCCACCCCGGCCTCCCGGGCGTCGGCGTCGATGGCCGGGTCCAGCTCCCCGTCGAGCAGGGCGGCGGCGTGGGCGATCTTCGCGGCGACCACCGCGATCACCCGGGCCCACTCGTCGTCGGAGAACGGCCGGACCTCGATCGTGACCCGGTAGGGCTGGGCCCGGGACCCCTGCACCGGGGCCGTGATCGTCGCCGGCGCCAACGTCACCCTGGCGGCCCGGCCCTGGCGGGCGTAGGTGCGGCCCCGGGGCAGGCGGTTCGGGTCGAGCTGGGCCCGGCCCTCCAGGGCGTCGATCCAGGCCTTCCCCCACCAGGTGTGGCCGAACGAGACCCGCCGCCCACCGGTGCCGCGGGCCGCCATCAGCCGCCGCTCCCCAGCCGCAGCAGCTCGCCGAGCTCGTCGTCGGACAGTTCGGCGATCCAGCCCTCGCCGCCCCCGCCGGTCACGCTCGCCGCCAGCTGGCGCTTGGCCGCCAACGTGGCCGCCACCTTCTCCTCCACCGTGCCCTCGGTGATCAGCCGGTGGACGAAGACCGCCCGGTCCTGGCCGATGCGCCACGCCCGGTCCGACGCCTGATCCTCCACCGCCGGGTTCCACCACCGGTCGTAGTGGACCACCTGGGTGGCCCGGGTGAGGTTGAGGCCGGTGCCGCCGGCCTTGAGCGACAGCACCAGCACCGGGAACCGTCCGGCCTGGAACTCGTCGACCAGCTCCTGGCGGCGGGCGACGGCCAGGGAGCCGTGGAGGAAGCCGGCGTCGATCCCGAGGTCGCCCAGGCGCTGGCCCAGCAGGCGGCCCATGGCCACGTACTGGGTGAACATCAGCACCGGCTCGCCTCCCGCCACGGCCGCCGCCACCAGCTCCTCGGCCGCCTCCAGCTTGCCCGACCGGCCGGGCAGGGGGCCGGCCTGGCCCAGGTAGTGGGCGGGGTGGTTGCAGATCTGCTTGAGTGCCGTGAGCAGGCGGAACACCAGGCCCCGGCGGGCGATCCCCTCGGCCTCGGCGATCCGGCTGAGGGCGTCGTCGACCACCGCCTTGTACAAGGTGGCCTGCTCGGCGCTGAGCAGGACCGGCACGTCGGCCTCGGTCTTCGGCGGCAGCTCGGGGGCGATGCCGGGGTCGGTCTTGCGCCGCCGGAGGAGGAACGGCTGGACCACCCGGGCCAGGCGGGCCGCCACCGCCTCGTCGCCCTGGCGTTCGATGGGCCCGGCAACCTCCCGCTGGAACCGCTCCAGCGGCGGCAGCAGCCCCGGCGTCGACCAGTCGAGCAGGGCCCACAGCTCCGACAGTCGGTTCTCCACCGGGGTGCCGGTGACGGCGAAGCGGGCGCCGGCTGGCACCTCCCGCAGCGCCCGGGCCGCCGCGCTGAGCGGGTTCTTCACGTGCTGGGCCTCGTCGGCCACGGCCAGCCCCCAACCTACGGCGGCCAGCGCGGCCTGGTCGCGCCGGGTGACGCCGTAGGTGGTGACGACGATCTCGTCGGGGGCGAGATCGTCGAGGCTCCGGGCCGCACCGTGATAGCGCCGGTGGGGGAGGCCGGGGGCGAAGCGGGTGATCTCCCGCTCCCAGTTGGCCAGCAGCGAGGCCGGGCACACCACGAGCGTGGGCCGCGAGCCGCGGGCGGCCGCCAGGTGCAGGTGGGCGGCGATGATCTGCACGGTCTTGCCCAGGCCCATGTCGTCGGCCAGGCAGCCGCCGAGCCCGAGATCGGCCAGGCCGGTGAGCCAGCCCAGGCCCCGGCGCTGGTAGTGGCGCAGGTCGGCGGCCAGCCCCGGCGGCTCGGGCAGCTCGGTGCCCGCCGCCAGCAGCCGGAGCCGCCCGGCCAGCTCGGCCCACGGCCCCACCACCACGGTGTCTCCATCGGGGTCGGCGATGCCATGGTCGGTGACGTGGGTGACGTCGGTGACGAGCTCGTCGCCCGGCGCCAGGTCGTCGAGCGCCCGGGCCAGGGCCTCGGCCGCGGTGACGGTGGACCGGGACCGGAGCCGGGCCACGAGCGCCGGGTCCACCACCACGAACCGGCCCCGCAGGCGCACCATCGGCCGCTTGGCCTCGGCCAGCTCCTCCAGCTCGGCCGCCGTGAGGGCGTGGCCGTCGAGCAGGGCCTCGTAGCGGACCTCCACCAGGTCCCGCAGCGACAGGCCGCCGCCGCTGGACGCCGGCGTGGGCTGGGGGGTGCCGACCACGGTGCGGGTGGTGAGGCCGGCCGTGAGCTCGGCCGGCCACAGCACCTCGAGGCCGGCCCCGGCCAGCTCGGCCGCCGTGGGCCCCAGCAGCTCCTCCACCTCGTGGTCGTCGAGCACCAGCCGGCCCGGCCGGGCCTCGTCGAGCAGCCGGTGGAGGGCGGGGAAGACCCGGGCGCCCCGGCGCAGGCACAGCAGCACCGCCGCCTCGGCCCGGGTGCCGAACCGGGCGGCCACCGCACCGCTGGCAGCCCACAGGGCCTCGGCGTCGGTGACGAGGCCGGGGTCGATGGAGCTGTGGACCTGGACCACGGCGGCGAACGGGTCGTCGATGCCGTCGGGCGGGTCCAGGCGCAGGGTGACGGTGGGCTGGTCGAGGCGGGCCGGAGCCACTCCGTCGAGCCAGCGGGCGGCTGCGCCCTCCGCCGGCACCGCCACCGGCTCCATCCCGGCGAAGGCGCCGGGAGCCAGCGGGCCGGCGGCTCCTGCGGTTCCGGAGGCGGCGGGCTGGGCGGTGTGGGTGGTGCGGGCCGCCGTGCGGGTTGGGCGGGGACGGTGGGTGTCGGCCACCAGCGCCGCCGTCCGGGTGACGGCCGGAGCCGCCGCGGTGCGGACGAGGCAGTCGGCCACCGTGTCGTAGAACGAGCGCAGCACCGCTTCAGGCGACGTGAGGGCCAGAGGCGACGACCCGGGCACGGCCACGGCATGGGCCGCCGGGGGCAGTGCGGAGGCCAACAGGCGCAGGTGGTCGAGGTGGCGGCCGTCGAACGGGCCCACCCGCCAGGCGTCCCAGCCGGCGGGGGAGCGGGCCGGCACCAGACGGCCCCGGGCCGCCAGGTCGAGCGCAGCCCGGGTGGCGGCGGCCCATGCGGCCACCGACGGACTGGCCCCGGGCGACAGAGGGCCGGCCAGGCGGTCGAGCACGTCACGGACCGGCGCCACCCGGGCCGGCACCCGGGTGCGACGCACGCCGCGGCCGGCCGGCACCACCAGCTCCACCTCGCCCGCCCTCCCGGGGGCCGACTCGTGGCCCGGACCCCAGAACGCCAGGCGGCCCTCCCGGGGCGGGTCGCCGGCCAGGAAGGTGGCCTCCACTCCCTCGGGCAGCATCGGGGCCTACTCTACGGGGGCTGGCGCCCCCGACGGCCTCCTGCGTCGGCCTCCCATCTGCGCGACGGAAATCGCGCCTCGCCCGCCAACTGCGTCGCGAAGTCCCTCGTTTTCGGGGGTTTCGCGACGTCGGTTCGCTCGGGAGGCGCGATTTCCGTCGCGCAGAACGCCTCGGCGGGGGGGCCGGGCTGACGGGGGTCAGACCCGTTCGATGACGACCACGGGGATGGTGCGGTCGGTCTGCTCCTGGTAGCCGCCGAAGCGGGGCATGAGGGCCACCCGCTCGTCGAACAGCTCCGACCGCTCGGGCTCCCCGGCCACCCGGGCCCGGGCCGGGAACCGCTCGGTACCGAGCTCGACGGTCACGTCGGGATGGGCCACCAGGTTGTGGTACCACGCCGGGTGCTGGTCGGCCCCGGCCTTGGAGGCGATCACCACCAGCCGCCCGCCGTGCTCGGTGTAGGTGATGGGCGACACCCGTTCCTGCCCGCTGCGGGCGCCGGTGGTGGTCAGCAGCAGCATGGGGTTGCCCTCCCACCGGCCGCCGCACTGGCCGCCGTTCGCCCGGAACTCGTCGATCACCTTGGCGTTGAGGGCCAGCCACTGGTCGTCGGTCATCTGCGGTGGTCGCTCGGTGCTCATGAGCCGCATCATGGCACGCGAACTATCGTCTGGTCCCATGAGCGACGACCATGGGCACGACGAGCTGCTGTACGAGGTGCGGGACCATGTGGGCCTGATCACGTTCAACCGGCCCGAACGGATGAACACGATCACGATGGGCATGCTCAACGCCCTGTCGGACCGGCTGCTGGCGGCCGACGCCGATCCCGGGGTGCGGGTGATCGTGATCACAGGCGCCGGCCGGGCCTGGTGTGCCGGGCTCGACGTGGGGGCGGCCGCCTCCGGCCAGGGGATCGGGGGCGACGTGGCCAGCCTGCCCCCGGGCGAGCTCGACCTGCGCACCGCCCCGCCCGTCGTGCTCCACAAGATCGACACCCCCACCATCGCCGCCCTCAACGGCGGCGCCGCCGGCTACGGGCTCGATCTGGCGCTCGGCTGCGACCTGAGGATCGCGTCGGAGCGGGCCAAGCTGTCGGCCGCCTACACCGCCCGGGGCCTGCTCCCCGAGAGCGGCGGCACCTGGCTCCTGCCCCGGATCGTCGGCTGGTCCACGGCGGCCGAGCTGCTGTTCACCGCCCGCACCCTCACCGCCGCCGAGGCCATGGACCTCGGCCTGGTGAGCCGGGTGGTGCCCGACGGCGAGATCATGGACGCCGCCTTCGATCTGGCCGGCCAGATCGCGGCCAACGCACCGCTGGCCGTGCGGGCGTCGAAGCGGATGATGCGCCACGCCATGACCGAGGGGCTCGAAGACCATGTGCAGCGCCAGTTCCTGGCCCTGCTGCCCCTGTTCCGCACGAAGGACTTCGCCGAGGGCCTCACCGCCTTCCTGGAGAAGCGCCCACCCGACTTCCAGGGCCGCTAGGGGCCAAAACCAACGATCTGGTGTCCCCCAGCGCCACAGGTGGGCACGGGGGACACCAGATCGGAGCGGGTCAGATCCGCTCGATGATGGTGGCGGTGCCCATGCCGCCGCCGGTGCACATGGCGACCAGGCCGGTCTGCAGGTCGCGCCGCTCCAGCTCGTCGATCAGGGTGCCGATCAGCATGGCGCCGGTGGCCCCGATGGGGTGGCCGAGGGCGATGGCGCCGCCGTTGACGTTGACCTTGGCCGGATCGGCCCCGGTGTCGCGGAAGAAGCGGAGCACCACCGAGGCGAAGGCCTCGTTGACCTCGAACAGGTCGATGTCGCCCACCGTCATCCCCGCCTTGGCCAGGCACTTCAGGGCGGCCGGGCCGGGGGCGGTGAGCATGATCAGCGGCTCGTCGGCGGCCACGGCCGACATCAGGATCCGGGCCCGGGGCTTGAGGCCGTGGGCCTTGGCGTAGTCGGGGTTGGCCAGCAGCACGGCGCCGGCACCGTCGACCACCCCGGAGGAGTTGCCGGCATGGTGCACGTGGTTCAGCTCGTGGACCTGGGGATAGACCTGGTTGACCAGCTCCATCATGGTCTTCTGGCTCTGCTCCATCCGCATGTCGACCATCTTGGGGAAGCTCGGGGTGAGCTTGGCCAGCCCCTCGGCCGTGGTCTCGGGCCGCGGGTATTCCTCATGGTCGAGGGCCACCGTGCCGTCGTCGTGGTAGATCGTGATCAGGCTCCGGTCGAACCGGCCTTCCTTGATGGCCTCGGCCGCACGGCGCTGGCTCTCCAGGCCGAGGGCGTCGCACTGCTCGCGGGTCCAGCCGTCGAGGGTGGCGATCAGGTCGGCCGACAGGCCCTGGGGCACCTGGGGATGGGTGGCCAGCAGGTGTTCGTTGTTGGCGTGGAAGCCGTCGGTGCCGTTGCGGGCGGGCCGGCTCATCGACTCGACCCCGCACCCCACCACCAGGTTCTGATGGCCCGAGGCCACGCCCATGGCCCCGAAGGTGACGGCCTGCTGGCCGGACCCGCAGAACCGGTTCAGGGTCACGCCGGGCACCGAGATGGGCCAGCCGGCGTCGAGCAGGGCCATGCGGCCGATGTCATGGGCGTGGTCGCCGGCGTGCGAGCCGTTGCCGCACACCACGTCCTCCACGTCGGTGGCGTCGAACCCCACCCGCTCCTGGAGGCCGTTCAGCACCTGACCCAGGATCTTCTGGGGATGCAGGCCCGACAGGGCTCCCTTGTCCTTCTTGCCCACGCCGCGCGGAGAACGCACGGCGTCGATGATCCACGCCTCGGATGCAGCTGCCATGGGTTCCACACTACGGCCGTGCGCCCCGAGGGGCTAATAGCCACCGGGGCCGTAGCGCTCCTCGGCCCGCTGCACGCCCGACAGCACGTAGCCCAGGACGGGGGCGGCGCCGGCGTCGTCGAGCAGGCGCAGGGCCCGGTCGAGCGCCCGGCGCCGGGAGCGGCCGGCGTAGAGGGAGATGACCACGGCGTCGGACACCTTGGCCAGCTCCAGCGCGTCGACCACGGGGAGCAGGGGCGGGCCGTCGACGAGGATGTGGTCGCAGTGCTCCCGGAGGCGGTCGATCACCGCCGCCACCTCGGCCGAGCGCAGGACCTCGGCCGGGCCCCGCCGGTCACGGATACGGCCGGCCGGCATGGCCACCAGGTGGCCCCGGCCCTCCACCCGGTGCAGGCACTCCTGCAGCCCCACTTGGGGGTCCGACAGGTAGTCGCCCAGCCCCGGGGCCTCGGCCGAACCCAGCAGGGACGACAGGGTGGGGCGGCGCAGGTCGCCCCCGATCACCACCACGTTGCGGCCCTGAGCGGCGAGCGCCACGGCCAGGCGGGCGGCGGTGGACGACTTGGCCTCACCCGGCTGGGGGCTGGTGATCAGCAGCACCTGGTGGGGTTGGCCGGCGGCGGCGGCGAAGTCGATCGACGAGACCAGCCGCTGGAACGCCTCTTCCACCATCGAGCCGGGGGCCAGCTCGATCGGCGTCCGCTTGTTGCGGTTGTAGGGCACCACGGCCAGATGGCCGAGGCCGGTGCCCTCTTCCACGTCGTCGGTGGAGCGAAGGCGGTCGTCGAAGCTGGCCACCGCCACCACGGCTCCCACGGCCAGGATCGACCCGATCACGAGGGCCAGGGCCAGGTTGCGCAGCGGCCGGGGCGACACCGGGGTGCGCTCGGGCTCGGCTTCGGCGTTGATCCGGGCCGACACCTCGGGGTTGGCCAGCAGCTCAGCCCGGAGCCGCTGCTCGGCCAGCTCGGTGTTGACGGTGGCGAGCTCGGTGTCGATCGGCTGCAGCACCGGGTTGAGCGTCTGCAGCAGCTCGACCTGAGCGGCGTTCAGGTCGGCCTTGGCCGAGGGGTCGTCGGCCGCATCGATCTGGTCCTTCAGGTCGGCCAGGGGCTTCTCGACGCGGGCGCGCTCCGCCGTGAGCGCCTGCTGGGTCGCTTGGAGCGAGGCGATGTGGGCGTCGAGGTCGGCCCGGTCGATCTCGTGGCGCAGCTCGATGTAGGTGGTGGCCCACGCCTCGGCCGTGCGGGCGGCCCGCTCCGGCGTGGACGACAGGGCCCGGAACGTGATGACCGACGGTGCCACCCGGCCGTCGAGGTCGCCGGTGTCGACGGTGACCTCGTCGTCGTTGCCGGCCGCCACCTCGGCCTCGGTGAGGAACCGGGTGGAGGCCAGGAAGTCCGCCTCGGCCGCCATCTGGCGCCCCGCCACCTCGGCCGTGCCCAGGGGGAAGAGCTGGGCCGAGGCGTCGGTGCGGATCAGCACGGTGGCCTCGGAGGCGTAGACGGGGGAGCGGGTGAAGGTGACGGCCGCCACCGCCACCACGGTGGCCACGAGCACGGCGGTGGCCAGCCACCACCAGCGGCGCAGCAGGCGGGCGTAGTCGGCCAGCGACAGCTCGTCGTGCTGGGCGTCCCGGTGGCGGGGCAGCACCCGGGGCCACCACGGGTCACCGGTGGCTGCGGACCGGGCGGTACGGCTGGAAGGGAGAGGCAGGGTAGACACGGCGGGATGCGTCCAGGGGGAGGGCCGCGGCGGCGGCGGGAACAGGCCACGAACGCCCTGCCCCGGGTACTCCACCCGAGGGGGAGCCTATAGGGCAAATCACCCAACGGCACCGGAAGGGGGGGCCAGGTGCCAGCCCCCGAAAAACTAGAATGGCGAGGAACCGAGCCCCACAACTCGGTTCCTCGACCATCCCAGGGGTTCCGCCGCCCGAAGGGGACGAGGATCTCGGTCCGGCCGCTGGGCCGGTGACCGTCTCATCGTTGACTCCTTTCGATCGGTGCGGGCAGCGGGGATGTGAGCGTCCGGCCCCGAAAATCAACCGGGCCAGGCCCCGAGCGGCCCGCTGGTAGGCTGCTTGTCGTCATGACCAGCGCCGACGTCACCCTCCTGGCCCTCCACGGGCTGCGCCTCACGGGCCTCGCCGAGGCCGCGGCGGTGGCCGAGGTGTTCGGCGTCGACCCGGGGCCGATCGAGGTGGAGCTGAAGGCCCTGGCCGACGACGACCTCGTCGTGCGCCGTGACCGCCCACCCCGCACCGGGTGGCTGCTGACGGCCGAGGGCCGGGCCGAGGGGGCCCGCCTGGTGGCGGCCGAGCTCGACGCCGCCGGCGCCCGGGCCGCCCTACGGGCCTGGTACGACCGGTTCCCGCCGCTCAACAGCCGCCTGCTCGACGTGTGCTGCCGGTGGCAGCTCCGCGATCCTCGGGCCAACGTGCTGAACGACCACCGGGATCCGGCCTATGATCGCTCTGTCGTCGCCGAGCTGGTTGCGCTCGACGCCGACGCCCAACCGTTCTGCGCCGGGCTGGCCGGGGTGCTCGGCCGGTTCGGGTGCTACGGCCCGCGCCTGGCCCATGCGCTGGAGCGGGTGACATCGGGGGCTACCGAGTACATCGATCGTCCCCTGGTCGCTTCGTACCACACGGTGTGGTTCGAGCTCCACGAAGACCTCCTGGCCACCCTCGGCCTCGACCGGGCGGCGGAGACCGCCCGCCTCGCCCAGCCCCGCCGGTAGCGGGCCCAGCGAAGACATCAGCGAAGACATCAGCGAAGACACTGAAATACCGAAACAACGAGGAAACCGCATCACAATGGCTCAGTTCGGACCCGTACTCACCGCGATGGTGACCCCCTTCACCGCAAGCGGTGAGCTCGACCTCGAGGCCGCCCAGAACCTCGCCCGCTACCTCGTGGTCAACGGCAACGACGGTGTGGTGGTGGCCGGAACCACCGGCGAGGCCCCCACGCTCAGCCACGACGAGCAGGCCGAGCTGATCGTCGCCGTGCGCGAGGCCCTGCCCGATCACACCGTGATCGCCGGCACCGGCTCCAACGACACCCGCTCCGCCATCCACAACACCGAGCGGGCCACCGAGGCCGGGGCCGACGGCATCCTGCTCGTCACCCCGTACTACAACCGCCCGTCGCAGGCCGGGATCGAGATGCACATGCGGGAGGTGGCCAAGGCCACCGACAAGCCGGTGATCCTGTACGACATCCCCGTCCGCACCGGCCGCAAGATCGAGACCGACACCCTGCTCCGCCTGGCCGAGGTCGACAACGTGGTGGCCATCAAGGACGCGGCGGGAGACCCGGCCGAGACGGCCCGCCTGCTGTCGCTGGCCGGCGGCGCCTACGAGGTCTACTCGGGCGACGACTCCCTCACCCTGCCCCTGCTGTCGATCGGGGCCGTCGGGGTGATCGGGGTGGCCACCCACTGGGTGGGCAAGCAGATGAGCGAGATGATCGCCGCCTACCACAAGGGCTACATCGCCGAGGCGGCCGCCCTCAACGCCACCATGATCCCGTCCTATGTCTACGAGGCGTACCCCGACGCCCCGAACCCGGTTCCGTCGAAGGTGATGATGAACCTGCTCGGCCTGCCGGTGGGGGAGTGCCGCTCCCCGATGGGGCCGGCCCCGGGAGACCTGGTCGACCGGGCCAAGGCCGTGCTGGCCGATCTCGGTCGGAGCATCGCCTAGTGGCACCGCCGGTACGGGTCGTCTTCCTCGGAGGTCTGGGGGAGATCGGCCGCAACTGCGCCGCCATCGAGGTCGACGGGCGCATCATGCTCATCGACTGCGGCCTCATGTTCCCCGACTCCGACATGGCCGGGGTCGATCTCGTGCTGCCCGACTTCACCTGGCTGCGTGACAACGCCCACCGGGTGGAGGGCGTGGTCTGCACCCACGGCCACGAGGACCACATCGGGGCCCTCAGCTTCCTGCTGGAGGAGATCCCGCTCCAGATCATCGGCTCGCCCCTCACGATCGGCCTGGCCCGCAACCGGATCGACGAGCGGGGCGTGCTCGACCGGGCCAAGTTCATCGAGGTCAGCGACAACGAGCGGATCCGGGTGGGCCCGTTCGACATGGAGTTCTTCCCGGTCACCCACTCGGTGCCCCACGGGTTCGCCACCGCCTTCCACACCCCGCAGGGCGTGATCCTGCACTCGGGGGACTTCAAGCTCGACATGACCCCGGTGGACGGTCGCCTGACCGACCTGGCCGGCCTGGGCCACCTGGCCAAGGACGACGGCGTCCGGCTGTTCCTGTGCGACTCCACCAACGCCGAGGAGGCCGGGTTCTCGGCCTCGGAGACGTCGATCGGCCAGTCGATCCACGACCTGTTCCGGGCCCGGATGGGCCGCCGGATCATCGTGGCCTGCTTCGCCAGCCACATCCACCGGGTGCAGCAGATCGCCGACGCCGCCATCGCCTGTGGGCGCACGGTGGCCACGCTGGGCCGGTCCATGAACCAGAACGTGGCCCTGGCCCGCCAGATGGGCCTGCTGCGCATCCCCGACGACCGCCTGGTGGACATCGAGGACGTCACCGGCATCCCCGACGAGAACCTGTGCGTGATCTCCACCGGCTCCCAGGGCGAGCCCCTGAGCGCCCTGGCCCGCATGGCCACCGGTGACAACCGGTGGCTCGAGGTGACCGAGGGCGACTGCGTGATCCTCAGCTCGCATCCCATCCCGGGCAACGAGTCGAGCGTGAGCCGGGTCATCGACGGTCTCCTGCGCAAGGGGGCCGAGGTGGTGCATTCGGCCAACGCCAATGTCCATGCCACCGGCCACGCCAAGGCCGAAGAGCTGAAGGTGCTGCACTCGATCGTGCAGCCCGAATGGTTCATCCCGGTGCACGGCGAGTACCGGCACCTGGCCCAGCACGCCCACCTCGCCAGCCAGATGGGCACCGCCCAGGATCACATCCTGCTGTGCACCGACGGCGACTCGATCCTGCTGACCGACGACGGTATACGCCGGGGGGAGTCGGTGCCCGCCGAGTACATCTACATCGACGGCACCGTCGGTGCCATCGACCACAGCGTGCTGCTGGAACGTCGGATCCTGGGCGAGGAGGGCTTCATCACGGTGATCGTGCCGGTGGCCATCGTGGCCGGGAAGGCCGAGCTGCTCGACGAGCCGGCCGTGATCAGCCGGGGCTGGGTGGACGGGCCCGAGGGCGACCAGCTCCGCAAGGAGGCCCGCCTCGCGGTGCGCCAGGCGGTGGAGGCGTCGCTGGCCGACGGGGTGCGCACCCGCCAGGAGATCGAGAAGACCACCCGGCGGGCCATCGGCCGCTTCGTGAACCGCCAGACCGGCCTGCGGCCGATGGTGGTGCCGGTGGTGCTGGGCGCGCTCGAAGGTTGACGGGCGCCGTTGATTGGATTAGGTCCAAATCAATCGATACAAACTCGGACACTTAAGACATAAAGCTGGGTTTCTCTCATCAAATTTTGGGATATTTGTCTCCGGAAGGGCTTCTACTCCACAGTTTGACGCACGGGCCTAGACGTCTAGCCGGACGTCTAGTACATATCGGGTAGCGCGGTTCATAGATAACAAGGATTCGCCCACCGGTATGCCCGCCGCACACACCGAGATGGCGCTGGCATGACCGCGCCCATTCGCCTCGCACTCGATGGCGGAACGCCCTGCTTGGCCACCACGCCCGTGGCCCAGTGGCCTCACGCCGAGCCCGGCCAGGACCTGATCGCCGCTCTGGGATCGGGGTTCGCCGCCGGGATCTTCCCGGGGTCGGCCCAGCTGGTCCGGCGCCTGGAGCGGCGATGGAGCGACCTCGTCGGCCGGTCCTATGTGATCGCCTGCCGCACGTCGGCGTCCGCCGCCCGGCTGTCGGCGGTGAGCCTCGAGCTGGGGGCGGGCGACGAGATCGTCTGCCCCGTCGACGCCACCGCCACCGCCCACGCCATGGCCTCGGCCACCGAGGCGGTGCCCGTGTTCGTGGACCTCGACCCCAAGACGCTGTCGATCGACCCGGTGGCGGTGGAAGCCGCCGTCACCGACGCCACCCGGGCCGTGCTCGCCGTCGACAACCACGGCGCCCCGGCCGACCACGGCGCCCTGGCCACCGTGGCCCGCCGCCACGGGCTGCTGGTGGTGGAGGACGGCTCGGAGTCGGTGGGGGCCACCTACGACCACCACCCGGTGGGCGGCCTCGGGCTGGCCGGGTTCTGCGGCCTGGGCTATCCCGGACCGCCGGCGGGGCCGCTGGCCGGCGCCTTCTTCGCCACCGACGATCCCGAGGTGGCCGACAACGCCCGTCGGGTGCTGCTGGTGAGCGACGACCTGGGCCTGCCCGCCACCGGGTCCACCCCCGGCACCGGCTGGGGCTACCGGATCACCGAGATCGACGCCGTGGTGGCCGACAGCTACCTCAACCGCCTCGACTACGAGGTGACGGTGCGGGCCGCCAACGGGCGCCACCTGTGCCGCCGCCTGGAAGACGTGGCCGGCATCTGGATGCCCGCCACCCCGGCCGGAGGCACCACCGTGCACACGTCGATCCCGCTGCTGGTCCAGCCCGACGAGCTCGGGCTGCCCGAGACGGCGGCCACCGCCCTGCGGGACACCCTGATCGACTGCACCACCGCCGAGGGCCTGTGGTGCGACCGTTCGCAGCCCCAGGCCATGGCCTCCACCGCCGCTGCGGGCACCGCCGGGATGGGCCGCCGCTGGCCGGTGCCCCGGCGGGCCGAGTTCCCCGTGGCCGACGCCATGTGGGCTTCCGGGCTGGTGCTGGGCGGCCGGCGGGGCGGGTTCGACCCGCTCCAGTCGCTCCCGACGATGGATCGCATCGCCGACTGCTTCACCAAGATCCTGGTCGACAACGTCGACCGGCTGCGCCAGCTCACGATCGAACGGATGCGGGTCACGCCATGAACGGCGCCCGTCTCCCGTTCCTGGACGCCACCGCCGCTGTCCCGCCGCCATGCGGCGGTGGCGTCCCCCCGTTCGCCGCCCCACACCCCGGGAGGGTGATGGGCATCCCCTAGCGCCTCGCAGTTCTGGTTCCAAGGCGCTGACGCCGGGGGCCTTCGCACGCAACGTAATCCGCCGACGTGCGAAGGCCCCCGTAGTGTCCCGCTGGAGCGAGGTGCTCTCGGTGTGGTGGGTCGTCGACAACGGGGTCGACGACCCACCGTGTTTTTCGGGGGGCTGTGCTTTTCGGGGGCTGTTGCCCCCGGCGGCCTCCTTCGTCGGCCTCCCCCATCTGCCCCGGGGGCCCCACCCCGGGGCTGCCCCCGGCTGCGCCGGTGGCGTTACCTGGCGGCGCGCAGGGGCGGTGGGGCCTGCGGCGCGTTCGCGCTCGGTGGGGATTGGCCTGTGGTAGGGGAACTGTGGACCCTCCCGCCCTCGGGCTGATGTGGCGGCTAGTGTGTCCAGAACTGTGGCAACTACTAGTCGGAGCTCACGTCGTTCCGGTCGAGGGGCTACGGGCGGACGGTCGTCAACCAAGCAGGCACAGCAGCAGCGCGCCCAGAATCGCCTTGAGGTGCAGGCGCTGGTGCTCGTGGCCGTCGCCCTGATCCTCGGCCTGGGCCTGTACACCAACACCACCGGTGTGGTGGGCCGCGGCCTGGCCACGTTCACCGGGGCCCTGGTGGGGCGGGCCCGGTTCGCCGTGCCGGTGGCCTTCGCCGTGGCCGGTTGGAACCTGGTGCGCACCCGCGAGCGCAAGCGCCGGGGGCCCGGGCTGGGATGGGCCGAGCGGCTGGCCTGGCTGTGCGTGGGCCTGGCCGTGTTCTCCGGGCTCGACATGCTGGGCGGCCGCCCCTACTGGACTTCCTCCGCCGCCGACCTGAGCCGGGCCGGGGGCTGGGTGGGCGTGTGGGTGGGCGGCACCCTGCAGCGCTGGCTGGGCGGCTGGGGACAGGTGATCGTCACGCTCACCCTGGTGGCCGTGGCCGGCGTGCTGCTGACCTCGATGTCGGTCGGTGCCATGGTGGACCGGGTGGCCGAGCGGGCCACGGTGGCCTGGGGTGTGCTGGGGCCCCGGCTGGAGGCCCTGCGGGACCGCCGGGCCGGGCGGCGGAGCGACCGGGCCGAGCGCACCGCCACCCCCCGCCGACGGGCCCGGACCGCCGGGGTGGCGGTGGACCTCGACGAGGTGGAGGGCACTGAGGAGTCAGCCGGCGGCCGGCGCCACCGGCTGCGGCGCGAGACCTACATCGATCTGCGCCAGCCGGCCGAGGACGACGACAGCGGCCCCGGCGCCTTCGACGACGACACCGCCCCCGAGCAGCGCGACGACCTCACCCTGTGGGACGACGACGACGATGGCCTGTCGGTCGACGACGACAGCGGCGACGCCGAGGAGGGGAGCGCCCCCTCGCCGGGCCACGACAACCCCCGCCTGAGCTGGGACGACGAGCCGTGGGAACCCGTGATCGAGGTCCCCGAGCCCACCGTGGTGGAGGGCCTGGTGATGGCCGGCCCCGAGCCTCCCGACGGGATCTGGCACCTCCCCCCGCTCGACCTGCTCGACCGCTCCGAGAGCCAGGACATCGACCGCGCCGTGGTGGAGGCCACCGGCCGCCAGCTGGAGCACGCCCTGGCCGAGCACGGCGTCGAGACGCGCCTCATCGGCGTGGTGGTGGGTCCCACGGTGAGCCGGTTCGAGCTGGAGCTCGGCCCCGGGGTGAAGGTGGCCCGGGTCACCACGCTCCACAAGGACATCGCCTACGCCATGGCCACGCCCGACGTGCGGATCCTGGCCCCCATCCCGGGCAAGCAGGCCATCGGGGTGGAGGTGCCCAACGTGCGGCGCCAGATGATCACGGTGGGCGACCTGCTGGTGTCGGAGGAGGCGGCCAAGGCCACCCATCCGCTGGAGTGCACGCTGGGCCGAGACATCAACGGCCGCACCGTGATGGTCAACCTGGCCAAGATGCCCCATCTGCTGGTGGCCGGGCAGACCGGCTCGGGCAAGTCGAGCTTCCTCAACTCGGCCCTCACCTCGATCCTCATGCGGTCCACACCGGACCAGGTGCGGATGATCATGGTCGACCCCAAACGGGTGGAGCTCACCCAGTACGAGAAGCTGCCCCACCTTCTCACCGAGGTGGTGGTCGACCCCAAGAAGGCGGCCAACGCGCTGGCCTGGGCCGTGCGGGAGATGGAGCGCCGCTACGAGCTGTTGAGCGAGGTGGGCGTGCGCGACCTCGACGGCTACAACCGGGCGGTGGACGAGGGCCGCCTGGCCGACGGCGGCCCCGGGGGGGCCGAGTACCAGCGGCTCAGCTACATCCTGGTGGTGATCGACGAGCTGGCCGACCTGATGATGGTGGCGGCCCGCGACGTGGAGGAGTCGATCTGCCGGATCGCCCAGAAGGCCCGGGCCGTGGGCATCCACCTGGTGGTGGCCACCCAGCGCCCGTCCACCAACGTGATCACCGGTCTGATCAAGGCGAACATCCCGGCCCGCCTGGCCTTCGCCGTGTCCAGCCTCACCGACAGCCGGGTGATCCTCGACCAGCCCGGCGCCGAGCGCCTGGTGGGCAAGGGCGACGGCCTCCTCAACGACGGCACCACCAGCACCCCCAGCCGCTTCCAGGGCGCCTGGGTGAGCGAGGAGGAGGTGTCGGCCGTCGTCGCCCACTGGATCGAGCAGGCCCCCGACGTGGTCTACGACAGCCGGGTGCTGGGCGAGGAAGGCGGAGATGGCGGCCTGATCCCCGGCGGCTCGTCGGGCGACGAGGAAGACGACGACCTGATGCTCCAGGCGGTGGAGCTGGTGGTCCGCTCCCAGCTCGGCTCCACCTCGATGCTCCAGCGCAAGCTGCGGGTCGGTTTCGCCCGGGCCGGGCGGATCATGGACCTGCTGGAGGAGCGGGGTGTGGTGGGGCCGTCGCTCGGCTCCAAACCCCGTGACGTGCTGATGACGCCCCAGGATCTCGACGCCGGCAAGTGGCCCAAGGGGGGCAGCGGCGGTGGCGGCCCGTCGACCGCTCCGGCTGCGGCCGGCCCGGCTCCCACGGCCCCCGACCTGAGCACGAGCAACCACCCGGCGGCCCGGGCCCGCCAGGCGGCGGCCGAGTCGCTGGCCGGCCAGCCGGTGGTGGACCCGCCCCGGGAGCGCCGCAAGACGCTGGCCGACCTCCAGTTCCCCGATCCGATCGTGGTGCCGGATCCCGGTCCCCGGTCCCGTCCATCCCCTCCCGCCGACGACGACGATCTCAGCGACCTGCTGGGCGACGGTGACGTCGACGACGGCACGGACGATGACGCCGGAACCGACCTGGAGCCGGATCCGCTGCTGGGCCTGGATCGTCGCCGCCCGGCCGACGAGGCGCCGACCCCGGCCCCGGGTCGCCCCCAGCTCCGGGTGGTGCCCGACCCGCCGCCCCACGTCCGGGAGCCCGAGCCGGCCCCCCACGACCTCGATCTCCGCCCGGCCCGCCGCCGGCCGGTCAACTCCCCGCCGGCTCGCTCCACCGGCCAGCAAGACGACGATGACGACTTCGAGGACGACGACCACCTCGACGACGAGGGGGGCATCGCCTTCGAGGACATCGAGGACCTGCTCGACGTCGACGAGCTGGACGACGCGCACGACGACGATGACGACGACCTGGACGATCTCGACGGCAGCTTCGACCCGGCGCTCGCCCCACCCCCCGGCTACCGCCCCCGCGACTGACCCGCCGACACCGGATCCGGGGTCATCGGTGCAAACGGGCAGGCCGGGGTGGCATCATCAGCCCCGGTTTCCAGGCGGCGGAACCAGGTGGGCGATGCAGGCGCGCCCGTCACCATCCTGACGAGAGGGATCGAAGGCGATGATGGAGACGATCGAATGGGCGTCGGGGCTGCGGTTCCCGGAGGGGCCGATCTGGTTTCCCGACAACTCCGTGGTGCTGGTGGAGATCGCCCGGGGCACGCTCACCCGGGTGTCGGCCGACGGCGACGTCGACGTCCTGGCCCACCTGGGCGGCGGCCCCAACGGTGCGGCGGTGGGCCCCGACGGTCGGATCTACGTGTGCAACAACGGGGGCTTCGTGTGGAGCGAGGTCAACGGGATGATGGTGCCGGGCGAGCAGCCGGCCGACTACGCCGGCGGCAGCATCCAGCGGGTCGACCTGCGCACCGGTGAGACAGACACGCTCTACGACGCCTGCAACGGGATCCCCCTGAAGGGCCCCAACGACCTCGTGTTCGACACCACCGGGGGGTTCTGGTTCACCGACCACGGCAAGATCCGCCCCCGGGACCGGGACCGGGGCGGCCTCTACTACGCCCGGGCCGACGGATCGGAGATCCGGGAGGTCGTCTATCCGCTCGACGCCCCCAACGGCGTGGGGCTGTCACCCGAGGGCGACACCCTGTACGTGGCCGAGACCCACCAGGGCCGGCTGTACCAGTGGGCCCTGTCCGGGCCGGGCCAGATCGCCGGCTACATGGGGCCCCATCATCGCGGTACGGTGCTGGCCGATCCCGAGGGTGGCCCCCTGTTCGACTCCCTGGCCGTCGACGCCTACGGCAACATCTGCGTGGCCACCATCCGCCACGGCGGCATCACGGTGGTGACCCCCGATGGGATGCACCACCACCGGCCGTTCCCCGACCCGCTCACAACCAACATCTGCTTCGGCGGCTCCGACCTGAGCACGGCGTTCGTGACCCTGTCGGGCACGGGCCGCCTGGTGTCGCGGCGGTGGGACACCCCCGGGCTGCGGCTGGCCTTCTGAGCGCTCGCGGCGGCCTTCCCCCGGTGGGGCCGCGATGATGGGCAAATCGCTTTACCCTCTGTGGTGTGCGTCGTTGTCATCTCGAACCTGACGGGCACCCGATGGGCAGATCGGTCGTGCGTCTCCTCCTCAGCGGGCTGCTCCTCCTGTTGACGGTGGGCACCATCGGTGCCCGCCCCGCCGCAGCCCATGGCCAGCTCCTCCAGGCCTCACCCGGTCCTGGTCAAAAGGCCGGTGGCCTGGTCGACTTCATCGATCTGGCGTTCCTGGAAGACGCCACCGACGCCGTGGTGGCGGTCACCAAGGACGGCGCTCCGGTACCCGGCACCACCACGGTGGCCAACGGGCGGATCGTCCGCTTCGCCTTCAACCCGCCGTTGAGCGCGCCCGGCCGCTACGACGTCACGTTCACCGCCACCTGGCTGGACGGTGACCGGGTGACCGAGGCCTATTACTTCACCTACGACGCGGCGGCCCCGGCGCCGGTCCACATCGGCAGCGTCGACACCCTTCCGCAGCCCGACAGCGGCTGGTCGTCGGTGAGGATCGTGGCCACCGTGGTGCTGATCACGGCCATGTTCGGCCTGGCCGCCCTGTACGTGCTCCAGCTCGAGCGCCGCCGCTCCCGGGCGCTGGCCGAAGGGCCCGGTCTTCCCGCTGGCCGCCCCGCCCGGGGCGACCCTGCCGACCCGTCGCCGTCCCACCGGCCCTAGCCTGGGACGATGCCCCGCCAGTTCTGGGTCGAGACACTCGGCTGCCCCAAGAACCAGGTCGACTCCGACAAGCTGACCGGAACGCTCCTGGCCGACGGCATGGTGGCGGCCGACAGCCCCTCCGACGCCGATGTGGTGGTCGTCAACACCTGCGCCTTCATCGAGGCGGCCCGTCAGGAGTCGATCGACGTGATCCTGGCCCTCGACGGCGCCCGCAAGACCGGCGCCGAGCTGGTGGTGACGGGCTGCATGGCCGAACGCTACGGCTCCGAGCTGGCCGAGGCCATGCCCGAGATCACCCGGGTCGCCCCCTTCGGCTCCCCGCTTGCGGGCCCGCTGGCCGATCCTGCGGCCGAGCCGGTGCCGGCCGGGGGCGTGCGGGCCCAGCCGGTGCAGCTCGGCCCCACCCGGTCCCGGCCCGCCGCTGCCACCGCCGCCGGGCTGGCTCTGCCCGCCTTCGACCTGTTGGAACTGCCCCGCCCGGCCGCCACCGCCCCCTGGGCCTACGTGAAGGTGGCCGAAGGGTGCGACCGGAACTGCGGCTTCTGCGCCATCCCCAGCTTCCGCGGCCCCCAGCGGTCCCGGCCCCTCGACGCCATCCTGGCCGAGGTCGACGCCCTGGGAGGCGTGCAGGAGGTGGTGCTGGTGGCCCAGGATCTGGCCGCCTACGGCCGTGACCAGGGCCGGGGCACCCGCCAGATCGTGCCCCTGGTGCGGGCGGTGGCCGAGCGGGTGCCGTGGGTCCGGCTGCTCTACCTCTACCCGTCAGACCTCACCGACGAGCTGGTCGACACCGTGCTGGCCACCGGCGTGCCCTACTTCGACCTGTCGCTCCAGCACGTGTCGCCCCCGCTGATGCGCCGGATGCGGCGCTGGGGATCGGGCGAGGTGTTCACCCAGCGGATCGCCGAGATCCGCCGCCGGGAGCCGGGTGCCGCGTTCCGGTCGAACTTCATCGTCGGCTACCCCGGCGAGACCGAGGCCGACCACGACGCCCTGCTGGCCTTCGTAGCCGACACCGGGCTCGACTGGTGCGGCTTCTTCGCCTACTCCGAGGAGGCCGGCACCCACGGGGCCACGCTGGAGCCCAAGGTCCCGGCCGGTCTGATCAGCGAGCGGTTGGCCGAGCTGCGCGAGCTGCAGGACTCGATAACGGCCACCCGGCGCGACGACCTGATCGGCACCACCGCCACCGTGCTGGTGGACCGGCCCGGCGTGGCCCGCTCGATGCGGGAGGCCCCCGAGATCGACGGCATCGTCACGGTGCCCCCCGAGCTGGCCGCCGGCCGGTTCCATCCGGTCACGATCACCGATGCCCAGGGTCCCGACCTCGTGGCGGTGCCGGCCGGCTCGCCGGAGGGCGGCCGCCGGTGAACAGCAGCCCCGAGATCCACCTCATCGGCACGTCCCGCTGGGCTCTGGCCGCCAACTCCCTCACGATCGCCCGCATCGCCCTGGCCCCCGTGCTGGCCCTGCTCGTGGCCTCGAAGAACCCGTGGTGGCTCACGTTCTGGATGGGCTGGCTGCTGGGGGCGACCGACGTGATCGACGGGTCGCTGGCCCGCCGGGCCACCCCCACCCGGCTCGGAGCGTTCCTCGATCCCCTGGCCGACAAGGTGGTGGTCCTGCTGGTCGGGTTCACCCTCGTCGGCGTCGGCCGGTTCCCGGCCCTGCCGGTGGTGATCATCGCCGTCCGGGAGGTGGCGATCATGGTGTACCGGTCGTACTGGGGCCGGCGGGGCCTGGCCATCCCGGCCCGCCAGTCGGCCAAGTACAAGACGCTGGTGCAGG
>Ga0268299_1002212_pt1 | contig 25027 bp, 25 predicted proteins | sample NOBtaG_FD_193484 | JGI IMG/M metagenome (GOLD analysis project Ga0268299, IMG submission 193484) | Activated sludge microbial communities from bioreactor in Nijmegen, Gelderland, Netherland - NOB reactor | ecosystem: Engineered > Bioreactor > Aerobic > Activated sludge | place: Netherlands... | reverse complement strand
TACTTGTGGCTCCAGCACTATCATACGGGGCTCGATGTGCGCTGGATGCCCGAATACGTGTTCCAACACAAGGTGGACCACCACGGGCTCTACACGTTGTTTTATCAGTACTTCACAAAACGCTGGGAAAACCAGGAGATCCCTGAGTATGACTTCCAGACCGACGAATTGGTCTATCGCACGCGCAGCGGCAGCGAATTGCGCCGCGAACTGTTTGATCCAGATCGGCCCGGAGTAGACCAAGTCCGGGAGTTGACCCCGGTGGAGTCTTGTCCGTAAATCTCGTCTCCCCATCTGCTTCATCCCTGGCCCCACCTCTCGACCTGCAGCGGTCGAAGCTTCATGGGCCTGTCCATTCCAGTGTAGAGAATAGGACGCGGATCAGGAGCCGCTTGACGGGTCCCTGTTCGGGAAGTGTATAAGGTGCAAATGAGCCGGAGCGAGTCGATCGTCGTCGGACTCTTGCTGTGTTGGATGCTGGCGGACGCCGGAGCGGCGATCGCTCAGCGAAATGAGATGCCGGCCGGCTATCCGCAGACGCTTGAGAAGGACCTTCAGGTGCTGCTCGAGCGGGTGCGCGACGGCAAGCCGTCTCCTTCGTTGCTTGTGATGCTGTCGGAGACCTATTTCGATCTCGCGGACGATTTGTTGACGGATGAAGTCAAGCGATTGGCGGCCTATGACGCCGGTGCCAACGCGGCCAAGCAAGCCTTTGAGATGGACGATCGTCTCCCGGACGCGCATTTGTTCCATGCGTTGAACATCGGAAGCGCTGCGCGTCTCCGGGGCGTGACAAACGCGGCCTTTGTCGTCAAGGAAATCAAGTACTGTGCGCAACGCGCCATCGATCTCGATCCTCGGCACTCTCAGGCGCTCCAAATGATGGGCGGTCTGCTGATGGAAATCCCTTGGATCTTGGGCGGCAGCGACAAGAAGGCCCAGGACTATCTGGAACGGTCGGTGGCGGCCGACGGGAATTTTGCCAATGCGCGCATGATGCTGGCAAAACTATACGTGAAGCAGGGTCGGCGGGAAGAGGCGAAAAAGCAGCTGGAGGCGGTCGTGCATTTGGACAAACCGCACTACCGCTACACCTGGGAACGCAAGTACAAACCTGAGGCGGAGCGGATGCTCAAAGAATTGGGCAACTCCTGACTACAGTTGGGTTGCGGGACAGGGTTTTGCCGGCAGCGGCTTAGCTGTCATTGGATCAGTTCTCGCACGAGGCCTTCCCGGTCGTATCGGATCTGCAATTCCGTTGGGGGACGGCTCTGCGGATTCGTGCTCTTCCCGAATCCCGGTTCGACCGTCTGACTCTGAGTCGTCATCATTCCCGCCGGACCCGCCTGCACGGTCGGCACGCTCACTGTTGGCTTAGGCTTCGGCGAAGCGCTCGGCCGATAGGTCGCAATTTCTCCGTCCGGCAACACTTGCACGAGATCGGGAGGGCCGTACCACTTAAGCACATCGGCTTTGGTGGTCGCGCCGATCTCAATTTCATGAGCGTGCTGGAGCCGTTCGGAAGAGCTTCCTGCGCACCCTCCAGCAAGGAATACACACATGATTCCGATCGAGGGCAGAACCCGGCACGATGGGAAGTGCAGCAGAGAGCTGGCCATCTCAGTCTCCTTCGAGTAGGCGGTCTAGGGTTTCCCGATTGGAACGAACGACACCGCAATGGACACGGCGATCAGCACGATAATAATCCATTCCAGCAATTCCATCCGCCTCGTCCCGGCTCGGTCCGACATCTTGCCGTAGATACTTTCCAGTGTTTCCAGCTTACGCAGAATGCTCGCGTTCCAGTCTTCCAAATGGAAGCGCTGGGAGGCCAGTCGATAAACACGCGCGAGGTACTGGTCTCCCAGCAGTTTCAGCGTATTGGTGACCCGCTCGAACAGGAGAGCGCCGTCGACCTGGAGTTGGGCAATGAGGGTCGTGTTCTTGTCGTAGGACCCAGGGAGTGACAGGAGACGCGGTTTGCGGGAAAGCGCTTCATAGCCTTGATCGAGCGATTGGTCGAGCTGCTCATCAAGCATCCGCATCTCCAGCAACTCGACGTTCGCGAATTCCAACACGGCCCGCACGTCGTCCATGTCCTTTCCGAACAGCACCGCTGCATGCCAGTCGATCAGGGCGGCGTCGTCGGTTCCGAACGAGATGCGGCAAGAGACGGCGTCGCGAATTTCCTGATCCGACAGGGGAGTGCGCTCTCCGCGGAGGATGCGGGCCAACTCGGCTTCCCGAGACACCCACAAGGGAGTGTCCTGGAAGGGGGCGCATCCATTGATCTCGAAGATGAGATAGTCTTCCACTTCGGCGGCGATCTTCGGGCGCTCGACGGCCGGGAGAATGGTATGGATGAGTTGTTCGACCCGCGCCCGGGACTCCATCAACAATTGTTCATGTTCGTAGAGCGCTTCGCTCAATTCGAGCAGATTGTCGAACGGCCCGTCCAAGGCGAATCGGTAGGTAATGGTGACGGCTCCGAAATCGTACACCATGACTTCGACCGTCGGGCTCGACGAATAGTCGGCGACGGTCAAGGTGCCTCCCTCTTGCATCAGGCGCAAGGGAGCCGGCCGGTACTCAAAATACTGGGGCGCCCTGGCTTTGTGGCGGAGACGCCCGCGCTCGGTGCTGGCTATAATGCGGCGGTCGGCCTCCTCAAGGTTAATGGAGGATCCGATATCGTAAGTGAATATGGCATAGCAGGTTCCCTTGGTCACGACGACTGCCGATCTGTCTGTGGTTCCCATGTACGCCTTTCCGATGCAGGTAGATGAGTATATCAAAGATTTCCCATGCGATTTCGCACGAACGGACAACGCGAAACGCCCATATATCGACGTTTCGAGGCCCCCTCCGCGGCGGCTACTCCGAGGACCAGATCCTAGCACGAGATTGCCGTGCTACCGCACATCGGCCGACGGCAACGGACGTGAAAAGACTGGCGTCCGGGAGATTTAACCAGGCTGTAATACCGTCTTATTGGAGGCGTAATAATCGTCGGCAATCATGGGACCATGTCCACCACCCGTATACCCCTGATTCAGGGTCTTGTCGTCGTCCCTCTCCTGCTGTTCGGGCCGCTGTCCTGTACAAAACCTCATCAATATATCGACGTCACCTGTGCCAAAATGGCCGGCGATACGCTCCTCGACCGCGAGGCCGCTATTCAATGCCAGACGTTTCGTCAGGCCGAGGCCGCCACCGCGGTCCACAATGAGGCAACGCTTTTGGTGAAGTCCTACCGGGCCTGTCTGGAAAAGTATGAGCCGACACCAGCCCAAGCCAAGGAATACTGCGGGGAGTATTCCAAGGCCCTCACAGAGATTAGCTGTTCGAAGTTGGCAGGGGAGGTCGTGTTGGGTCCTGAGGCGGCGGCACAATGCCAGAACTCACGCCAAGCCGAAGCGGCGGCTGCTGTCTACAATGAAGCCATGTTGATGGTGAAGTCCTATCGTACCTGCCTCGAGAGATATGAGCAGACCCCGGCTCGAGTCCGAGAATACTGCGGCCAGTATCCGAAGGCGCTTCGGGAAATCGGTTTGCAAATCACGGAGCCGCCGGTTCCTTCGACCGATCGGACGGCCGTCGGCCCCACTCCTTCGAGATCAAGGTAGGGCTGCCGGGTCTTCGTCCAAAACGCTATCGGCAGTCCTTTCGTTTCCAGTCGCGAAGCTCATCTTCAGGATCAAACGTCAGAATGTAGGAGGCGCACTCCGACCCCTTTCCTTGAAAGTCATACTCCCAGACGGTATCTCCATTCTTGGTGCGCTTAAGGCGTTGCGGATGACCGAATTTGTGAATGATTTCCTGCTGCGACGCACGACGCAGAGAGTCTTCCATGTAGGCCACTCGATATGGGCCACAGGAAGTCAGCAGGACAACGATGCCGAGCGTGAACAACAGAAAAGACAATCGAGCGGGCCGGTGCATGCGCTGAAGTCCGCCGCTGCTGTACTGGTCACTCAAGCGGCGGCAGTCGGATCGTCTGATCAATTGATCGGCCTCCTCGTGACGACAGCGGCACCGAACATTGGACTGACCACCGGAACCCCGACAGGATCTGGACGCACGTCCGCTAAGCCGGCCGTGACGGGCGTCGCCATCGTGAAATGATGTGTCCGGTTGAAGTTACGCGGCTATGCTCGGATCCTTGAGCTTATATCCGAGAGACTTGACAGACAGAATCGCATCATTGAGGAGCGGAAGCTTCTGCTTGATTCGGCGCACGTGCACGTCCACGGTTCTTGTGGTTCCGTGATAATCATAGCCCCACACATTGTTCAAGAGGACATCTCGCGTCAGCACCCTTCCCGGATTCCTCAGCAAGTGTTCGAGTAATCCGAATTCCTTGGCCGTCAACGTCACCTCCTGTCCGTCCACGGTCACTTCATGTCGTGAGAGATTGAGATTGAGCAAGCCGTATTGGTAGATGTTGACTTCCCGATCGTTGGCTCGTGCGAGCCTCCGAAACAAAGCTTTGACACGGGCCACGAGTCCACGCGGGCTGAACGGTTTGACGACGTAATCGTCGGCTCCCAGTTCCAACCCGACGACCATATCGGACTCTTCGCTCTTGGCCGTCAGCATGATGATGGGCAGCATGGCGGTTTGCGGAGTCAGCCGGAGTTTTTTGCAAACCTCAAGCCCGTCGATTTCTGGAAGCATGAGATCCAGGATGACCAGGTCCGGATGATCCAATCTGGTTTGCCGAAGCGCATCGATTCCGTTCGTCGCAGTCGTGGTGCGGAACCCTTCCTTATCCAGGTACAGTTTCACCAATTGAAGGATATCCTTTTCATCCTCGACGATGAGAATCTTCTTGCCCGCCGTTGCGAACATGAATCCCTCCTTGCTGCCATTCACACCGGACCTCGCATAGCCTCGGCTAGAGTAAACAAGGGATGTTGCGCTGAGGTTACAGCCTCGTTAGGGGTTTGTTAAGTCAACGCGATTGCTGTGGAAATGATCAGAAGCCGCAATGCCGCGCGCTAGATGGGGAGTTCGGAAAGGCGCAGCGAATAGAGGTAGTGATACAACCCTCTGTGCTCCATCAATTCCTGATGAGTGCCGGTTTCGACCAAGGCGCCCTTGTTGAGCACCACAATGCGGTCGGCCCGTTGAATGGTGGTGAGGCGGTGGGCGACGACGAAGGTCGTGCGGCCCGTCATCAGCCGTTCGAGGGCTTCCTGAACCAGGCGCTCGGACTCACTGTCGAGCGACGACGTGGCTTCATCCAACAGCAGCACGCGAGGGTTTTTCAAGATCGCCCTCGCGATGGCGATCCGCTGCCGTTGTCCACCCGACAAATTGACGCCTTTCTCGCCAACCAGGGTCTGATACGAGTCGGGAAGGCCGAGGATGAAGTCGTGTGCATGAGCGGCGCGACTGGCGGCATGGACAGACTCGTCATCGGCGTGGGGATTGCCGTAGCGGATATTGTCGAAGATCGTCCCACCGAAGAGGATCGTTTCCTGCGGGACGAGGGATATCTGCCGATACCAGCTCTCCAACGTGATGTCCCGCAAGTCTCGTCCGTCGACCGTGATGCGGCCCTCCGTCGGATCATAGAACCGATGGATCAGGTTGACGAGGGTCGTTTTTCCCGATCCCGTCGGTCCGACGACCGCGATCAGTTGTCCAGGTTGAGCCTCGAAGGAGAGATCCGTGAGTACAGGCTGTCGGGCATCATAGAAAAATCCCACGTGTTCGATACGGAGGTGCCCCCTGACGTGGTCGATGGGGCGAGCGGCTGGGGTATCGCGGATGTCGGGCTGTGCATCCAGGATCTCGAAGACGCGTTGAGTAGATCCTTGAGCTTCCCGTACCTGTCCGAAGACTCTGGCGGCCGAGCTGAAGGGGCCGATGAGGATTCCCGCGAACAACACGAAGGCAAACAGATCGCCCGGCGAAACCGATCCGTCGATCACCTGGCGTCCTCCGTACCACAAGACCGCAGCGGTGGCCGAGAACGTGAGCAGGCTGATGACGGGTATGAAGATCGCCATGATGCCGGCGCGTCGCATGTTGAGAGAAAGATTCTGTTCGACCTGCGCCGAGAAGCGACGGTCCTCTCTGCCGGTCTGCACGAAGGACTTTACGATGCGGATGCCGGAGATGACTTCTTCCGTCAGCGTGCTCAACGCTGCGGTATGGTCCTGGATGGACGTGGACAGCGATTTGAGTTTGCGGCCGAAGAACCGCGCCACCAGCACGAGCAGCGGCAGGAGGATCAATATCAACAAACACAGCCGCCAGTTCATCACGAGTAAAAACACGATGCCACCCACGAACGTGACGAGTTGTTTGGCGGAGTCGATGGGTGTTTCGGTGATGACGGATTGCATAAGCGTGACATCGTTCATGAGCCTCGACAGGAGTTCGCCCGTCCGCCGACGGGAAAAAAACGAGACGGAAAGCGTCTGGAGGTGCGCAAAGACATGAATCCGAAAGTCGGCCATGATACGTTGAGACACCCAGGCGGTGAGATAACTATGTCCCATTGAGCAGAACCCCTGGACGAGTACGAGGCCGAGAAACACGCCGATCAGTTCCGTCATGCGCGAGGAATCGTGGCGGACGGTGATCACGTCCCAAAGGCTGCCGGCCAACCGAAGCAGCGACAAATTGATCGCGGCCACGATCATGACCAGCAAGCCGGCCGCGACCATGCGGGGGATGTACGGTTTGACGAAGGGGAGCAATCTACCGAACGTCTGCATGGGTGTCGATCTCAGTGACGGCAACCCGCGCGCGAGAAACGACAGTCGCAATGCGTCGATACGGGCGAGTCGACGGATATGAGAAGGTAAACGTCAGAGTTGGGCGATGGATTCGATGAGATTCTTGTTGACGGCCACAAACTCGGAGCGATCCTTGTCGTTGATGACGACATCGGTGAGATTAATAAAGAGCCGCTGCTCTTCATTGATCGCGTCGGAAACCCGATGCCGCATCGGGGGAATGAGAAAGTCCCCGACGTACACGCAAGTCACCGTGCGAACGCGGATGCGAACTTTCTTGCCTTCCGGCACGCCGTCCTCCTCCCGGTCCGTAGGGTGGGATTAGCTCTTGCGGCGAAGGAATTTTTGACGCCGGCGCAGTTTCTTGTACTTGTGTTTGCGCATTTTCTTGCGGCGCTTCTTGAGCACGCTAGCCATACGAGTCCTCTCTTCCGCGGCGGAGTCTAAGGGCTTTGGTGCGAAAATGCAAGCCGTTGCATCATCGGCTTGACCTCGTTTGTAGGCGATTTCTATACTGCCGGCACGATGACGATCCTACACAACATTCGACGCGTCGCCGTCTTTGCCCTGATGGTGGTCCTTGCGGGGGCCGGCTGCGGCGGAAAAACGGCACAGTATCCGGAGGACCATGAACGGTACCTTCGGATCGACAAGGCCGTTGAATCCCTTCGCGAGGCGTATACGAAGAAGGACGGCTCGGCGATGGCCTCGCTGATGGTGCCGACTGACCAGTTGGAGCAACTCCAGCGCGACGCAGAGAGCGATTTTGAAGCGTTTCACGGTATTTCACTGGAGTTCAGAGTGGAACGGATCATGATCGAAGGAGATGACATCGATGTCCACGTGCATTGGCAGGGGACTTGGAAAAGAGATGCAGAAGATCCCGGGCTGCGACAGCGAGGCCATAGCCGGTTGCAATGGGTCGGGACCAAAGCTGTGCTGCTGCGCGGTGTGCAGGGCGACTCTCCATTTGGCATGAGCCAGCGCCAAGCCGGCGCGGATTTCTCGGTTCCGTCGAAACAGTGACGCATGCGACGCTCCGCGTCTCTTTCATCAAATTCAGCCGATTTTCTCGTCATCGGCAGCGGGGTTGCCGGTCTTCGCGCGGCTCTGGAATTGAGCCGAGCCGGTCGTGTGCTCATGCTGACGAAAGGCCATCCTCTCCAAAGCAGCTCGATCCACGCGCAAGGAGGGGTGGCGGTCGCTATGAGCGAGGAAGACGACGTCTCCATTCACTTAACCGACACGCTGAAAGCCGGCCACGGCCTCTGCCGGAAGGATGCCGTGCGCGTGCTGGTCGAGGAAGGGCCCAACCGAATTCAGGAGCTCATCGAATGGGGGGCGAAGTTCGACAAGACGGGAGAGAAGTTCGCGTTCGCGCGCGAGGCTGCGCATAGCAGGAGCCGGATTCTGCGCGCCCAGGGAGACGCGACGGGCAATGAAATGGTGCGGGTCTTGATGGCGGAAGCCGTCAGGCATCCGCGCATCCGTCGGTTGGACTATCATTTTACGGTAGATTTGGTGATCGAAGACGGCCGATGCTGCGGCGCATTGGTGCTGGACGAGCATTCGGGACGCCGGCTGCTCATGCCGGCCAGGGCGGTGGTGCTGACGACAGGCGGAGCCGGTCAAGTATACGCCCGCACCACCAATCCGCCGAATGCCACTGGTGACGGAATGGCCATGGCGCTGCGCGCCGGTGCCGTCTTGCAGGACATGGAATTTGTGCAGTTCCATCCGACAGCTCTGTACCTTCCTTCGAGTCCCCCCTTCCTGCTGTCCGAAGCCATGCGCGGTGAAGGAGGTTTGCTGCGCAACACAAAGGGCGAATTCTTCATGCATCGCTATCATCCCATGGGGGCGCTGGCTCCCCGGGATATCGTATCCCGCGCCATTTGGGCTGAGATGGCCGCGACAAAGGCCCGGTATGTGTATCTGGACGTCACTCAGCTGGGAGCCGACTTCATTCGGCGTCGATTCCCCACAATTTATGCGACCTGTCTGCGGTATGACATCGACATCACCGAGGAATGGATTCCAGTCTCCCCAAGCGCGCACTACATGATGGGAGGGGTCTGGACTGATGTGAACGGCGCCACGTCTGTACCGGGACTGTTTGCTGCGGGCGAGGTCGCCTGCAGCGGCGTGCACGGGGCCAATCGTCTGGCCAGCAATTCGTTGCTCGAGGGATTGGTATTCGGCACGCGCGCCGCCATCGCCGCTGTACAGTACGGCAATCGGCATGACGTCCCGTCTCTGAACGCTCATGACGCGGCGTTGAAAGCCGAGCATGAGGGATCGGTCGAGGACGCCGAGAAGCTGCGCAGTTCCCTCAGGAGGACGATGTGGGGACAGGTCGGGGTGATCCGCTCGGGAGAATCCCTCATCCGAGCCTGTGCCCAGCTTTCGCGATGGGCCCAGATGATGGGGCAGCCGTTGGCGACCCGGGCTTCGTTGGAAGTAAAGAATATGGTCCAGGTCGCCCAGTGCATCGCCGAAGCGGCGCTCTGGCGGGAAAACAGCATCGGAGCTCATTACCGGGCAGACTTTCCCCAGGCCAAACGGGCGGGCTGGCAGCAACACAGTCGCCTGTCGATTGCTGAAGAAATCAGCGGGAAGCAGGTTCGAAAGTCGCGGGGTTTGCTGCTGAGCTCGGGTAAGAGTATCGGTTGACCGGCCGTTCGGTAATGACGCCGTCTCGCACGAGAAACGTTCGATAATAGCGCAGGACCTTTCGAACGTATTGTCTGGTCTCGTCAATGGGCGGCAGCGCCTGGTAGCGTTCCACGACATTCTCCCCTGCATTATAGGCGGCCAGCGCAAGGGGAAGGTTTCCGTGAAACCGGTCGAGCAGTTGCCGCAGGTACTTGGTGCCTCCCGCGACGTTTTCCTCGGGATCGTAGAGGTCTCGGACATCCATCCGTACGGCGGTTTGAGGCATCAATTGCATGAGCCCGATGGCTCCCGCCCTGGAGACGGCCCGGGGATCGAAATTCGACTCCGCCTTGATGACGGCGCGAATAAGTGCGGGATGCAGTTGATGTTGAGATGAATGGCGTCGGATAACCGGTTCCAGTTCGCGTTCAGAAAGCGTGGTGTGAAACTGAGCCGAATCGACGTCGATGCGGCGGTAGCGGGAATCCGATGGGACATTCGTCAGCGAGATGGATCCGTTGGGACCGACATACTGATAAATTTCGGCGGAGGAATGACTCGGCGCTAGCACTGTCAGCGAGGCGGAGACAGTCAGGACGGCTGTGGCGACCAGCAATTGCCTATGGCCTCTAGATTGTTCGTGACCGGAGTCATTCATGGTATGCCCACAAACGATAGCAGCCTGGACTTGTCTGTCAAGAAAATGCAGGACGCATGCCTGGGAAGCTCGGGCCATTCACTGGGAAGCTAGGGCCGTTCAGTAGACAGAACAAGAGGATAGGAACGAAGGTCGCGATCAAGATTGCAAAAATCGAGGTCGGTTGGCGACAAAAATTTGGTGCAGCCGGTGGGTGAGCGGACCAGGTTTACCGGTTCCCAGCAGGCGCCGGTTCAAGCTGGTGACCGGCATCACCTCCATGGTGGTATTGGTTAGGAAGCATTCATCGGCTTGAACGAGTTGATCGAGGCCGTACGCTCCCTCCTCAACCTGGATTCCTTCCTCCTGTGCCAACGACAGGATAATTCGACGGGTGATGCCGTCAAGGATGCCGCACGCCAACGACGGCGTACAGAGACGTCCGTTTGTCACGAAGAAGAGGTTGCTGACCGTACATTCCGCAATATGGGATTCCCAGTTCAGCAACAGGCTGTCGAATGCTCGCGCCGCGATGGCCTCGCGCTTGGCCAGAATGTTGTTGAGAAAGCTCGTGGATTTGATCTGGGGATCAAGCGCGCCGGGATAGTTGCGCCGGGTGTTGGCCACGATGAGGTCGACTCCATTCTGATAGTGATGCGGCGGGGGCGGGGAGAGCGGCTTGGTCATGACAATGACGGTGGGCGTTGGACAGAGGGCCGGATCCAATCCGATGTCACCGACGCCGCGTGAAATGGTGATTCGAATGTAGGCATCGGTTCGATCGTTCCCGACGCCGTTGCGGTGCATCGCTTCGTTCAACAGCCGGGGCCAATCGGCGGCGGGCACCGGCACGTGCAGCCCGATTGCGGCCGCGGAGCGGTGCAGTCTGGCGAGGTGCTGATCGCGCATGAAGATCTTGTGTTGATACGATCGGATGGTTTCATACACGCCGTCTCCGTACAGCAGCCCATGATCGAAAACCGAGATCACCGCGTTCGCAGCATCGACAAATCGGTCATTCAAGTAGATCCACATGGATGTCCCCGTTCCAGCGCCGCAAAAAAGGCCTCCGCTTTGTGCAGCGTTTCATCGTGTTCCCTGGCCGGATCTGAGTCAGCGACAATGCCGGCCCCGACCTGCAGATACCCCGTGCGTTCGGATAGCACCAATGTACGGATGATGATATTGAGGTCCATGTCCCCATTCCAACCGATGTAGCCGAACGATCCGGTGTACGGTCCGCGACGGACGGGTTCCAGCTCGTCGATAATCTCCATGCAGCGGATTTTGGGGACTCCGGTGATGGTGCCGCCGGGGAAAATGGCTCTGATCACATCGAACGGCGCGACATCCGGTCGAAGGCGGCCGCTGACGTTCGACACGATATGACTGACATGGGAATACTGCTCCACCGCCATGAATTCGTCCACGCGCACGCTTCCGAATTCGCAGACACGGCCGAGATCGTTTCGCTCGAGATCGACGAGCATCACGTGCTCGGCCCGTTCCTTTTCGGTGCGGAGCAGCTCGTCGACGAGCCGTCGATCGTGCTCCGGATCCCGCCCGCGAGGCCTGGTTCCGGCGATGGGTCTGGTGTCGGCCCGGCCATCACGCACTCGAACGAGGCGTTCGGGCGAGGCGCTGATCAAGGTCAGATCATTGAAGCGCAGCAAGCCTGCAAAGGGAGCCGGGTTCACGCTCGCGAGTCGTCGATACAAGGCTTGTTCATATCGGAGGCGCTCCGGAGGCTTCCGGTAGCGATCGGGAATGTGAAAGTTGAAGCGATGGGACAGATTGGCCTGGTAGATGTCTCCAGCGGCGATGTAGCGCTGGCAGCGCTCGACGCGGTCGAGATAGGCATCCCGAGACTGTTCGGGAACGAACGAGGTGGTCGAAATGACCGGGTCCGATGGGGTTGGGGCGATGTAGTCCGCCTCGCAGGCCGCGATCCTGTCCAATCCTTCTCGAAGGAGTTTGCTCCGGTCCTCTCCGAGAAAACGCTTGGCCGATGGACAGAATATGATGAGGATTCGATTCTCGTCATGATCGAAGGCGGTTACCAAGTCAAACAGGGCGAACTGCAAGTCGGGGACGGGAAGGTCGACCGGAGCCGTGATCGGCAGGCGTTCTAGGCGACGAACAAAGTCGTAGCTCAGATATCCAACCGCGCCGCCAAAAAATGGAGGCAGCTGCGGGATCCTTGCAATCCGGGCCCCGGCGATTTCCTTGCGCAGGAGATGAAAAGGATCTTCCTCTGGGGCATGATCGCCGGTCTGGTTGCTCGAGACAACGGTCGTGGGGCTGCTTCCGACATACGAGAAACGTCCGGAGCCGAGCGGCGGGTTTCCGCTATCCAGCAGGAATGAAGGCCCGGAAGCTGACGCGATGCGCGCATAGAGGTCCACGGGTTGAACCGACTTGGACGGCGCGAGCGTCAGCACCAACGGCTGTGGGGGTCCGGCCAGGAACGCGGATTTTGAGGGCAGGGAGAGTCTAATCATGGTGGCGCCGGTCCGGCAACCCGGTCAGCGTCATCACTATACCTCAGCCATTCGGGCCTTTCACAGCAGCGGTCGGCTTGACAAGTCCACGGATGTTCTGCTTGAATTGCGCGCCCGCCATCGGGAGAGTCCTTACTCAGGAAGCTGGTTGAGTACTCGCCTCAGTGGGTCAGCCTAGGCGAATCATGCCCCCTTCACAGGATCCGTTTTATGCGGGGCTCGGCCAGGCCGTTCGTCTCGGAACGGAACTGCTCGCTGCGCTGATCGTCGGAGGAGGGCTCGGGTGGGCGGCCGACACCTATCTGTGGGGGACGAACCCATGGGGTATGGTGTGTGGATTGATTCTGGGTGTCATCGCCGGAGTTCGTAACGCCTATCGTTCGGCGCAGCGGTGGCCCAAGTCGTAAACGTTCATAAGCAATAGGCAAAAGGTTCCATGGAAGAAAGTCCGCTACATCCCTTCGAGCTCCACAATTTCATTCCGGTCCAGTTCGGCGGGTTGGATATCTCGATCAACAAAGCCGTCATCATGATGTGGGTCGTGGTGGGCGTCGTGTCCATCTTGATGATTATGGCCAGCTCAGCCAGACAACTCGTGCCCGGCAAGTTGCAGAGCCTGGGGGAGATCCTCGTCGATTTTATCCGTGGCATCATTCTCGACACGATGGGAAAAGAGGGCATGAAGTTCTTCCCTCTCATCGCCACCTTGTTTCTGTTCATCTTATTCTGCAATTTACTCGGATTGATTCCAGGCACCTATACGGTCACCAGCCAGATCGTCGTCACGGCGGTGTTTGCCATCACCGTGTACGTCCTCAGCATTTTGATGGGCTTGCTCATCCACGGGGTGAAGTTCATTCCTGGAATTCTCGTCCCTCCGGGAACGCCGTGGTGGCTCATCCCTTTGATGGTTCCGATCGAGCTCGTCAGTCAAATCGCAAGGCCGGTGTCTCTGGCTGTACGGTTGTTTGCAAACATGACGGCCGGCCATACGATTCTGGGGGTCTTGTTTGGATTGGCAATCGGCGGAGGACTGCTGATCGGTTGGCTGCCGTTTGCGTTTACCATTGCGATGAACGGGTTGGAGGTCGGCATTGCGTTCATCCAGGCATACATTTTCACCGTATTGACCTGCGTCTACCTGGGGGATGCATTCCATTTGCACGGAAGTGAGGATCACGCGCACTGATGCGTGTGGCCACAGACAAGGGAGGATCGGGACACAATGGATTCAGCAGCTGCAGCATTGTTGGGTATGGGACTCGCCGCCGCGGGGTTCGCCGGGGCCGGCGTGGGTATCGGGTACATTTTCGGCAAGATGATCGAAGCCGTCGCACGCCAGCCTGAAGCAGAAGGCCGCGTCGGAAAGTACATGTGGATCGGGTTCGCGTTGGTCGAGGCCATCGCTCTATACGGCCTCGTCATTGCCTTCATCATCATGGGTCTGCGCAAATAACAGTGCTGAGGAACGAGTGCTCGGTGCTGAGAAGCCTACTCAGCACTCAGGACTCAGCACATAGCACGTGGGTTAGAATATGCCGCAGTTTGAGTCCCATTTTTTCTCGTCGTTGATTTTCTGGGAGGTCGTCTCCTTCGCGATTCTCTTCTTCATCCTGTACAAGTTCGCCTTCCCGGGCATCCTTGCAGTGTTGGAGGAACGAGAGAAGAAGATCCGGGACAGCTTGGACCAGGCTGAGCGGCACCGGTCGGAGGCCGAACGGAAACTCAAGGACTATGAGGCCAAGCTGAGCGCGGCCTCCAAAGAAGCAGAGGGCATTCTTGCGGCGGCGAAGGAACGAGCCCAGCGGCTACTCGATGAGAACGAGCAACGGCTCATGCAAGAGGCTGAGCGGATCAAGGGCGATGCGACCCGTGAAATCGAACACGAACGCCGAAAAGCCGTTCAGGAGATCCGTACCCAAACCACCGACATCGCCTTGATGGTGGCTGAAAAGGTCGTTCAGCGAAGTCTGAATGATGCCGATCACCGGCGTCTGGCGGATGAAGCCTTGGACGCACTCGCCAAGTCTGCTTCGAAATAGTCGTCGAGGTCAGCCGAGGCTGACTCCCCCCGATCGATATCCCTCCACATCGAGGCAGATAAAGCGAAACCCGGCCTCCCGCAAGCGGGCACCGACCCGCATGCGAAGACCCGGATCGAGAAATCGCGAGAATTCTTCGGTCCCGACTTCAATCCTGGCGATTTCTCCATGATCTCTGACGCGAACCTCCCGAAACCCCTCCGCTAAAAGAACGGCCTCAGCCCGTTCGACGCGGGCGAGCTTCTCGACCGTAATGTGCGTGCCTCGGGGAATTCTCGATGAAAGACAAGCGGCCGCGGGCTTATCCCACGTGGAGAGCCCGAAGTTTCTGGCCAAGGCGCGTACATCGGCTTTGGAAAGTTCCGCCTCGACAAGCGGACTGCGGACTTGCCATTGGCGGGCGGCTGTAATCCCAGGTCGATCGTCTCCCAGATCGTCCAGGTTTGTCCCATCCGCGACCCAACGCGAGGCGCGCGGCTCCTTCATGCTATCCATCAATCGGTACAGGTCGGTTTTGCAATGAAAACAGCGTGTCGCATCATTTTGCACGAAGTCGGGAATAGTCAGTTGGTCGGTGCGGACGACTTCATGGCGGGCCCCGATCTCTTGGGCCACCCGTGTGGCGGTCTCAAGTTCGAGCAGGGGAAAAGTCGGGGAAACGGCCGTGACGCCGAGCGCGCGACTTCCCAATTCGTCGTTCGCGACTTTCAACACGAGCGTACTGTCGATTCCTCCTGAGAACGCGACGATGACGGACTGCATCTCCGATAGGACGCTGCGGAGGCGGGAGAGCTTGTCGGTAAGATTGTCCGATGTCATGGTCATCCAGTCGATGATCGCCAGTCGATCCCAACGGGTCGATCGTCGATCAGTGTTTCACTTTTGACTTGGCGAGATTGCCGACGACCACCAGCGCATATCGTTGAGGATCCAGGTACTGTTTGGCGACGCGCTGGACGTCCTCCTTGGCCACGCGCTCGATCCACTTGGGATACTGCGAAAAATATTCGAAGCCCAAGCCGTAGAATTCTACCTGAGCGAGCACCTGTGCCAACTTGGCCGTCGAGTCCAGGCGAAGCGGAAAGCTGCCGACGAGAAATGACTTGGCCTCGGTCAGTTCTTGGTCGGAGACCGGCGCGTCTCGAATGCTCTTCATTTCGGCGAGGACGCCCGTGATGGCTTGGTTGGTGGTTTCGCTTCGGGTCTGCAGGCTGATCCAGAACGAGCCCGGCATGAGCCGCGCATCGAAATGGCTCATGATTCCATACGCCAAGCCTTGCTTGTCGCGGATCGAATCCATGAGACGGGAGGAGAAACCCCCGGCTCCGAGGATATAGTTCATCACGGTGACGGCATAGAAGTCCGGATTCGTGCGGTTGATCCCTCCGTGGCCCAGGACGATGCTCGACTGGGTGAGATCCTTTTCGATCAGTTGCACGGTTTTTTTCTCGAGGGCGCCAGGCTTCCGGACGTTGCGAGAAGGAGTCGGCGACTTTTTCCAGGATCCGAAATGGGTTTGCACCAGCGCCGTGACCTGGTCGACGGTGACATCGCCGACGACGGTAAGGATGACTTGTCCCGGCACATACTCCTTCGCATAGAAGGCGGCGACATCCGCCACGGTGATCTTGCCGAGCGTTTCCTCCGTTCCGTTCAGTGGCCAGCGATACGGATGGCCATGGAAGACCAGTTGATTGAAGGCCTTCATCGCAACATGGCCCGGGTCGTCGTTATCACTGGCCATCTCTCCGAGGATCTGAGTGCGAATCCGCTCAAACTCCTGCTTGTAGAACGCCGGATGTTGGAGCATGTCGGCGAGTAAAGTGAACCCCAGATCCACGTCCTTCTTGAGGACCCTGGCGGAGGCAGTCGTGAAATCCTCGGAGGCCTTCACCTCCAAGGATCCTCCGACAAAATCGATTTGTTCGGCGATTTGTTTCGAGGTGCGGGTGGTCGTGCCCTCGTCGAGCAGATTCGCGACCAAATTCGCCAGCCCTGCCTTGTCCGGCGGATCCTGCGCCGAGCCGGTCTTGATGAGCGAATGGATCTCGACGATTGGCAGAAAATGCTGTTCAAGGACCAATACGGTTATGCCGTTTGGCGCCACAAATTTGGTCGGAAGGATGCCGGCTGCCGGCAAGGAGGAGGGGGAAAATACGGCAAGACAGCCCCAGAGCCCGAGGCAAATCCAATGCTTCACTTTCATCAGTACTCCGCTGCCGCGATCATGATTTTCCCGGCTGCGTTGCCGCCGGAGCCGATTCCGGTTGTTTCGGAGGCACGGGGATCAGTGTGCCCACGGTGCGGGCATCTTCGATCAAGTATTGCCGTGCAACTCGTTGCACGTCCTTGGCGGTGACGGCTGCGATGCGCTCTAGAAATTGCTCGACTTTCCTCCAGCCCGCCCCGATTGATTCGGCCTGACCCAGCAGCATCGCGTGACGGAAATTCGAATCCTGTTCGAATACATGCATGGCTTCGACCTGGTTCTTAGCCCGCTGCAGTTCCTGGTCGGTGGGAGGCTCGTTTTGGAGCCGGCGGATTTCCCTGTCCAGCGCTTCCTCGACCTGCTCGATCTTCTGCCCGGGACTGACCAGCGAATAGAAATAGAAGAGACCCGGATCGGTCTGCATCAAACTGTATTCGGCTCCGACGGCGATAGCGAGTTTTTGATCGTAGACGAGGCTTTGATAAAGCCGCGAACTCTTCCCGCGGGAGAGAATCGATTCCAGAATATCCAGGGCATACGAATCTTCACTGGAGAAATTCGGAACGCGGAAACCCATCATGACGAAAGGCACCTGCGCCTCGCGCTTGAGCAGGAACCGGCGCTCGCCCCGCTGCTCTCCTTCCATGGTCAAGACCGGCTTGGGCTCGGGACCGCGGGGAATCGGTTCGAACAACTGCTTGATCGTCGGAAGAAGGTTTTCGGCCTTCACGTCGCCGACCACCAGCAATGTGGCGTTGTTGGGCGAATAATAGGTGTCATAGTGCCGCTGGAGATCTTCGAGCGTCATGGCGTCCAGATCGCCGAACCAGCCGATCACTGGCCAGTGGTAGGGATGGCTCATGTAGGCCTGGGCGAAGAGGGATTCGACCAGCGCGCCTTGCGGGTCATCCTCGGTGCGGAGTCGCCGCTCCTCTTTTACGACTTCCCGTTCGGTCTTCAATTCATTCTGGTCCAGGATGAGACCCTGCATACGATCCGCTTCCAGCTCCAGGGCAAGGCCCACACGATCGGCTGCGAGATTTTCGAAGTAGGCGGTAAAGTCCTGGCTCGTGAAGGCGTTGTCCATGCCTCCGTTCTTCCGGATCAATCGGGAAAAAGAGCCGTTCGGGTATTTGTTCGTGCCCTTGAACATCATGTGTTCGAGCATATGCGACAACCCCGCCCGTCCCATGACCTCGTTGCGTGAACCGACCTTGTACCAAACCTGCACGGTCGCGACCGGAGCTTTGGGAACTTCGACGATCAGAACTCTCATCCCGTTTGACAAGAGAAACTCAACTGGATCGGCGGCCAGAGCGGGTTGTGCCGCTACGACGGCGAGCAGCAGCCATAGTGTGAGATGTCGGGAAAGTTGGACGATCATGATTTGGCGAGAGAAACGAGCCTCTGCATGCTAGCAATGCGATTCAATTTGTGTCAAGGCAGGTTCCACGCGAAGGGGGCGCACATTGCCGAGTTGGCCGCACGCGCCGAGTACGTCACGGCCTCGGCTCTTGCGGATGAAGACGTCGGCGCCCCCCCGCTTGAGGGCGGACTGAAACTGCAGCACCGTGCCGCCGGCCGGCCGGCGAAACGCGCTGCCGGGAAATTCGTTGAAGGGGATCAGATTGATCTTATATCGCAGTCCGCGGAGCAGTTTCGTCAATCTCCGAGCATCGTCGATCTGGTCGTTGACCCCAGCCAGCAATACGTATTCGAACGTCAGCACGCGGCCCGGGGGCAACGGATAGCGACGACATGCCGCCAGGAGCGACCGAAGAGACGCGATGCCATTTGCCGCCGGCATCAATCGGTTGCGTTGATCCTCCGTGGTGGCGTTCAGCGATATGGCCAGGTTGACGCCGAGGGGGGCTACGTCTTTGAGGCGCGACGCGAGTCCGGCGGTTGAGACTGTAATCCGTCTTGGCGAGAATCCCAATCCCCATGTTCGATTGGTCAGGCGGGCGACCGCCTCGGCAAAGTTCTCGAAGTTCGCCAGGGGTTCTCCCATGCCCATGAAGACGAGATTGGTGATCCGTTCGTTCTTCTCGAGCTGGTCCTGCGCCGTCAGGACCTGATCGAGTATTTCGTCGGCTTTCAGATTCCGCTTCAGGCCCATCGTGCCCGTCAGACAGAAACCGCAATCCAGCGTGCACCCCACCTGGGTGGAGACGCAGAGAGTGAGTCGATCGTCGTCGGGAATCAGCACTGTCTCAACTTTGAGTCCGTCCTCAAGCGTCAACACCAGTTTTCGGGTGTCGTCGACGGAGCGGAACGACGTGCAGGCGACGGAGCGCCGGATGATCGTCGTTGATTTCAAGAGGGATCGATGGGGCTGGCTGAGATCGGTCATCTGGTCCACCGACGTTGCCCGCCGCTGGTACAGCCAGCGCAGGATCTGCCCGGCTCGATATTCCGGCCAGGCCAATTCTCCAACCAGTCGTGTCATGTCGCTCGCGTCTAAGCCCAGGAGATTGGTCGGCATGGGACCCGATGTGCGTGGCATGGTTCAGGCTAACACAGCAGGAAAAACCGGGACAAGACGAAGGCCGTCCGCCTGCAACGCCCCATTGCTGGCAAGACGATAAGGACGCTGATATATAGTAGATGCACCGTGAGGTACGGGGATTGTACCGTGCATGATCGTATTCGGCCGCGAGCATGGCTTTGTCTCATCCTCTCCGCCATCTGCGGTATCCTGACGGTTTCGGCTCCTGCTCCCTCAGCCCGTGCGGACGGTGGCACGACCCCCGACGCAACCGACAGCGAAGCCTGCGACACGCCCGAAGCCTGCTTTGTGGCCGGCGCTTTGCCCAAGGAACGCCTTGGAAAAACCCTCACAAAAGAACAAGTCTTGTCGCTCAAGCTCGAACGGTTGCGTCGGTTGATGGAGCGGTTCCCATCGACCTTATGGGCAAAGAGAGCAGGGCTCCTCTCCGGGGTTCTGCTTGTCGAACGCAATCCGGCGGTGTCGATCCAATTTCTACGCGTAGGCCAGCGGGATTTCGCCGTGCTCGACGATCATGTCCGGCTCTGGCTGGGCGAGGCGTCATTGAATCTGGGCGATAGTGCAGCGGCTGCCACCATGTTCGAAAGCATCCCTCTTGCGGTCCCCGATTCCAATATCCTGGCCAAGGCGGCCTATCGCTCCGGAGAGGCTTGGTACCAGGCATCTGACTGTCAAAGAGCCGTCGACTGGTTTGCCAAAGCAGTCGCTCTCAATGACAAGGATCAGAACGCCCCGCAAGCCTTTCTTCGTCGGGCGGCCTGTCAGCTTCGTGACGGCAATGTGGCCGAGGGCCGTGAAACCCTCAAACAGCTCTGGCTCCGGTTTCCAGCCAGTCCCGAGGCCAAGGAAGCCGGCTCGCTTTTGGCGACGAACCTTGGGGGGGAACTTTGGGCGCCGCAGGCCGCAGACAGATTGGTTCGCGCGCAAGCATTTCTCGCGCAGGCGTTTCATGCCGAGGCTATCGATGAGCTCAAGAAGTTCCTGGCGCAGGATCCCACTTCTCCTCGGCGGGCAGAGGCGAAGCTCAAGCTTGGAGTGGCACAGGTGCGGCTCAAACAGTATGACCAGGCTCGAGAAAGTTTCCGGAGCTTACTCAAAGAAGGAGGGCAGGAATCCCAGGAAGCGACCGTCTGGCTGGCCCGCGTGTATCTGCGCCTAGGCTCGGGGGACAAACTGCTCGAATTGGCCAAAACGGTTCAAGCGAGTTCACTGTCCCCTGAGGAGAAAGGCCAGGTTGGATTGTTGGTTGGAATCTGGCTGGAGGACCAAAAGCAATTCGATGAAGCGATTGCCCGATATCGCGCAGTCGCCAAGACTGGAGAACCGGCCTCACAACGCGCCGAAGCTCGTTGGCGGATCGGATGGGTCCATTACAGGACCGGCCAGTACCGTGAAGCCACGGAGACGCTGCAGTCCATCATAGAACGGCATGATGTAGAGTTTGAACCGCAAGCGCTCTATTGGATGGCGCGGGCATCCGAACAGAGCGGCCCGTCCCAAGCCGGAGAGCTATACCGGCAGCTGTGTGAGCGGTATGTCTACACGTACTATTGCCAGTTGGCTCGGGAGCGTTTGACCGCTCCGGTTACGGACACGGTTGTCGCGGCGGAAGCGGGGGACAATGCCTCGCCGACCGACCGAGAAGGGACGGTCCCGCCACTGGCGAGCCGGAGCGAAATCGGGCAGCAGAACGCCTATCGGCGTGCCATTGAGCTCAAGACACTGGGACTCGATGCGGATGCCGCCCGAGAGGTGGCGGCGTTGACCGACCGGTACAGCAAAGATCCGGAGGCGCTCGTTCTGCTGTCGACCATGCTGAACGAGGTCGGCGCCTACCATCATGCCCTTCGGCTGGCTCGCGGCCGCTTCCGGGACAAGCTGGAGCGAACCGGCGGCGCGCTCTCCCCTGCGCTGTGGAATGTGGCCTATCCCACCGGATTGCTTCCCACCATAAAACTTCAGAGCGCAAAAGGCGTCGATCCTTTTCTGATCGCGGCCATCATTCGCGAGGAGAGCCAGTATGACTTGAAGGCCGTGTCTCGGGTCGGAGCGATCGGTCTTATGCAGGTAATGCCGGCGACCGCCAATACCGTGGCCCAACGCATCGGCATTCCTCCCGTCGGACGTGATGATCTGTTCGATCAAGATACGAACATTCGAATTGGCGTTCGGTACGTCGAGCAGTTGCTCGAGCAATTTTCCGGCAACTTGGTCTATACGATCGCGGCCTACAATGCGGGACCGATGGTCGTCAATTCATGGCGCGATCAACACGGAACGTACAGTCAGGATGAATTTGTTGAAATGATTCCCTACCAGGAGACCAGGCAGTATGTGAAGCGCGTGCTGCGGAGTTATCGGGAGTACATTCGCCTGTCCAGCGTCAGGGTACCGGACCAGGAGCGGGTTTCTTGACAAGATCTGGGCAAGTTTCTATAGTGCCCCGCAACCTATTGTGGTTTCTGGGGGTACCAACCGATGGCACTGGATCGACTCGACGCGCTGGAGACTCGTGTTAAGGATCTCGTCAGGCTCGTGCATGAATTGAAGAAGAGGAACACCGCTCTTGAAGACGATCTCAAGTCTCTACGGGAACGGCTGGCTGAACAAAGTGATTCAAACAAGCGGTGGGAACGTGAACGGTTGGACATCAAGGAGCGGGTGGAGAAAGTATTAGGGGAAATCGAGTTGCTGGAATGCATAGAAGACCGCAAGGAGGTGGCCTTTGACTAAGACCACGTATGTCGAGATCTATGGCCAGCGGTATGCAATTCGCGGGGAGGCCGATGAAGACTACGTCCGTCGTTTGGCGAGCTTCGTCGACGGACAGATGCGTCATCTGGCCGAGGGGTTAAATACGACCACCCCCTCGAAATTGGCCGTGTTGACGGCGGTCAATCTCGCCCACCAGTTATTCGAGGCGGAGAAGAAACGGACCGAAGGAGAGGCGGTCGTGGAGCGGCGGATGATGACGCTGATGGAGTCGATCGAGGAGCAGGTTCCTACATCGTTGTTCCGATGAATCAACTTGCAAAAATCCATAACCCTTTGTTATCGTGAGGTTGACTGTTGGGAGGCGATTGAGGGCTAGGAGCATTGACTGAGGCGAACCTCGAACCGGTGGAGTGCTCGGGATACGAATCGATACCGCAGGAATGGACGTCAGAATTGCCATGCTGGCGGAGTTGACAAAGAGCCGTACTGTGCAGAACCTCGTTCCTTTCTTGGCCAACGTTCTGGCCATACTCGCTCGAATCATAGAGTTCGTCGTGTCGGTTGGGGCAGCGAGCAACGGGATCAGGATGATTCCGCTGCCGCTTCGGGAGCGCACCGCGCACCCTTTACAGAAAGCCAGCCGATATGGTGGAACTGCGAGAGGATTTCCTCTCCGGGAACGAGGTGTCCGAATCAACCCAGCAGCGCGTCCGTTCTCATGGGGGCCATTCCCCCAATAATTGGCTCCACCATTCCGTTCGACCGTAGTCTTCGCTCGTAGTCACTTCAAAGAGACATCCTCCTTCAGTTCCGACCGCGATCTACATACGATGCGAGGCGGCGACCACGCTTGCCCTCGACTGGAAAGGGGCTAGTTCCATGTCTACGTCACTGGTTATGTACATCTTGATAGCTGTGGTGGGTGCGGGAGCTGGAATCGGGATCTATGAGCTGATTCGGAAAATGGCCGATGGAGCCAAGAGGGCTCAATTGGAGGACCAAGCCCGTCATCTGACGCAGAATGCGCAGCGCGAGGCTGAGAACATTGTCCGTGAAGCCAAGCTTGAGGCCAAGGACTTGGTGTTTCAGTCCAAGGCGGAACTGGAAAAAGAGCAGAAAGCTCGATTGGCGGAGCTCTCGACGACGGAAAAGCGTCTGGTTCAGCGGGAAGAGACCATCGACAAACGGAGCGCGGCGATCGAGAAGCGGGACAATGAGGCGCAGAAGCGCGAGCTGGAACTCGCAAAACGCGAAGAAAAACTCGGATCCAAGGAGGCGGCATGCGCTCAAGCGGAAAAAGACCATCGGGAAGCGCTGGAGCGGGTTGCAGGCCTGACGGCCGACGAAGCCAGAAGGCACCTGCTGCTTGAGATGGAGAGCCAGGCTAGACTGGAGGCGGCCGGCATAGCCAAGAGAACGCTTGAGGAGGCCAGAGAAAATGCGGAACGCGAGGCCCGCGAGATCATCACGGGTTCGATCCAGCGGGTCGTTCGCGATTATGTGTCCGAATCCACGATCTCCGTCGTGCCCATTCCGAACGACGCCATGAAGGGACGCATCATCGGACGTGAAGGACGGAACATCCGGGCAATCGAGGCCGCAACGGGCATCGATCTAATCATAGACGAGACTCCCGAAGCGGTGATCATTTCTGGATTCGATCCGTTGCGGCGAGAGATCGCCAAGGTGTCGTTGGAACGTTTGATGCAGGACGGGAGAATACATCCGACAAGGATCGAGGAAATCGTCGAAAAAGTGAAAGTCGAGATCGATAAGTTGATGTACGAGGAGGCCGAAAAAATCATCTTCGAGCTCGGCCTGTCCGACTTTCATCCAGAGCTGATCAAAGTTCTTGGACGGCTGAAGTACCGGACTAGCTATGGACAGAACAATCTGTATCATGCTCGAGAGGCCGCGTACATTTGCGGCATGATGGCCTCCGAACTTGGGTTGGATGTCCGTCTGGCGAGACGGGGAGCGTTGCTGCACGACATTGGCAAAGCGGTCAGCCATGAAGAGGAAGGGCCTCATGCCATGTTGGGGGCGGAAATCGCGAAGAAATACGGCGAAAGCGAGAAGATCGTCAATGCGATCGCCGCTCACCACGAGCAGGTGGAGCCGATTTGCCCGGAATCGGTCCTGGTAGCGGCCGCAGAGGCGCTTTCTGCGGCAAGACCTGGGGCGAGACGCGAAGCGTTGGAATCCTACGTCAAGCGACTGGAGAAGCTGGAGTCTCTGGCTCATGCTCAGAAAGGCGTGCAAAAGGCCTATGCCATACAGGCTGGTCGAGAGATCCGGGTGATCGTTCGACAAGAGGATGTCACCGATAATGAATCTTTCCAGCTGTCACGCGACTTAGCGAAAAAGATCGAGCAAGAGCTGACGTATCCAGGTCAGATCAAGGTGACCGTGATTCGAGAAAGCCGGTACATCGAGTACGCCAAGTGAAGATCCTGTACATCGGCGACATCATGGGAGAGCCCGGCCGCCGCGCCGTCGCTCGTCTGGTGCCTCGGCTCGTCGCGCAGCGACGAATCGACATTGTCATCGGTAATGGAGAAAACGTGGCGGGAGGATTTGGGATTACCCCTGACCTGGCCGAAGAACTGTTTAAAGCGGGTCTTTCGGCCATCACCACGGGGAATCATGCGTGGGATAAACGAGAGATTCTTGACTATTTCCCCCGGGAGCGGCGTCTCTTACGACCTGCTAACTACCCCGATGGTGTGCCCGGGCAGGGCAGCGTGGTGCTCCAAACTGCCGGTGGTGAAGAGGTAGGTGTGCTGCAGCTGATGGGTCGGGCCTACATGCCGACATTGGATTGCCCGTTTCAGGTTGCCAAACGAGAGCTGGCCAAGCTCAGGAAGCGGGTTGCTGCCGTTGTCGTGGACATGCATGCCGAAGCCACTTCTGAGAAGATGGCCATGGGACATTTCCTGGACGGTGAGGCAACGGCTGTGGTTGGGACCCACACGCACGTGCAGACGGCCGATGAGCAGATCTTGCC
>Ga0268299_1002211_pt1 | contig 25077 bp, 28 predicted proteins | sample NOBtaG_FD_193484 | JGI IMG/M metagenome (GOLD analysis project Ga0268299, IMG submission 193484) | Activated sludge microbial communities from bioreactor in Nijmegen, Gelderland, Netherland - NOB reactor | ecosystem: Engineered > Bioreactor > Aerobic > Activated sludge | place: Netherlands... | reverse complement strand
CTTCAACAAGATCAAACACTATCGTGCAATTGCAACCAGATACGCCAAGAAAAGCCGAAACTATATGGCGTTCATTGACCTCGTGTCTGCTATGCTATGGATCAAATGAATGTCAACAGAACCTAGGGCGCGCTGCAAAATATTCAAGGCCCACCGATTCTAATTCTTATTCTGCTGCACTATTTCAACTTGCTCTTATCGCGCGCTTAGATGGGGATGATATGCTGGCACTAAAGTTCGCGGAACAGGCGTTTAACGCAAATCCAAAAAGCATATCTGCCGCATTTCTCGCGGCAGAACTGGCTGCAGAAAACAAAGATGAAATAAAGTGCTTAAAATACCTTGAGATATGCGAGCCAGCGGACCCAATTTTTTATTTAAAATGTCACGACAGTAAATCTCTTAGAGATTATGCGCCAGCTCAAGAATTCTTTGCCAAAAGAACGGCTGCATTATTTTCGTCAAATGGGAATAGTGGGTGTAAATTAGAAAATGCGGTTTCTTTGATAAAGAAATTTAAAATGAACGATTTTCTAATGGGAAAAACGCCGCAGGCGCTCTCGGTGTTGAATTCTAGCAAGTCAGAAGAAAGAGACTATCTAAGTCAGCGGGCTACGAGTGATGCGATTAACACATCAACTTCACTCTTGAGGCAGGAGTTGGATAAAAGAGAAAAATTGTACTCCAACAAGGCAGATGGTTTTAAGTATAACGCATCAAAGAAACTGCGGACATTTGGGTATGTATCGGACGATGATGCAGAGTTAAAGGCAGGCGGGATTGGCGTTTTGGCGGGTTTTGTCGCGCTCATCATGGCGGCTTATTACTTTACAGATGGGATGAATTTTACTTTTTCGAATGTGCTTGGGCTTATAGTGGGATTTTTTGTGTTCGGAGGCGTTATCATTGGTGGTGGAGGGTACGTTGTAGGACGCGGATTAACGTCACTGTACCTGTCGATGAAGCGTGGAACCGAGGAAAGAGCAGATATCACCAGGGCGCAGCAATCCTTGGAGCAACATACGAATATTGTGCAAAATATTGCACGCATTAGAAGTGCTCTTCCGTAAACAACACAGAGTAGTAAGGCCAATCCGGGGTTCTTTGGGAGAGCCTAAACAGGTGGACGAAGAGCGGTGCTTGTTCGGATTGTGACCTTGCCCCCTTGGCTTAATCCATATTGAAGTTAGCTCTGGCCCAACGAGAGGACCAGAGAATGAAGCTTGCATTTCCGGAATTAAAGGGGACGTTACCCTTTAATCCCGGTTATACCAATCCATCACCGTACAATGGGAGCTTGCGTAAATCGGGGTCATAAAGGATAAAGGGGACGCTACCCTTTAATTCATAAAGATCATGCGACCACAAAAAAGGGGACACGCAAAAAAGGGGTCAGGTCTTGACATGACAGTTGGTCATTCCCTCTAAGCCACGCTACGCCGCCGTAGCGGCTCCAGCGAGATTTTGAGCCTGCACCCCGTGGCTGCTGCAAACCGCGTCAGAGTCTGTGTTGAAGGCCGCGTCTTGCCGCCTTCCAGGCGCGCGATGACGGCCTGTGTCGTGCCCATGCGCGAGGCAAGTTCCTTCTGGGTTAGGCCTGCCTTGGCGCGCGCGGCGATCAGCGCCGAGACCAGCGCGAATTCCGCTTCCTGCGCATCATATTCGGCGCGAAACTCTGGATCCTTCAGCCATTGCCTGGCGGCGGTTTTCACGGGAATCTGTTTGGTTTTCATTGCGCCTCCTTCGCCCTGGCAAGCGCCATATCAATTTCGCGCCGGGGCGTCTTTTGCGTTTTCTTGCTGAACACGCGCACCACGATGACGCGCCTGCCGCTTGCCGTCACATAGACGGCGCGGGCGACGCCATCCCTGCCTTTCATGCGCATCTCCCAAAGCGGGCCTTCCAGATGCTTGATGTAAGGCTCATGCACACGCTCCAAACCATGCCCCGCAATCAGTTCCGCAATGCGCAGAAATCGCGCCTGAATGTCCTTGGGCTGGGCCTCAAGTTCGGCCCTGACCCGTTTATCCAGAAACAGAACTTGCCATTGCATGATTCTATATATTGCAAAAATGGTATATATGCAAGAGGCCAAATAACGCAGTGAGAAAGGGGTCCGCAGTGAGAAAGGAACAGAGAAAGATTAAAGGGGACGTTACCCTTTAATTCCCGGTTATACCAATCCATCACTGTACAATGGGAGCTTGCGTAAATCGGGGTCATTAAAATAAAAGGGGTCTGACCCACTACTGTCCGGTTATTGATGATGTGATTACTGGTAACATCTTATGACACCTGTTATTTTGGCGTTTTAGAGCATGATGCGTTCAGGTTGGGGCGCGCCTTGCCCTCAATCTGTCACCCCGGATTTATTCCGGGGTCCAGGGCCACAAGGAAAAGTCCGAGTTTTTGGCTCTGGACCCCCTTGAGTTCACGAATCAGGTGCAACACTCTGCAAAGGTGTTGCAATGGGAACAAGCTATGGCCAGCTCGGCCTTAACGAGCGGATAGAGATTTATCGTTTGCATGCAGACGCTCACTCTCTTCGGTTTATCGCTAAAACGCTTGGCCGGGATGTTTCGGCGATCAGCCGGGAACTGAAGCGCCCCGCTTAAGCGTCAATTGCGAGGAGCGAAGCGGCGTGAAAGGTGCGGTTCAATTAGAAAGTAAAATGCGCTAACGAACTTATCCACAAATGGTTGATGGCGGTTAAGCATGATTGTGACCGCCGTCACATCTGTTTGCACCCGGTTTGTGTGAGACTGCCTGTATCAAAATCAGCACTAATTACAGTGAGCAGGTAATGGTAAGAGTTTTTGGAGGGAAAAACAGCCGCGCCAGCCAAAGGGCGCTGCGCTGGATGGAAGAACGCGGTGTTTCCTATCGGTTTTTTGATTTAGACGCGCCCCGTATCGATGCGCGCTTGCTGGATACATGGTTGGATACATTTGGCTGGCAAATGCTGATCGACAAACGCACAGCCGGGTGGCGCAACCAATCCAGTGATCTCAAAAATACGCTTGGCGCCGCCGGGGCCCTCACATTGCTATGCCATCGACCGGATATGCTAAAAACGCCGATCATCGGTGTGGCGGATATCTGGCTGCTTGGCTGGAACGCGCCGAACAAGGTGCGCCTGCTTGGACAAATTCCACCACAATCGCGCAATGCCCGAACATCACGGCCTGACTACGCCAAAGCAGGAGCCAATTATTGCAGCAGTTGGTTAAAGTAAGCCGATTTTATTATCAGGCGGCCTGCTTTCTTCTGCAGGCCCCGAACTTGTCTAATGATATTTACGGAAAATACCGACCAGGCGCCCCTGCACCGCGACCTGATCGGGGCCGCAAATGCGGGTTTTGTAATTGGGGTTGGCGGGTTCAAGCGCGATGGATGCGCCCTTGCGCCGCAGCCGTTTCAGGGTGGCTTCCTGCCCATCGACCAGCGCCACAACGATTGCGCCATTTTCTGCGGTGTCACATTGTTTGACGATGGCGATATCGCCGTCAAAAATGCCCGCATTGATCATCGAATCACCCTGCACCTCCAGCGCGTAATGCTGTCCTGCACCCAGCATGTCGGAGGGCACGCCCATCATGGTCGAGCGGTCTTCCAGCGCCTCAATGGGCGTGCCGGCGGCGATGCGCCCGATCATGGGTATGTTGATGATTGTGTTTTCATTGTCAGAATTTGTGGGCGCGCTGACGCCGGTGAAGGCGCTGCGGCTGCCTTCGATCACATTGGGCGAGAAGCCGCGCGTACGCCCGCCAGACTGGGCCATGGTTTCGGGCAGGCGCAGAACTTCCAGCGCCCGGGCGCGATTGGGCAGGCGGCGGATAAAACCGCGTTCTTCCAGCGCATTGATCAGGCGGTGGATGCCCGACTTGGACTTCAGATCCAGCGCATCCTTCATTTCGTCAAACGACGGCGAAACCCCATATTCGCGGATCCGGTCATTGATATAAATCAGCAATTCATATTGCTTGTTGGTCAGCATTGGATGGCACACCCTCCCGGAACAAAATAGAAACTCACGAGTCCGTTCTATTTTGGTTCATGGAATGTGTCAAGTAATAAGAACAGAAATCTTTCAGGATTCCAGTTCGCTGTCCCAATACAGATAGTCAACCCAGCTCTGATGCAGATAATTTGGCGGAAAAGCGCGGCCCGAGCGTTGCAAATCCTGGTTCGTCGGGCGGAATGGCCGACGCCGCAAATGCATGCCGCATTCCGAATCCAGCATCGCCCCCTTGCGCAAATTACAGCATGAACAGGCGGCCACAACATTTTGCCAGGTCGTGCGCCCGCCACGCGAACGCGGCACCACATGATCAAAGGTAAGTTCTTCCCGGCTGGTGCAATATTGACAGGTGAACCCGTCCCGCAGAAACAGATTAAACCGGGTAAAGGCCGGATAACGCGCCGGTTTTACATAGCGTTTGAGCGAAACCACACTGGGCAGCGCCATTTCGAAAGTGGGGCTGTGCACCTTTTGCTCATACTCGCTGACAATATTGACACGATCGAGAAATACCGCCTTGATCGTGTCCTGCCAGGACCAGAGCGAAAGCGGAAAATAGCTGAGCGGCCGGAAATCTGCGTTGAGAACCAGCGCGGGGCAAGCATCGACCAATGACTTGGTATTGTTCATCAACATGCACAATCCCACCAGACCATTACCGGGCCGGGTGGAACAGCAAAACCGCTTCCACCCTGGCCCAATCAGCGCCACTCTGACGGTAAAACCCGAACCCCCGCAAAACCTGCATGCGATTGCGAATTTTGATGCCGTGACACCAGTTAGTCATTTGAATATAGCTTCAAAATGACCTTTTCGCAGTAATTCTTTACAGTTTCATGTGATTCTGCAAGCGCGCTGGATATATTAACAGCCCGCATGGAATTCCCCGGCGCAAGGCGCGCCCGGGACGGCTTCAATCAGTGCAGCTTGCCGCGCACATCGTTGATGCTTTGCGCGATCAGTTCACGCGCCTTTTCCGGGCTTAGCTGAGAGCTAATCAGGGTACGGGCCGCTGTAATTGCCGCATCCACAGCCGCTGCGCGTACTTCCTGGATAGCCTGGGCTTCCGCCTGGGCAATTTTTTCTTCCACCATTTTACTGCGCCGTTCGGCCTGGGCCGCCAGGCTCGCCTGCATTTCGCTGGAAAGCCGCGCGGCTTCGGCGCGGGCAAGCTCGACAATTTCCTGAACTTCTTTTTCAGCATTCGCCGTGCGCCGCTGATAACCTGCGAGCAGCGCCTGCGCTTCATCGCGCAGACGCCGCGCAGCGTCCAGCTCATCCGCTATTTCCCTGGCGCGCGCATCCAGTGCAGCGCCAACCATGCCGGGCACCTTGAGATATACAACCAGAACCACGAACAACAGCGTGGCAATGGCTACCCAATTTGCGGGTTCATAGAATGCGTCCATGGATCTAGTCCTTGCCCCTGGCCAATGCTGCGTCAATGGCGGCATTCACAGCCGCGCTATCCGGGCTGCTGCCACCGATCAATTTACCGACGATCGCGGACGCCGTATCGGCTGCAATCTGGCGTACATTGGCCATTGCCGCAGCTTTTGACGCCGCGATGCGCGCCTCGGCCTCGGCCGCGCGTTTCGCCGTGCTGGCGGCAAGCGCGGCTTTTTCACGGTCGGCTTCTTCGGTCAGTCGCTGCCGGGTTTCGGCGGCGATGGCGTGCGCCTTGGCGCGCGCCGTGGCCAGCGCCGCTTCATAGGCCTTGAGCGCGTCTTCGCCCTGCCGCTTCAGACAGCCCGCCTCATCCAGATCATTGGCGATCACATCACGGCGCTTTTCCAGTGTCGTGGCGATGCGTGGCAAGGCCACCCGCGCCAGGATCAGATATAGCAGCGTAAACGTAATCGCCAGCCACACGAGTTGCGGTGCGAAATCGGCAAAGACTAATTGCGGCATCGGCCCAGCTTCCTAGGTAAGCGGTATCAGACCACGAACAGCAGGATCAGCGCCACCACCAGGCCGAACAGGCCTGTTGCTTCAGCAAGCGCAAAGCCCAGCAGCAGGTTCGGAAACTGTTGTTGCGCAGCGGCCGGATTGCGCAGCGCGCCGGACAGATAGCTGCCGAAAATATTGCCAATACTGATACCCGCGCCAGCCAGCGCGATGGTGGAAATACCCGCGCCGATATATTTACCCAAAAATGCTGCTGCTTCTGCTTCCATAACGTAAATCCTTCTGTAAAGCGCCCCTATGGGCCGTAGAATGTTGCGACGAATGTTGTGACGTGCGATTTCCTCAATGCAAATGCAGCGCGTCGTTGAGATAGATACAGGTCAGCACTGCAAACACATAGGCCTGCAGAAATGCAACCAGTATTTCGAGGCCGATAAAGCCGACCGAAAACGCCAGCGGCAACCAGCCGCCAAGAAACCCCAGCATGACGACAAAACCGCCAAACACCTTCAACATGGTATGGCCCGCCAACATGTTGGCGAACAGACGCACCGACAGGCTGATCGGACGGCTGAGATAGGAGATGACTTCAATCAGCACGATCAGCGGCAACAGAATGGTGGGCACCCCATGTGGCACGAACAGCTTGAGATACCCAATACCATGCCTGATGAAGCCAAGCACCGTGACACCGACAAACACCAGGCTGGCCAGCGCAAAAGTCACAATGAGGTGGCTGGTGACAGTGAACGCATAGGGAAGCATCCCCAGCATATTGGTAAACAGCACGAACATGAACAGCGTGAATACAAACGGAAAGAATTTCTGGCCGGACGTGCCCACCGTGTCGCGCATCATATTCGCGACAAATTCATAGCTGAGTTCCGCCATCGACTGCCAGCGGCTGGGCACCAGCGCCCCACGGCGCATGCTCAACGACAGGAACAGCGTAATCGCGGTCAACGCAATCACCATAAACAGGCTGGAATTGGTGAAAGACACATCAACGCCGCCTACTTCCATTGGAATGAAGCGGTGAATTTCAAACTGCGCCATCGGGCTGTGGGCAAATGGGTTATGCGTTTCAGTGCTCAAGACCGTTTCCCTGTCTATCCTTTTCCAGACTTTCCCGCGTGCCTGTATCAGACATCGCTGCATCAGCCTGTTGCGCGGCGCTCATTTCGTTCGCCGTGCGTATAACATTTAATATCCCCGCTGCGATCCCCAAAAAGAAGAACAGCAGCAATAACCACGGACCCGTCCCAAACAGCCAGTCCAGACCCCATCCCAGCCCGCCCCCCGCCACCACGGCGGAAACCAGATCGGCGCTCAGCCGGAATGCCGTTCCCATGGCGCCACCCTGCGCACCATGTGCCGGTTGCGGCGCATTGGCGCGCTTTGCTGCTTCCAGCCGGGCCTCAAAACTGCCATCGAACGGGGGCTTTGGTTCATCAGTCATGGCCGATAAGGCCATCATCCGCCCGCAAAATACAAGCCCTCGAAACAACACAGCGGCCCCAGAGAAGGAACCGCCTGCAATCGCGCCGGACACTAGTTGCGCAGGCGCCTCCTGTCAATCCCGGAATAGGGTTGAAACAGCGAAATTAAGGCGGTTTTTACAGGAGTTTCCGGCCCCGTTACGCACGGCAAGTGACATGCGATAAATACGCGCTGAATCGATTAACCGTTCGCTATACCCAATCAATAAGGAACCGGGGGTTTGACAGCATGGAAAACTGTCATGCCAGGACCTGAACAGAGTTTCTGTCAGCCAGCCTGGGCCTGTCATCGCGCGCGCCAATACCTATGTCAGGGCGCGCATTGACACCGCGACCAAGGAACGCGCCGCCGAGGCGCTGGATGCGGGTAGCCGATGAGCGCCGTTTGCCTTTCGGGGTAAAAGCGCCGAACCACCGCCACGCGAAAGGCCCTTGCCGGGATCGAATCCGGCAAGGGTAAAAAATCAAAAGCGTAAAGGCCCTGATGAAAGGTCTGAATGCGGATGATTGAACGGGCGCCGGAAATGTCTTATTAAGCCGCTAAGCCGCTAACCCCCTACCCATAGACAAACTGGCGCACCAGTTGATGCGCGATGGCGAACGGCGGCGGGATCATTACCTTGCCATTGCCTTTGCCTTCGAGCGCGTCGCGCAGATCGGCGCGGCTGACCCAGATGGCTTCTTCCAGTTCGATGCCGTCCACCTGGATCGCGTCGCTATCCGCAACTGCGGTGCAGCCGATCATCAGCGACATCGGATACGGCCAGGGCTGGGTGAAACGGTAGGTGACCGAGGACACGCGGCATGCGGCTTCCTCGAACAGTTCGCGGGCAACCGCCTCTTCAATGGATTCGCCGGGTTCTACAAATCCGGCCAGGGCGGAATACATGCCCTTTGGAAAAATTTTCTGGCGCCCGAGCAGCGCCTTGTCGCCAAGGGTCGCCAGCATGATCACAACCGGATCGGTGCGCGGAAAATGCTGGGTCTTGCATTGCGGGCAATCGCGGCGATAGCCACCCTCGGCAATCACCGATGGCGCACCGCAGGCCGAACAGAATTTGTGGGTGCTGTGCCATTTCAGCACCGCCTTGGCCTGGGCGGCAATGGCGGCGTCATGGGCGTCAATATTCATGGCCAGGCCGCGCAGATCGCCAAACTCGCCAAAGCCTTTCAGTGCGCCGGTTTTGCTGGGATCACTATCGCCGGGCAGATCGACCGCGAAATAGGCGCGGTCTTTTTTGTCGAGCCCCAGAAACAGCACCGTCGCCCCGCCCGCCAGCGCATCGGCGAACATATTGGGGCGCATAAAGCCGACCTCGGGCGCCCCGCCGGGTTTGGCCGGGGGCAGTGTAAAAATATTCTCCTTATACATCGGCAGCATAAAGCTGTCCTTGTGCAGAAGCCGTTCCGCCAGCCAATTCGCATCGGTGCGTTTATGGCTTACCCTGTCCAACGGATTATTGGCGAAAATATTTGGATTTTGCGGCAATGCCATGCGGCGCGCTCCCCTGACTATCCAGATTCGAATTCTTGTTGCCTAACTCTGGCACAGGCAGGGCTTTGCGGCAAGCCGGGGGTGGGGTAATGGCGCCTGTTTGGGGGCCATGACCCCAGGCCCCCCTATTTGGGGGCCATCACCATGGTCATCTGGCGGCCTTCCATTTTTGGCCATTGCTCTACTTTGGCGGCGGCGGCGGTGTCCACCTGCACGCGCTCCAGCAGTTTCATGCCCAGTTCCTGGTGGGATAATTCCCGGCCCCGGAATCGGATGGTGACCTTTACCTTGTCGCCTTCTTCGAAAAAGCGCTGCACCGCCTTCATCTTCACGCCATAATCATGGATGTCGATGGTGGGCCGCATCTTGATTTCCTTGATTTCGACGATCTTCTGTTTTTTGCGCGCTTCATTGGCCTTTTTCTGGGCCTGATATTTGAAGCGGCCATAATCCAGAAGCTTGCATACCGGGGGATCGACATTGGGCGACACCTCTACCAGATCCAGGCCTGCATCCATTGCCGCCTGAATGGCCGCACGGGTGGTGACAACCCCCACCTGCTCGCCTTCGCCATCAATCAGCCGGACATTCGGCACATCTATTTCTTCATTTACGCGCGGGCCCTCGCGGGACGGCGTCGCGGACATTGGTCGGCGTATGGTGTAAACCTCTCGATTGTTTTTACAAGTTCCGGCCAGACAATATTCACCAGCAGTTTAATCGCAAGTGAATATTTCAAAAAAATCACCTTATAGAAGATTAAAGTGGGTTGCCACCTCGCTGATCGCAAGACCGGCCAGTGGTTGACGGCGCAATAATGTGACATTTGTCCCCCTTGGCGCGCACAGAGCAGGGTCGCTGGCCCCGGAAAACAGCACCAGCGATGGGCACCCCGCCGCCGCGATCAGGTGCATGGGGCCGGTATCATTGCCGATGGCCCATCTGGCGCCCCTGGCCAGGGCGATAATTTCCATGAAACTGGTGCGGTCCACAAAACTGACAGCGGATGGGCACAGGGCCTCAATTTCGTCCGCCAGATCAATTTCGGCCCCTGCCCCCAGGATGATGGTCTGCAATCCACGTTCAGACAGCAAGGCCGCCAGTTCGCCATAGCGCCGCGCGGGCCAGCGTTTTTCTGGACGATGGGCCGAACCGCCGGGAACCATTAAGATATATTTCCCGGTAGCCGGCAGGTTAAAGCGGCCAGTGTCCACCTGCGCCCAGGACAGATCGGCGGGGGGCGTGCGCGCGATTCCGGCCATGGCCAATTGCTCGGCCTGCCGGTCCAGCGTATGCATGAAATTGCGCTTCGGGTTGGCATGCGGATGGCTGCACCCCGCAGCTATGCCAGACCATTCCGTTTTCGGAATGAAATTCCGGTAGAGGCCCGACCGGGTAGAGGTTTGCAGATCATATACCCGCTCAAACTGTCCACCGCGCAGAGAACGATACAACCGCCACAGACCGGCAGGATCGCTTTTCGCCGGACGGCCATGGCTCCAGACTGCATCGAAATAACCGCAGGCCTCGCCCATGGCCGCAAAGGCGGGCGTGGTCAGCAGGGTAATATGCGCCCCCGGATGATGCGCCCGGATCGCCCTGAACGGCCCCATCGCCAGAACAAAATCTCCCAGCGCGCCAAGTTTGATGACCAGTATCCGCTTCATGGCTTTGCCAGCACGTCCCGGTACAGCGCCAGTGTCTGCGCGCACATGCTGGCGGTGGAATAGTTCACCAGCACATGGGCGCGCGCCGCCGCCGCCTGTTCCGGCCCGCCGCCGCGCGGGGCCGACAGGGCCTGCGCCAATGCCGCCGCAAGCCCCGCCACGTCCCCCGGCGAAAATAAAATGCCAAACGCCGGGCCGCCATCACCGGATCGCAACGTTTCCGCCGCTCCGCCATGATCGGCCGCGACAATCGTGCAGCCCATGGCCATCGCTTCTACCGGTACGCGGCCGAACGCCTCCGCGTCACTGGAAGCCGAAACCGCAATATGCGCGGCGCTATAGGCCGCAGGCATATCCGCAACATTGCCGGTAATGCGCAATTGCGCCTCAATGCCATGCTTACGCGCCGCCGCCCGGATTTCCTGTTCATAGCCATCGCGGCCCTGCGCGTCGCCACACAGCACACCAATCACATTCTGGCGGTCAAGCCTTGCCAGCGCCTCGATAAACAATAGCTGGCCCTTCCATCGTGTCAGCCGTGCGGGCAGCAAAATGATCTGCGCCCCGCCGGGAATTTTCCATTCCTGGCGCAGCGCCGCCATACGCGCCGGGGCGGCGGCGGCGGGATCAAAACGCTGCACATCGATGCCGCGCGCGATAACGGCAATATGATCCGTCAACGGATGATATGTTGCGCGAATATGCGCGGCCATGAAATGCGATCCGGCGATAACCCGCGCGCCGCGCAGCATCACGCTGTTGTAAAAACGCTTGAACGCATTTCCTGCACCATAAAATCCATGAAAGGTTGTAACGAACGGCACGCCGGTAATTCCCGCCGCCGCCCATGCGCTCCATGCGGGCGCACGGGATCGCGCATGCACAAGATCAACCTTCTGTGTACGAATTAATGATACAAGGCGAAACACATTGGCCAGCATCACCAGCGGATTTTTACTGGCCACCGGCATCAATACAAGCGCCCCCCCCAGGACCGCCAGTTCCGCCGCCATCCGGCCCCCCTTGGATGCGACCAGCGCCCGCCCGCCCTGCGCATGCACGGCGCCCGCAATATCCAGACAGGCGCGCTCGGCCCCGCCTGCATCCAGCGAAGGAATGACCTGTAACAGACAGTGTGGCGCAGCAGTCTTCATATTCATGGATAGCCTTTTACAGGGCTATAGCATGACACAAGCAGCTTTTACCTGATTTTTCCGGCCTTTAGTTCGATGCGGGAAATGCCGCCCAGAATATCCGCCTCTGGCGTCACCATGCTGCCCATCCGGGCGGATGGGGACCAAACTGCTTTCAGTTTTGCCAGTTCCGCAGTGATCTCCGCCATGCCCGGCAGGGTTTTATCCAGCACCGCAATGATCTGATCCGCGACCTGGATAAATCCACTGGCGTCCTGATATTCCTGCAGGTTTACAATTTTGCCATCCTTTACCCCGATCGCATATTCCGCGCTGGCCTGCTTTAACAAGGCCATGGCGGAGGTCATGGTGAAAGATGGCGATGTGCGCTTGCCCGCTTCAATCTTGCCGTGTGCGGCGTCAATTTTTGTGATCACGGCGTCATAGGCCTGACCGATTTGGGCGGCAGGTTTTTTCTCAATGATTTGCTCAACCAGCGCGTCAAGCTCTGCCTCAAACGGATCCGCGCCGCGCTTTTCCAGTTCAGGTTTCAGATTGTCGTAGGTTTCCGCCGCCGGATGCTGGGCATGGGCGCCGGCATAATCCCAGTTACCCAGCCCCGCCATTTCATGGGCGATACGCAGATGCCCCTTGGTCAGCAGCAGATTTACTGCAAAGACCTGATCCGGGTCTTCGTTGGTGTACCCGGCCTCACCGCCTTCGCCACCTTCGCCACCTTCGGCTTTTAGCCCATGATCCTGATGTGCGCCGCCCGCTGTGGCTGGGGCGCTGTCATCAGCCGCCAGCGCCGGCAACCCATTGGCGCTTACCAACAAATAAGCGCCAACCCCGAACCAGAGCTTCATTTTATTTTCGACCATAGGCAACCCCTTCAATCAACCACATATGTGATATTAATAATTAATCGCAAATCTCTCTTTTTACAACATAAAGAAATTCCAACATCAAACCGGACCGGCATGGAAGTATAATCAAACACTCGCCCAGCGGACAGGAGAAACAGGTGATTTTATGTATCGCAGATATGCTTCCGGCGGAGCTGTTACAGGAAGCCCAGGCGCTGTTTGCCGGCAGCCGGTTTGTGGATGGCAGGGAGACGGCGGGATGGCATGCCAAACAGGTCAAACACAATTCCCAGATTGCCGCCAGCCAGCCTGGCGTAAAGGCGTTACAACAACAAATTTTATCCCGGATCGCCGCGCACCGCATCGTTGCCGCGGCGGCGCTGCCCAAACGATTCCGGCCGCTCCTGTTCAGCCGCTATGAGACCGGCATGTCGTATGGCAGTCATGTGGATGACGCCATCATGGGGCGTACGCCAGATGGCGTCAATGAGATACGATCCGATATTTCATTTACGCTGTTTCTCAGCCCGCCTGAAAATTATGACGGCGGCGAACTGGTGATTGAATCCACTTCCGGCGAGCAGGTTTTCAAATTGCAGGCCGGTCAGGCCGTTATTTATCCCTCCACAAGTCTGCACCGTGTATGCGAGGTAACGAAAGGTGTGCGTGACGCCGCAGTGGGCTGGGCGCAAAGTTATGTGCGCGATGCAGGCCAACGCGAAATGCTGTTCGAACTGGATACTGTGCGCCGCGCCATTTTCAAACGCGATGGCAAAAGCCCCGAATTTGACAGCCTGTCGAAAGTCTATTCCAACCTGTTACGCAAATGGGCAGAGGTTTAGGGTGTTTTCTGATCTGATTGACGCGCGTCCCGGGGCCAGACGCAATTTCGACCATGGGCTATTATCTAACACATACCGTTACGAAGGTCAAGATATTTTTTACGCATCGTGTACTTTTATGTGGCCGTTGCAGCCTAACCCGCGTTCACATTCAGCACATGCCCGGCCAGATACAGCGAGCCGCAAATAACCACGCGCGGCGGCGCGGAGCTATAACTGGATATTTCATTCAGCGCCTGCGCCAGATCATTGGCGGTGCGCACATGCAGCCCGGCTTTTCCAGCGGCGTCAGCAAGCGCATCCGCCGTCATGCTGTTTTCCTCGCCCGGAACGGCAATCGTGAAAATCCCCCGCGCCAACCCGTTAAACGCGGCAAAAAATCCTTGTGCATCCTTGCTCGTTAACATTCCGCAAACCAGATATAGCGGCAGCGGATGGCGCTCCTCCAGTTCGGCAAGCGCACTGGCCACAACAATTGCCGCCGCCGGATTATGCGCGCCGTCCAGCCATAATTCCGCGCCAGCCGGCAATGCCGCCAGCAACGGCCCATCACCCAGCCGCTGCATCCGGCCCGGCCATTCAACGCTGCGCAGCCCCCGTGCAATGGCGTCACTGCCGATTTTGAAATCGGGCAGCGCCAGCACGGCGGCAATAGCTGTTCCTGCATTGTTTAACTGGTGCTGGCCCACAAGTGCAGGCAATGGCAGATCGAGCAGCCCGTCGGCATATTGAAACACCAGGCGGCCATGTTCGGCATAGGTCATCCAGTCCTGCCCATGCACCAGCAGCGGCGCGCCAAGTTTTGCGGCGCGCGCTTCAATAACTTCTGCCGCCGCCGGTTTTTGCGGGCCAATAATGGCGGGGGTTCCAGGCTTCAGAATACCGGCTTTTTCACCCGCGATTTCCGCCAGCGTTTCGCCCAGAAACTGCTGATGATCGAGATCGACCGGCGTAATAACGGTTACTGCGGCGCGCGCAATCACATTGGTGGTGTCCAGCCGCCCGCCCAGCCCCACTTCCAGCAGCAGGATATCAGCCGGCGTTCTGGAAAATGCGAGAAATGCCGCAACCGTGGTGATCTCGAAAAAAGTAATCGGATCGCCTGCATTGACGCGCTCGCATTCCAGCAGGCGCTCGCACAGTTCCGCCTCGCTGATCAATTTCCCCGCCAGCCGGATGCGTTCGTGAAAGCGCTGCAAATGCGGCGAGGTGTATACATGCACCGTCAGGCCCGCCGCTTCCAGAATCGCCCGCATGAAAGCGACGGTTGAGCCTTTGCCATTGGTGCCCGCCACATGAATGACTGGCGGTAAATGCAGATGCGGATTGTCCATCTGTTGCAGCAGGCGCGCCATTCGCTCCAGCGAAAGGTCGATGACCCTGGGATGCAGATGCAGCATGCGCGCCAGTATGGCTGCGCTCTCATCTGGCGGGCGCTTTGCCGGCATTTTGGAGGGCATGGTTTGCGCCTTTAAATCCTGGGCGGCGCGGCAAGTGCAATGGGATTAAATACCCCATTGCTTTTGCGGCGCTCGCCTTGCGGCAAGTGCGGCTTGTGCATCAGCATATGCAAGATACGCGACAGGGTTTGCCGCAAATCCTTGCGGTGCACGACCATGTCGATCATGCCTTTGTCGCGCACCGTCTCGGCGCGCTGAAACCCCTCGGGCAATTTTTCGCGGATGGTTTGCAGTATCACGCGCTGTCCCGCAAACCCGATCAGCGCATTGGGTTCGGCAATCTGTATGTCCCCCAGCATGGCGTAGGACGCGGTAACGCCCCCCGTGGTGGGATCGGTCAGCACCACAATATAGGGCAGGCCCGCCTCACGCAGCATCTGCACCGCAATTGTCGTGCGCGGCATTTGCATCAGCGACAGCATGCCTTCCTGCATGCGCGCGCCGCCCGACGCCGCAAACACGATCAGCGGGGCGTGCAGCGCCAGGGCTTTTTGGGCAGCGGCGATCAGCATTTCACCCACCGCCATGCCCATGGAACCGCCCATGAAACTGAAATCCTGCACCGCCACAACGCATAACAGATCATCGATATTTCCGCTGGCCGCCAGCATCGCCTCATCGCGTCCGGTCGCGCGTTTGGCTTCTTTCAGGCGTTCGGGATAGCGTTTCTGGTCGCGGAATTTCAGCGGGTCCGGCGCCACATGCACCTCCGGCAGCCATTCATAGCGCGCACCGTCAAAAATTGAATCGAGCCGCGCCCTGGGCGTCAGCTTCAAATGATGATGGCAGTTCGGACAGACATTCAGCGCCGCAATCAGATCACGCTGGAAAATCATCTGATCGCAGGCGGGGCATTTATCCCACAGGCTCTCACCCGTGTCGCGCATGCGGAACACAGCCTGAATCTTTGGGCGCACAACCCGGGTCAGCCAGTTCATGGACTTGCTCTCCATCTTATGTCAGCTCCCGTGTCTTTCGAACGCCAGCCGCAAGCCCTGCAACAAATTCATGCACGTCGGCGGCAATCGCGCCCGGCGCCTTACCGGCTTTTCTTGCCGCCGCCACACGATCGACAATGGCCGTGCCGACAACCACCGCATCCGCAAAGCGCGCCACACCGGCCACATGCGCCGCCGTCTTTATTCCAAATCCCACCGCCACCGGCAGTGAACTGTGACGCCGGATGCGCCTGACCGCTTCATCCACCTGGCCCGCATCCGCGCTCGCCGTGCCGGTGATGCCGGTGATGGAAACATAATAGACGAAACCGCTGGTATTGTTAAGCACGGCGGGCAGGCGCCGGTCATCGGTCGTGGGCGTCGCAAGCCGGATAAAATTCAGTCCGGCCCGGAGCGCGGGCAGGCACAGCTCCGTATCTTCTTCGGGGGGAAGATCGACGACAATCAATCCATCCACACCCGCCGCCAATGCGTCAGTTATGAAACGGTCAACGCCATAGCGGTAGATCGGGTTGTAATAGCCCATCAGAATAACCGGCGTGTCCGTATCGTGTTTGCGAAAACGGCGCACCAGTTCAAGTGTACGTATCTGGCTTGCGCCATTCTGCAACGCCTGCAAGCCAGCCGCCTGGATGGAGGGACCATCCGCCATCGGATCGCTGAACGGCATGCCCAGTTCGATCAGATCGGCGCCCGCCGCTGGCATGCCGCGCAGAATTTCAAAGCTGGTCTCATGATCGGGATCACCCGCCGTAATAAACGTGACCAACCCGGCGCGCCCGGCGCTACGCAGCGATGCGAAACGTTTGTCGATACGTGTTTCGCTCATGACAATTGTGTTCCCAGCATGCGCGCAACCGCAAAAATATCCTTGTCGCCGCGCCCGCACATATTCATGCACATCAGATGATCACGCGGCAGGCCCGGCGCCAGTTTCGCCACATAGGCCAATGCATGGGCTGGTTCCAGCGCCGGAATAATGCCTTCCAGTTTTGTGCATAGCTGAAACGCCGCCAGCGCTTCATCATCCGTGGCCGACACATAGTTCACCCGGCCCGCCTCGTGCAGCCACGCATGTTCCGGGCCGATGCCGGGATAATCCAGCCCTGCGGAAATCGAATGCGCATCCGTGATCTGGCCATCTTCATTCTGCAACAAATAGGTGCGGTTGCCATGCAGCACACCGGGTTGCCCGCCTGCGATACTGGCCGCATGCAGGCCCGTTTCCAGCCCCTTGCCCGCCGCTTCAACGCCATACATGGCAACGCCGGGATCATCCAGAAACGGATGGAACAGGCCGATGGCGTTTGATCCGCCGCCAATACAGGCGACCAGACTATCCGGCAGACGCCCTTCGCGATCCAGCATCTGTTCGCGCGCCTCGCGCCCGATCACTGATTGAAAATCCCGCACCAGCATCGGATAGGGATGCGGCCCCGCAGCCGTTCCGATAATATAAAACGTGTCCATCACATTGGTCACCCAGTCGCGCAACGCTTCGTTCATCGCATCTTTCAGCGTTGCGGTGCCGCTGGTTACCGGAATAACTTCCGCGCCCAGCAGCTTCATGCGGAACACATTGGGCTGCTGGCGTTCAATATCCGCCGCGCCCATATAAATCACACAGGGCAATCCAAACCGCGCCGCAACGGTGGCGGTCGCCACGCCATGCTGGCCCGCGCCGGTTTCGGCAATGATGCGCCCCTTCTTCATGCGCCGGGCCAGCAATATCTGCCCCAGGCAATTATTGATCTTGTGCGATCCGGTATGGTTCAGCTCATCGCGCTTGAAATAGATTTTCGCGCCGCCAAAATGTTGGGTCAGGCGTTCTGCAAAATACAGCGGGCTGGGCCGCCCGGCATAATGGCTCAGCAGATCCTCCAGTTCCGCATGAAACGCGGGATCGGCTTTGGCGGCGGTATAGGCCGCCTCCAGATCAAGGATCAGCGGCATCAGCGTTTCGGCGGCATAGCGCCCGCCGAAAATACCGAAATGCCCCTGCGCATCGGGGCCGGAACGAAAACTATTGGGTTTGGGTACAGTCAAAACAAAAAATCCAGTTACAAGCGTTTGGCGGCTTCAACAAAGCCGCGAATTTTCAGAACATCCTTGATCCCAGGCTGGCTTTCCACACCCGAGGACACGTCTATCATTTTAGCGCCGCTGATGCGAACAGCCTCGCCCAGATTTCCGGCGTCAAGGCCGCCGGACAACATCCAGGGCCGCGTCCATGTCTGCCCTGCGATCAGTGTCCAGTCGAATACCAAGCCATTGCCGCCAGGTAAAGCATCCTTCGTCTGCGGCGGTTTGGCGTCGAACAGCAACATATCGCTGACCGCCTCATAGGTGCGGGCGCGGTCAATATCTGCGCTACCCGCGATGGCGGCCGCCTTGATCACCGGCACGCCAAACCGGGCGCGAATTTGCCCCACCCGTTCGGGCGTTTCCACCCCATGCAGTTGCAGATAATCCAGCCCGGCATGCCCCAGCACATCGGCAATGGCCGCGTCATCGGCGTCCACAAACAGCCCCACTTTGGCGACGCCCGCCGGAACGCCGCGCGCCAGGATTGCCGCCTGCGCCGCCGTCACCGCGCGCGGTGAGCGGGCAAAGAACACAAAGCCCACAAAGTCCGCCCCCGCGCCGATGGCGGCCCGTACGGTTTCAGGGCTGGATAAACCACATATTTTCACTTTGATCATGGGGGCGTTATAGCAGACCTGAACGGATGCTTACACCCGCCTTTGCGTGCCAAAATATCAGCGCTCCAATGCCGCGCCCCGTCATGCTGCCTGAAGATGCTGGTATAAATCTTCCTTAAATGTGATCAAAAAACGGTCTAATCAATGACCGAAGCTGCGGGCCCCACGACGGCCCCCGAAGCCGATTTGCGCTGCCCCAGCCATACCGCAAAACCACCGATCAGGATGCCGCAAAACATGGCGGCGAGGATCACCAGAAACAGCGGCGCTTCCATGCTCCATGCCTCTGACCTCGGGGGGATGGGATCAAAGCTGACGGTAACGAAAGACCGGTTGGCAAGCGCCAGCAGTGACGCGAATAACGCCGCCACACCGAACAAAATCTTGCGCAGACGCTTCACTTCAATACCGCTCTATCTGAACACATCAGGTGCTATTTCGCGCCGCCATTCAGGCGCTCGCGCATTTCCTTCCCGGTTTTGAAAAACGGCACGCGCTTTTCATCCACCTGCACGGCGTCGCCAGTGCGGGGATTACGCCCGGTGCGGGCCGGACGTGTTTTTACGGAAAAGGCGCCAAAGCCGCGCAATTCAACCCGGTCGCCCCGGGCGAGCGCGCCGGAAATTTCATCAAAGATTGTGTTAACGATTTTTTCGATATCGCGTTGAAACAGGTGCGGGTTGGCAAGAGCAAGTTTCGTGATCAGCTCGGATTTGATCATGGCAGCACATCCATCCTCTCAATCATCCAGAAACGATCCAATGATTGTCAAGGTTGCCAGAGTGAAACCAGCCCGTCAAGGGTAAGTCTTTTCAGGTTAAGGCTTTTCTCCGCCCACCCAAAAAGCATATTATTGATCAGCCTGCCCGGCAAAGAGGCCTCATCGCCATATACCAGCGGCTCCACCGGCAATTTGCCGGAAATATCTTTCTCTTTTTCCAGCCAGGCCCGCGCCTCCGGCATGCCGCCAATCTGGTCTATCAGCCTGGCCTCCAGCGCCTGACGGCCGCTATACACCCGCCCGTCAGACAATTCCCTGGCGCGTTCCGGTGAAAGATTACGCCGCTCGGCCACGAGATCGACGAACCATTGATACGAATCATCGATCAGCGTCTTGATGGCGGCGCGGCCTTGCGCATCCATCGGCTCAAAGGGGGACGGCTTGCCCTTCAGGGGGCCGCTGGTGATCATCTCGATCCCGACACCAATTTTTTTCAGCAGTTCACTGACTTCGGTATTTTGCATCAGCACACCGATGGAGCCAGTGATTGTATTGCCGCGCGCAATGATATGGTCCGCGCCAATGGCCGTGACATAGCCCCCTGACGCCGCAACCGTTCCCATCACCGCAACGACAGGCTTTTTCCTGGCCACTTCGCGCAGCGCCAGATACAGCCCTTCGGAACCCGAAGTCGTGCCGCCGGGACTATCGATAGTGACGATCAGGGCCTTGGCATGCGCGTCATCGGCAAGATCAAGGATCGCCTGATCGCGTTCCTCGTCTTCAACGATAACGCCCAATATTTCCAGCTTTGAGATATGATCGCGCCCGAATGTCAGCCCGCTCATGCTGGCGGCGATGATCGCAACCGCGCCCGTTATTCCAACAATGGCGGCAATGCGCCACAGCGAAAGATTTCGCCGCAGGCGGCGCCGGTCAAGGATTGCATCCGGCTCAAATGACATTGCGGTTCCGCCTTATATCCAGGCCAGCCCCATAGGGGCTGGCGCTGTTTTTCAAACACCAGGGAAAGCCTCAGCCTTCCTTGTCTTTTGCACGAAGCGCCGCGCCAAGGATGTCGCCCAGCGATGCGCCGCTGTCGCTTGATCCGTATTGCGCCACAGCGTCTTTTTCCTCGTCGATCTCGCGCGCCTTGATGGACAGGCCGATCTTGCGCGTGGCCTTGTCCAGCGTGGTGATCTTGGCGTCGACCTTGTCGCCAACCGAGAAGCGTTCCGGCCTTTGTTCGGAACGGTCGCGGCTCAAATCCGCGCGCCGGATGAACGCCTTCATGCCTGTATCTGCAACAGACACCTCGATGCCCTGTTCCTGAATTTCTTCAACACGGACAGTGACCACCTGGCCCTTGCGCAACGGACCATCGCCAGAGGTTGCGGTCTTCATCGGGTCGGCGCCCAATTGCTTGACGCCAAGGCTGATGCGTTCTTTTTCCATGTCGACATCAAGCACTTTGGCTTTGACCATGTCGCCTTTATGAAAATCGGCAAGCGCTGCTTCCGGCGCCTTGTCCCATGACAGATCGGACATGTGCACCATGCCGTCAATGCCATCTTCCAGACCGATGAACAGACCGAATTCGGTGATGTTCTTGATCTCGCCTTCCACTTCAGACCCGATGGGATAACGCTTGGCAAAGCCTTCCCATGGATTGTCCATGCACTGCTTGAGGCCAAGCGAAATGCGCCGGCGCTTGGGGTCCACATCCAGCACCATCACTTCGACTTCCTGCGAAGTGGAAACGATCTTGCCCGGATGCACGTTTTTCTTGGTCCAGCTCATTTCGGATACATGCACCAGGCCTTCGACGCCCGGCTGCAATTCAACAAATGCGCCGTAATCGGTAATATTGGTCACCCGGCCCGTGAAGCGGCCCTGCAACGGATATTTGACATCGATGCTGTCCCAGGGATCGGTCTGAAGCTGCTTCATGCCGAGGCTGATGCGCTGGGTTTCCGGATTGACCTTGACGACCTGCACCTTGATGGTTTCACCAATGGTCAGGGCTTCGCTGGGGTGATTGATGCGCTGCCACGCAATGTCGGTGACATGCAGCAGGCCATCGACACCGCCCAGATCGACGAACGCGCCGTAATCGGTGATGTTCTTGACGACGCCGTCGAGGATCTGGCCTTCCTTGAGATTGACCAGCAATTCTGAACGCTGCTCCGCACGGGCTTCTTCCAGAACGGCGCGGCGCGACACGACGATATTGCCGCGGCGCTTGTCCATTTTCAAAATCTGGAACGGCTGTGACTGGCCAAACAGCGGCGTCACATCACGCACCGGGCGAATATCAACCTGGCTGCCGGGAAGGAACGCCACCGCGCCGTTCAGATCGACCGTAAAGCCGCCCTTGACGCGGCCAAAAATAACACCGTCAACGCGCCTGGCTTCTGTAAAGCTGCGCTCCAGATCGGTCCAGGCTTCCTCGCGGCGGGCCTTTTCGCGGCTGAGCACCGCTTCGCCCATGGAATTTTCGATGCGCTCCAGAAACACTTCCACCGAATCGCCAACCTTGATGGAGGGCGCCTGTCCGGGGGCTGCAAATTCCTTCAACGGAATTCTGCCTTCGGTTTTCAGGCCCACATCGATCATTGCGAAATCATTTTCAATCGCAAGGATCCGGCCGAGAATGACGGAGCCTTCTACGCTGCGCTGCGCTGAGAAACTCTCATCGAGCATTGCAGCAAAATCTTCTTTCAGGGGCGCCGCGCGTGACGCCAGGTTTGCATGAGCCAAGTTGTTCTCCTAAAATGACAATTTTTCTGGCCTGCCGGTTGGTTCCAGCGGTCTTGGGGATTCACATTATATCGGACTGCGCCGTTAATACCATTAATCCGGGGAAAGTCAGCCTTGGGAGGCAATTTTGCCAGAGATAGCCGCGAGCGCAACCGCGAAGGCGTCGTCTATAGCCAAATTCGTCGTATCAAGCAAGTGCGCGTCTGCAGCGGGGCGCAGGGGGGCCACCGCGCGTTCCTGATCGCGCCGGTCCCGGGTCTGCAAATCGGCCAGCACTTCTGCCTCTGTCGCCGCCTCGCCCCGGGCGGCAAGCTCCAGATAGCGTCTGTGGGCGCGGGCCTCCGGGCTGGCGGTCACGAACAGTTTGACCTGGGCGTCCGGGCAGATCACCGTGCCGATGTCCCGGCCGTCCAGCACCGCGCCAGGGGCGTTTCCAGGCGGGTTGGTGGCAAAACTGCGCTGAAACACCATCAGGGCCTGTCGCACATCGCCATGGGCCGCTATCTGGGAGGCGGCTTGCCCCACCCTGTCGGTACGCAGTTGCGGATCGTCCAGCAGGGCCGTATCGAGGTTCCGGGCCGCCCTGAGCGCCGCTTGCGCATCCGCAGGATCGGCCCCGGCCAGAAGCACCTGCAGCGCGACCGCGCGATACATCGCCCCCGTATCCAGATAGACATAGCCAAGATGCGCCGCCAGACGCCGGGCCAGCGTCCCTTTCCCGGACGCCCCCGGCCCATCAATGGCGATAATAACGGGCCTGCTCATGGGGCGATTTCGATGGTTGCGCCAAGCCCGTTCATCAGCGCGCGAAAGCCGGGAAAGCTGGTGTCGATCATGGCGCCATCATCCACGGTAATTGGCCATTGCGCCGCCAGCCCCGCCACCAGAAACGACATGGCGATGCGGTGGTCCATCCGGGTGGCGATGGTGGCGCCCCCCGGAATGGGCCGTAACTGGCCGCCCCGCCCATCAATAATCAACCCGTCGGGCAGTTCCTGCACGCTCACGCCACAGGCCGTCAGACCCGCCGCCATGGCCGCCAGCCGGTCGCTTTCCTTGACCCGCAGTTCGGCCAGCCCGCGAAATTCGCTGCGGCCTTCCGCGCAGGCGGCGGCAATCGCCAGAATGGGATATTCATCGATCATCGACGGCGCACGTTCCGGAGGCGGAACAATGGCGCGTAACGGTCCCGCGCGCGCCGTTATGTCCGCAGTCATCTCGCCGCCCTGATCGTGCATGTTTTCAATGCGCAAATCCGCGCCCATTTCACGCAAACAGTCAAACAGGCCGGTGCGAAGCGGATTCATGCCCACACCGGTCACGGTTACCCGCGAACCCGGCGTGATCAGCGCCGCAACCAGCAGAAACGCCGCCGAAGACGGGTCGCCGGGAACCTGGAACGCCGCCGGACGCAGTTCCGGCTGCCCGCGCAGGCAAATGCGCCGTCCGCCACCGGGAAGATCGTCCACAGAAATCTCCGCCCCCATATGGCGCAGCATGATTTCGGTATGGTCGCGGGTGGGTTCCGGCTCGATCACGATGGTCTCGCCCCGGCTGTTCAGGCCGGCCAGCAATATCGCCGATTTTGTCTGGGCCGAGGCGACCGGCAACTGATATTCAACCGGCATCACCGGATCGGCGCCGGTAACCGTCATGGGCAGGCGATGGCCCTCGCGCCCCGCAAACTGCACGCCCATGCGGGATAACGGTTCCACAATACGGGCCATGGGGCGGCGGTTCAGCGAGGCGTCCCCGGTAAAGGTCGCGGTTATGGGATGCCCCCCGGCAAGCCCCACAAGCAGCCGGGCCGACGTGCCCGAATTGCCCATATACAGAATATCATCGGGCGCGCGCAGGCCGCCGACGCCAACGCCCTGCACCCGCCATTCCCCTGCCCCAAGGCGGACCGCATCGCCCCCCAGGCGGCGGATGGCCTCGGCCGTGCGCATCACATCCTCGCCCTCCAGCAGGCCCGTAATGCAGGTCTCGCCCGCCGCCAGCAACCCGAACATCAGCGCCCGGTGGGATATGGACTTATCCCCCGGCACCTGCACACGGCCCGTTAAAGGCGCGCCATGGCTGCTTTGCAGGGGGGTCGGGGGAGTAATATGTGAAGTGCTCAATGCCAAAACTCGTCTATTGCTGCCGAAATGGATGGATCGGGCCTGTTTAGCACAGACTTTATGGCGCACGATAAGCCAGAGTTTACGGGGAGATACGAATTTATCTTTGACATCATGGCCAACCCATGGCTATGAAGCCCGCCTTATGGCAAATCTGCCGCATGATATTACGGAAAGAGGAATTCGTGGCCAAACCTGAATGGGGAACCAAGCGGCAATGCCCATCATGTGGCGGACGCTTCTATGACTTGGGCAAGGCTGATCCGGTCGTCTGCATTAAATGCGAGCATGCGTTCGAGCCCGAGGTGCTGCTGAAACCGCGCCGGGTACGGCCTGATGACAAGCCAATTGCGGACATTAAAGCCGTATCGCCGGATGACATCGAAGACGATCTGGATGACGATCCCGAAACTGTCTCGCTGGAAGATCTTGATGAAGCGGATGTGGACGAGGATGATGATATCGCTGCGGTTGCCGACATTCCGGATATCGAGATAGATGATCTGGACCTCGACGAGGATGGCGACGACAACACACTGCTGGAAACGGAAGATGACGATGCCATTGACATCCTGCCAAGACCCAGTAATGACGATTAGCCAGATTACTGGCCAGGACGGAATAGCGCCGCGATAGTGTTTGCGGCGCAAAAGCATGGGGCTGTAGCTCAGTTGGGAGAGCGCTTGCATGGCATGCAAGAGGTCAGCGGTTCGATCCCGCTCAGCTCCACCAGATTTCGTCCCCCTTCACCAAGGCTTTGAGGGGCTATGCGCGGCGCAGCCATGTGAAGGCTGCTAGGTTCTGTTGACATTCATTTGATCCATAGCATAGCAGACACGAGGTCAATGAACGCCATATAGTTTCGGCTTTTCTTGGCGTATCTGGTTGCAATTGCACGATAGTGTTTGATCTTGTTGAAGA